>Ga0209040_10002097_pt1 | contig 15759 bp, 10 predicted proteins | sample BogFormECP12_OM3_FD_188240 | JGI IMG/M metagenome (GOLD analysis project Ga0209040, IMG submission 188240) | Bog forest soil microbial communities from Calvert Island, British Columbia, Canada - ECP12_OM3 (SPAdes) (version 2) | ecosystem: Environmental > Aquatic > Freshwater > Wetlands > Bog ...
GAGAATTACCTTATAAAGAATCGAGCGAAGCCCGAATCGAATCGTTCCGCAAAATCCTGGTCGATCGAGAAACTCCTACCTTTATCCGCTATTCTCGCGGCCGCGATGTCATGGCCGCTTGTGGCCAACTGGCCTTGCTTGAACTGAAGAACCCGGCACTTGTTGTTTTGCCACGAACAAACTGATCGCTATTTTTGAGCAGCCTTCATTCCGACAGCTGCCAGTAAACGCCCGGAAACTGGCCCTTCTTTGCGATAACTGAAGAGCAGTTCGGTGTTGCAAGCAGTGCAAAGATCGCTGACGTAAATATTTGCTAAGTGCAGACCCGCAGATTTCAGCTGCGAAACGTTGGCTCTGCGCAGATCGAGACGCACATTCATTGGGGGCGGCTGATGTCCAGGGGGCTTCATGTTGAGCCACTGAATGGGATTGGGTTCATCGCCCGTGCGAGGTTCGTCGAAGTATTCGGCGCCATCGGCGAATTGTGCGGTGAATTGGGTGACCAGTTCGACGCCAACTTCGTAGCAGCATGGACCTATCGAAGGACCGATCGCAGCAATGAGATGCGCAGGTTTGCTGCCATATTCCTGAATCATCCGGCCAACGGATTTTAGGGCGATGCGGGCAAGAGTTCCTCGCCAGCCGGCGTGAATTACAGCAACCGCTCGTTTTTTGGGATCGACAAGGAGAATCGGAACGCAATCGGCGGTCTGCACAGAGAGAAGCAGACCGACAGTATCTGTGGTCAACGCATCCGCATGGGGAGGTTCCGCGGGAACGGTGGACACGCGACTTATTGCATCGGAATGAATCTGCTTGAGCGGAATGTGAGAGAAATCTTTCGCCGCGATAGCGGATTGGAAGCGCTTGCGATTCTCCACGACGTTCTCGCGTTCATCCCAATCCGTAAATGCCAGATTGAGTACCTTTTCATCCCCTAGTGAACTTGCCCCGCCGAATCTAGTGCTGAAACCGTGGATGAGCCAGGAGAATCCTTTGAAGGGCTTGAGTTGCAGGACTTTCAGGCCCTTGCTTCGCTGAAGCGTCCAGGGCGAAGAAATGGTTGCCGGCTTTGGTGGCGCCCCAACTTGCCGCTGTTTATGGGTCGGGCGATTCGCCGGCGATCGATTCGCTGAAGTCACAATCTCGACAGTATAATCCGAGATGCGTCTGGGGTCGAAAAGGCGCGAGCTTGGCCATTGCAGGTGAAGCATGATTGTGGGAATGGGGATCGACATTGCCGAGGTGCCGCGAATTCAGGCGGTGATCGAGTCGCAGACAGAACGATTCCTTCGGCGCGTTTTTACGCCAGAGGAGGCAGCATATTGCGAGCAATTCAAAAACAAATATGAGCGTTATGCGGGGCGATTTGCGGTGAAAGAAGCGGCGATGAAGGCGCTCGGAACCGGATGGAGCCGGGGAGTGCGGTGGGTGGATTTAGAGGTGGTCAGAGTGCGCGGAGGAAAGCCGACTTTGCTGTTGAGGGGTGAAGCGAAGAAGATTGCCGACGCGATGGGCGTAAAGAATATTGCGGTGAGCATTACGCATACGGAGGCGCAAGCAATTGCACAAGTGATTTTTGAGGGATAGAAGAAGGGCAAGAGACTTAGCATACGGGAGAATAAAACGGTCCAAAGAGTTCGAGAGAAGAATCAACAGTTCCGAACTACATCTCCCCAAAATATAGAAAAGACGAGTCGTCGGGCAGTTGCCTCATTTCACCAATAGGAAACTACCAAGAGCCAGAGCGTCCACACCGGCGCAGAAGAAACTGCGGACGGCGCCGCGGGGGTCGGTGACTAGCGGTTCGCCGAAGAGGTTGAACGAGGTGTTGACCAGGATCGGGGCCGGAGCGACTTCGCCGAATTTGTGGAGAAGCTTCCAGAAAAGCGGATTGGCTTGTCTGTCGACAGTGTGAACGCGGACAGAATTGCCATGGAAGGCGAAACGCTCGAGGCCGGCAACTGGTTTGGTCAGTGTGGCGAGTGAAGCCATGAAACGGCAGTTCGGTGAGGCTTCAAAGTAGTCCGCGGCACACTCGGCGGGAACGGAAAGCGCGAAAGGATGGAACTCTTCGCGGTGCTTAATGAATTGGTTCACGTTTTCGATGATGTATTCGGAAAAGGGCGACGCCAACAGGCTGCGGTGGCCGAGCGCGCGGTGGCCAAATTCCGAGCGTCCCTGGCACCAGGCGACAATCTTATCGTGGGCAAGTAGTCCAACCGTCTCGTCGACCGTTTCATCCTCGCCGGATAGATAGCGATAGGCGATTTTGCAGTTGTCGAGCACCGCTTTGATTTCCTGAGAGTCGGTGCGCACGCCGAGCGCGAGAGTCCTGAGCGGAGCGCGACCAGAATGACCGGTCACTTTTTTGCGCGCGAGAAACCCAGCCCCAAGCGCTGTGCCGGCATTGCCGGAGACCGGTTGCACGTAGACATTGTCGAATGCCCCGCGAGCCTCAAGGGCGCGGACAAGAAACACATTCAGGAATAATCCGCCTGCTACGCAAAGCGATCGGACTCCGGTCTTTTCCTGGAAATTGGTGGTGAGCTGCAAGACCGCTTCTTCGACAAAATCCTGCAAACTGCGCGCGATATTTGCACGTATGTCCGGAGTCAATGGATTGCCGCGGGAAGAGATGCCCAGTTCGCGATAAAACTGCGGTGCGAAAATGCCGCGATGATCGGGGCCGGCGGCGTAATAACGGCGATTGAGAGCAGGAACGCCCGTGGATTTCCAAGTGAACATCTTGCGGAAGGCGGGAAGATATTCAGGTTCGCCGTCTTTGCTGAGCCACTGGATTTTGTGTTCGTCACGATGTGGACGAAGGCTGGCAACTTCCGTGACCCGGGTGTAGAACCATGCGAGTGAATCAGGAAATTTGAGGGAGTGAAGCGGCTCGATTTCGTCTCCATCGCCCGTCGCAAGTAAACCGGATTTGGAGCCGGTACCTTCATCGAGAGTGAGAATTAAAGAGCGATCGTAACCGGAAGTATAGTATGCGCTGGCAGCGTGACAAAGATGGTGGTCAAAGCGCGAAAGGCGAGGACCACCGCGCAAGAGATGGAGCAGGTGATCGGCGGCGGCCGAAGGCACGACGCGCTTCCGCCGTGAGCGAGAGGATTTTGCAGCCACCGCGCGATCGGCTAGGCCCACAGCCCGGCAATCGGAGAGCTTCAGATGATTTTCGATAAGACAGCGCTCGAGAGCAAGTCGTGGAATTTCCGCGGGATCGTGGAGGCGATTGAGTTTTTCTTCTTCGATGGCGAAGACCACGCCTTCGTCCTGCAAGAGAGCAACAGCGGAACTGTGACCTAGCGAAGAGATGCCGAGAAAGTTCATGCGCGCTCGAGTGAAACGACTCCTTCCGCGCCAGTGAATCGAAGCTCTAACGGAGATGCTAGCAAATTCTTGCCGTTAAAGTCGGTGATTGTGACCCATAAAAATTGATTGGGCGGGACGGCGACGGGGATTTGGACAGTCAGGTAGTTTTCGGAGATGGCCGGAGTGGCTTCGGGATCTGAGGAGCTAGGGTCGCGACGGAGGGTCAGAACGCGAAGCTCACGCCCAATCTGCTTTGCGCGAAATTCGGCGGATTTGTGCTCTGCGAGAGCACGGAGTTCCCGGGCGCGGCGTCTGATCACCGAGCCGGCGAGTTGATTGGGAAGGGTGGCCGCTTTGGTGCCGGGACGCTTGGAATAGGAAAAGATGTGCAGATAGGTGAAAGGCAGACTTTCGATGAAACGGAGCGTAGTCGAGTGATCCTCCTCGGTTTCGCCGGGAAAGCCGGTGATGACGTCGGCTCCGATGGCAGCAAGAGGGAGAAGCTCATGAATAAATTCGACGCGACGAGCGTAATGTTCTGATCGATACCAGCGGTGCATGGCGGCCAGGATGGGGTTGGATGCGGATTGCAAAGGCATGTGGAAATGCGCGGCGAGCCGATCACTAGCGGCGAACAGGGCAACGAGATCGCGGGTGACATCGAGAGGCTCGATGGAGCTGATGCGAAGACGCTCGATATTCGTCTCCTCGAGGATCTGGCGGAGGAGATCCGGAAATTCGACCCGAGGCGAAAGATCGCGACCGTACGCGCCGAGATTGATGCCGCTCAGAACGATTTCTTTGTAGCCGGAATCGCAAAGGCGTTGAATCTCGCTAACGACGGTGGCGACCGGAAGGCTGCGGGATTTTCCGCGGACAAAGGGAATGACGCAGAAGGAGCAACGCGAATTGCAACCGTCCTGGATCTTGAGGGTAGGGCGAGTGTGATTCCCTTCTCCTCCGAGGACGGGCGCGACCAGGACATCGGAGAGAGCGAAGATATCGCCCCGGAGAGTGGGGGCGGCCGAGGGTGGGGCGATGGTCCCGGCGGGTTCGAGAAGGGAGAGCGGAAGAAATTCCGAGTTCGATGACATCGAAGAATTGCTTTGTATTGAGAGCACAAGCGATGGGATTTGCGGCTTGTGAGAATTTCCGACGACGTAGGACACCCCAGGAAGCGACGCGAGATCTTCCGGGGCACGTTGCGCATAGCATCCGGTGACGATGATGCGAGCCAGGGGATTGGCGGCGTGGATTTTGCGGATAGCGTCACGGGCTTGAGTGTCAGCGGCGGCCGTGACCGTGCAGGTGTTAATCACGACAAACTCAGCCGTGGATGAATCTAGTGCGACCGAACAGCCTTGCAGGCGGAGTTGACGCTCGACGGCCGCGCCATCGGCTTGCGTGGCGCGGCAGCCGAATTGTTCGATGTGAAAGGTCGGCATCGTGGAGAAGTACCTAAGTTCAATTTAATCATAGAGGAAGGCCCGAGCGAAGTATTTGCGGGGGTTCGCTGGAAAGGGTCTCGCTTCGAGGTGACACGCGGAGTAACGCGTGCTAGCGAGCAGGCGCACAAGTCTAGCGTGGCTATGCCATAGGAGGTGTCAGGCTTGGGCCATGCGGCGCTGAAAGGTCAGAAGGATCAGGTCGGCGCGGCGGCGGACGCCGAATTTGTTCAGTAGGTTCGAGACGTGAAATTTTACGGTGCGCTCGGCGATATTGAGTTTGCTGGCGATTTCTTTGTTGGAGAGATTTTCAAGCAAGGAGTCCAGGACTTCCTGTTCTCGGCGACTAAGATTGGTGATGGTTTCGGTTTTGAGGCGACGACCCTGGCTGGTGAGAATGGAATCGACAAAGCCAGAGAGCACAGAGCGAGGAACCCAAAAGCCACCTTGCGAGACCAGGGGAAGTGCGCGGGCCAGCTGGTCGCGGGCTTCGGCGTAGGAAAGAATCCCCTTCACACCTAAGCGAAGAAGCGAGTAGGCATTGGCATCGTTGATGGCGTCGCCAACAACGATCAGGCGTGCGTCGGTGACGCGTTCGAGGATATTGGTGAGCAGCGCTCCGGTAGCCTGGCGAGCGGCATGGGCATCAATGACGTAGACCTGCGCCTTCGGCGGCTCAAGATTGCGGAGATCGGGAGCCAGCGTGGATTCAAGTTGCTTGGCAATGACCTTGAATTGGGAGGCTTTACCGAGCAGACGCTCGAATTCGGTAAGCACCAGAGGGTGCGGGGACAGCAGACAGACAGTAAGTTTCGGAGACATTCGTTTGGTAGCCACTGCACTTCAGGGTAGAGAAAGCCGTGCCAAGGGGCAAGGTCCTTGAGGACAGATGTTCACGAACTGTTACTGACAGATAAGACGTATTTTCAGGGGTTTGGAGGGCATCTAATCGCCATTCAGTGGGGAATGGTGTCGGGAAAGGCGGAAATACCACTAAAATAGAGGAGTTGCTGTTCGATCGTGGCAGAGCGCACAGACAGGTGGGTGTGCAGGGGAAGGAATTGAGGACGCGGACCGAATGAGAAATTTGCAGGAATCGGAAAAAGCCCTGCGAGGGCTACTGACCGAACGCATCCTGGTGCTGGATGGCGCGATGGGCACGATGCTGCAACAACGGAATTTAACGGCGACCGACTTCGGGGGCACAGCGTTAGAAGGATGCAATGAGAACCTGGTGCGGACGCGGCCAGACGTGGTGCTGGACATACACCGGAAATATTTTGAAGCGGGATCGGACATTGTAGAGACGAATAGCTTTGGGTCGACTCCCTTGGTGCTGGCGGAATATGGGTTAGCGAAGGATGCCCATTTTTTGAGCAAGAAGTCTGCAGAGCTCGCAAGACAAGCGGCCGATGAGTTTTCAACGCCAGCAAAGCCGCGGTTTGTTGCAGGCTCGATGGGGCCAACGACAAAGGCGATTACCGTGACCGGCGGCGTGACCTTTGCGGGGCTGCTGGATTCCTATTACGTGCAAGCAAAGGGATTGGTGGAAGGCGGGTCGGACCTGCTGCTGATTGAGACTTCCCAAGACACGCGGAACATTAAGGCGGCGATACTGGCCATCCAGAAATATTCGAAAGCGATTGGCGTGCCGATTCCCTATGTGATTTCGGTGACGATTGAACCCATGGGTACCATGCTGGCCGGGCAGACGGTAGAGGCGATGTGGGCTTCGCTGCGGCATGCACATCCGCTGGCGTTTGGGATGAATTGCGCGACGGGACCGGAATTCATGACCGATCACATCCGGACACTGAGCACGACATCGGGGGAGTTTGTGTCGTGCTATCCGAATGCGGGATTGCCGGATGAAGAGGGGAAATACCTAGAAACGCCAACGACGCTGGCGGCGCAGCTGGAGAAATTTGTGAATCATGGCTGGCTGAATATTGTGGGCGGATGCTGCGGGACGACCGAGAAGCATATTCGGGCGATTGCCCAAATGGTCGAAGGCAAGAAGCCTCGGGTGAGGCCCACGGAGCCCCATCGAGCGGTGTACTCCGGGGTGGAAACGATTGAAGCCGACGACCAAACACGACCGCTACTGGTCGGCGAGCGAACGAACGTGATTGGGTCAAGGCTGTTCAAGAATTTAATGGCGGAAGAGAAGTTTGAAGAAGCGACGGAAATTGCGCGGAGGCAAGTGAAGGGCGGCGCGCACATTGTAGATGTGTGCCTGCAGAGCACCGAACGGGATGAGAAAAAGGATATTCCGCCGTTTTACGACAAGCTGATTCGGAAGATTAAGGCACCGATCATGATCGATACGACGGACCCAACGGCAGTCGAACTGGCGCTCACGTATTGCCAGGGGAAAGCAATCATCAATTCGATCAACCTTGAAGATGGCGAGGACAAATTTAAGAAAGTGGTGCCGATTGCGCACGATTTTGGGGCGGCGATCGTGGTGGGCTGCATCGACGAGGACCCGCTGCAGGCGCAGGCGTTTACGCGGGAACGGAAACTAGCGATTGCGCAGCGGTCTTACAATTTACTGACAACGAAATATGAAATGGCACCGGAGGACATTATTTTCGATCCACTGGTGTTTCCGTGCGCGACGGGAGATGAAAATTACATTGGCGGCGCCGTGGAAACGCTTGAAGGAATACGGCTGATCAAGCAGGCGTTACCGGATACGCGGACGATTCTGGGGATTTCAAACGTGTCGTTTGGATTGCCGGCTGGCGCGCGCGAAGTGGTGAATTCGGTATTTCTGTACTACTGCACGAAGGCTGGGCTGGACCTGGCGATCGTGAATACTGAAAAGCTCGAGAGGTTTGCGTCGATTCCGGAGCATGAGCGGCGGTTGGCGGAAAATGTCTTGTTCCAGCATGCGCCGAAAGATGTGCCTCGGGATCATCCGAGGGCGGAATTGCTGCAGAATGTGCCGGCAGATTGGCGGCAACAGTCGAAAGAACAGAAGGCGGCGATTAATAATTATCACATCGTGGCCATCACGGAGCATTTCCGTACGGCAACGAAAAAAGAAAAGGTGAAGGCAGAGGATTTGCCGCTAGATGAACGGCTGGCAAACTACATTATCGAGGGAACGCGCGACGGGTTGGTGCAGGATCTCGAGAGAAAAAGGGCAGAAGGCGCGAATCCGCTGGCGATCATCAATGGACCGCTGATGGACGGGATGGCCGAGGTGGGGCGGCTGTTCAACGCCAATGAATTGATTGTGGCGGAAGTACTGCAGTCGGCGGAAGCGATGAAAGCTGCGGTAAACCATTTAGAGCAGTTCATGGAGAAGGCCGACACGGCGAAGCGCGGGAAAGTAGTGCTGGCAACGGTGAAGGGCGACGTGCACGACATCGGGAAAAACCTGGTGGAAATCATTTTGAAGAATAACGGGTTCGATGTGGTGAATCTGGGGATTAAGGTGCCGCCGGAAGAGTTGATCAAGGCGTTTCAGGCGCACCAACCGGACGCGATTGGACTTTCAGGCTTGCTGGTGAAAAGCGCGCAACAGATGGTGATTACCGCGAATGATTTGAAGGATGCGGGCATTGAAGTGCCGCTGCTGGTCGGTGGAGCGGCACTCAGCGCAAAATTTACGCAGACGAAAATTGCGCCGAGTTATGGCGGCGCGGTGTGCTACGCGAAAGACGCAATGACCGGGCTGCGACTGATGAATGAGTTGATGGACCCAGCGACGCGGGAGCGAGTGATCAGCGAGCAACTGGTTTCGGGCAATGGCGTCTCGGTGCAAACGACGGTAAAGGTCGTCGAGAGACCCAAAGTAGAACGTTCGCCAAAGGTGCGGACAAATTTGCCGACTCCGAGCGTGGGATACCTCGATCGTAAAGTGCGTCTCGTCCCGGATCTACGCGAGGTGTGGAGTTATATCAATCCATTCATGCTCTTTGGGCGGCACATGGGGTATCGCGGAGATTTTGAGAAGAGATTGGCGGAACGGGAAGCCAAGGCCGTCGAATTGTGGAATGAGATGGAAGAAGTGAAAAACGACGCGGCTCTGTTCATGAAAGTGCGCGCGGTGTGGCAATTTTTTGAGGCAGAATCAGAAGGTGAGGACTTGCATCTGTTTGCGCCCGGCGGAAAAGAACCGCTACACACGTGGCATTTTAAGAGGCAGGCAGGTGGGGATCAACTTTGCTTGAGCGATTATGTATTGCCGCCGCAGAATGGCACGCGCGACCACGTGGGTGTATTTGTAGTTACCGCGGGCGAGGGCGTGCGGGAGCGCGCGGAGAAGGCCAAGCAGGACGGCTATTATTTCCAGTCACACGGATTGCAAGCGCTCGCAATTGAAACAGCGGAAGGGTGCGCGGAATGGCTGCATCGTCGGATGCGCGAGGATTGGGGATTCCCTGATCCAACCGAGATGACCATGGCACAGCGATTTACCTCGCGGTATCGCGGGAAGCGCTACAGCTTTGGATATCCGGCGTGCCCGGATTTGGAAGATCAGGCAAGTATCTGGAAATTGTTGCGGCCCGAAGAGATCGGCGTGCAGTTGACGGATGGATTCATGATGGATCCAGAGGCGAGCGTGAGTGCGGTGGTGTTCCAGCATCCGGATTGCACGTACTTTAGCGTGGGTGAGAGTTCAGAGAATGCGTGAAATATTGGCGCGAGCCTGTCAACGGCCTCCGCTGGCCGAGAAGGCTTCCCTCACCACGCCAGGTTCGCCCTTTTCACGGGCACGGTACTGGTCATAAATCCAGCTGTAGGTCCGTTCGAGGCCCAGGCGCAGTGAAGTGTCCGGCTCCCAATTCAGATATTTTCTAATGAGCGTATTGTCGCTGTTGCGGCCGTTCACTCCCTTGGGGGCATCTAGGTTGTAGTTGCGCTTTAGTTTCACTCCAGCGATATCTTCGACGATATCCACCAACTGATTGATGCTTACGGCTTGCTGAGAGCCTAGGTTAATGGGCTCGAGAATTTCGGAGTTGTTAATCAGTTGCACGCCTTTGACGCAGTCATCGATGTACATGAAACTGCGGGTTTGCCTTCCCGAGCCCCAGATTTCAATTTCATGCGTGCCATTGATTTTGGCCTCGATTACTTTGCGGCAGATTGCGGCGGGCGCTTTTTCGCGTCCACCGAACCAGGTTCCCCAAGGGCCATACACATTGTGGAAACGCGCCACTCGGGTGCGGAGGCCGAAATCTTCGCAGAAATGCCTGCACATGCGCTCGGAGAAAAGTTTCTCCCAACCGTAGCCGTCCTCGGCTTCGGCGGGGTAGGCATCTGATTCTTTGAGGGAAGGCGCTTCAAATGTAGCCTGTTTCTGGGCGTTGTATACACAGGCGGAGGAAGAATAGAAAAATTTCTGACAATGATTGGCGACCGCCGATTGCAGGAGATGGGTGTTTATCAAGACGGAGAGCATGCAAAGGGCTTTGTTGCTCTCGATAAAGCCCATGCCGCCCATGTTGGCGGCCAGATTGTAAATTTCGTCGACCCGCTCGGCGGCGATGTCACAATTTTCTTTCCGGTTGAGATCGAACGATAAATTTTCAACATCATCAAATCGTTGGTACCACTCATCGAGAGGCTTTACGTCCACCGCTCGAATGTGCGAATAACCGTTTTTTCGGAACTCGGCGACCAAATGGCCGCCAATGAATCCACCAGCTCCTGCTACCAGCGCTCGAGTATCGGTTGGCAATGCATTCGTCCTTTCCCCTTCGAATATAATAACGCCATATTGACAATTTGGTTAAAAACCTTGCGCCAGAAGCAGTGCGTCAGGGCATCGCGGTCAGGGGATTCCCTCGGGAACTTTGCCAGTATTATGAGGGAAGATGTTCAGAAGAGAAAGAGCCTGGTCGTTCGATTGCGGGTGACACGGGCGGCGGGCCGCGCGCGTCTAAGAGGTTGTAGTTCGAGAGATTGAGAGGTGGAACGTGAAGTCCAGAAGCTGGCTAATCGCTTTACTCTTTGTGACCGGAGCGAGTGGGTATTTGAACACGAAAGCGCAAGAGCCGGCCACGCCAACTGAGAGCGCGCCGCAACAAAGACAAGGCGGGGGCCGGGGACAGGGAGAAGGCGGGCCGCGACCGTTATTCGGGAAGATTACCTCTCTTACGAATGGGACTCTGGCCCTCAGCAGACCGGATGGCCAGGTAGTAACCGTGAAACTGACAGAGCAAACGGAATTTCGAAAAGATGGAAATAAGACAACAGCGGCCGATTTTAAGGTGGGAGATATGGTAATGGTGCGTGGCGAAGAAAATGCGGACAAATCCGTAACCGCCAGAATGATCGGAACACGCACAAGCGGACCTGGCGGCGGGCCTGGTGGCAGACCGATGGGTACTTTGGGAAAAGACTATGTAGCAGGAGAGATAAAAGGAATTGACGCGGCGAAGCTGACGATTCTTAGACCGGACAACGTGACACAAACGATTGAATTGAACGAAGAGACGTCGCTACGCAAAGGGAGAGAAAGCATTACGATGGCGGATGTGCATCTGGGCGATCACGTGATGGTGCGCGGAACGATGCAGAATGAGGCCTTCGTGCCAAAGAATGTAATGGTGATGAACGAAGAGCAGTGGAAACACATCGAAGAGATGGGCGCACAAAACGGAATGCCGAAACCAGCAGGCGCGGCGACGGAAGCAGCTCCAGCTGAACCTTAGGAGTAAACGAATTGAAAGTTGTGCTGCGCGCAGCGTTGGTGTTGGCGTGCATGGCGCTGATATGCGCGCTCGTGTTTGGGTGCCTCGCCAGAGGCCAGGAAGCACCTACCCCGCCTGCAACGACATTTCAAATCACCGGGACCGTCAAGAACGGGAAGACGGTCCTGCCGGGCGTGACGGTAACGGCGTCAAATTCATTGACCGGGAAAAAAGTTAGCGTGGTGACGGCGGTGGACGGATCGTTCACCTTGAGAAATCTGCCGCGGGGGCGGTATGTGGTCAGGGTGGAGTTCATGGGGTTCGCTCCACAAACCCAAGAGATCGTGCTCAATCCGCAAAATCCCACAGGAAAAGTGGAAGCGGAATTGATTCTGGCTTCACGGCAGGTGGAACCAACCGAACAGGCCAGTGTGGCCACAGCCCGGAATCGTGGATTTCAAAATCTCGCGGTCGACAACTCTCTTTCTGGTTTGGGCAGCGGAGGATTCGGGACTGCAGGTGGCGGCGGAGTCGTCAGCGCAAGCGAGCTGTCCAGTTTGCCGATGAATGGTGCTGGAACAGATCTCGCCACCGAATCAGTCGCCGTGGCAGGAACGCTTGGTCGAGCCCAGGATTTTGGAAATGGAAATGAAGACGAATTGCAGCAGAGAATGCAGCAATTCGGAGAGCGGTTGCAGCGAGCCGGCGGCGGATTTGGCGCTGGAGCGGGAGGGCCAGGCGGCGGATTTGGCGGCGGCGGAGCGGGACCAATTGCGTTCGGTCGTCTGGGGCGCGGATTCGACGTGAATAAACCGCATGGTTTTTTGTACCTGCAGGATGACAACGCGGGACTGGATGCGCAGCCTTATTCACTGAGCGGCCGAGAAGCGCAAAAGGCGAGCTATAACACACTGCACTTTGGGGCATTCGTCGGTGGACCGCTGAAGATTCCCAAGATTTTTGATTTCAGCAAGACTACGTTTTATTCCGTCGGCTGGAACGGAACGAGAGGGGGTACCCCCTACGATGCTTTCAGTACGGTGCCAACGGTGGCTGAAAGAGCGGGGAACTTTTCGGGACTGACCGACAAGAATGGAACCCCTATCCTTATCTATAATCCCCTGACAGGGCAACCGTTCCCAGGGAATATGATTGAACCATCCCAGTTCAGTCCCGCGGCAGTATCCTTGCTGAACTACATTCCTCTGCCAAATCTACCTGGAAGTACCCAAAATTTTCACTACATTACATCAGCAGCGAGCACGAGCGATGCGATCAGTTTGCGGCTGATTCACAATTTTTCGGGAAGCGGACCTGGATTCGGAGGACCCGGAGGCGGGGGCGGCGGCGGCCGTGGTGGGCGGGGGCCGCGGAACAGTATCAATTTGGGGCTCAACTGGTCGCGCTCAACAAGCGTCTTGGAAGGACCCTTCCCTTCGCTCGCCGGGAACACCAATACCCAGGGGTTCAATGCGAGCGTGCGATGGATTTACGGCAAGGGGAAAATTACCAATAATGCGGGCCTCACCTACAACCATAACCGAGTTGCGACGACGAATTTGTACTCGACCGTAACGGATGTAGCAGGGAATGCGGGGATCACTGGAATTTCAACGAATCCATTCGATTGGGGATTGCCGGGAACGAGTTTCAATTCGTTTACCGGGTTTAGCGATCCAACCCCCACCCGGGAACTGGATCAAACGTACACGATATCGGATGGAGTGGTGTGGAACCGCGGGAAACATAATTGGCGCTTTGGGGGAGATTACCGGCGAATCTCGCAGAATTTTCAATCGGCCAGAAATGCCGAAGGAGGTTTCGTGTTCACCGGCTTTGCGACTTCGGAGTATCTGCCAGGGAGCACGCAAGCAGTAACGGGAACGGGAAGCGATTTTGCCGATTTTCTAATCGGGCTGCCGCAACAGACCAGTCTGCAGTCCGGAACAAGTTCGTATCAGTTCCTTGCGAATGCCTACGATTTGTACGTGCAGAATGATTGGCGAATCCTTGCAAATCTATCCCTGAATATGGGATTGCGATATGAGTACTCCGGCCCCTTTGTGGAATCGGAAAATCACATTGCCAACCTGGACGTCTCACCGGGATATACCAACGCAGTCGTGGTGCTCCCCGGACAGACCGGACCATATTCGGGAACGTTCCCGAGGTCCTTAGTGCGAGCGGACCGCGATGATTTCGCACCGAGAATCGGCATCGCCTGGAAACCGCTGGCGCAGACGGTTGTACGCGCAGGGTATGGAATTAATTACAACCTGGCACAGTACGGAGTATTCATCCGCAATTTTGCGTTTCAGCCGCCGTTTGCAGAGACTTCGACAAACATCAGTTCGGTCTTGAATCCCTTAACAATCGAAAACGGCTTTCCAGGCAGTCCGCCCGGGACAGTAACCAACAACTACGCACTAAACCCGAACTATCGCCTGCCTTACGTTCAAATCTGGAATCTAGATATTCAGCGCCAGCTGCCGTTGGGCATACAGCTAAATGTGGGGTACAACGGGGCAAAAGGAACGTTCGTAGATACGCAACGGGCGCTGGTGGCAGGTGGACAGCCCTTTATCTACGAATCATCAGAAGGAAATTCGATTTTGAACGCGGCGTCAGTGCGAATTCGGAAACGGATGGCCAAGGGCCTGGGAATCAGCCTAGTCTACATCTTCTCTAAATCATTGGATGACGCGTCTTCGATTGGCGGAGGAAGCGTAGTTGTAGCCCAGAATCCCTACGATATCGCGGCGGATCGGGGACTATCGAGCTTTGACCAGACGCAAAAATTTACGGGGACGTGGATGTACGATTTGCCGTTTGGAGACGGGAAACGTTTTCTGACCAGCGGGCCGCTATCTCATGTACTGGATGGGTGGCAATGGAGCGGCGATTTCACGATTGCATCGGGTTTTTACTATACGCCTCAAGTGCTGGGAGCCACGGTGGATATCGATCGAGGAGTGAGCGGCTCCTTGCGCGGCAATATTCTGCCTGGAGCGCGAATTTCTGTGAGCAATCCGACAACAGCGGAATGGTTCAATACGGCGGCGTTTTGCGCGCCAGGACCAACTTGCGTAAACCCGGCAGGATCCATGTACGGAGACGCGGGCCGAAACATTATCGAGGGTCCGTCACAATTTACATTTGACATGGCCATGAGCAAGACGATCACCATCAAGGAATCTCGCGCACTGGAGTTGCGACTGCAGGCAACAAACATTTTCAATACGCCGTACTTTTCAAGCATCAATACGGTTGTGAACGCGAGCACGTTCGGCCAGGTTACCGGAGTGGCGAACATGAGACGGATCACGATGGTAATGAGGTTCCGGTTTTAGAAGCAAATATGAAGCGACAGCGCAAAATCGGCAGGATTGTGGGAGAAGCGCTGCTGGTGTCGTTTCTGACATTGCGCCTGCTGGCGCAGGACAAAAGCGCCCCAGGACAACAGCCGACACGATTCCGAGTAACGACGGAACTGGTTCTGGTGAATGTGGTGGTGCGCGACAAGAAAGGAAATCCGATCGCGAATCTGAAGAAGGAAGATTTCACGGTATATGAAGACGGAAAGAAACAAGATGTGTCCAGCTTTGATTTTGAAGATGTGAATGCCTGGATGACGGCGGGCGCGGCCGGTCCAACGGTTACGGGCGCGGCGGGAGAGACTGGGTCACTTTTGGGACCAAAGAAGCCGATAACTCTCGAAGCCAAAGACCGGCGATTGATGCTGCTCTTTTTTGATTTTTCGGCAATGGAACCGGACGACATCGATCGTGCAGTGGAATCGGCCAAAAAGTTCGTGCAAACAAAGATGCAGCCGGCCGACATGGTGGCGATGGTTTCGCTGGCGACCTCACTGAACCTGGATCTGGATTTCACGGACGATCGGGCAAAGATTTTGACGAAGCTTGCGGCGTATAACTCCAGTGAAGGACAAGGATTTGAAAACGGACTGACGGGCAGTGCGGAAGGTGCGGCGGAAACCGGTGGTTCCTACACCCCCGACGACACCGACTACAATACGTTTAGCGCAGACCGAAAGTTGCTGGCGTTGGAATCCGTGATGCAAGCTGTCGGAACCATTCCACAGAAAAAGAATTTGATTTACTTCAGCAATGGGATCACGCAATCCGGGGTGGACAATCAGTCGGCATTGCGAACCGCCACAGCCGCAGCCGTAAAGGCGAATGTGTCGATTTACCCGGTGGATGTGCGGGGATTGCAAGCTTTTCCGTGACATCGCGCACGCGCGCAGTCTGAGCCGGGCGGCGGCGATGAACGGAATCAGCCAGTCCGCCGCCACGCAGCATATCCAGGAGCTGGAG
>Ga0209040_10002098_pt1 | contig 15755 bp, 17 predicted proteins | sample BogFormECP12_OM3_FD_188240 | JGI IMG/M metagenome (GOLD analysis project Ga0209040, IMG submission 188240) | Bog forest soil microbial communities from Calvert Island, British Columbia, Canada - ECP12_OM3 (SPAdes) (version 2) | ecosystem: Environmental > Aquatic > Freshwater > Wetlands > Bog ...
ACTTCAACCTTCAGCCAGGATCGCTACGCTGCCGCTCTCGCCGGTCTCGAACAACTCCTCAAGTGGAGCTTCAGTTGAGAGCGTTGAACAGCCCTGGTGGCGCCCCCTCCAGGTTGCCATTTGTTTTCAGGTCGCCGTCTCTTTTACGCCGGTCGTTTTGCTCATAAGCGACGATGGGCTGCCGTAGCGGAATCTCGGATGCCCAATGTCTGTGCTCCTTTTTTAGCACATGTGATGGAAGGGGTTGATCGGAAATCGATGCGTTAAAAGGGCCAAAGAATAGGCCTTTCGCCACTCCTGTTGTGTGACGATAGTCAGGTAGCTCATCGCTTGCTTCATATCCGTTGAGCTCTTTCTCAACCCACTCCCTTAAGCGGGCATTCTTGAGCCGACGCGCAAGTAGCAGGCACTTACGCAAGAGGGTGGTCGTTTGCGTATTTCCATCAACGGCTAGATCAATTATTTCGTCGAGAAGTCTCATGGGTTACCTATGGTCAAGCCGCCAGCCGTGAAATCGTCGCGTGATGGACGTTGAAGCTGCGGGCGATCTCCCGCACCGGCTCGCCACTGTCGCGGCGGCGTAGGGCCTCCTGCCGCTGATGCGGTGTGAGTTTGAACGGTCGGCCCAAGCTCTTGCCAGCCGCCTTGGCGCGCGCGCGTCCTTCTCCTGTGCGTGCCCGGATCAGGTCGCGCTCGAACTCGGCAAGCCCGCCTAGGACGGTCAGCATGAGCCGCCCGTGTGATGTGGTGGTGTGGGCCCATGCGTCGCCGAGCGAGCGGAAACCGGCCTTCCTGTCCGTGATCACGGCGAGGGTGTTCAGCAGGTCGCGGGTGGATCGCGCCAGCCGGTCGAGCCGCGTCACCGTCACCACGTCGCCCGGCTCCAACTGGCCGAGCAACCGCCGAAGCTGCGCGCGGTCGGTCTTGGCTCCGCTCGCCACCTCGCGGAACACCTTCTTGCATCCGGCCTTGGCCAGTTGGCGCACTTGGGCGTCAACGCTTTGGCCGTCCGTCGATACCCGCGCATAGCCGTATTTCATGCCCCGATTATGCACCGGACTTGCGCGACGAAAAAGCCCAATCTTTTCAGCGCCCTAGTTTTGGCGCGTAAGTCTTGAGATATGCACTGAGGGTTGGCTGTGGGTGGGTTCCGGTCCTTCAGCGCCGCCATTCGTCAAGGAGAACCCGGCTAGGTTATAGTCGCCGGGCGGGGGGTGCGGGATGCCTGGCCGAGCCGTTGAACGAAAACTCACCGCGATCCTAGCGGCCGACGTCGCCGGTTACTCTCGTCTGATGGGAGCCGACGAGGTCGGCACGCTGCAGCGCCTCACCGCCTGTCGGGTGATCGTAGATGGACTGATCGCCAATCATCGTGGCCGGATCTTTAATATTGCTGGTGACAGTGTCGTTGCCGACTTCGCCAGCGCGGTCGATGCCGTCGAATGCGCGGTCGCGGTGCAGGAGGCGCTTGCCGGCGAGAACGCGAACCAACCTGCCGCCAAGCAGATGCAGTTTCGCATTGACGTGCATATCGGCGACGTGATCATTCAGGGCGACAATTTACTAGGGGATGGCGTCAATATAGCCGCGCGCCTCGAAGCTTTGGCCGAGCCCAGCGGCATTTGCGTCTCGGGAGCCGTCTACGATCAGATCGGGACCAAGCTGGCTGTCAGCTTCATCGAACTGGCCGACCCGCAGATGAAGAACATCGCCCAGCCGGTTCGGGTCTATCGGGTGAAAGGCAAGGCCACAATGAGCGATGGCGCGACCGTTGCCCCACCTCTGGTTCTCCCTGACAAACCGTCGATCGCGGTTCTGCCGTTTCAGAACATGAGTGGCGACCCAGAGCAGGAATATTTCGTCGCCGGCATGGTCGAGGAAATCATCACCGCGCTCAGCCGCATTCGTTGGCTGTTCGTCATCGCGCGCAATTCGAGCTTCACATACAAAGGACAGGCTGTCGATGTGAAGCGGGTCGGGCGTGAGCTTGGTGTCCGCTACGTGCTAGAAGGTTCGGTGCGCAAGGCCGGCGGGCGGGTGCGGATTGCGGCACAACTGATCGAGGCGCTCGCAGGCACGCATCTCTGGGCCGACCGCTTCGACGGCTCGCTCGAAGATGTCTTCGAACTTCAGGACAAGGTGGCGTCAAGCGTCGCCGGCGTGATCGAGCCGGCGTTGCGGACCGCCGAGACGCGAAGGTCGAGCGAGCGCCCGACACAGGACTTGACCGCCTATGATCTCTACCTGCGCGCGCTCCCAAATCGGGCTGCCTATGACAAGGATCACACGGTCCTCGCACTCAGCTTACTCGGGCAAGCGATCGAACGCGATCCGCGATACGGTCCCGCCCTGGCACTAGCGGCCGAGTGTCGTCATTTTCTCGCCGCGAACAGTTGGGCAGGCGACCAAGAGACTAACCGGCTCGAGGGCCTAAGTCTTGCCCGCCAAGCCATCCAGGTTGCAGACAACGACCCCGACGTCCTTGGCAAAGCTGCCTACGTGCTCGGATTTTATGGCGAGAACATTGATGCTGCGGTTGTGCTGATGGACCGGTCGCTCGCGCTCAATCCAAGCTTTGCCGAAGGCTGGTATTACAGCGGCATGCTCAGGAATTTTGCCGGCCAACCCGACTTGGCAATCAGCCATTTGGAGACCTCGTTGCGTCTGAACCCTCGCGATCGAAAGGCCCGCCATCTCACCGGAATCGGCGCGGCTCATTTCCTTAGCAGACGGTTTAGCGAGGCGGCGGCAAGATTCGTCGTGTCGTTAGAGGAGCTCCCAACCTGGCCGGTGACATACCGCTTTCTCGCTTCCTGCTACGCGCATATGGGGCGGTTGGACGAAGCACGAGAGATCGTGAAGCGACTGCAGGAGATCACCCCTGTCGTGGTGCCGAGCGGGCTGCACTTCCGGAACCCCGAGCACCGTGAGCTGTTGCTGTCGGGACTGCGCCTGGCCGCCGGCGAGACGACTTAAGCGCTACCCGCAAATTGCCGCGATCGTCTCCACCCGTTTCACCATTATCGGAGAGCGCCGCCTATTGCAGCATGGATGACCGTTTTTGGTCGGAAGCGGCCCTTGGTATCGGGACCGCAACGCCTAGCGGATGTTCTTCCTATGAATCTCGATTGTCCTAGATATTCTCTGGAACTTTGCCTGCTGCAGAATTCTTAACTTTCGCAAACTTCACTTAGCCCTGTGCGGTGATTTGCCAATCGAACCGTTCAGCAGCCAGGCTGCCGGAACTTGCCAGACTGGCAAAGTCACGCCCTGTCTTAGTCTCGCTTTTGTGTCGCCACAGTCGTGTTCTGGGCAGCCGTCAAAAGCCAAACTCCATTCTCTTTTTCGAGCACCCGAAGATTGGTTTCTTGGTATGGCGGAACCTTTGTCCCGTCGGGACCTAGGAAGCCACTCATTACGTGTGTTTCGCGCACGAGAGCTACGTCGGGTCTGATAAATCGAATCGTGAGGTTCAGTGTCTTGATATTTGCTTCTTTCAATCTCGTAGAATGAGCCACCACGAGGAATTTCTCGATCTCAGCCGGGCCTTTCGCTGACTGCCCAGCTACATTGACGAAGTCAGCATCTGGGGCGTACATTCGGCTCAACGCCTTTGTATCGTGCTTATTGAAGTCGTCGGTCATCTTTACAATTATGGCCCTGACGGATGCCTCGTCTTCGGGGGTCCCCAAGTTCTGCGCGTGGCTCGGCGAACCGCCGCTGAATATCGCAACCGCGCAAGCTAACAATATTAAGAGGCGTTTCATTTTATCCTCCCCTGATTGCGGCACGCAGCCTTACAGATCGAGAATAACCGCTCCTGCGACCGCGAACAATCCGGGGGTGCTGGCTCCGGGCAGGCAACATAAAAATGCCGCATAAGCTCCATTATGTCAAAGCCCTTCACCCTCCAGTTCACACGGGTCGTTTGTGACCCCGCTTGGGTCCACGCTCGCGGCCCACACCTGAAGCCGAGGGTATCGGAAAATATTCCTTGACATCCAGGGCCGTCGTATGTTCTTGTTATGTTCATGTCCGCCGCAGCCACCCCTGCCGAGCCTCCCAACCCCAGCCGTGCCGGGCGCCTGCTCAACCTGGTCCGCAAGATGATCGACTACGGCCGCGAACTCGCCGCCACCCTACAGCAACGCGCCGCGGCCGACCTCCGCCCCATCGCGCATTTGTTCGGCACCTGCGACCTCGCGGTGATCCTCGTGCGCATCCAGCGCGGCCTGCTGCGCGCCAATGCGCTGGAGGCGAGGCTGGTGCAGAACGCCGCCCGGCTGGACGCCGAGCGCAGCCCCCGTTCCGCACCGGCCCGGCAGACGCCGCGCCCCGCGCGCCTGGCCGCGCCGCGTGCCGAGGATCCCGGCGCACCTGTTGAGCTACCGACCGAGGCAGAGATCGCCGCTTGGGTCCGCCGCCGGCCGATCGGCGCGGTCATCGCCGATATCTGCCGCGATCTCGGCATCGTGTGCAGCCATCCGCTGTGGCGGGAGCTGCACCGCGCCATCACCCGTGAGGGCGGCAACTACGTCCGGCTGGTCAGCGAAATCATCGATCGGGGGGCCCGGCTCATCGCCGAAGCCTGGTTCCCCAGCGCGCGACCGGCAGCGGTCCCTGCCGCCACCGGCCCGCCCTGAACCTTGCCCTCGGGCTTGACCCGAGGGTCCTCGCCGGCATGATCGCGCGACGCGACGTCAAGGGGCGGCCCACAGCCGACCCCACCATTCCGATTCGACCAGGGCCGCGCGGCCGCGACCGCCGCCGCCATGATCCGCAATATCCGCCCACGCGCTGTGATATGAGACGAAACTAGGCGGCCCCTGCCCTATTCGGCCGCCACGTCGCCCTCCGCCAACCAGGCGTTCATCAGCGTGTAGCCGGTCGCCAACACCGTCGGACCGACGAAAATACCCAGCAGCCCGAAAGCGATCAGCCCACCGATGACACCGGCGAGGATCAACAGCAGCGGCAGGTCGGCGCCCTTGCGGATCAGGATCGGCCGGAGAAAGTTGTCCATCGTCAGCGCGATAGTGGTGAACGCCAGCAGCACGGTCGCCCACAGCGCATCGCCGGAATAGTACATCCACACCACCGCCGGGATCAGCACCAGGCCGGGGCCTAGCTGCGCCAGGCAGAGCACGAACATCAACGCTGTCAGCACCGTGGCGTATGGCACGCCGACGATCGCCAGACCGATGCCGCCCAGCACGCTCTGTGCTACCGCGGTCACCACCACGCCGAGTGCCACACCACGTAGCGCCTGACCCGCCAGCCGGACCGCGGTCTCGCCTCGATCGCCGCCGAGCCGGCGGCCGAAGCGGATGGCGGTGTCGGCGGCGCGCTCGCCGCCGGAATACAGCACCGCGGCGACCGCGACGGTCAGCAGGAACTGCACGAATGCACTGCCCAGACTGCCGGCAGCCGAGACGAGCCATTCGGTCAGCACCCCGGCATAGGGTGTCAACTTCGGGGCCCACTCCCGCACGCCCGTCGAGGTGAGCTGCTCCCAGGCCTCGGTGGCGCGTGTGCCGACCAGCGGCACCGCGGCCAGCCAGTCCGGTGGCGGCGGCACCCGCAACGACAGCACGGTCCGCGCCAGCTCGGCGATTCGATCGACGTTCGCCACGATCGTGCTGATCGCCAGCCAGAGCGGCACGATCAGCACCAGCAGCAGCGCCAGCGTCATGACCAGCACCGCCGGGCCGCGGCGATTGCCGGTATGGTGCTGCACCCGCAGCATCAGCGGCCAGGTGGCAATGACCAGAGTCACGGCCCAGACGATGGCCGGCAGGAACGGCCGCATCACCCAGAAGCTGGCGGCAATGAGGCCGCCGATGAACAGCACGCCGAGCGTGATGCGGGTAAGGTCCTGATGCGGAGGCTGGTCAGGCGGCGGCAAAGTCCACCGTCACGATCGTGCCACCACGGCTCTCCAGGCTCAGCGTGCCACCCAGTTCGGCTGCCAGGCCCTGCATGATCGACAGCCCCAGCCCATCGGGATTCGCCACCACACTGCCTGCATCGAACCCGGGCCCATCGTCCCACATTGTCAGCTCAACCCGGCCATCATCGCGCCATCGCAGCTCCACCGCGAACAGATGGCCGCGCCGACGACGAAAGATGTGCTTCAGCGCGTTCATCGCCGCCTCGATGACGATCAGACAGACCATGGTCATCTGGTCGTCCGACAAGTGCACCGGTGCCGAACGCACCTGCACCGCGACATCCACATCGTAGAAGATGTGGTCGAGCATGTCGCGCAGCAGCGGCACCAGACCACGCCGATAGCCCGCCTTGTCGTCGACGATGCGCTGCAGATAGGTGATCGACGCGATCCGGCCGATCGCTTGCTCCAGCACATCGTCGACCCTGGCGCCGGTTTCGATCCTGATCTGCGAGCCCTCCAGCATCGCAGTGACCACGTGCAACTGGTTGGCCACCCGGTGGCGCATCTCCTGCATCATCGCCTCACGCAGGCGGAGCGAGCGCTCCAGCCGCCCCTGCCTTTCGGCGTTGTCGCGCGACGCCTCGTACAGCGCATCGACCAGCGCCAGCTCGAACAACCCGATCAGCACGAACAGCGCCAGCGAGATCGGCCCGGTCGGCCACTGCATCGCGAAGCCGGACGGCGGCAGCCAGAAATAGTCGCAGGCGAGAGCGGCCAGAACGATGACAACCACCGCCTGCCAGCGGCCGCAGAACAAGGTGGTCAGCGCAATCGCCGGCAGGAAGATCAGGAAGGGACCAGCATCGAGCACCGGGTCCAGCAGCCACCGCGACACCAGGGCGGCGGCCCAGATCGCCAGTGCGAGCAGCCAGCACGCCCAGGCAATCCGGCATCGCGTGAGCAGGCGCGAGAGATGGACCGGCGCGGGCGGCGAAGCAGCCGCCCGGGGCCAGGACGCCGTTCGAAGCGTGTCGGCCATTACACTCCCGCGCCAGGACTCGATCGAGCTGGATCGTTCCTACCAGACAACGCCCGGAATCGCCACCGATCCCCACGGTTCAGGCGTTACGTGCCGATCCGGTCCATACCTCACGATACAGCGCGACGATCTCCGCCTTGTCGGGCACGCGCGGGTTGTTGCCCGGACTGCCGGAGGCCAAGGCCTGCTCGGCCATAAGATCCATCTTCCCGCTCCAGATGGCTTCGTCGATGCCGTATTCGGTGGGGCTTGGCACAGCGAGTTCCTGATTCAAAACTTCCAATCCCGCGACCAGCTTTGCCCCGGCTGCCGCGTCACTGTCGCGCTCGTCGGCAAAGCCGATACGCCGGGCCGCCTCGGCATAGCGCGCCTCGGCGCCGCTAACCGAAAACCGGGTGATCGCCGGCAGCAGCATGGCGTTCGACAGGCCGTGCGGCACGTGGAAATGTGCGCCGATCGGCCGCGACATGCCGTGCACCAGTGCCACCGACGCATTGGAGAAGGCAAGGCCCGCCTGCGTCGCCCCGAGCATCATGCCCTCGCGCGCCACGGCGTTGCGCGGTTCGGCGTACGCGGTCCGAATGTGCCGGCCGATCAACGCCATCGCGGAAACCGCCAGGGCGTCAGAGAACGGGTTGGCGCGCTTGGAGACAAACGCTTCCAGCGCGTGGGTGAGGCTGTCCACGCCGGTGTCGGCGGTGGTGCGTGGCGGCACGCTGTAGGTGAGCTCGTAATCGACGATGGCGGCGAGCGGCAGCGCGCCCAGGCCGGCGATCAGCATCTTCTCGTCGCGCTCAGTGTCGGTGATGACGGTGAAGCGTGTGCACTCGCTGCCAGTGCCGGCGGTCGTGGGGATCGCGATCACCGGCAGCGCGCCCTTGTCGGCGGCCACCGGCACCTTGTAGTCGCGCATCTTGCCGCCACCGGCGGCGAGGATTGCCATCGCCTTGGCGGTATCGATCGGCGAGCCGCCGCCGAAGCCGATCAGGCAGTCGAAATCGCCACGCTTCAGTTCGGCCACGCCGGCTTCGATCACCGTGTCGGTCGGGTCCGGCACCGTGTCGCTGAACACGGTAGCGGCGATGCCGGCGGCGGCGAGCGGCTCCAGGCAGCGCTGCACGTGGCCGGAGGCGACCATGAACGGATCGGTCACCACCAGCGGGCGGGAATAACCGAACTTGCCGAGTACCTCGGCGATCTGTCGCACCGCGCCGCCGCCGACCTGCAGCATGCGGGGGGCGGCAATGTTGGCGTTCACTGCAGTCATGGCTGGCACCTCCGACGATCCAAGGTTTGGCACAAAGCGGCAGGCGAACAAGAGGCTATGCGGTCGACCTCATCGATGCCACTATTGATGCGGAGTTTGGTGCGTGGAAGAGATGCGGACGACAGTCACCCTCGATGACAATCTGGTCGCCAGGGCAAGGGAATACACCGGAATACAGGAAACGCCGGCGTTGATCCGCCTGGCGCTTGAGGCACTTGTTCAGCGCGAGGCCGCGCGGCGACTGGCGCGGCTAGGCGGTTCCGCGCCCGGTCTGAAGCCTGTGCGCAGGCGCCGCTCGAAAATAGCGTGATCCTGGTCGACAGCTCTATATGGATTGATCATTTGCGCCATACTGACGAGGTGCTGGTAGACCTGCTCGATCGAGAGCAGGTCCTGGTGCACCCTTTCGTCATTGGAGAGCTGGCGATGGGGCATCTGCCATCCCGACACGCGATCCTGGAAGACCTACGGGATTTGCGGCACGCGATTGTTGCGGATCACGAAGAGGTGCTGCGTTTCGTGGCAGAGGAACCCCTGTTCGGACTCGGGCTGGGCTACGTCGACGCACACCTCTTGGCTTCTGCAAGACTAACGCCGGGAGCAACGCTGTGGACTCGTGATAGGCGCCTCGCGGCTGCGGCCGAACGCCTCTCCCTCGCCGCACGCGTTACGCATTAGCCACCGCCCCCACCTCCGCACGACGCTTCGCATACAGTGCCAGCCGCTTAGCCGCCATCGGCGCGACATGGCCTGGTTCGATCACTTCGCCCGCCGGCGGCAGTTCCTCGGCGCGGTGACAGGCGGTGAAATGGCCTTCGCTCCACTTCCGCAGCACCGGCATCTCGTCGCGGCAGCGGTCGATCACGAACGGGCAACGGGTGTGGAAGCGGCAACCCGACGGAGGGTTCATCGGACTGGGCACATCGCCGCCCGGTAGCTGGCGCGCACCATGGCGATGCGGATCGGGGCGCGGGATCGCCGTCATCAGCGTGCGGGTGTAGGGATGGCGCGGCTCGGAGAACAGCACGTCCTTCGGCGCGAGCTCGACGATCTGGCCGAGATACATCACTGCCACCCGGTCGGCCATGTGCTTCACCACTGCGAGATCGTGCGCGATGAACAGATAGGAGAGGCCGAGCCGCGCCTGCAAATCCTTCAGCAGGTTCACCACCTGCGCCTGGATCGACACATCCAGCGCGGACACCGGTTCGTCGCACACCACCAGCGCCGGCTCCACTGCGAGTGCTCGCGCGATGCCGATGCGCTGGCGCTGGCCGCCCGAGAACTCGTGCGGATAGCGTTGCGCATGATACGATGCGAGGCCGACCAGCCCCAGCAACTGGTTCATCCGCGCACGACGCGCCACGCGGTCGCCGATGCCATGCACGATCAGCGGCTCTTCCAGGATCTCGCCCACCGTCATGCGCGGGTTCAGCGAGGCGAACGGGTCCTGGAACACGATCTGCATCCGCCGGCGCAGCCGGCGCAGCGGATCGCCGCGCATCTCGGTAATGTCCGCGCCCTCGAACCGAATGGTGCCGGCAGTCGGATCGATCAGCCGCAGCACCAGCCGCGCGGTGGTGGACTTGCCGCAGCCGGACTCGCCCACCAGCGCCAGCGTCTCGCCGCGATTCAACGTGAACGCGATGCCGTCCACCGCGCGCACCACGCCGACCGTCCTCCCCAGCACCAGGCCGCGCTTGACCTTGAAATGCCTGGTCAGGCCTTCGACTTCCAGCAGCACCGTCACGACACCAACGCCTCGACCGGGGCGTGAATGCAGGCGACGCGATGGTCCTCGGCCAGCAGTCGCAAGTCCGGGTCCTGCACGGTGCAGGCAGCGTTGGCGAACACGCAGCGCGGGTGAAACCGGCAGCCGGTCGGCAGGTCGAATGGCGCTGGGACGGTGCCCTCGATCGCCAGCAGGCGGTCGCGGTTCTCGTCGATCTTCGGAATGCTGCCGAGCAAGCCGAGTGTGTAGGGATGCTGCGGGTCGTCGAAGATCGCGGCACCTGGCGCGCGTTCCACCACGCGACCGGCGTACATCACCGCCACTTCGTTCGCCATCTCGGCGACAATGCCGAGGTCGTGGGTGATCAGGATGATCGCCATGCCGGTCTGCTGCTGCAACTCGCGCAGCAGGTCGAGGATCTGCGCCTGCACCGTGACATCCAGCGCGGTGGTGGGTTCGTCGGCGATCAGCAGGTCCGGTTCACAGGCGAGCGCCATGGCGATCATGACTCGCTGCCGCATGCCGCCAGACATCTGGTGCGGGTATTCATCGAAGCGGCGTTCCGGCGCCGGGATGCGGACGCGTTGCAGCGCCGCGATGGCGCGGCTGCGCAGCGCGCCAGCGGAGGCGGTGCGATCGTGCGCCCGCATCGCCTCGGTGATCTGGTCGCCGACGGTGAACACCGGGTTCAGGCTGGTCATCGGCTCCTGGAAGATCATCGCGATGCGGTTGCCGCGGATGTCGCGCATTTGCGCGAGCGACAGGTCGAGCAGGTTCCTGCCGTCGAACATGATCTGTCCGGCGGCGATGCGGCCCGGCGGCGGGACCAGGCGCATCACGGACAGCGACAGCACCGACTTGCCACACCCGGATTCACCAACGATGCCGAGGGTGCGGCCCCGATCGACGGACATGTCGACGCCATCCACCGCGGCAACGTCACCGCCGGCAGTGCGGAACACGGTGCGGAGAGAGGAGATGGACAGCAGCGCTCCCTCCCCCTGCCCCCCTCCCGCAAGGGGTGGCGCAGCGTTCCCGTGAGCTTCGCTCAATGAATCTCCGCCGACCGCTTCAGCGCCTCACGCAGCTTCGCCGGCGTGAAGTCGGGCGCGCGGCAGACATCGAGGATCACCTTTTCGCGCCGTGAGATCAGGTCGATGGCAGCCGGCAGCTTTTTCACCACATCGGCCGGGACCACCACCGCGCCATGGAAGTCGGCGTGGACGACATCATCATGCCCGGCCTGCATGCCGAAGATGTTCACGGGACTGCCGAACTGCACCATATGCACGTGCGCGTGGCTCGGCCCGACCCGCCCGCCGATCATTTGGTAGCCTTGCGCCCACATATCGAGATCGCGGAACGAGCCGTTGGTGACGCAGCCGATCGAGCCGAGTGCCTTATGGATGGTGGACTGCACCTCACCCCAATAGGCGCCGTAGCCGATGCGGTCGTCGATGTCCTGGATCACCGCGATGGTGGGAAAGTCGGTGACGGCGACGTAGTCGTACCAGTCTGCCCGGTCGGTCACCTTGCCGCGTGGTGGCTCGGTGGAGCGGATCATGCCGACGCGGGCCAGGCCGACGATGGGCTTGGCCTTCGGATAGAGGCAGACCATCGGCTCCACGGTGTAGCCGAAGGCGCGCCGCTCCGGCGCCACCAGTTCGAGACCGTTGCAGATGGTCGGGGTGTCCCATTGCGCCAGTGCATCGAGGTCAGCCTGCGTGAACGGCCGCTCAGCCATTGCTTCCTCCTTCCGTCGGGTTAAGGCATGCTGCCAGCATGCAGATCATCGCCAGAGGCGGCAAGGCGATCTACGGCGCGCCGCTCGGAATCCTGATGCTGGAGGCACGGTTCCCCCGTATCCCAGGCGATATGGGCAACGCCACCACCTGGCCATTCCCGGTGCTGTATCGCGTGGTGAAGGGGGCGACGCCGGAGCGGGTGGTGCTGAAGGCCGCCGCCGGATTGCTGGATGACTTCCTGGCGGCTGCCGCCGACCTGGTGCGCGACGGCGCCGAGGCGATCACCACCAACTGCGGCTTCCTGTCGCTGTTCCAGACGGAGCTGGCGGCGCACGTGCGCGTCCCGGTCGCCACCAGCGCGCTGATCCAGGTGCCCTGGGTGCAGGCGATGCTGCCACCGGGCCAGCGCGTCGGGATCATCACGGTGTCCGCCGGATCGCTCATGCCGCGACACCTGGCGGCGGCCGGTGTGGCACCCAACACACCGTTCGTCGGCACCGAGGATGGGCGCGAGTTCTTCCGCGTGCTGATCCGCGGCGAGAAACAGGACATGGATGTGGCGCTGGCCGCCGCCGACATCCTGGACGCCGGACGGACACTGGTGTCGCGCCACCGCGATATCGGCGCGATCGTACTGGAATGCACCAACATGCCGCCCTACGCGTTCGCATTGCGCGAGGTATTGGGACTGCCAATCTATGATATCTACTCGCTGATCACCTGGCTGCACGCCGGACTGCGCCCGCGCGAGTTCGGCCCGCCTGCCGATCGCGCCACCTGCCTTGCCATGGGAGACGTTCGCCGATGAGCCTGACCCGCAAGCGCGTCCTGGTGACCGGCGGCGCCGGTTTCCTGGGGTCGCATCTCTGCGAGCGGCTGCTGAAGGACGGCCACGACGTGTTGTGTGTGGACAATTATTTCACCGGCCGCAAGGACAACATCGCGCATCTGATGGGTGATCCGCATTTCGAGATGATGCGGCACGACATCACCTTTCCGCTCTATGTCGAGGTTGATGAAATCTACAACCTCGCCTGCCCGGCCTCGCCGGTGCACTACCAATTCGATCCGGTGCAGACCACCAAGACCAGCGTGATCGGCGCCATCAACATGCTGGGCCTGGCAAAACGGATCGGCGCGAAGATCCTGCAGGCATCCACCAGCGAGGTGTATGGCGACCCCACCGTCCATCCGCAGACCGAGGAGTACCGAGGCAACGTCAACCCACTTGGCCCGCGTGCCTGCTACGACGAAGGCAAGCGCTGCGCCGAGACGCTGTTCTTCGACTACTTCCGTCAGCACCGCACGCGCATCAAGGTGGCGCGCATCTTCAACACCTATGGACCGCGCATGCACCCGAACGACGGCAGGGTCGTGTCCAATTTCATCGTGCAGGCGTTGCGCGGGGAGGATATCACTTTGTACGGTACTGGTAGCCAGACGCGTGCATTCTGCTACGTGGATGACCTGATCGAGGGATTTGTACGGCTGATCGCCACCGGCGACGACATCACCGGACCGGTCAACCTGGGCAATCCACACGAGATCCCGGTTAGCGAGCTGGCCGATCGGGTGATCCGGCTGACCGGCTCGCAGTCCCGCATCGTGCATCGCGAGCTGCCACAGGACGATCCGCTGCAACGCTGCCCGGATATCACTCTGGCACAAACCACGCTGGGCTGGAAACCGCGCGTGTCGCTGGACGACGGACTGGCCCGTACGAGTGCTTATTTCGATCGGATGCTGGTGGAGCGAGGGGAAAGGCGGCTTGGATCGGCCGCGTGAACGGCGCGCGAGAAGACAACACTCAAGCGCACCACGGACCGTACAACGCCACAATCAATCTGGCCGCGCACGCAACCGCAGCCCGACGCTGCCCAGCCACCGCTTTACGCCATGCAACGCACCTTCAAGCTGCAGTGGCCAAGTCGGTCGCTCCGCCAGCAGGTAGAGCATGTCCGGCCCCGGTTCGCCGAGATTCGACTTGTAGCGTGCCTCCCCCGCCATGAAATCATACACCTTGCTGCCTTCATCGAGGTGCCGGTCGATGCACAGGCAGTGGCTTACCAGCCCCGGCTTCAATCGCGGATCGCTTTCGTACAGGAAACCGGTTTGGTACTGGTATACATGACCATGGTACACCAGGTTGTAAACATACCCGATCGCATCCGCGCCAGCGGAGATTTTTAGGACCTCCACAGTCCCATGGCCCAGGCAGGTTTGAATCAGTCGAAGCTGAAAGCGCTCAAAGAATGGATACGAGAACGCACCGGGCTCGCCGCGGCTGTTCCAGTAGCTTTGGTGCAGATTCTTGAGACCATCGAGAAATTCCAGCGCCTCGGGCACGTCGCGTGCCCGCACGATCTCCAACCGGCCACGCTTCTGGTAGAGCCGTATCGAACGTCGAATCTGCTGGCGAGTGTTGGCGCTGAGGCAATCGAGATGCCGCTTGCCTGCTGCACGGATGGCGGCAAGATCTATGCGCCATGACGGCTTGCGCTGAACCTCCCGGAAATGAAAACCGCTCGCAAGGACCGAATTCTCGAACTCGGCAGGAACATTCTTGAGATGCAATTCGTCGCGCCTGTGGGCTTCGACTCTGATTGCGCTGAGTAAAAATGCAATGGCTTTAGCCTCTATTTTACCGACCCAGCTATGGTCTACCAGAAAACCATTGTATTCTATCGTAATAACATCCTTCTGCGGGTCACCCGTCATGTGCAATTGAAGACCGTGGACGGCAGCCGGCAATAGATTACGCCGCGTCGACGGCGTCAGGATTCCGAGTAATACAATCCTTCCTTCAGCGCGTCCGATCAGGACGGCAGGATCCAGTGACGCCTCGCGAACCCAGCAGCCGATCCAATTCCAGGACAGGAAAAATGGGGCAATGGCCCGCTGCTCCAGGTCCAACCAGACCTGTTCCAGCTCGGCAGCGTTCCGAAAATTGGACATTTCAAAGTGCGCCGCTGCGGCACGGACGGCCCCCGCAGGAATCTCACGAACCATGGTTGCGGCCGTGGACTCCGCAACGATGGACGAGTGGGCATCGGCCGGTGTCGGTATCGCCAATCTCACTATCGAACCTCGCGCGCCCACAGAAATCGCGCTGCCGCCGACGGATCAAATCGTCCGGGCCGGTCCTCCATGTGTCGCGCGATGACGTTGATCCGCCCCAGCACTTTGCCCCGGGTCAGCATCCCGTCGTGCGTCGCATTCAGACAGGGATCGCTGGTGAACACCAGCTTTATTCCAACGGCATGCGCGCCGTCAACCACCCTACTATCATATTGCCCATGCGGGCATCCGAGAGCAGTACCGATCGATCTTCCACCGGACATTTCATGGATCGCATGATTCGCACGACTCAGTTCCGCCGTGACATCGGGGACATTTGTCAATGGAACATGGGAGTATCCATGCAATCCAATGTCGATTCCATGGTCGACAAGCTCACGCAGGTTGCCAGGCTCGAGCATCATCCGCCTGCTGCACGGTGTGGAGGGCAGTGTGAGTAGCAACTCGTCACGTTCGCCGTCTTCCATCAATCCGAGGATTGTCGCGACATCAATCGGGGATGAATTCGCCCGTCCGCGTGCGGAGTCGGCGATTTTATCCTTCACCTGGGGTTTGCCTAACCAGTCGGTGAGGGAACCATTACGGGCGGCGATGAAGAGCCGTTCTTGCCACCACACATCAGCGCGTGACAGAACTGCCGCTGCAACGGCGAACACCACTGCTGGAATTCTCCCGCGTTGCAGAAGTGGTGCTGCATAGCGGAGATTGTCAGCCCATCCATCGTCGAACGTGATCAGCAGAGAGTGATGCGGCAATGGTTTGACGCCGTCATACGCCGCCATGACGTCGGCGAGACTGACAATTTCATAATGATCCCGCAGGAATTCCAGGAGCGAAGCAAACAAGGGCGAGGACATCGTGAAGGTTGGATCAGCCAAGGCAAAGTCTTGGTCAGCCGGATCCATAACACGATGCAGCATCAAGACTGTCAGCGTGGAACGCAGTCTCAATCGCGCGGCACCGAGCAGACCGGATCGATAGGCCACCTTGCGCAGCAACGG
>Ga0209040_10002099_pt1 | contig 15753 bp, 13 predicted proteins | sample BogFormECP12_OM3_FD_188240 | JGI IMG/M metagenome (GOLD analysis project Ga0209040, IMG submission 188240) | Bog forest soil microbial communities from Calvert Island, British Columbia, Canada - ECP12_OM3 (SPAdes) (version 2) | ecosystem: Environmental > Aquatic > Freshwater > Wetlands > Bog ...
GGAACACATCAAGCCGCGGCTGCTCGGACATTTCGGCACGGTCCCGGGCCTGAACCTGGTCTGGGCGCACGCCAACCGGCAGATCGTCCGCAGGGACCTCAACGCGGTGTTCGTCGCCGGGCCGGGCCACGGCGGCCCCGGCCCCAACGCCTGCGGCTGGCTCGAAGGCACGTACTCCGAGTTGTACAGCAACATCAGTCAAGACGGCGCGGGGATGAAGCGTTTCTTCGCCCAGTTCTCGTTCCCCGGCGGGGTCCCCAGCCACTGCGCCCCGGAAACCCCCGGCTCGTTTCACGAAGGCGGCGAACTCGGGTACTCACTGCTGCACGCGTTCGGGGCGGCGTTCGACAACCCCGATCTGATCGTGTTCTGCGTCGTCGGCGACGGCGAGTCGGAAACCGGGCCATTGGCCACCAGCTGGCATGCCAAGACCTTCTTGAACCCCGCTCGCGACGGCGCCGTCCTGCCCATCCTCGCGTTGAACGAATACAAAATCGCCAACCCGACGATCCTCGCCCGCATCCCCGAATCCCAGCTGCTGGAGCTGCTGAGGGGCTATGGCTACGAGCCGCACGTGGTGGCCGGGAACAACCCCGCGGCGGTGCATCAAGCGACGACGGCAGCCCTCGACGCGTGCCTTGACCGCATCGCCGAGCTCCAGCGCGCCGTACGGGCCGACGGCGCCGCCGGCCCGTACCGCTGGCCCATGATCGTACTGCGCACACCGAAGGGCTGGACCTGCCCGCCCGTGGTGGACGGCGAACAGGTCGAGGGCACCTTCCGCGCGCACCAAGTGCCGCTGCCCGCGGCGCGGACAGACGACCAACACCGCCTCGTTCTCGAGCAGTGGCTGCAGTCTTACAGGCCCCGGGAGCTGTTCGACGACAGCGGCCGACCCGTGCGCGATCTGCTCGAGATCGCGCCGAAGGGCCAGCGGCGGATGAGCGCCAACCCGGTGGCCAACGGCGGTGCCGATCCGCGCGACCTGCAACTGCCCGACTGGCGGGAATACGGAGTGGAGGTCACCACACCGGGAACCACCAGCCACGAGGCGACCCGGGTGCTCGGCGGCTGGCTGCGCGACGTCACCGCAGAAAACCCGTCGAACTTCCTGACGTTCGCGCCAGACGAGTTGGCAAGCAACCGACTTCAGGACATCCTCGACGTCACCGGCCGCGACTGGCAGGCGCTGGTCGGCCCGTTCGACGAGAAGCTCGACCCACTGGGCCGCGTGATCGAGGTGCTGTCGGAACACATGTGCCAGGGGCTGCTCGAGGGCTATCTGCTCACCGGCCGCCACGGCCTGTTCACCTGCTACGAGGCGTTCATCCACATCGTGGACGCGATGTTCAACCAGCACGCGAAATGGCTCGAAGCCAGCGCGCAAGTGTCCTGGCGAAGGCCCATCGCCAGCCTCAATTACCTGCTGTCATCCCATGTTTGGCGCCAGGACCACAACGGGTTCACCCACCAGGACCCCGGCTTCCTCGACGTGGTCATGAACAAGCGTCCCGAGATCGTTCGGGTCTACCTGCCGCCGGACGCGAACACGTTACTCTCCACCTACGACCACTGCCTCCGGTCGAAGCACTATGTCAACGTGGTGGTCGCCGGCAAGCAGCCCCAACTCGACTGGTTGTCCGTTGCGGATGCGGCGTTGCATTGCGCGCGCGGCACCGGCATCTGGCCGTGGGCCGGCAACAAGGACGACGACGGGACGGTGCCCGACGTGGTGCTGGCATGTGCGGGCGACATCCCCACGCTCGAAACCCTCGCCGCAGCCGCGATTCTGCGCGAACGGCTACCCGAATTGCAGGTGCGGGTGGTCAACGTCGTCGACCTGATGCGATTACTGCCCGAAGCCGAGCACCCCCACGGACTCACCGACCGAGAGTTCGACACGCTCTTCACCAAAGACCGGCCGATCGTCTTCGCGTTCCACGGCTACCCCTGGCTCATCCACCGGCTCACCTACCGGCGCACCAACCACGCCAGCCTGCACGTGCGCGGCTACAAGGAACGCGGCACGACCACCACGCCGTTCGACATGGTCATGCTCAACGACCTGGACCGCTACCACCTCGTCATCGACGTGATCGACCGCGTGCCCACCCTTGGCGCCCGCGCCGCCACGCTGCGCCAAGACATGGTCGACGCACGTCTGCGGGCCAGAACGTGGACCCGCGAGCACGGCGAAGACATCCCCGAGGTCGCCAACTGGACATGGCCAGGGTGATTACCCGGGCCGATACGGGTAAACCTGGACACATGGACGTCGGGTTTATCGGGTTAGGTCAGATGGGTGCGGGCATGGCCGCGAACCTCATCAAGGCCGGTCACGACGTGGCGGTCTACAACAGGTCACCGGAAAAGGCGGAGCCGCTGGTGCGTGATGGCGCACGGGCCGCGGAAACCGTGGCCGACGCGTGTCGCGGCGAAGTGGTCTTCACGATGCTGGCCGACGACGCGGCGGTCGAAGGCGTCGCGTTCGGCGACGGCGGCATCCTCGCCTCGCTGTCCAAAGGCGCAACCCACGTCTCGTCGAGCACGATCAGCACCGCGCTCTCCGAGCGGCTCACCCGGGCGCACGCCGACGCGGGCCAAAACTTCGTCGCCGCGCCGGTATTCGGCCGGCCCGACGCCGCAGGGGCCGGGAAGCTGTTCGTCATCGTCGCCGGCGAGGTCGGTGTCATCGAGAAGCTGTCACCGCTGTTGGATGCGATCGGCCAGCGCACCTTCACCATCAGCGACACACCAAAGAATGCCAACCTGGTCAAGATCAGCGGCAACTTCCTCATCGCAGTGGTGATCGAGTCCCTCGGCGAAGCCATGGCGCTGGTCGGCAAGGCGGGTGTCGACAAGCACGCCTACCTCGAGGTTCTCACCTCGACGCTGTTCGCTGCTCCGGTGTACAAAACCTATGGGGGCCTGATCGCGGACGAAAACTTCGAACCGCCCGGATTCGCGGCCCCGCTCGGCCTCAAGGACATCCGGCTGGCCCTCACCTCCGGAGAGGAGCTACGGGTGCCGCTGCCGTTCGCGAGCCTGGTCCGCGACCGCTTCGTCACGCTGCTGGCCCACGGCGGCGAAAAGCTCGACTGGTCCGCGCTGGGCAGCCTGGCCGCCTGGGAGGCCGCCGCGGGGAACCTCAAGACGTCGGGCGGTTAGCTCACCACCCCGCGAAGCCCCTCTGCCCCGAACACCGGCTCAAGCATCGCGGTGAAGTCGGGCCCACGCCGCAGGCACTGACCGCCGTCGACGTTGATGACCTGGCCGGTGATCCAGCCCGCAGCGTCACTGAGCAGGAACAGCGCCAACGCCGCGACGTCCTCGACCTCGCCGACCCGCGGCAACGGGGTGTTGATCTGATAATCGTCGAACACCGCCGGAATCTGCATGACCGGGGCGACGAGATCGGTCCGGGTCAACCCGGGCCGAATCCCGTTGACGCGCACCCAGGACGGGCCCAGTTCGTCCGCGGCGACCATCATCAAGTTGTCGATCGCAGCCTTGGTCGGGCCGTACGCGCCGAAGAAGCGATGGGTGTTGGACGACGCGATCGACGAAATCGCGACGAACGACCCGCCGCCGCCGCGCACGAGTTCGCGCGCCGCGTGTTTCAGCACATACATGGTCCCGTTGAGGTTGAGGTCCACGGTCCGCCGCCAGGCTTCGGAGTCGACCTGCGTGATCGGCCCGATGGTTTCCGACCCCCCGGCGCAGTGCACAGTGCCGTGCAGCCGGCCACTCCACGTCGTCGCCGCGTCGACGACCCGGGCCACCTCGTCCTCGTTCGTGACGTCGGCCGGTTCATAGCGCACCGAGCCGGGGCCCATGGCCCTGACGTCATCCGCGGCCGCGGACAGCCGGTCGGGATTGCGGCCCACGATCATGACCCTGGCGCCGGCGCCGACGAGCGCCTCGGCAACTCCCTTGCCGATGCCGCTGCCACCCCCGGTGACAAGGTACGTCCGGTCGGTCAACAACAGCTGCACCGCGACCCCTCACGCAAAACTGGAACAGGTTGCGCGTAATGGAACCACGTCCGGCGGGTTCCGCACAGCGGTTACGGCGTGTCCCGGCGCGAAACCTTCGGCGGCCCAGCGGTGCGCCAATCCTCGACTTCAGGCGGCCTGGCCACCGCCATCCGGTCGTCGTAGTACGCGCTCCAATGTGCATGGCCGAGCTCGTGTATGTGGAAGGTGTGCCGCAGCGCCTCGGTGAATCCCATGGTGTCGGCGGCCGCGTTGACCGAATCCTTCACCAGCAGCGCCGCGATCGTCGGCCGCTGCGCGATCCGGCGCGCAAACTCGAGCGTGCGCTCCCCGAGCTCGTCGAGCGGGAAGACCTTCGAGACCATGCCGAGGCGGTAGGCCTCGTCGGCGTCGATCGAATCACCGGTCAATAGAAGCTCTTTGGCTTTTCGCGGACCGAATTCCCAGGGATGAGCGAAGTATTCGACACCAGGCATGCCGAGCCTGGCGGCCACCACATCGCTGAACTTCGCGTTGTCCGCCGCGACGATCAGATCGCACGCCCACGCCAACATCAGGCCGGCCGAGATCGCGTTGCCCTGTACCTGGGCGATGGTGATCTTGCGCAGGTCCCGCCATGAGCGCGTGTTGTCGAAGAAGTAGTGCCACTCCTGGTGATAGATCTTTTCGACGATGCTCTTGAGCGTGCCGCCGTGGGAACGGAACGTCGGATGCTGGCCGGGCCCCGGTGTCCGCTCGGCGATCGCCTGCTCCGAGCCCAGGTCGTGGCCGGCCGAGAAGTTCTTGCCGCGTGCCGCCAGGATGACCACCCGCACCACGTCGTCGGCCTCGGCCCGCTTGAACGCCTCGTCAAGCGCGACCAGAAGCGTCCGGGACTGCGCGTTGTGGGCTTCCGGGCGATTCAGCCAGATGCGCGCGATCCGCCCGTCGTCGAGAATCTCGTACTCCACCGAATCGGTCATCCCGGCAGCGTAACCCCGAGCACTATTGATCATTAAGGGCCCTTCGGACAGGCGGGATGATGGCACAAAGCGACCGGGGCGGGCGGCCGGTGCTGCGCGTGGTATCCGACGGTCGCTATGCGGACTGGCAGGACGTCTATGAAGACAACGCCACCTGGGTCTACCGGACCATCTACGCGCGGGTGGGCAACCACGCCGACGCCGAAGACCTCACCGCCGAGGTCTTCCTCGCCGCCCTGCGTCCGCTGCGGATATCGGCCACCGCCGCCGAGGTCCGCGCCTACCTGCGGGCGACCGCCAGAACCGTGCTCGCCGCGCATTGGCGCGAGACGATGGGACGCGAGATCACGTCGATCGACGACATCGCGCTGGCCGCGCCCGACAGCGAGGAAGCGATCAGCACCGCCCCGCGGCGCGTGCGTGCGGTCCTGCAGAACCTGCCCGACAACTACCGCCGCATCCTTGAACAACGGTTCCTGGAGAGCCGCTCGATCAAGGAGTCGGCCGCTGAGCTGGGGATCACCGTCGCCAACGCCAAGGTGCTGCAGCATCGCGCACTGCGGCTGGCTGCGCAGATGAACGAGAAGGACGAGCGATGAACGCCCGCGGACTGCGTCGATACGTTGACGACCTGCTGCGCGGCCGCCGGCCCACGCCGTTTCACCCGGACGATTTCGAGGCGGCGCAGATCCGCACCGCGATCGACCTGAAGGCGGCCCGCCTCGGCGGCGACGCGCCGAGCGAGGAGTTCCTCGCAGACCTGCGCGGCCGGCTGGCCGAACAGATGGACGGCCCTGCGGGGAAGGCGCCGAAGATGTCGGCCACGCGCCGGCAGGTGATCGTCGGGACGTCGGCCGCTGCGGCGGCCGCGGTCGCGGCGGTGTCGGCCGACCGGTTGCTGTTCGGTGAGCACACCGGCGGCGGCCCGAGCACGGCCGATGGTGGCGAGATGGTGCCGAACAAGGGCAGCTGGCAGGTCGTCGCGTCGAGCGCCGACGTTGCCGAGGGTGACATGCGCCCGTTCGAGGTGGGAGCGCTGATCGGGTTCGTTCGCCGCGTCGACGGGCGCGCGGAGGCGATCTCCGGAGTGTGCACACACCAGGGCTGCCGGCTGTGGTTCGACAAGCCCGACGACCTGCTGCGCTGCCCATGCCACACCACGTCGTTCACGCCGGCCGGCCAGGTTCGCGCCCACCAGCTGCCGATCGCACCGAAGCCGTTGCCGCGCCTGGAAGTTCGCGAGGTCAATGGCTCAATCGAGGTGCTCGCGCCGACATCACCGGCCCAGCGGGCGTAACCCGCTCTCGGTCGGGGTGAACCGCCGGCAGGGCCCGGGGCTGTGGGATTCAGGCCGACGTCGCCTACAGTTGGTTACATGCCCGCTAAATCTGACCCCGCCGACATCGGCGACGTGGAGCCGCTGGCCGACAGCACCGCCCGCCAGGCCAGGCGGGTGGTTGCCGCCTACGCCACTGACGCCGATGAATGCCGGATTTTTCTGTCGATGCTCGGTATTGGACCAGCGAAACACGAGTCCTGAATGAACACGGGGGTCGACCCGGGTCGCTCGGAATTCGTGGTCGTCGCCAACCGATTGCCGGTCGACATGGAGCGACTGCCGGACGGCAGCACTACGTGGAAACGAAGCCCGGGCGGCCTGGTCACGGCCCTGGAGCCGCTGCTGCGGCGCCACAAGGGCGCGTGGATCGGCTGGCCCGGCGTCAGCGACAGCGACGAAGAGCCGTTCGTCAAGGATGAGCTGCACCTGTATCCGGTGCGGCTGAGCGACGACGACGTGGCCAAGTACTACGAGGGCTTCTCCAATGCGACGCTGTGGCCGCTGTACCACGACGTGATCGTCAAACCGATCTACAACCGTGAGTGGTGGGACCGCTACGTCGAGGTCAACCGCCGGTTCGCCGAGGCGGCATCGCGAGCCGCCGCACCGAATGCCACCGTCTGGGTGCAGGATTACCAGCTGCAGCTGGTGCCCAAGATGCTGCGGATGTCGCGGCCCGACTTGACGATCGGCTTCTTTCTGCACATTCCGTTCCCGCCCGTCGAGCTGTTCATGCAGCTGCCGTGGCGCACCGAGATCGTGGAGGGATTGCTCGGCGCCGACCTGGTCGGATTCCAGCTGCCCGGCGGTGCCCAGAATTTCCTCTACCTGGCACGGCGGTTGGTCGGTGCGAACACCTCGCGCGGATCCGTCGGCGTGCGGTCACGACTGGGCGAGGTTCAACACGGGTTCCGCTCCGTGAAGGTCGGCGCATTCCCGATATCGATCGACTCGGCGACGCTCGACGAGACCTCGCGACAGCGCAGTGTGCGGCAACGGGCCAAGGAAATACGTGCCGAGCTGGGCAACCCCCGCAAAATCCTGCTCGGCGTCGACCGGCTGGACTACACCAAGGGCATCGACGTCCGGCTGCAGGCCTTTTCGGAGTTGCTGGCGGAAGGGCGGGCCAAACGTGACGACACCGTCCTGGTGCAGCTCGCCACCCCCAGCCGGGAACGTGTCGAGAACTACAAGCTGCTGCGCAACGACATCGAGCGCCAGGTCGGCCACATCAACGGCGAATACGGTGAGGTCGGCCATCCGGTGGTGGACTACCTGCACCGGCCGGTTCCGCGTGAAGAGCTGATCGCGTTCTTCGTCACCGCCGACGTGATGCTGGTGACCCCCCTGCGCGACGGGATGAACCTGGTGGCCAAGGAATACGTCGCATGTCGCAGTGACCTGGGAGGCGCCCTGGTGCTCAGCGAATTCACCGGCGCTGCAAACGAATTACGCCAGGCATATCTGACCAACCCGCACGACCTCAACGGGGTCAAGGACGCGATCGAGGCCGCGCTGAACCAGACACCCGAGGAGGGGCGTCGGCGCATGCGCGCATTGCGACGACAAGTCCTGGCTCACGACGTCGACCGCTGGGCCCGGTCGTTCCTCGATGCGCTGGCGGCGCCGAGCAGCGGCCAAGTCGAATCCGTGATTGACTGACGGGTCGCCGCCGTAGGGGCGCTCATATCGGCTGCATGTAGCTGATCAGCCACTTACCGTTGACGCGCCGATATTCGACCCGCAGCCGACTGCCGTCGTAGATGGGCTGTTTGGACTTGTCGGTCACCGTGCGGTTCAGATACACCATCACCGATCCCGAGTTGCGGTGGGCATCAAGCACGCCCACGCCGACGACATTCGCCTGGCTGACGACCTGCCGGTCACGGGCCTGCGGGATTATCTCCTGGTCCGCGCGTTGCTCGAACTCGCGCCGATAGTCGGGCGTCAGCATCGAATACGCGTTCATCAGGCTGCGTTCGACCGTTTGATAGTCGTAGGTGAACACAACCGGAATCTGTTGTTTGGCAAGCGGTCCCAGCTCGGCACGGGCGGCCTGCTCGGCCCGCGTCTCGACCCGGTTCCAATACAGCCAACCGCCCGCGCCGGCCAGCGCGACAAACGCGACAGCCAGCAGCCCGACCAGGCCGGTGACCAACCAGCGCATCAGTTGCCCCCGTCGGGATACTTCAGGTCATAGGCGGTCATCCGCCCGCTGTCGTCCTCGTGGACGATGACCCGCATCCGGTAAGGCTGCGACGGCTTGTTGTTGCCGTTCTGGTCGCTCACCGTCACCCGCACCGACACCAGCACCGCCGCGTTGTCGGCCACGGTGTCGATGCTCTCCAGCGCGGCGCCGTTGATCACCGCCTCCGAACTGCCCCCGGTGTCACGGAAGATCGCCTCGAGGTTCTCCACGTTGTTGCTCTGGGAGAGCATGTCCCGCAGCGGACCGCTGGTGCCGCTGTAGAAGCGGTTGACGCTGTCTTCGACGCTGTCCTGCTTGAACGAGAACATGTTGACGACCGTTTGCGACGCGGTGTCGACGAACCTCTGGTTGCGTTCCTGCTGAGCCTCCGCGTGATTCTGCTGGATGAGCATGAGCACCACCACCGCGGCCACCGCGGCTGCCGCGACGAAACCGCTGACCAGCGCCGCGATGGCGACCAACCGTCGGTTCGCGGGCCGTCGCGGGGGTGGTCCCGCGGGCCGCGCCGGCTTCGAGGTCCTCGGCTTGGGCGCATCGACCTTGACGGCGCCGGTGGACGCCTCACCGCCCGCCGCAGGTCCGGCCGCCCGTGACGCGCGGCGGCGGGACGCCGCCTTCTTCGGCGCCGACGAAGGCGACGTCATCTAGGTCTGCCTCGGATCAAGCATCAGATCAACCCAATTCTCCTGTGGCCGCATGCCAGCGGCACCCGGCGCGTACACCGCGGCCTTGCCCGCGGGGTCGACGAACGCGCCGCTGTGCTGGTCGTAGGTACCGTACGCCGTCCCACTTGCCTGCGGCGGGGTCACGTCGGCCGGCGGCAGGTCAGCCGGGTTCGGTGGCGGCGGCGGTGCCGGTGCGGGACCCGGGGGCGGCACCACCGGGTTGTACGGCTCCGGTGACAGCGGCCCCGGCGGCGGCTGCGGGTTCGCCGGCGGCGGCCAGGCGTTCGGGTACGGCGCCGGCGGGATCCACGCCGTCTCCGGAGGCGGCGGCCCGTTGTTGTTCGGCGGCGGTGGGACCGGCCAGGGCTGATTCGGTGCCGGGCCCGGTCCCGGCTGAACACCGGGGGGTACCGCCCCGGGCGGAACCGGATACCCCGGATCCGGAGCGGCTTCCGGCGGGATGTACGGATACTTGTTCGGCGGCAGAATGTTCCGCGGGTCGGTGATCGGCGTGCCGGTCGGGACCGGCGGTCCACGCCAGGGGTTGTTGCCAATCGGAACGTAGCCGCGGGGATCGCGGCACAGCTGGACAGTGGGTGCCCGCTTGCCGGGGAACTCCTGGCACGGGTAGTTTCGGGCCCCCCGCACCGCGCTCGGATCGTTCTGCGGGACTTTGCAGTACATGTCCGCGGGCAACTCCCGCACGGTCTCGTCGGCCGGCGACCGGATGAACTGCGGCGGCAAAAAGCCCGTGCTGCACGGCGGCGGATCACCCAGGTCGACCTTGAAGTCCAGCTTGCCGCCTTCATCGAACGGGACACCGCCGGCCACTGTGAGGAGCGTCGCGATCAGGGCCGGGAAAATCACCAGGGCCTGCTCGATGGACTTGTTGTAGATCACGCCGATCCGGCCGAGGTTGGCCAGATTCGCCGCCAGCACCGGGAAAGACGGCCGGATGCCGCTGAACGTGGTGCTGGCTACGTCGGCCGCTCCCGGCGCAGTCGCCAGTGTGTCGCGCAGCTGCGGGTCCGCCTGGCGCAGCTCGGTGGTGAACCGCGCCAGCCCGTCCGCCAACGACTTGATGTCGTCGCCGCTTCGGATCTGCGCGTCCAGGAAGGGGCCCGCCTGATCGATCAGTTGAGAGGTCTCGGGCCAGTTAGCGTTGGCCTCGTCAACCAGCAGCCGCGCCGACTGAATCAGCCGTGCCAGCTCCGGTCCGGACCCGTTGAACGCCGTGAAGGTTTCACGCAGCAGATCCTGCAGCCGGGTGTTGTCGACGCTGCTCACCAGCTGGTCTGCTTGCTGCAGCAGCCCGGCTATGTCCTGGCCGATCGCGGTGCGGTCTTTGCCGATGAACGCACCGTTGTGCAGCGAGGCCGTCGACGGACTGTCGGGCGGCACAAGGTCGACATACTGCTCGCCCACCGCCGACACGCTCTTGACCGTCGCCGTCACGTTCGCGGGAACGTTGACGTCACTGTTGAGCCGCATATGTGCGTCGACGCCATCGTTGGCCAGCGTCACCGACTCCACCCGCCCGATCGTCACTCCGCGGTAGGCGACGTTGGCATTCTTGTACAGGCCGCCACCGGAGACGAACTCGGCGGTGACCTTGTATGCGCCCATGCCCAGCTGCGCGGGAAGGTGCAGGTAATACGCCGCGATCGCGCCGACGGTCAGCACCGTGACAATCGCGAAGACCGCCAGCTGAATGCGTGCCATTCGGTCCAACATCAGCTCGGTGGCACCTCCTCACCGGACGCGGTGCCGGGCGGGATCTTGAACGGATCGGCCGCCTGCCCGGAGAGGTTCGCCATCCCGCCGGTCAACCAGTCAGGCCCATTGACCACCTCGTCGAGGTGCTTCATGTTCGGATCGAAGAACGACGTGGTGAAGACCGACTCGCCCAGCCGGCGCAACGTGAGGTCAAACGTGACGAACACGTTGAGGTAGTCGCCGCGCACCGCCCGTTTCAAATACCTTGCGGTGAACGGGAAGGTCGGCAACAAGTCGAGGTCGTTGACGAAGTCGCCGCGGTTGTCGTTGAGGGGTTTGATGACCGCATACAAGTCTTTGAAATCGGCGGCGAAATCGTCTTTCGTCTGCGACAGAATGCGCGAGGCCACCGTGGCGAAACCCTGGAGCGCACCGAACGCGTCGACGATGTTGGTCCGGTCGGCGTTGAGTACCTTGAGTGCGCCGGGCAGGCTGTCGAGGGCGCGGCCCAGGCTGTCCTTGTTGCGCGCCAGGATCCCGGCGAAGCGGTTCAGTCCGTCAGCGGCGGCGATGATGTCGTTGGTCTGCTGATTCAGCTGTGACGTCAGCTCAGCGAGCCGCGGCACCAGGTCGACGAAGCTCCCCGCGCGACCGGCGACCGCCGCATACGCCTCATTGGTGATGTCCTGGAGCGCACCGAGATTGCCCTTGTTCACCACCGTCCCCAGGGCCGACAGGACTTCCTCCGTGGTCGGGTACCGGCTTGACTGGTCCAGTTGAAGCCTAGAGCCTGGGCCCAGCCTGCCGATCGGCGGCTGATTCGTCGGCGGGGCGAGATCGACATGCAGGGAACCCAGCAGCGACGTCTGCGCGACCTTGGCGGTCGCGTTGGCCGGCAACTCGACGTTCTTGTCCAGCGAAATCTTCAGCGTCGCATAGAAACTGCCGTCGGGCCGCTGGGCCGCCTCGACGCCCGACACACTGCCGACCGTAACGTCGCTGACCATCACCGGCGAGTTCTGGGGCAACGTCGCCACGTCGGGCATATCCACCGACACCGTGAACGATCCCGGACCATGACCTGCGGTACCCGGCATGTTCAGCGAGTTCAACCCGCCGAACTGGCAACCGGCGAGCAGCAACGCACCAGAGCCGACCGCGGTCGTGCGGACGCCCACGCGGCTCAGCTTGCGGCGCAGCGCTGTTCGTATCATCCGCCGGCTCCCGGCGCTGGTGGGGGTGGGCCGCCGGCCTCCCCGGGGAACTGACCGTCAACGGGTCCGGGTGCCGGTCCCGGTGGTGGACCAGGCGGGTTCGGCATGTCCGGCGGTACGACGGGGCCCAACGTGAACGGCTGTGCCGGTGGCGGCGGGCCCGGCGCGGGGTTGGGCGGCAGCATCAGCGACGTGATGTCCCCGCCGGCCCCGGATCGGGGCGGCGTGTGGCCCTGCGCCGGTATCCACTGCAGGTACGGGATATACGTCTCCGATTTGGCCTGCGTGGCGGGCGTGTCGTAGATGATCTGGCCCTTGTAGGCGGTGATGCTGTTGATCGGGTGAAACAGCAGAGGCGGGAAGTTCATGCTGATACGCCGCAACACCGGCGCCATCCGCTCACGGCAGATCTCCGCGCGCTTGAAGTAGTCGGGGGTCGAGCCGATGTCGAAGTTGCCGCCGCAGATGAACTGCACGGGGTTGGCGAAGTTCGGCAGGGACAGCAGACCCGTCAACGCGCCCTGAGCCGGGTCGTAGATGTTGTAGAAGTTCGCCAGCCCGTTCGGGGTGATGTGCAGCACCTGCTCGATGTCGTCGTGCTGATCCGACAGGATTTTGGTGAAATCGGTGAGCTTGTTGATCTGACCGATCAACGCATCGTTGTTCTTCTGCAAGAACCCGCGAATGTCGGACAGCGCCTGGTTGAGTGTGCCCAAAGTCTGGTCGAGGTTAGTGGAGGCGTCCGCCAGCACCTGCGACACCGACGCCAGGTGACCGCTGAACTGGACGATCTGCTCGTTGCTGTTGGACAGCGCGTTGATCAGGATCTGCAGGTTCTTGACGGTGCCGAACAGGTCGGTGCGCGAGTCACCCAACCGGCCTGCGGTCTGAGACAGCTCCCGCAATGCCTGGCGGAAGGAGTCGCCGTTGCCGTCGAACGTCTCCGCGGCCTGGTTGACGAACCTGCTCAACGGCCCCTGCACGTCGCCTTGTTGCGGGCCGAGTTGTTGGCTGAGTTGGGTCAACTCCGTCTTGACCTCGTCCCACTCCACGGGCACGCCGGTGCTGTCCAGATCGATGGTGCCGCCGTCGGGCATGGCAGGTCCCCCGGTGTAAGCGGGAGTGAGCTGAATGAACCGGGCCGACACGATGTTGGGCGCCATGATGATGGCGTGTGCGTCGGCGGGGACGTTGACGCCGTCCTGCAAGGTCATCGTGATCTTGACGGCCTTTGCCTGAGGCTCGACCGAGGCGATCTTGCCAACGGGCACGCCGACGATCCGCACCTCATCGCCGGGGTAGATCCCCACCGCTGAGGTGAAGTAGCCGATGAGCTTGTGGCCCGACTTCGCCGGCCACACCAGGTAGATGCCGCCGATCAGTGCCACCACCAAGGCGGCGATCACGCCGTAGCGCAGCCACCTGTTGTCGCGGGTCACGGCGTGTGAACTCATGGCGACTTGGGCCTGATGATCAGTCGTTCGGAGATGAAGCCGCGCAGGTAGTCGGCGAGGCTGTCGGGAAGCTTCCCGGGCTGGAAGTACGTATCCAACAGGACAGCGGCAAGGGTCGCGGGCGGCAGGCCATAGAGGTTGATGTGGAAACCGGGGCCCGACGCGACCACCTCGCCGAGCGTCGTGGCGTACGGCGGCAGGCGCTTGAGCGCCTCGCTGATGTGCTGGCGACGTTCCAGGAGGTCGTCCAGCACCGAGTTCAGCCTCTTCAATGCGGGGCCGAACTCTCTGCCGTTGTCGGCGACAAATCCCGAAATCTGTCGGGAGACGGGCTGGATTCCGGCGATCAGGTTGCTCAGCGCGGTGCGGCGCTCGTCGAGTGCGGCGAACAACTGGTTGCCGTCGACGACGAGCTGGTTGACCTGGCCGGCCCGGTCGGCCAGCAACTTGGTCACCGACCTGGCGTGAGCCAACAGTTGGGCGAGCGCCTCGTCGTTGGCGTTGATGCTGCGTGACAGCGCCGCCACCCCATCCAGTGCGCCGCGCAGCGGCGGCGTCGCGTCGTGCAGCGAATCGGTCAGCACATCCAGCGCCTGGGTGAACTGCTGCTTGTCCAGCTCGCCGGAGTCCTGGCCGAGATCTTGCAGCGCCTGGTTCAACGTGTACGGCGTCGTCGTGCGCCCGATCGGGATCACCGTCGACTCGCCGCCCCCCTTCGGGGTCACCGACAGCGACTTCTGGCCCAGGATCGTGTCGGTCTTGATCGACACCAGCGACTGGTCACCGACCCTGATGTGGCGGTCCATCGTGAACGTGACTTTCGCGGTGGCGCCGGCCAACGCGACCCCAGAAACCTGACCGACCCTGATCCCGGACACGTTGACGTCGTTGCCTGGGGAGATTCCGCCGGCGTCGGCGAAATACGCTTCGTACGTCTTGCCCTGCGGCCAGAACGGCAGCTTGCTGTATCCGAACGACACCAGCACCACGCTGAGCACCAGGACGATGCCGACGATCCCGGTGCGGAGGGGGCTTTTATCCATTTTCTGAGCACCTCCCCTTCGACGGATCGGGCGGCCCGCCAAACGGGATCAAGATGTCGCTGTCGCCGCCGAAGGGGTTACCGCCCGTGGCGGCGAAACCGTTGATCTTGATGCGAATCGAACAATAGAAGATGTTGAAGTACGCGCCGTAGGCGCCAAGGGCGTTGAGCCGCAGGTAGTTCTCGGCCAGCGGCTCGACGACGTTGTTGATCTCGGCTTTGCGGTTGTCCAACTCGGTGGCGAGCGGCCGCAGGTTTTCGATCACGCCCTGCACCGGACGACGGCCCTTCTGCAGCATGTCGGTGAGATCGTTCGCTGCCGAGGCCAGCGGCGGGATCGCGCCGGCGATCGGGTCGCGACCCTGCGCCAGCCCGGTAACCAGCTGCTGGAGCTGATCGACGCTGGTGTCGAATTCGGCGCTCTTGGCGTCAACGGTCGCCAACACGTCGTTGAGGTTGTGAATGACGTCCGAGATGACCTGGTAGCGGTCGGCAAGGGTTTGGGTGAAGGACCCGGTGTTCATCAGCAAGTCGTTCAACGCGCCGCCCTGGCCTTGCAGCAACTCGATGATGGCGCTGGTGATCTCGTTGATTTTGTTGCCGTCCAGGCCTTTCAGCACCGGCCGCAGGCCACCGAGCAGCGCGTCGAGATCGAGCGCCGGCTGGGTGTGGTTCTTGTCGATGGTGCCGCCCGGGGGTAGCTTGCGCAGTTCGCCAGGTCCGGAGGTGACTTCCAGATAGCGGTCGCCGACCAGGTTTTCGTAGCGGATGAGCGCCCTGGTCGACGTATAGAGCTGGTAGCGCTTGTCGATGTCGAACGTGACATCCACGCTGTTGTCGGGCTTAAGTGCGACGGCTTTGACCGAGCCCACATTGACACCGGCGATGCGCACCTTGTTGCCGCCCTTCAGCCGTGAGGCCGTGTCGAAGGTGGCGTGATAGGAGTTGGTTGACGAAAACCGGAACTGACCGAACACGATCACCAGGCCGGCGGCGACCAGCAGCATCACCACCGCGAAGATGGTGACCTTGATCAGCGTCGATCGTGGGGTGGTGCCCATCAGCGTTGTCTCTTCTTCGCGCAAGCGCTCATCAGCGTTGTCTCTTCTTCGCGCAAGCGCTCATCAGCGTTGTCTCTTCTTCGCGCAAGCGCTCAT
>Ga0209040_10002100_pt1 | contig 15747 bp, 13 predicted proteins | sample BogFormECP12_OM3_FD_188240 | JGI IMG/M metagenome (GOLD analysis project Ga0209040, IMG submission 188240) | Bog forest soil microbial communities from Calvert Island, British Columbia, Canada - ECP12_OM3 (SPAdes) (version 2) | ecosystem: Environmental > Aquatic > Freshwater > Wetlands > Bog ...
TTGCCAAGATCGACGCCAAGGACCGCAATATCCATACCCATTCCTCCTCCTGAACCGCCGGCGACTCTACGACGCCGGAAGGAGGGGCGGGCCATTCCGTAAAAGTCAACACGGAGACGTATCCCGACTCTTGCCGCCGGCTCTTTTCAGACGGGCCGGTTGAAAGCTTCGGGCCGCTGATGGCGGCGGCCTGGGCGGGCGGCCAGCACACGCGTCCGCCCCAACGAGTTGGTCGAGATTGACGATGTCATCAGGGGGCGGACCAGTCTCGAGTCCTCGAGGAACGGCTTTAGAGCCGTTCCTCTGCCAGGCCGACCGCCTTCAAGGCCTCCGCCTGTCGTTTGCCGACCGCGTCGGCGTCGAAGCCGACGATCGTCTCCTCGAACATACGGTGGTAGTTGAGCCGCGCGCCGAGTCTGAGGAAAGCGCCGCCGAGGCCGATGGTGGCGCGGTCGAGGAAGACGAACTCGCGCGGCACGACGAGGCCGCCGCCACCCTCGGCTCTGAGCCCGCGCATAACCGCGCCGATCTCCTTGCGTCCGTATTCGGCGGGCTTGACGCCGTCGGCCGTCGTGCGCACCCGATCGTCGAGGATCGGTCCGCAGATGAACCGCGCCCAAATCGTCAGGGCGTCGAACGCGCCGCGCGTGAGCTTGGGGAAGCCCCACAGGGCGTAGGCTTCCGCGACATGCGCATCGTCGTTGGCTTTGAGCGCGCGGTAGAGCTCGACCACGCCGAGCACGAAGCGGGACGGAAACATCCGCACGCAGCCGTAGTCGAAAAGGTTAATCCCTTCGACCCGCCGCCCCTCGCCTTCTCCGGCGGCGACGACGGTGTAATTGCCGAGATGCGGATCGCCGTGGATGACGCCGTAGCGCACGAACGGCCGCCACCACGCCTCGAACAGGCCGACTGCGATGGCGTTGCGCGCCTCTTGGCTCGCCTGCTCAAAAGCGACGAGCCGCTCCCCGTCCAGCCATTGTAGGGTGAGGAGCCGGCGCGTCGACAAGCCGCCCAAGACGCGCGGCACGCGCACGAACCGCCGGTCGGCGAGCATGAGCGCGTAGAGCCGCGCCACTTTCGCCTCGCGCTCGTAATCAAGCTCCTCCCGCACCCGCTCGCGGATCTCCCGCGCGATCTCGCGCGTGTCGATCGCGGCGCCCATGCGCCGGTGAAGCGAGAACAGGAAATCGAGTTGCGAGAGATCGGTCTCGACCGCCGAGGCCATCTCGGGATATTGCAGCTTACAGGCGAGCTGCTCGCCCTCCAGGCTGCGCGCCTTGTGCACTTGGCCGAGCGAAGCGGCGGCGGCCGGCTTGAGGTCGAACTCGGAGAGGCGTTCGCGCCAATTGGCGCCGAGCTCGGCCTGCATGCGCCGGCGCACGAACGCCGCGCCCATCGGCGGCGCCTGCGACTGAAGGCGCATGAGCTCGTTGGCGTAATCCGTGGGCAGCGCCTCGGGGATGGTCGTCAGGAGCTGGGCGACCTTCATCATCGGGCCCTTCATGCGCCCGAGCGCGGCCGCGAGCGCCTTGGCATTGGCGTCGCGCCCGCCGCCGGTGAGCCGGTTGACGCCGACGCGCGCCGCGAGCGCGCCCGCGTTGACGCCAAGGCGCGCATAGCGAGACGCGCGGGCGCTCAGGCGGTTGGCTTCTTCGTCCCGGCTCAAAATGCGATCTTCCCCGAACAATCGGAAATGTGGGTCCAAGCCCCTTCATCGGTCATATATAGACTTGACCGGCCGATTGCAGTTTGGGGGCGCGAACTCCAAGGAGGCGCCCGCATGCGGTTCTCGGGCGCCGCATCTGACGGCTGTGCGCGGGATCGTCTCTTTCGCCGACCGCTCGGGACAGAGGTCGGGTTCGTTACCTCTTTATGCGTGATAGGAGGCGGTGAAGGGTCTTCGCCGCATCAGTCTACAGGGTTCGGCCGCGCCGCCTGCGGCGCGAAAAATCCTCGCTCGCTTCGCCGAGCGGGGGTGCACCACGAGACCGGGTCGACGCTCAGCGAGCCCTCGACCAGCGGCGGCTGCCAACAAAATGGCTGTCGTCAGGCCGCCGGGCGGTTCTCCGTCCGGGCCGCCTGGGCATGGACGAGGATCTCCTCGGCCAAAGCGCGCGCTCGATCCTCGGGGATAAGGTCGTCGATGAACAGGGAGGATAGCCCATGCACCAAGCCCCAGGCCCCCAGGATCTCGGCGTTGTCCTCTCGCTGCTGCTCGGTCAAACCCCCGATGGCGCGGCGCATGAGGTCGATCGCCGCCCGCGAGGCGTCGTTCAGCACCGGGTATTTCGCCCGCTCAACCAGGATCGGGCCGAACATCAGGCGGAACAGCCCGCGCTTGCGAAGCGCGAACTCTACGTAAGCGAGGCCGATTCGCTTGAGCGCCTCGTGCCCGTTCAGGGCGGCCTCCATTTCCGCCGTCAGCTCCCGGAAGCCTTCCGCCGCCACCGAAGCCAGGAGTTCCTCCTTGCTCGCGAAGTGGCGGTAGGCGGCTGTTGCGGAGACGCCGACGCGCCGCGCGGTTTCGCGCAGCCCGACCGATTCCGGCCCGCCTTCATCCAATATGGCGCGAGCTGCCGCACGCATAGCGTTCGGCAAATTTCCATGACGATACGGACGGCGCACGGGCGTGTCCATGGTGCCTCTCATGCCAAGTTTGTCTGGCCCGCCGCCCGAGATGCCGACCGTTTGATAACGGAACCGATGAGAAAATCAATCCCTGTAAACACAACCGGCACTCGGTAAACGGAAGGAGCTTCCGCAGCGCGCCAGATGGCTTCGAATCCATCTCTCTAACGAAGCTGTACGAAGATCGTTCCGGACGAGCCATCAACCTAGTTGACCCCTATTACATAGCGTAAGTTGCAGCCTGGGTGCAAGTGGTAGCACGATCCTCCTTAGGGAAAAAATTTATAATCCGCCTCCTCGCCGTCGGCCGGCTGACGGGTCCCGGGTCGAATGATTAACGAGGTTGCGCTAATGCTTAACCGCAAGCCACCATTGGCGGAGCCGGAAAAGACAGGAGGTTTTCGGCATGAAAATCACCGTCAACATCGATTGCACGCCGCTTGAGGCGCGCCAGTTCATGGGATTGCCGGACGTCGAGCCGATGCAGAAAGCCGCGATGGCGGAAATCGAAAAGCGCATGAAGATTGAGCTCGAGCGTTTTTCGCCGGAAACGCTGTTCAAACTCTGGCTGCCGATCGCGGGCATGAACGCCGAGTGGATCCAGGATTTTTTGAAGCGGGCGACCTCGTAAATCCATCGGAGCCGAGGCCGTTCGATCGACGCGGGCCCTTCCCCGGGCGCGCAGCGCTCTTAAATAACAATCGCCGCTTTGCGGCGAGCTTACTGTAAGGGCTGCGCCAACGTCGCTGCGGGGCGTGGGGCGGCGCGGAGGGCAATCTATGAATCTCGAAAAGTATACCGAACGCGCAAGAGGTTTTGTTCAAAGCGCGCAGTCGCTGGCGCTTCGCGAGGGTCACCAGCAGTTCACGCCGGAGCACCTTCTCAAGGTCCTGCTGGACGACGGAGAGGGACTCTGCGCCGGTCTCATTGATCGGGCCGGCGGCAACTCGCGTGAGGCCCTCAGGCTCACTGAACTCGCGCTGTCCAAGCTGCCGAAGGTGCAAGGCTCCGGGGCCGGGCAGCTTTATCTTGCGCCGACCACGGCGCGTCTCTTCGACAACGCCGAAAAGATCGCCCAGAAGGCGGGCGATTCCTTCGTCACGGTCGAGCGACTTCTCCTTGCGCTGGCGATGGAGAAGGGGTCGGAGGCCGGCAAAATTCTGGCGACCGCCGGGGTGACGCCGCAGACCCTCAACGCCGCCGTCAACGATCTGCGCAAGGGCCGCACGGCCGATTCGGCCAGCGCCGAAAATGCTTACGACGCGCTCAAGAAATACACCCGCGACCTAACCGACGCGGCGCGAACGGGCAAACTCGACCCGGTCATCGGCCGCGACGAGGAAATCCGCCGCACCATCCAGGTCTTGTCCCGCCGCACCAAGAACAATCCGGTGCTCATCGGCGAGCCGGGCGTCGGCAAGACCGCGATCGTCGAGGGGCTGGCGCTCCGGATCGTCAACGGCGACGTCCCGGAGTCGCTGAAGGACAAGAAGCTGCTCGCGCTCGACATGGGCGCGCTCATCGCCGGCGCAAAATATCGCGGCGAGTTCGAGGAGCGCCTGAAGGCGGTCCTCAACGAAGTGACGAGCGCCGAAGGCGGAATTGTGCTTTTCATCGACGAAATGCACACCATCGTCGGCGCGGGCAAGGCGGACGGCGCCATGGACGCTTCGAACCTGCTCAAGCCCGCGCTCGCCCGCGGCGAATTGCACTGCATCGGTGCGACCACCCTCGACGAATATCGCAAGCACGTTGAAAAGGACGCCGCGCTCGCGCGCCGCTTTCAGCCGATCTTCGTCTCCCAGCCCTCGGTCGAGGACACGATCTCGATCCTGCGCGGCCTCAAGGAGAAGTACGAGGTGCACCACGGCGTCCACATCACGGACTCCGCGATCATCGCGGCGGCGACGCTCTCCGACCGCTACATCTCCGATCGATTTCTGCCCGACAAGGCCATCGACCTCATCGACGAGGCGGCCTCGCGCCTGCGCATGCAGGTCGATTCGAAGCCGGAGGAGCTGGACGAGCTCGACCGGCGGATCATGCAGCTCAAGATCGAGCAGGAGGCGCTGAAGAAGGAGACCGACGCCGCCTCCAAGGACCGCCTGAAGAAGCTGGACGGCGAGCTCGCCGACTTACAGGAGCGCGCCGACGCGTTGACCGCCCGCTGGCTCGCGGAGAAGGAAAAGCTCGGGCAGGCGCAGAAGCTCAAAGAGGAGCTGGAGAGCGCCCGCAATGCGCTGGCGCAGGCGCAGCGCAAGGGCGATTTTGCGGAAGCCGGACGGCTCGCCTACGGCACGATCCCGGAGCTCGAGAAGAAGCTCGCGGAGGCGGAGAAACACGGCGACGGCGCGCTTGTCGAGGAATCGGTGACGGCCAATCACGTCGCCCAGGTCGTGTCGCGCTGGACCGGCATTCCGGTCGACAAGATGCTCGAAGGCGAGCGCGAGAAGCTTCTCAAGATGGAGGTTGAGATCGCGCGCCGCGTGGTCGGCCAGAGCGAGGCCGTCGTCGCCGTCTCGACCGCCGTGCGCCGCGCGCGCGCCGGTCTGCAGGACCCGAACCGGCCGATCGGGTCGTTCATGTTCTTGGGGCCGACGGGCGTCGGCAAGACCGAGCTTACGAAGGCGCTCGCAGCCTTTCTCTTTGACGATGAGACCGCGATGGTGCGCATCGACATGTCCGAGTACATGGAGAAGCACTCAGTCGCCCGCCTCATCGGCGCGCCGCCGGGCTACGTCGGCTACGAGGAGGGCGGAGCGCTGACCGAGGCGGTGCGGCGCCGACCCTATCAGGTCGTCCTCTTCGACGAGATTGAAAAGGCGCATCCGGACGTGTTCAACGTCCTTTTGCAGGTGCTGGACGACGGCAGACTGACCGACGGCCAGGGCCGAACGGTCGATTTCCGAAACGTCCTCATCGTGATGACGTCGAACCTCGGATCCGAGTACCTCGTGAACCTGAGCGAGCACGAGGATGCGAAGGCGGTCGAGAAGGAAGTGATGGCGGTCGTGCGGGCGCACTTCCGGCCGGAGTTCTTGAACCGCGTGGACGAGATCATCCTGTTCCATCGCCTGCGGCGCGAGGACATGGGCGCGATCGTCGAGATCCAGTTCGGCCGGCTTCAGCGCCTGCTCGACGATCGCAAGATCAAGCTCGAGCTCGACGACAAGGGGCGGCAGTGGCTCGCGGACAGGGGCTACGATCCGTCCTACGGCGCGCGGCCGCTCAAGCGCGTTATCCAGAAGTGGGTGCAGGACCCGCTGGCGCAGATGCTGCTCGCGGCCGACATTCGCGACGGCTCGACGATCAAGGTCGGCGCCTCGCGCGGCCGGCTGACAATCAACGGCAAGCCGGTCGGAACCGATACGGAGGAGGCAGCGTCATCGAAGCCGACGATCGTTCCGTTCCCGAAATCATGATTGGGTGCCCCGCGAAAAGCGGCGGCGACTCGCCTTAAAATCGTGTAAGCTTGTGCGGGAATCGGCTTAAGGAAGGCTTATGACCAACAGCGTCGTCGCCCGCTTCGTCGGCGGCTCCCCAATGTCGGTCCTTGTGCGGCTGATCCTGGTGTCGTTCGTCGTCGGGTTTCTGCTCGAGACGCTCGGCTTCGATCCGGCGAGCCTCCTTCACCACGCCATCCGGGCGGCGCGGCATGTCATCGAATTCGGGCTCACCGACGTGCGCCAATTCGCGCGCATTCTCTTGACCGGCGCGATGGTGGTCGTGCCAGTGTGGCTCGTGCTGCGGCTCCTCGACGCAGGCCGGACGCGATAGACCGCTTGTCTGGAGCTGCGCTCGACAAAGCGAGCGCCCAGGCGGAATGTTCGACGCGGTCGCGGCGAAGCTCGCCAGCCTTCGCACCTATTTCTTGTTGCTTCCCGGCTCATCCCAGTACCTTCCGCCACCGGAAAGAGGGCGACTCTTCCACTGGCTTTGTCCGTGAAGTGCGCTGATAGGTCGCGGACGCAATCTCTTGCCAGAGGGCAGAGCGGCAATCAGTCTCGGGCCGCACGACGCGCTTGGATAGCAGCTGCTATCCAACACTAAGTAAGTATTTGGAGTTTCTTGACATGGACAAACGCACCGAATCAGCCGACGTCAGCCGCCGCACCGTTCTCATCGCCGCGGTCGGCGCCGCTCCGCTGCTCGCGCTCGGCGCAACCGGCGCGAAAGCCGCCAAACTCTCCCAGAAGGCGGCCCGCTACCAAGACTCGCCTAAGGACGGGAAGCAGTGCGACGGCTGCAACCTCTTCGTCGCGCCGAACGCTTGCAAGAGCGTTGACGGGGCGATCTCCGCGAAGGGCTGGTGCATGCTTTGGGTCAAGAAGGCCTGATCCACCGTGAGAACTCGGTCGCCCGTTGACAAAGACCGTCCGGTCTAGGGTAAACTGATTTTGCGATTGCGTGAATCGCGCGGCCCGCTCGGGAGGCGGCGCCAACAAGAACCAGGACCTCTTAGCGGCGGGGCGCGATGACGACAGGGATGATCTGGTCAGGCGCAAAAGCGATGCGCGCAAACCGTTTGCGGATCCTCTCTTGTGTCTTGGCCCTCGCCGCGCTTTTCGCGGCCTCCGGCTCGATCCTCCTCGCCGGCCTGACGCCGGCCAATGCGCTGCCAGCTTATGCAAGGCAAACCGGCCAGCCCTGCGCGGCGTGCCATACCGCCTTTCCCGAGCTGACGCCTTTCGGCCGGCGCTTCAAGATCGGCGGCTACACGCTCCAGGGCGGCGCTTGGCAGGGCCCGCCGCTATCCGTGATGTACATGGCGGGCTTCACGCATACGCAGTCGCCCCAGGATGCGCCGCCGGGGCCGGGGCTGCGCACCAACGACAACCTGACCGCGCAGCAGCTGTCCGGCTTCCTGGCGGGTCGGCTTTTGGGCAATCTCGGCTCGTTCATTCAGGTCACGGCCAACCCGACCTTCGGCGGGGTCACGCTCGACGCCTCCGACCTGCGCTACGCCGACACGATCAAGCTCTTTGGCCAGGATACGATCTGGGGCATCGACGCCAACAACTCGCCGACCGTCGAGGACCCCTGGAACACCACGCCTTCATGGGGCTGGCCGCAGATCTCCTCGACGGTCGCCCCAGCCTTCAGCCCGCCGCTCACCCACCTCGAAGGCAGCTACACGGGCATCGTCACCGGCGCCGGCCCCTACATGTTCTGGAACGACATGCTGTACGCCGCAGCCATCGTCTACAAAGGCCTGCCCGCCGGCGCGACGCAAGCTCTTGGGTACGGCTCGGCGACCGACGCGATCACCAACGTCGCGCCCTATTGGCGTGTCGCGCTCGAGCCGCACTGGGGCCAGCATTACCTGATGGTCGGGACGTTCGGCATGTACGGGGAGATCGTGCCGGGCCGCCAGTATGGCTACGGAACGGACAACTTCCTCGACGTCGGCTTCGACAGCCAGTACCAGTACGACGGCGACCAATACAGCGTCACCGTCAAACTCGCCGATATTCTCGAGTGGCAGACGCTCAACGCAACTTACGCGCTCGCCGGCGCCTCCAACATCCACAACACGCTCAACAGCTTTAAGGCGAACGCCTCGTTCGTATGGGACCACACCTACAGCGTCGGCTTCGGCTATTTCAACATCACGGGCTCGAGCGACTGCAACATGTACGGCTCGCCCGCCGCGCCTTGTCTGCCGAGCGGCGCCGGCGCCTTCCCGAACAGCTTCAACGCAAGCCCCCAGGGCGATGGCCTCATCCTCGACCTCGCCTATATTCCCTTCAGTCACGGCGCGCCCGGTCCGTACGACTATACGACCTGGAACGCGCGCATCGGCCTGCAGTTCACCTGGTACCTCCACCTCTACGGCGGGTCGAACAACTTTGACGGCTCGTTCCTCGGCGGCACGCACAACGCTTCCGGCAATAATTCCGTCTTCGCCTATGCCTGGCTTGCGTTCTAGTCTTTGACAGACATCGGGAGAGCAGAAGCGCCTCCATCGGGAAGAACACAAATAAGAGGGAGAGATGCCTGGGTTTTGGCGGAAGATGGTTTTCGGGAAAATCGGGGCGGCCGCAGGTCTAATCGCCGCCGCGGCGTGGGGTTTGCCGGTCGCCGCCAGCGCGCCGGCATGGGCGCTCAAGATTCCGATTCAGGCCGGTCTTAGCGGCGGCGGCGAAGTGCCGCCGAACGACAGCAAGGCGCGCGGCCTCATGCAAGGGACGTTCGACACCGACACCAACACGCTCGATTGGACCGTCACCTATTCAGGCCTGTCCAGTCCCCCCATTGGCGCGCATTTCCACGGGCCCGTATCTTATCTTGGCCTAACTCCTGAGGAGAATGCGCCGATTCAGGTTGGCACGCCCGGCAACCTCGCGAGCCCGTTTCACGGCGTTACGAAGATCGACGATACGCAGGCAAAAGACCTCAAGGATGGGCGCTGGTACTTCAATCTGCATTCGAAAAAGTTTCAGGGCGGCGAGATCCGAGGTCCTGTCGTTCGTCGATGATGCGAGCCGCGCGCGCTGCGGGCGCGATAGCGCTCATCGCCCTCGTCCCAGGGGCCGCGGCCGCGGCCGACGCCGAGAACGGCCGGCGCATCTTCCAGACGGTGTGCCATCGTTGTCACGCCGCCCTGCCCTACACGGGCCGCATCGGGGTCGAAAACCTGCCGAAGTTCCTTGCCAATCCACGGGCCTACAAGCCGTCGACGGCCATGGCCTTCCCGGGCCTCCGAAGCAAGAAGGACATCGACGACGTGATTATGTATATTACTGGGGAGCACTGAGCCGGTGCGAAGACCGGCGACAAGGGCGCCGAGCGCATGCCAAGCAAATCTGTCAGCGCTGAAGTTTACCGACGGTTGCGGCGATGTGAAGGTCTGCTGCGTCTTCCTTTCGCGCTTTTCGCCGCGTTCTGCCTGGCGTCCGCGGCTTCCGCCGAGGACGTCATTCCGCGCGTCTCGCCGGACCGAATCGAGGACGTGCCCGCGACCAAACCGGACCCCTTCCCAGCCTTCGACAATTTCGGCTGGCGCGCCTTCATTGCCTTGAATTGGCCGTCGCTGCTCGACGAGAACCATCGCGGCATGCCGGATCGGAAGAAGGGCCTCGGCGATCCTGGACCGCGCGTCTGGGAGACCTTGAAGTCGCGCTACGAGTTGTTCCAGGTCGGGACGGACGGCGACCCTTTGCCTGCGCCGGCCTGGGCCAGCTACGCGGGTCGCAATCCCTGCGGCGAAGGCTTCGACAATCGCGTCAAGACGCTCGCGTCCTTTGTTCCTTATGCAGATTTCAACCAGGCGAGCTTCACGCTGGGCGAGTTCCTCAATCCGCTTGTGGCGCAGAACCGCACCTACGTGCGCTACGAGATCCGCGTGAATGAGCTCGAGTATGACGCGATCGCTTCAAACGGCTGGGGCATGGACAAGAAGCTGCCGGACGAGACGCATCCCGCCAAGCTTCCGGTCGGCGCAATCGCGGTCAAGGCGGCGTGGCGACTCCTCACGGATGCGGACACGCCCGCCGTCCGCTCCCGCTACTATGTCGTGAAGGACGCGGAGGTGACGGACGTCGCCAAGAATCTTGCGGCGGGGCGCGTCGTTTGCTCGAAAGCCGACGTCGCCCTTGTCGGTTTCCATATCGCGATCAAGACGCGTTACCGGCCGCAATGGCTGTGGAGCACCTTCGAGCATGTCGACAATGTCCCCCCTGTCGGCGAAGGCGAGGCGCGCGAGCCCGACGCCAGAGACGCCGGCGCGCCGTATTCCTTCTATGACCCGTCGCAGCCGGACCGCCGCCTCCCCCTGCTCGGCTCGCCGGCGAGTCTGCCCGTGAGCCTGAGCAATCCGCCGAAGGCGGATCCCGAGCCGATGCAGGTCAGACGCCGGCATCCGATCCACGCCTCGACAATGGCGCTCAACCGGGCTTATTGGGGGCTGCCCGGGATCAGGGGCACGGTCTGGGAGCATTACATGCTCGTCGCCAGCCAGTGGCCGACCGCGCCCAATCCGCCGGGACCCAAGAACGACGGGACCTACTTCCCGGGCCTAACGCTCAGCCCCGACACGCCGCGGGAGCCCTATCAGTCCGAGGATCCGTCGCTTGAGAACAAGGAGAATCTCGCAAACACGACGGTCGAGACTTATCTGCAGGACGCTCCATCGAGCTGCATGGCCTGCCACGCGAGCCTCGCCAACGCGCGCGGCCGGGACTTCGCCGGCATTCTCTCCACGCTGCGCTGAAGCGGGGCTCATCTTGCGCGCTTGACGAGCTTGACGTCGACGATCGTGTATTTCGCCGCGTCGATCCTGAAGTCGATCACATCCCCGGGATGCAGGTCTTTGGTGAGGTCGGGCGACTTGACCCGGTACATCATCTCCATCGCCGGCATGAAGCCTTTGATCTCGTCGTGCGACAGCGTCAGAGCGCCGGTCGCGGGCGCGACCGCCTTCACCACGCCGTGACCCTTGAAGAGGCCTTTGGCCGCCGTTTCCTGCCCCACAGCCGCGCCAGCGGGCAGCGCGAAGACAGCCGCGAGTATCAGCGCTACTGCTCTCAACGGACGTCCTGATGGTAGGCCCGACGGGCGTCGTCATAGGGCCGGTTGAGCGCGACTCGCAACCCAAATCGCGGCGCCTTATATGTCGCGGAACCATATGTCGCGGAACCGCCGCAACGGCGCCCGGCCGTTGCGGCGGCGCCCGCCAGCCCTTGGATCGCCATGACCGCTCACGTTGCCGCCGGACCCGACGTCGCGCATTTCACGCTCAACAACGGCCTCGAGGTCGTCGTCATCCCCGACCACCGCGCCCCGGTCGTCACCCACATGGTCTGGTACCGCAACGGCGCCGCCGACGATCCGGCCGGCAAGTCGGGGATCGCCCATTTCCTCGAACACCTCATGTTCAAGGGCACGAAAGCCCATCCCAAGGGGGAGTTCTCGGAATTCATCGCCGAAGTCGGCGGGCAGGAGAACGCCTTTACAAGCTCCGACTTCACCGCGTATTTCCAGCAGGTGGCCAAGGAGCGCCTACGCGCCTGCATGGAGTTCGAGGCGGACCGCATGACGAACCTCGAACTCACGGACGACGTCGTCGCGCCCGAGCGCGACGTCGTGCTCGAGGAGCGCCGAATGCACTGCGACACCGACCCCGGCGCGCAGCTCGGCGAGGCGGTCCAGGCGACGCTTTTCACCCATCACCCCTATGGCGTGCCGGTCATCGGCTGGGGCCACGAGATCGAGGGCTTGAGGCGTGAGGACGCGCTCGCCTACTACGGCCGCTTCTACACCCCCGAGAACGCCATCCTCGTCGTCGCCGGCGACGCCGATCCGGATGAGGTGCGCGCGCTTGCCGAGGAGACCTACGGAAAGGTCAAGCCGCGCGGGGAGCGGCCTCAGCGCGTGCGCCCGCTCGAGCCCCTGACCGTCGCCAATCGCGTCGTCACAGTGACGGACGAAAAGGTGCTGCAGCCGAGCTGGCAGCGGCATTGTCTCGCGCCGTCGGCCCGCACCGCGGCCCCGGGCGAATCCGAGGCGCTCGAAGTGCTCGCGCAGCTTCTTGGCGGCGGCCAGACGAGCGTGCTCTTTCGTGCGCTCGTCATCGAGGAGAAACTTGCCGTGTCGGCCTGGGCCTACTACCACGGCACGGCGCTCGATCAGAGCCGGCTCATCTTCGGCCTGACGCCGGCGCCGGGGGTCGCGCTCGAGGCGCTCGACAAGGCGTTCGACCGCGTGCTCGCGAAGTTCATGAAGGACGGCGTCGAGCCAGACGCGCTCGAACGCGCGAAGACGCGGCTTGTCGCCGACGCGACCTACGCCCGCGACAGCCAGTCGGATCTGGCGCGCTGGTACGGCTCCTCGCTCGCCATCGGCCAGACGCTCAGCGACGTCGAGGAATGGCCGGCGAAAATCGAAGCGGTTGACGCGGAAGCGGTAATTGTTGTGGCGCGGCGCTGGCTTGAGAAGAAGCCCGCGGTGACGGGGCACTTGCTGCCGCTGGAGGCGGAGGCGGCCTAAGGACGGTCCCGCCAAGAGAAGCGAATTGGGAAACGCCCCGATGCAGAAGCACGTTGTCATTCCCCCCGCGCAGTCGACGGTCAACGTGAGAACGGTGACGACGCCGCGTGGCGTCGTCTTCTGGCTGGTCGAGTCTCACGCCGTCCCGCTCGTCTCGCTCGAATTCGGGGCGCGCGGCGGCGCCGCGCAGGACCCGGCGGATAAGGCCGGCCTCGGCGCGTTGCTGGCGAGCTTGCTTGACGAGGGCGCAGGCGATCTCGATTCGCAGGCGTTCCAGAAGGCGCTCGACGAGAAGGCGATCGAGATCTCGTTCCAGAACGATCGCGACGCGATGACCGGGCGCATGCGCACGCTTACAAAAAACCTCGACCGGGCGGCCGAACTGCTGCGGCTTGCGGTCAACACGCCTCGCTTCGATGAGGAGCCGTTCCACAGAGTGCGTGAGCACATGAACGCCCGGCTGCGCCGTGACGCCAACGATCCGGCGACGGTCGCCGGCAAGGCATGGCGCGCCCATGCCTATTCCAGCCATCCTTACGGCCAGCCGACGGACGGGTCGCTCGAGACGCTGGCGCGCATCGAGCGAAGCGACCTTGCCGCCGCGGCGAACCGCCTGCTGGCGCGCGATGAGCTTGTCATCGCCGTTGTCGGCGCCATCGACGAGACGGGCGCGGCCGAACTCGTGGACAAGGTGTTCGCCGAACTGCCGGCGAACAGCGACCGCAAGCCCGTGCTCGAGGCTGAATTCAAAGGCCTCGGCGTCGTCGACGTCATCGCGCTCGACGTGCCGCAGTCCACGATCCGCTTCGGTCGGCCGGGCTTGAAGCGCGACGATCCGGACTTCATCCCGAGCATCGTCGCCGCCCACGTGCTCGGCGGGCACGGCAACATGACCTCCCGCCTCTTCCGCGAGGTGCGCGAGAAGCGCGGCCTCGCCTACACCGTGTTCGGCGCGTTGCACGCGCTCGACCACGGCGGCTATTTCTACGGCGGCACGACGACCAAGAACGAGCGGGCGAAGGAGTCTTTCGACGTCGCTTCGCGTGAGATTCGCGATGTGGCGCTGAACGGCCTCTCGGAAGAGGAACTCGAGAAGGGCAAGACCTATCTCATCGGCTCCTACCCTCTTCGCTTCGACACGTCCTTGAAGATCGCCTCGCAGCTCGTCCACATCCAGCTCGAGGGCCGGCCGCCGGAATGGCTGGTCGAGCGCAACCGGCAGATCGCCGCGGTAACGATGGCGAGCCTTAGGCGGGCGGCCGAACGCGCGTTCGGAGACGGCGCGCTCTACACGACGGTGGTGGGGAAGCCGGAGGGGTTCTGAGCAGAGTCCTCTTCGCTTACGGAAAGGGGACAAACGCCTGCAAGGCGCGCTTTCTGAAGACGGTCGTTGAATCCGCGCCGGCGCCGCCGCATACTGGCATGTCAAATCATTTCGCCGCGATGGCCGCGGCGAACGGGGAAGGAAACGATGGCCGACAAGCCCAAGAGCAAGAAGGATGGCGGCAAGAGCGGGAAGCCTATGCTCCGCTCGAGGCTCTGGTTCGACAATCCCGACAACCCGGGCATGACCGCGCTCTATCTCGAGCGCTATCTCAACTTCGGCTTGACCCCCGCGGAATTGCGCTCCGGCAAGCCCATCATCGGCATCGCCCAGACCGGCTCCGACCTATCGCCGTGCAATCGCCATCACCTCGAGCTCGCCAAACGCGTGCGCGAAGGAATCGTCGCGGCGGGCGGCGTGCCGTTCGAGTTCCCCGTCCACCCGATCCAGGAGACGGGCAAGCGGCCGACCGCGGCGCTCGACCGCAATCTCGCCTATCTCGGCCTCGTCGAGATTCTGATGGGCTATTTCATCGACGGGGTGGTGCTGACGACCGGCTGCGACAAGACGACGCCGGCCTGCATCATGGCGGCGGCGACGGTCAACATCCCCGCCATTGTTCTCTCCGGCGGGCCGATGCTGAACGGCTGGCGCCACGGCCAGCGCACCGGCTCCGGCACCGTCGTGTGGCAAGCGCGCTCCGATCTCGCCGAGGGCAAGATCGATTACGAAGAGTTCATGGAGCTTGTGACGTCGTCCGCGCCGTCGGTCGGCCACTGCAACACGATGGGCACGGCCTCGACCATGAACGCGCTCGCGGAAGCGCTTGGCATGAGCCTGCCGGGCTGCGCCGCCATTCCCGCGCCCTACCGCGAGCGCGGGCAGATCGCTTACGAGACCGGAAAGCGCATTGTCGACATGGTGTGGGAGGACCTGAAGCCGTCCGACATCCTGACCCGCGAGGCGTTCGAGAACACGATCGTGGTCAACAGCGCCATTGGCGGCTCGACCAACGCGCCGATCCACATCAACGCTATCGCCCGCCATATCGGCGTCAAGCTCGACATCCACGACTGGGAGAAAGTCGGCCAGCATGTGCCGCTGCTCGTCAACATGCAGCCGGCTGGCAAGTACCTCGGCGAGGAGTTTCACCGCGCAGGCGGCGTGCCGGCGGTCGTCCACGAGCTCATGAAGCGCGATCTCATCCACAGGAAGGCGCTCACCGCCAACGGCAAGACCATGGGTGAGAACTGCGCCAAGACTGCGTCCGAGGATCCGGACGTTATCGCGCCGATCGACAAGCCGCTCAAGGAGAACGCGGGCTTCATCGTGCTCAAGGGCAATTTGTTCGACAACGCGGTGATGAAGACGAGCGTGATCGACAGCGAGTTCCGCGAGCGCTTCCTTTCCAACCCCGCCGATCCGGACGCGTTCGAGGGCCGCGCGATCGTGTTCGACGGGCCTGAGGACTATCATCGCCGCGTCGACGACCCGAAGCTCAAGATCGACGAGCGGTGCATCCTCTTCATCCGCGGCACGGGGCCGGTCGGTTATCCCGGCGGCGCGGAGGTGGTCAACATGCAACCCCCCGCGGCGCTCATCAAGAAAGGCGTGCACGCGCTGCCCTGCATCGGCGATGGGCGCCAGTCGGGGACGTCCGGATCGCCCTCGATCCTCAACGCCTCGCCCGAGGCTGCGGTCGGCGGCGGGCTTGCGCTCCTCAAAACCGGCGACTTGGTGCGCATCGACCTTAAGAAGCGCCAAGCCAATATCCTCATCTCGGAGGCGGAGCTTGCCGAGCGCCG
>Ga0209040_10002101_pt1 | contig 15745 bp, 10 predicted proteins | sample BogFormECP12_OM3_FD_188240 | JGI IMG/M metagenome (GOLD analysis project Ga0209040, IMG submission 188240) | Bog forest soil microbial communities from Calvert Island, British Columbia, Canada - ECP12_OM3 (SPAdes) (version 2) | ecosystem: Environmental > Aquatic > Freshwater > Wetlands > Bog ...
GTTCGTGAGACTGCCGGCCATCGATATTGCCATCGTTGCGACTTATGCCGTCTCGATTTTCACGCTCGCGCAGTGGGTTGCGCGCGAAAAGGGCGCCCATCGCAAGGACGCGAAGGATTATTTCCTTGCAAGTCGCACCTTGCCCTGGTGGGCGATCGGAACCTCGCTGATCGCCGCCAACATCTCGGCCGAGCAGATCATCGGCATGTCCGGTTCGGGCTACGTCATCGGCCTTGGAATCGCCTCTTACGAGTGGATGGCGGCGCTCACGCTGATCATCGTCGGCAAGTATTTCCTGCCGATTTTTCTGAAAAACGGAATTTATACGATGCCCGAATTCCTCGAGCGGCGTTACAGCCACAGCGTGCGGACCGTGATGGCGATTTTTTGGCTCGGCGTCTATGTGTTCGTGAACCTGACCTCGATCCTTTGGCTTGGAGCGACCGCGGTTCACACGACGACCGGCGTCGAACTGCAGACCGCTCTGATCGCACTGGGCGTTTTCGCCGGCGCCTACGCTCTCTATGGCGGCTTGAAGGCGGTGGCATTGACCGACATCGTCCAAGTCTCGCTTCTGGTCCTCGGCGGTCTCGTCATCAGCTGGATCGCGCTCGACAAAATATCCGGCGGCGGCGGCGTGATTGCCGGTTTCCACGAACTCACGCTGCGCTTCCCCGAGAAGTTCCGAATGATCCTGCCCGCGAACAATCCGCACTACAAGGACTTGCCGGGCCTGTCGGTGCTGATTGGCGGCCTTTGGGTCATGAACGTCTCTTACTGGGGCTTCAACCAATACATCATTCAGCGCGCACTCGCCGCGAAGAGCGTACGGGAAGCGCAGAAGGGCATCGTGCTCGCGGGCTTCTTGAAGCTGCTGATGCCGGTCATCATCGTACTACCCGGGATAGCCGCGGGCGCTCTCGCGCCCAATCTTGCACGCCCCGATGAGGCTTATCCGTACCTGATGTCGATGCTGCCGCCGGGTGTGCTCGGCCTGGTGTTTGCGGCTCTGATCGCGGCAATCGTCGCCTCGATGGGTTCGAAGATCAATTCGATTGCGACGATCTTCACGATGGACGTCTATCGGCCGCTGCACCTGCAAGCCTCCGAACAGCATCTCGTACTGATCGGCCGCATCACTGCGGTGGTCGCGCTCGTGATTGCCATCGTGATGGCGAAGCCGCTGCTCGGCAGCTTCGATCAAGCCTTCCAATACATCCAGGAATTCACGGGCTTCTTCACGCCGGGAATCTGCGTGATCTTCCTGCTCGGGATGTTCTGGGAGCGATGCACGGTGACCGGTGCACTGGTGGCGGCCATCGCATCCGCGGTGCTCTCGCTGCTGCTCAAGCTCGTCTGGCCGACGCTGCCGTTCATGGACCGCGTCGGTCTGGTGTTCATCGCCTGCCTGGGCATCGCGGTCGTGCTGTCGCTGCTGGAGGCGCCGCGCCAGTCGGCGCTGCGCGTGGAGCTCAGAGACGTCGATTACTCGACCAGCACGGGATTCAATCTCGGGGCGCTCGCCATCATGGCGATCTTGATCGCGCTGTACGCGACCTGGTGGTAGCAGCGACAAAGGAGGGCGCGCGGCTTTGCGCCGCCGGCCGGATCCCGCGCATCACGACCTGTTCGAGCGCGGCCGTCTTTAGTCGTGAGGTCGATCCTGCACTGGATCGTGACCCCGCAGCAGTGCCGCGGCGTCGGCCGCCATGATGCTTGCCTCGTCAACCGGGACGACCCAAACGAAAGAGCGGCTCGCGGGCGCGGCAATGTTTGATTCCACCCCGATGCAGGCGGCATTGGACTCGGGCTGCAATTCGATGCCGGCCCATTGCGCAGATCCGAGAATCCGGTGGCGAATCTCGGGAGCGTTCTCGCCGATGCCGCCACCGAACACGATTGCGTCGACGCCGCCGAGTTCCGCGATGTAACCGCCCAAGAACTGCCGCGCGCGTCGGCAAAACACTTCGATCGCGAGCGCTGCGGACGCATCGCCGCTGCCCTCGAGCGCGAGCAGTTCGCGCATGTCCGCGGTCTTGCCCGAGAGTCCGAGCAGCCCGCTCTCCTCGTTGAGCGCGCGCCGCACATCGGCCGCGGAAATCCCGCCGCGCTCCATGACATACAAGACCGCTCCCGGATCCACATCTCCCGAGCGTGTGCCCATCACCAGCCCTTCGAGGGGCGTAAATCCCATGCTGGTCGCAATCGGACGATCGTCGATTGAGGCCGTCACGGAGCAACCGCGTCCGAGCTGAAGACTGATGATGCGGCTCGCCGTGGGGGTCGGCGTGCCGGACGCCGCGATGCGCCTGCGCACGGTCTGGCACAGATAACGATGCGCGAGCCCGTGGAATCCATAGCGGCGAATTCCGAATTCGCTCCGCCATCGCAAGGGAACGGCGTACTGGATCGCGGACTCGGGCAGGTCTGCGTAATAAGCCGTGTCGAACACCGCGATGATCGGCACACCCGCGCCGAGCTTGCGGCGCACGCCCGCGATCACCGAGAGGGCCGGGAGGTTGTGCAGTGGCGCAAGCGGGCTCAGCTCCTCGAGCGCGGCGAGTTCCGGCTCGCCGAGCTGCGTCGTTGCTCGGAACCGCTCGCCGCCGTGCACGATGCGATGGACGGTTGCCGCGATGCCGGCCACGAGGTCGCGACCATGAACTGAAGCGTCCGAGAGCCACTGCAGCGCAAACTCGGCAGCTTGCGCGAGCGTCGAGACCGACGGCTGCTTGGCTGGCGCATGCTCGGCGCCGCGCCACACGAACCGGCCGGTGCCGTCGGCGGCATCGACGAATGCGCCCGTCGCCAGTCGGCGCGGCGCGGCGTCGGCCGGCAATTCCAGCAGCTCGAACTTGAGCGAAGAACTCCCGGCATTGAAGACGAGCAGCCGCATCGGTTCAAATCCGCCCGGATCGCCTCAAACGAAAGCCTTGTATTTATCGAGCCATCGGATCGGCTTCGAGAGCGCATCGCGGCGGAACGGATCGCCCAACTCCTTTGTGACCATGACCTCGAGCACCGTCGTGCGGCCCTCGCCCTGCGCACGCGCCGCCGCCGTGAGCGCAGGGCCCACGTCGGCGAGCCGCTCCACGGTCACGCCCTCGCAGCCGAAGGCGCGCGCGACGCCGGCCCAGCTGGGATTTTCGAGATTCACGCCTTGATAGCGGCGCGAATAGAAATCGACGTGGTTCTTCTTTTCGGCGCCCCACTGACCATTATTGAACACCACGACAGTGACGCCGATGCGCTCGCGCGCGCAGGTCAGCAATTCGTTGAAGCTGATGCCCCAAGCGCCGTCGCCGACGTAGGCAAATGCCGGCCGGTCGGGGCTCGCGATCTTCGCGCCGCAGATCACCGGAAATGCGTAGCCGCAGTTGCCGAAGCTCATCGCCGCAAACATCGATCGCGGCGCCTCGAAGCGCAAGTAAGAATTCGCGACCGAACAAATATTGCCGATGTCGGTCGAGACCATCGAATTGGCCGGCATCGCTTTTTCGAGCTCTCGGAGCAGCTGCCTGGGATGCATGTAGCCGGAGTCGCGCGCGACCTCGAGGGAGTAGGGGTCGCGCTCGTGCGTCCAGCCATTGAGCTCGGTCTCCCAGGCTTGTTTCTCGGCCGCGATTTGGGCGGCGCGCTCGCTGCGATTGGCAGCCGCGGCGAGCGGGCGGCCCTTGAGTCGCTCGAGCAGCGCCGCGGCAGCGGCACGCGCGTCGCCGTGGATGCCGACCGAGATCGGCTTGACGAGGCCCAGCATGCGCGGATCGGTATCGATTTGGATGATCTTGGCCTGTTTCGGCCAATACTCGAGTCCATGCTGCGGCAAGGTGCCGAAGGGCCCAAGGCGTGTGCCGAGCGCCAAGACCACATCGGCCTTTGCGATGAGCTTCATCGCCGCCTTGGATCCTTGGTATCCGAGCGGGCCCACGGCGAATTGATGCGAAGCGGGGAATGAATCGTTGTGCAGGTAGCTGTTGCAGACGGGCGCGCCCAACAGTTCGGCGAGCGCAATCGCTTCGCTCGCGGCGCCCGAGAGGATCACGCCGCCGCCGGCAAGGATCACGGGGAAGCGCGCGGCGGCGAGCGTTGCAGCGGCCGCATCGAGCGCCGCGGAATCGCCCGGCCCATGGCTGATGCGCATCGGCGCCGTAATCGTGGCTTCGATCTCGCCATAGAAGAAGTCGCGCGGGATGTTGAGCTGGGTCGGCCCCATCTCGAGCATCGCGCGGTCGAAGCAGCGCGCCGCGATTTCCGCCATGCGCTTCGGGTTGTTGACATGTCCCTGGTATTTCGTGATCTTCGAGAAAATTGGCAACTGCTCGGTCTCTTGAAATCCGCCGAGTCCGATCGACATCGAACCGGTCTCCGGCGTGATGAACACGACCGGCGAATGTGCCCAGTAGGCCGCGGCGACGCCGGTCACGAAGTTCGTGACGCCGGGACCATTTTGGGCGATGCATACGCCGTGACGGCCCGATGCGCGCGCGAAACCATCGGCCATGTGAATCGCGCCCTGTTCGTGCGCGACCGGCACGAATTGGATGCCCGCCGCCGGAAAGATGTCGAGCGCGTCCATGAATGCCGAGCCGACGATTCCGAATACGTGGGTGACGCCATTGGCGGCGAGGGTTTCAACGAGGGCCTCTGAGGGCCCCATTTTCTGCGGCGCTTCGCTCATGTTCCGGACTCCCAATATTGAGTCTCATTAATAGAGACAAATGATATCATTTATAGGTTATCATAGGCGCTGTATGCGCGTATTGGCAAATTTGTTAGGCATGAAGGCCATGTTCTGTATCGTTTATCGGAAACGGAGTCTGGATCCATGAGCGGCCGAGCGCTCTCAGTCGCGGCGGAATCCGCGGAGATCGCGAACGAGACCTCCTCGACGCTCAAGGCCTTCGCCGTGCTCGAGGTGCTCGTGCGGGCCGGCAGCGCAGTCACGCTTTCGGAACTCATGCAGGCAACCGAATTGCCAAAACCCACGCTGCATCGGACGCTCGCGCTGTTCGAGGAGGCGGGAATTCTATGCCGCGAGCCCGGCGGGCGCGCCTACATGATCGGCGATCGCCTCTCGCGCTTCGGACTCGATGTGCTGCGCAACGACGCAGCCGCGACCGAACGCCGGATCGTGCTGCGGCGTGTGGTCAGCGAGATTGGCGAGAGCTGCAATTTGGCGGTGCTTCACAAGGGAGCGCTGATCTATCTCGACCGCATAGAGGCGAACTGGCCGCTACGGCTGCAGATCCCAGTCGGCGAATTTGCGATGCCGCCGCATTGTTGCGCGAGCGGCAAGTTGCTGCTCGCGCACCTCGCACCGACGGAACGCCGGCGGCTGCTCGATCTGATGGCGCTCGAGCGGTTCACGGTGCGCACGATCACCGACCGGCAGGTGCTGGCTTCTGAATTGGACCGCATCGTGAGTTGCGGCTACGCGGTCGACAACGAGGAATACGTGCTCGGCGTCGCTTGCGTCGCCGTACCGATTCGCGCGAAGCAGGGCGAGGTCGTGGCATCGATTGCGGTGCAGGGCGCGACGGCGCGGCTGCCGCTGATGCGGGCCATCGAATTCGTGCCGCGCCTGCAAGCGGCGGCCGTGGATATTGGATCGACGTTCGGATAGGAGATTGACATGGAATTGACACTCGAAACGCTCGAACCGCATTGGCTGCCGTTCTCCAGCAACCGCGACTTCAAACGCGAGCCGCGCCTGTTCGTGAGCGCGAGCGGCATGTATTACTGGAGCCAGCACGGAAAGAAGATCCTGGACGGAAGCTCCGGATTGTTCACGACGCCCGCGGGCCATTGTCGGCCCGAGATCGCCGATGCGGTCGGCGCGCAATTACGCACGCTCGACTACACGCCATCCTTCATGCGCGGTCATCCCGGCGCGTTCGCGCTCGCAAGCGCGGTCGCGGCCTTGACGCCGAAGGACCTCAAGCACGTATTTTTCTGCAATTCCGGATCCGAGGCCGTCGATACCGCGATCAAGATCGCGCTCGCTTATCATCTGGCGCGCAAGGAGGGACAGCGCAGCTACCTCGTTTCGCGCGAGCGCGCCTATCACGGTGTGAATATCGGCGGCACGGCGCTCTCCGGCATGGTCAAGAATCGCGAGGCGTTCGGCGCCGTGATGCCGGGCGTGCTGCACCTGCGGCACACGCTGCTGCCCGAGAATCGCATGACGCGCGGCATGGGTGCGAACGGCGTCGAGTTGGCCGATGACCTGCTGCGCTTCGTGCAGCTCGTCGGCGAGAAGCGCATCGCCGCGGTGTTCGTCGAGCCGATCGCCGGCTCGACCGGCGTCATCGTACCGCCGCGCGGGTATCTCGAGCGGATCCGTGAAATTTGCGACCGCTACGGGATCCTGCTGGTGTTCGACGAGGTGATCTGCGGATTTGGACGGACCGGCGAGCCGTTCGCTGCGACTTCGTTCGGCGTCACGCCCGATCTGATCACGATGGCAAAGGCTTTGACCAACGGCGCACAGCCGATGGGAGCCGTTGCAGTGCGCGACGGCATCTACCGCACGATCATCGAGGCGGCGCCGGAGCACGCGGTGGAATTCTTTCATGGATACACCTACTCGGCGCACCCGGCCGCCTGCGCCGCTGGCTTGGCAACGCTCAAAATCTACGAGACCGAGGACCTGTTCGGCAAGGGACGGGAATTGACGCCCTACTTCCAGGACGCGATGTTCGGACTGCAGGATCTGGCGTCGGTCGCGGACATCCGCGGCTACGGCCTGCTCGCGGGCGTCGAGGTCAAGGCGGGCAAAGCGCCGGGCGCGCGCGGCGCCGAACTGCAGGCGAAGCTGTTTGATCGCGGCCTGCACGTCAAGACGACGGGCGACGTCGCGATCATCGCGCCGGCGTTCATTGCGAGCCGCGCCGAGATCGACCTCATGACTTCGATCCTGCGCGACGCGCTCGCGGAATATTGAGCGGAGCCGCCGGGGCCCCATGGGTCCCGGCGCCAAGCGAAGCGTCGGGGGCGACGCGACCCGGTCTACAACTCGCCGTATTGGTGAGGCTCGACCGCGATCGACGCGAGCTGCGGACGGGAGCCGAAACGCAAGCGTGCCCAGAAACCGAGCAGCAGCAGACTCAAGCTGACGAACCCGAAGATCAGCGAGGTTCGCTGCTCGGGGATCAAGGCCATCGCGAGCACGATGCCAAGCATGCCCGCGATCGCGAGATAGGTCAGGTACGGATAGGCCCACATGCGGATGCGCAGGCGCGCCGGATCCTCTCGTTCCAAGCGCGCGCGCAGGCGCAATTGCGAAACGGCGATGAGTACGTAGACGAAGATCGCGACCGTTCCGTACGAATCGACGAGAAACGCGAATATCGTGTCCGGGTAGACATAGGACATCACGACGGCGCCATAGCCGAACAAGGTGCCGAACAGAATCGCGCGGACCGGAACGCCGTTGCGGCTCAGTTTCGCAAGGCCCTTCGGCGCATCGCCGCGCCGCGTCAGCGCAAACAGCATGCGCGAAGAGGCGTAGAGCCCCGAATTGAGCGCCGAGAGTACCGCGGTGAGCACGACCGCGTTCATGATCTGCGCCGCCGCGGGAATGCCCATGGCGGCGAGTGCGCTCACGTAGGGCGTCGTGATCCCCGGCGAACTCCAGGGCACGAGGCAGACGACGAGCAGGATCGAACCCACGTAAAACAGCAGCACGCGCGTGATGACCGAGTTCGTCGCCTTGGCCACGGCCTTCGCCGGTTCGGCGGCTTCGGCCGCGGCAATCGTGACGATCTCGGCGCCGAAGTAGAAGCCCGTTGCCGCCACCGCGCCGGTCAAGACCGGCAAGATGCCGTTCGGAGCGAAGCCGCCGTGCACCGTGAGGTTCGCGAGGCTCGGTGCGACACCGGGCCACAGGCCGACGACGTAGGCGCCCGCGAGCAGCAGGAACACGACGATCGCACCGACCTTGATCGAGGCGAACCAGAACTCGAACTCGCCGTAGGACCTCACCGAAATCAGATTCGTCAGCGTGAGCGCGATCATCAGGGAGAGACTGATGAGCCACGCAGGCGCATCCGGAATCCAGAAGCGGATGAGCCCGGCACCCGCGACCGCCTCGAGCGCCACGACGATGACCCAGAAATACCAGTACATCCAGCCGGTCAGAAAACCGGCGAGCTCGCCGAGCCGCGGCCGGTCGCTGAACGCGAGGCGCGCGTATTCGTAGAAGGAGCCGACGGCCGGCAGTGCCACGGCCATTTCCCCGAGCATGCGCATGACGAGTACGATCAGCATCCCGGTGATCACGAACGAGACGACCGCCGCGGGGCCGGCGGATTTGATGACGACGCCGCTGCCGACGAACAGACCCGCGCCGATGACGCCGCCGAGAGCGATCATCGTCATGTGCCGCTGCTTCAAGGTGTGGCGCAGCCCGCTCGAGGGCGCCGCCGGGGTATCCACGCGATCGATCGGCGGCTCAGGCATGCTCAATAGTCCTCCGCTTGCGGTATCGAGCATCCTACCCTGCCGTATGCAATGATCACAGGGCATGATAATAATGCGGGCGTGATCGTAATGAGCGGCATTCATCCGGAGTCTGCCGATGCATCGTGCTTCCGCCGATCGATATCAATCGCTACCCTATGCACGCTGCGGCCGCAGCGGCCTGCAGCTGCCGCGCATTTCGCTCGGACTCTGGCAGAACTTCGGCGGCGCCGCATCGGGAGCGAATGCGCGCGAGATGGTGCTCAAGTCCTTCGATCGGGGCATCACGCACTTCGATCTGGCCAATAATTACGGTCCGCCGCCGGGTTCGGCCGAGCAGACCTTCGGCCGCATCCTGGCCAACGAACTGGCGGCCTACCGCGATGAGCTCGTCGTCTCGACGAAAGCGGGCTATCTCATGTGGCCGGGCCCCTACGGCGAGTGGGGATCGCGCAAGTACCTGCTCGCGAGCCTCGATCAAAGCCTCGAGCGCATGCAGCTCGACTACGTCGACATTTTTTATTCGCATCGCTTCGATCCCGATACGCCGCTCGAGGAGACGATGGGCGCCTTGGAGACGGCGGTGCGCAGCGGCAAAGCGCTGTACGCCGGCATCTCGTCGTACGGGCCGGAGCAGACGCGCGCGGCGGCCGCGATACTGCGCGAGCTCAAAGTGCCGTTCGTATTGCACCAGCCATCCTATTCGCTGCTCAATCGCTGGATCGAAGACGGCCTGCTCGACGTGCTCGATGAACTCGGCATCGGCTGCATCGCGTTCTCGCCGCTCGCGCAAGGCCTGCTGAGCTCGCGCTACCTCGGCGGGGTTCCGGCCGGCTCGCGCGCGGGTCAAGATGCCGCTTTCCGCAGCTCGATGCTCACCGAGCGCAATCTCGCCCACGCACGTGCGCTCAATGGGATCGCGCAGCAGCGCGGACAGAGCCTCGCGCAAATGGCGCTCGCCTGGGTGCTGCGCAGGCCCGTCGTGACGAGCGCGATCGTCGGCGCGAGCAGTTGGGCTCAGATCGAGGAGTCGCTCGGCGCGCTGCAAAATCTCCACTTCGACCCCGAAGAACTGGCACGCATCGACGCGCTGGCACGCGGCGGCTAGCCCGAGGCACCGGCGGCTGAAACGGGCAGGCCGATGACCACGGAGCGTCAGGGATGACGCGACCGGCGGCGGGCTTGCGCAGCGAAGTGAAGCAGAGCCGCCAGCTGCCGTCAGCTGCGCCGCCGAGCCAGGCATATTGCCGATGCGAGGCAGGGATCAGTGCACTGACGGCGGCGGCATGAGCACCGGGCCGTTCTTGTAGCCGATGCGTGCGATCGGATCGCCCGCGGTCGCCGATATCAGAAAATAGAGCAGCGCGCCGATGAAGTAGGCGCCAAAGAACGCGAATTGCACGAGCATCGCCTCAAAATAGTCCAAGGTGAACGCCTGCTTGAATCGGGGAATCAAGATGTCATTGAAGACCGTCATGAAGCCCCACATGAAAAACAGCACCGTCATGATCGCGAATGGGCCGCGGTAGGTCTGTACGGCAACGGAATCGGCTGAGGCTGCTCGATCGACCGGTGCGATGCTGGGTCCCACCGGGATACCTCGTTGATTCTTGTACGAGTCGCGCCCCATGGTACCGCGGACACGATTTTGACGGGTATTTCCGAGGTCCCAAGCGAGTGCAGCATCACGAAGTCATTGACAGATCGGCCAGAACCTCTATTCTGCGCAGCGGGCCATCCGCTCCCAACGGCGGACGCTCATCTGTAAGGATGGGAGAAGACTCGATGACACGCATACCGCCGCCGGGCATCCGCCCGACTGATGCCCGATTTTCATCGGGCCCGACCAAGAAACGTCCGGATTGGAATCTGCACGCGCTCGACGGCGCGCTGCTCGGACGCTCGCACCGATCGAAACCCGGGAAGGCCAAGCTCAAAGAGGCAATCGACCGCACGCGCGCCGTGTTGGGCGTGCCCGCCGATTTCAAGATCGCAATCGTGCCGGCATCCGACACCGGCGCGGTCGAAATGGCGCTGTGGTCGATGCTGGGCGCCCGCGCCGTCGACATATTCGCCTGGGAAAGCTTCGGCGAAGAATGGGTCACCGACGCCGTCGAGCAATTGAAACTCGCCGATTGCCGCATTCATGTCGGCCGCCCCTACGGCGCGCTGCCGGATTTGTCGCTGGCGCGAGCCGCCGCGGACATCGTCTTTACGCAGAACGGCACGACGTCGGGAGCGAAGATTCCCAATTTCGACTGGATACCCGCGAATCGCGAGGGCCTCAGCTTCAATGATGCGACCAGCGGCGTCTTTGCGCAGCCGATCGAGTGGACCAAGTGCGACGTCGTGACGTATTCGTGGCAGAAGGTGCTCGGTGGAGAGGCAGCACACGGCATGTTGATTCTCTCGCCGCGAGCGGTCGCGCGACTCGAGAGTTACGTGCCGCCCCGGCCGCTGCCGAAGATCTTCCGCATGACGAAGAACGGGCGGCTCGATCAAGACTTGTTCGAGGGCGCGACGATCAACACGCCGTCGCTGCTCGCCGTCGAGGACTACATCGACGCGCTCAAATGGGCCGAACGCATCGGGGGGCTGGCGGCGCTGCAGGCGCGTGCGGATGCCAACGCCGCGGTGCTCGCCGACTGGGTGGCGCGCGCGGCCTGGGTCGATTTTCTGGTTGCGGATCCCGCGCTCCGCAGCAACACGAGCGTTTGCCTCAAGGTCGTCGACGAACGCGTGACGTCGCTGCCGCAAGCGGGTCAGGCGGAGTTTGCAAAAAATCTGGCCGCGATCCTGGAAAAGGAGGGCGTCGCGTTCGATGCCGCATCGTACCGATCGGCGCCTCCGGGCTTGCGCATCTGGTGCGGATCCACGATCGAGCGAAGCGATTTGCAAGCGCTCACGCCGTGGCTCGACTGGGCGTTCGACGCCTGCCGCTCGCAACTCAAATCTCCCGGATGAGGACAACGCCCGTGCCCAAGATTTTGATTGCCGACGAATTGAGCCCGAAGGCGCTCGAGATTTTTCGCAGCCGCGGGCTCGAGGTCGACGTGCGCGTCGGACTCAAGAAGCCGGAGCTCCTCGGCATCATCGGAGACTACGAGGGCTTGGCGGTACGCTCGGCGACGAAGGCCGACAAGGACGTCATCGCCGCCGCGGGTAAACTCAAGGTCATCGGTCGCGCCGGCATCGGTGTCGACAACATCGACATTGCGGCGGCGACCGCGCGCGGCATCGTCGTCATGAACACGCCGTTCGGAAATTCGATCACGACTGCCGAGCACGCGATCGCCTTGCTGTTTGCCGCGGCTCGTCAGATCCCCGCGGCCGACGTCTCGACGCAATCGGGAAAGTGGGAGAAGAACCGCTTCATGGGCGTCGAACTCTATGCCAAGACCTTGGGGGTCATCGGCTGCGGCAATATCGGCGCGCTGGTCGCAGAGCGAGCGCTGGCGCTCAAGATGAAGGTGATCGCCTACGACCCGTTCCTGTCGACGGAGCGCGCGGTCAAACTCGGCGTCGAAAAGCTCGAGCTCGACGAGTTGCTTGCGCGCGCGGACATGATTTCACTGCACACGCCGCTCACCGACAAGACCAAGAACATCCTGTCTGCCGAGGCGCTGGCGCGAACCAAGAGGGGCGTGATCATCGTTAATGCCGCTCGAGGCGGCCTCGTCGATGAAGCGGCCTTGCGCGCGGCGCTCGACAGCGGCCAGGTCGCGGCCGCGGGCTTCGATGTCTTCACGAGCGAGCCCGCGAAGGACAGCGTGCTGTTCGGCGCGCCGAATTTCGTCGCGACTCCTCACCTCGGGGCGAGCACCAACGAGGCGCAAGAGAACGTTGCCCTGCAAGTGGCTGAACAGATATCGGATTACCTGCTGACCGGCGCGGTCACCAATGCGCTCAACATGGCCTCGATCAGCGCCGAGGAAGCATCGCGCCTCAAGCCCTTCATCGGACTCATCGACAAGTTGGGTTCCTTCGCGGGTCAGATCGCCGACGACGGCCTTGATGCGATCGAAATCGAATATGAAGGCGACGTCGCGCACCTGAATACGCAACCGCTGACCGCGGTCGCATTGGCCTCGATCATGCGGCCCTTGATGCCCGACGTGAACATGGTATCGGCGCCCGCCGTGCTCAAGCAGAAAGGGACCTCGCTGACCGAATCGAAGCGCGAGACCTCCCCGATCTACGGCTCCCTGATCCGGATCAAAGTGATGACGGGGCGGCGTTGGCGCACTCTCGCGGGCGTCGTCAATGCGGGGACCGCGAAGATTGTCGAAGTCAAGGGCATGGCGCTCGAGGCGGATTTCCATCCGGTCATGCTGCTGATCAACAATTTGGACAAGCCGGGTTTCATCGGTGCGCTGGGAACCATCCTCGGCGAGGCCAACATCAATATTGCGACATTCCACCTCGGCCGGCTCGCCGAAGAACAGGATGCGATTGCGATCGTCGGCGTCGATCAAATCGTGCCCGACGCCGTTCAGCAGCGGCTGCGCGCCTTGCCTTCGGTGCGCTACGTGAAGGTCCTCAAATTCTAGGCGGATCTTCGGCGCGAAAGCGGATCGTCTACGCATAGATCCGGATGCCGCCGACCCGTGTTCGTCTGCTAGCGTCGGAGCCCACGGTTCTTGCTAAACGGAGCGCGGCACCATGGGCGAGGGCGATAACGGCAAGACCTACGATGCGATCGTCATCGGGTCGGGCATCGGCGGACTCGCGTGCGCGTGCGCGCTGACCCGCATGGGCCGTCGAGTGCTCGTGCTCGAGCGGCACTTCGCTGCCGGCGGACTGACGCAGACCTTTTCTCGAAATGGCTACACCTGGGACGTCGGCATTCATTACCTCGGCGAAATGGGTCCGAACGACTTCGGACGCCGCGTGCTCGACTGGCTGTCGGGCGGGCAGATCCAATTCGCATCCGTCGGACCGGTCTACGACACCATGCATTTTCCGGATGGATTCGAGTTCCAGTACGCGCGCCCCGCGCAGGCCCTGCAAGCGGAACTCAAGGATCGATTCCCGGCCTCAACGGGCGACATCGATGCTTACTTCAAGTCGATCGCCGCAGCCGCCTCGTGCGGCCGCGCGATATTCTCTGGCCGAGCGCTGCCTCCACTGCTCGCCAAGATCGTGCGCGTCTGGAATGGGCGCGCGATCGAGCGCTGGTGGGGACGCACGACCGAGCAAGTGCTGCTGGAACTCGTGCGCGATGCGCAGCTGCGCGCCGTATTGGCGGGGCAGCGGCCCGATTACGGTCCGGACCCGCGCGTCGCGAGCTTCGGCATCCACGCGACCGTGACGCGCCATTATTTCGACGGCGCTTACTATCCGATCGGAGGCGGGCGGGCGTTCGCAGATGCATTGATTCCCGTGATCGAGGCGGGCGGCGGCCGCGTGCGAACGCGAGCCGAGGTCACGCAGCTGCTCGTCGAGAACGGCGCGATCGCCGGTGTTCGTCTCAAGGACGGATCTGAGCTGCGCGCCGCGATCGTGTTCTCCGATGCCGGAGCGCAGAACACCGTGCTGCGCTTGCTCCCCGTAGCGCTGCGCGAAGCTTCGTGGGTCAAGCAGATTGGATCCTTCCAGCCGTCGGCCTGCCATGTCCAGCTCTATCTTGGGCTCGAGGGCAATATTCGGGCTGCCGGTGCGACGCCCTCGAATCACTGGTTCCACGAGAGCTGGGATCTCGGGGATGCGCTCTGGCGCAATCCGGATCGCGATCCGGTCCCGCCGGTGCTGTTCGTATCGTTCCCGTCGCTGAAGGCGACGAACGCAAGCGCCGAAGCGCCGCGCAAACATACGGCCGAGATCGTCGCCTTCACGGACTGGAACGCGTTCGCTCAATGGGAGAACAGCAAGATCGGCCGCCGACCGCCCGAATACGGCGAATTGAAACGCCTGATCGGCGAGCGCCTGTTCGCGCAGTTCGCGCGGCATTTTCCCGCGCTCGCGCCGCTGGTCGTCGAACGAGAGGTCTCGACGCCGCTGTCCACGGTCGCCTTCACGGGGTCGGTGCAGGGCGGGGTCTACGGCCTCGAGCCGAGCCCGCGACGTTTTCTATCGAACAGCTTGCGCGCGCGGACTCCGTTGCCGGGTCTCTACCTGACCGGCCAGGACGTTGCGAGTGCAGGAGTCACCGGTGCGATGATGGGAGGAGTCATTGCCGCCGCGGCCGTTGAACCGCGCGTGCTGAGGCAAGTACCATTGAGGTGAGCGCGGCCCAATCGAGCCGAGGGCACCGATGATTCCGACGATCCAGATTTTGGTCGTGTTGCTGGTCGTGATCGCCGGCGTCGCGCTCGTGGCGGAACGACTCAAACTTCCGCCGGCAATTTTGCTGGTGCTCGCCGGCGTGATGCTCGCGCTGTTTCCCGGACTGCCGAACGTCAGGCTCGCCCCGGAATTCGTGCTGCTGTTCGTGCTGCCGCCAATCATCTATTCGTCGGCCGTCGCGATGAGCTGGCGCGAGTTTCGATTCAATCTGCGGCCGATTTCGCTGCTTGCCGTGGGTTGCGTCCTGTTCACGACAGCCGCGGCGGCCGCGGTGACCCATTGGTTGTTGGGTTTCTCCTGGTCCCTAGGATTCCTATTGGGCGCGATCGTGTCGCCGCCGGATGCGGTGGCGCCGCTGTCGATCGCGCGCCGCATGAAGCTGCCGAGGCGACTCGTCGTGATACTCGAGGGCGAGGGCCTCGCGAACGACGCGAGCGCGCTGATTCTCTATCGCTTCGCGATTGCGGCCGTGAGCTTCAGCGTATTTTCCTGGAGCCAGGCCGCCGGCATGTTCGCCGCCATCATCGGCGGCGAAATCCTCTGGGGAATCGGCGTCGGCTGGCTGATGCTGCGATTGCGACGCTGGGTGCACGACACGCGCATCGAAATCACGCTGTCGGTCCTGACGCCGTTCGTCGCCTATTGGCCGCCCGAATATCTCGGCGGTTCGGGCGTGCTTGCGACCGTGACCGCGGGGCTCTATATCAGTTGGAACGGACTGCGCCTGATCGGCGCCGCGACGCGCTTGCAAGGAATTTTTTTCTGGGACTTCCTCATCTATCTGACGGAAGGGTTCGTGTTCTTGATCACCGGACTTCAGGCGCGAACGCTGATCGCCGGCATTCGCGGCGATTCTTTGTCGGACCTCGCTGCCTCGGCGGCCGTCGTTTGCGCCGTGGTCATTATGGCCCGCTTCGTTTGGATGTTTCCCGCGACCTATCTGCCGCGCTGGCTGATGCCGTCGATTGCGCGCAAGGACCCCGCGCCGCCTTGGCAGTGG
>Ga0209040_10002103_pt1 | contig 15744 bp, 10 predicted proteins | sample BogFormECP12_OM3_FD_188240 | JGI IMG/M metagenome (GOLD analysis project Ga0209040, IMG submission 188240) | Bog forest soil microbial communities from Calvert Island, British Columbia, Canada - ECP12_OM3 (SPAdes) (version 2) | ecosystem: Environmental > Aquatic > Freshwater > Wetlands > Bog ...
ACCATTAGAGGAGGAAATCTCTACGGAACAGCTTCTGACGGCGGCACCGGTTACGGTACGGTCTACCAGTTGAAGCACACAGGATCTAAGTGGATATTTAACCTCCTCTACAGCTTTACTAGCGGCAACGACGGGGCTAATCCAGCAGCCAGAGTAATCTTCGGCCCGAACGGCACTCTTTACGGCACGACCGCCCAGGGCGGCACCTACGGCTACGGCACCGTGTTCAATCTGAGACCTTTCCCGTCAGTCTGCAAAACCGCACTCTGCCCCTGGATGAAAACCGTGCTCTATGCTTTCGAGGGAGGTACTGACGGAGCTTTTCCCGAAGGTGCTGACGTTCTTTTCGACCAGGCGGGTAACATCTACGGCACCACGTACAACGGAGGTAACGATGACGGCGATGGTACTGTTTACGAGCTCATGCCCCAAGGTAGCGGATGGACGGAAAGCGTTCTTTACAGGTTCTCAGGCAGTGACGGAAACCGGCCTGACGCCGGTCTGATATTTGACCCGTCGGGCAATCTCTACGGTACGACGACCGTTGGTGGCGATCTTGGCTGTAATGTCGTATATCAGCCTGGCTGCGGCACAGTTTACGAGTTGACGCCTTCGCAATCCGGCTGGACAGAGAATATCCTCTACCAGTTTCAGAACGGAAACGACGGAAGTCTTCCCTACGCCGGCCTGATATTTGACCCGTCGGGCAACCTCTACGGCGCCACCAATAATGGCGGCACGGGCGGCGGCGGTACGGTTTTCGAGCTGACGCCCTCCAACGGCACTTGGGCACTGAAAACCCTTTACAGCTTTACCGGCACCGCTTGCGAAGGATTTTTTGGGGGTGGGCCGTGGGGCACTCTCTTCATGGACGGGGGTAATCTCTACGGCACCACGGTGTGCGACGGCGCTTATGGATACGGTACGGTTTTTGAGCTGACACCCTCAGGCGGTGGTTGGTCGTACACTTCATTGCACGACTTTACTGGCGGCAGCGACGGGGGACATCCGATTGGTAACGTGGTATTCGACAGCGGTAATCTCTACGGCACCGCCTATGACGGAGGTACAGGATCATCTTGCAGTGGGGGCTACGGAGGCTATGGTTGCGGTGTGGTCTGGGAGATCACGCCGTAATTTCTGCGGCTCGGCTGCGGCCGGCATCCTCGGTTTGGGTGTCGGCCTTTTTATGCCTCGCACACCCAAATCAGTACTGATAGAACCCGCGCCCCGACTTGCGGCCGAGCCATCCGGCATCCACCATCTTGATCAGCAGAGGGCACGGACGGTACTTGGGATCGCCGAGGCCGGACTGCAGCACCCGCATGATGTCGAGACAGACGTCGAGCCCGATGAAGTCCGCCAGCGTGAGCGGGCCCATTGGATGTGCCATGCCCAGCTTGAAAACTTCATCCACGGCTTCCGGCGTGGCCACGCCTTCCATCACCGCGTACATGGCTTCGTTCAGCAACGGCATGAGCACGCGGTTCGAGACGAACCCGGGCGCGTCGTTCACTTCGACCGGAGTTTTCTCCAGCTTCTCGGCGAGGGCTTTCACCGTTGCATAAGTCTCGTCCGAGGTCGCCAGTCCGCGGATCAACTCGACCAGCTTCATCATCGGCACCGGATTGAAGAAGTGCATGCCGATGACTTTGTCGGGCCGCTTGGTAACTGCGGCCAGTTTGGTTATCGAAATGGACGAGGTGTTGGACGAGAGGATGACTTCGGGCCGGCACATGGCATCGAGATCACGAAACAGCTCCGTCTTGATCTCCAGGCGCTCGCTGGCGGCTTCCACGATGAAATCGCAGTTGGCCAGTTGCTTTCGATCGGTGCCGCCAGCGATGCGCGCCAGCGACTGCTCACGCTGCTCCGGGGTGAGCTTGTTCTTCGCGACCTCGCGTTCCAGGTTTTTGCTGATGGTTTGCAGACCGCGGTCAACGAAGCGCTGCTCGACGTCCACCAGAACGACGTTGTATCCACCTTTAGCAAAGACGTGAGCAATGCCATTGCCCATGGTCCCTGCGCCGATTACTCCTACTGTTTTAATGCCCATGAGTGCCTCAAATAGAATCTGCTACTTGATTCAAACGCACAAGCAAAGCATTTGAGTGTAGCAGAGTCAACGTACAGGTATTACAAGCGCATGCTGGCCTGAGAGAGGCTCCGGCAAACCGCCTCCGGCTGTTGTGCAATTGTTTCAAACAGGGAGAAAGGTTACGAGAGGTTGCGAGCGGCACCTGGAGAATGCGCGCGGCGATCAGGGATTCGAGCGTGCTATCTGATTCTGGGCTAGTGTAGGTTCAGAGAACTATTCACACCCTTCGAAATGTGACTTGAGTGCGCAAGATTGAGGGATCTATTCACATTGTTCAAAATCTCGTTTGAACGCTTGATTTGCTCCTCCGCCACTTTCGCGGATTCGCGTGCTTCACGAGCCGATTTGGCGGATTCAAGCATCTGGGTAACCCGCTTATTAACTCCGACCCTGTTTACCCCATGGCGTGGACGTGCTCGGGCTTGATCTTGTAGAGCACACGCTGTTCGCCAGGTTGCGCGAACGGATATTTGTCCTTCCCCAGATACTTTTTTGCCATTTTGTCGATGTGCTGGGTTGCGCCTTCCTGCGTGATCTCGTGCACACGCCCGCGAATCCCGAGATAGCGGTAAGGGTTTTCAGGATCGATGACAGCGACGGCCACGCGGGGATCCCGTCTCACGTCGCGGTCCTTTTGCCGCCCAACCGCAGAGTTCACCCAGATGTCGCCGTTCTGGTAGTCCACCCAAACCGGCGTGGTGTGAGGGCTGCCATCGGGCAGGAGCGTGGTAAAGCTGCCGAATGCGGGTTTCTGGAAGAGGTCGAGATAGTTTTCAGGAATTGAAGCGGACATGCTTGTCTCCTTGCTGGTTCGCGAGTGATGCGTGGTCGGAACGCCAACGATTGGATTCCAGAACTATTGTACGAGGTGCATGGATTTACGGCGCGTCCTTGACGAACTCGGGCTGCCTGCCCTCGCCCCAAGGATCATAGGTCTGCACAAAGATCATGCGGTCGCGGATGGTGGCGTGGTCCCAGGCCCAAAACTCGGCGAGCTTGCCGACATATGGGTAATCGAGTGAACGCTCGCCCAGAATCTGGAATGCCTGCGCGGCGGCAATCGGCGCATTCGGCACCAATCCCTGGATGACCTCAAGCCCATAACGATCAGCTTGGTGCTCATAGTGGCGCGACACGGCATTGAAAGCCGGCGTGGCCAGGAACGTGAGCACTGAGATGATAAGAACCAGCAGTGGAAGCGAGGCACAGTCGCTCAAGCCGCGTATGCCCCAACGCGCTCCGTAGCGCGCCACCATCCAGTTCGCCAGCCGATAACCCAGATAGAACAACACGAGGAGTTGCAGCAGAATAATCGTCAGTTCCTTGGGAATGTGGTGGAGGACGTAGTGCCCCATCTCATGCCCGAAGACGAACAACGTCTGCGGGACCGTCATGTCCTTCGTCGTGGTGTCCCACACCACCACGCGCTTGGTGGCGCCTAAGCCGGTGACATAAGCGTTCAACTCGGTGGTCTTTTCGCTGGCCTTCATTTCGAACATGCGTTGCGGCGGGATCTCCACACCGGCGCGCTGCACCACGCGCTCGATCTGCACCGCCAGGTCAGGGTGATGATCGGTAAGCGGTTCGAATTTGTTGAACAGCGGGTCGATCCAGACCGGCTCGATGAACATGACGAAGACGACGATCGGAATCATGGCCAGCCAGAAATAGAACCACCAGCGGCGCGGGCTGCGGCGCAACATGGCGTAGAAGAGCCACCCGAGGAGACTGGCAAATCCGGAACCCAGCAGCACGACCTTGACCCAATCCCAGAGCCATGAACCCCAATGCTGAACTGAGAGTCCGTATTTCAGGCTGATGTGGTGCTGATAGCTGTCGAAAGGAAGCTGTGTCAACTCCAGGACAAGGACAAATAGCGACATCACAATGAAGGCTTGCGCCACACGGAGGCCCGAGCCGCGCTCCGCCCACTCGCGCAGCCCTACGCCGAAGCGCGTCCGCAGCATGAGATATAGGACCAGAAGAATCCACGCCGTCGTAACAAAGTAAAGCACGCCGGTCAGCAGGTAGAGGGCATAGGCTTTCTGCAGCTTGTCGGGAGGCAGGGTGTATTGCAGAAGCTGGTGCGAGCTAACTGCGGTAGGAAAATCCTGCTGGGCGGCAGGGGAGCCAAGTATAATCCCAGCGCAAAGCACCACCATCAAAGTGAGCAGGAAAAACGTCCCGAACTTGCCAAGCATGAGGGTCCTGTAGGGGCCAGAAAGAGGCAAAGTGTAGCATCGTCCGCGTAGGGATCAAAGCGATGCCCGGAAGCGGTCGCCGCCGAATGAAATGTGCTGCTCTTCATCCCTCTTGTTTTCAGGCAGTTGAAGCCTCATTCCCGAAACATTGTCAAGTCCAAGAAATTCAGTAGGTTATGGCGGGTTTTCCCTTGACATTTCCACAGAAGGGCGTAAGATGAATTTATCACCTCCGATCCGCTTCAGGATCGAATGGGCTCGAGGCCAAGGAAATGTCACCGCTCCTTGGCAGCGGGCCCATTTTAATTCTGCGGGTCCGGCAAGGCTCTAGCAGCGCGCGATTTGGGGGCACGTACAATAGCACCACCTGATTTCTCTCTGCGTCATGAATGCCAGACTTCTGTTTGCCTTGGGGCTCTTCTTCTGCCTGACGCCGTGGGCCTCACCGCCTCTCGCGCTGCTTGCTGGTCTCATCTTCGGCGCAATCTCCACTCACCCGTACAAGGCAGAGTCAAGGACGCTGTCAAAAGTATTGCTCCAGTCGGCTGTTGTGGGGCTGGGCTTCGGGATGAACTTGCAAGAGGTGGTGCGCGCCGGACGGAGCGGGTTCCTCTACACGGCGCTGGGCATCGCCTTCGCGATGATCGTGGGAACGCTGCTGGGGAAGCTGCTATCGGTCCATCCTCGTCCCGCGTTCCTCATCTCCACCGGGACGGCAATTTGCGGCGGCAGTGCGATTGCGGCTGTGGGTCCAATCGTCGGCGCAAATGAAGACGAGATGTCCGTTTCGCTGGGCACGATCTTCCTGCTCAACTCCATCGCGCTGCTGACCTTCCCGGCCATCGGCTTGATGCTGAAGCTTTCGCAAAGCCAATTCGGACTCTGGGCTGCGCTGGCGATCCACGACACCAGCTCGGTCGTGGGAGCTTCAGCGAAATACGGCGCGGTGGCGCTAGCCGTGGGGACTACCGTGAAGCTGGCGCGCGCGTTGTGGATTGTCCCCATGTCGGTCGGAACGGCTGCGGTCAAGGGCAGCAAGACACGCATCCAGTGGCCGTGGTTCATTCTGTTCTTCTGCCTGGCGGCGGTGGCAAACACCTATCTGTCTCCCGGCGCAGCCGCATACCGGTTGCTGTTCAACGCCGGCAAGCTGATGTTGATCATCACGCTGTTCTTGATTGGGGCGAGTCTTTCCCCGGCTGCATTGCGCAAGGTCGGTCCTCGTCCTCTGCTGCAAGGCGTGCTGCTGTGGATTATGGTTGCGGTGGCAAGCCTGCTGGCAATTCGCGCCGGATGGATTTCAATCTAGCTGGGAGAACTCTCCGATTCTGAAGAGTCGCAAGCTTAGAGAACGCTGCTGGACCGCCATATTTGCCAGCATCGCGTTATGCTCTTCCTTCGCGACTGCTGGGTTTGCGCAAGCTCCTTTCACAGCAGGACTACAGCAGCCGTCTGTCGCATCGCAGGTTGATGTTCCTGTCCTGCCTGATGTCTGTGGCGCTTGCGTGCGCCGCAACCTGACCTACCTCGCTGGCCCGGCGTTGCACGGACGCGGCAGTGGGACCATCGATGAATATCACGCCGCCCAATTCATTGCCCGCAAGCTCGAGCGTTATGGCCTCGCTCCGGCAGCGGAAGGCGGCAGCTATATTCAGGCAGCAACTGTCCACTCGCGAACGATCTCACATACCTGGAATGTGCTGGCGCAAATCGAGGGCACGGACGAGACGGGACAAATCATTCTGCTCAGTGCGCATCTCGACCACTTCGGCGTGAGGAATGGCAAGACGTATCCCGGCGCGGATGACGATGCTTCGGGAACGGTCGCTGTGATGGAACTGGCACGCGTGCTGGCCAAGGAGCCGAAGCCCCGGCGAACCATTGTGTTTGCGCTATGGGGTAGCGAAGAGGCGGGTCTGCTCGGCGCGCGATATTTTTTGCAACATCCGACATTCGACTTGAAGCAGATTATTGCCAACCTTGAATTCGAAATGATCGGCCGTGCTGATCCGAAGGTGGAACGCGATCAACTGTGGCTGACGGGATGGGAGCGCAGCGATCTTGGGCCGGAGTTGGCTGCTCACGGAGCGAAGCTGACCGGCGATCCCCATTCGGACCAGAACTTCTTCACGCGGTCGGACAACTACGCGCTGGCAAGGGACGGGATCGTTGCGCAAACGGTGTCGAGCTACGGTCTACATAAGGACTACCACCGGCCCACCGACACCCTAGCGAAAATTGATTGGCAGCATCTCGACCGAGCCATCGCCTCGATGATTCAACCCGTGATGTGGCTGGCCAACACCGACTTTGTGCCCAGATGGAATGAAGGCCAGAAACCCTAGGGGTCGCTGCGCACTGCTCCGCGATGGTTCTCAAATCCCAACAGCCTTCGGAGCGGAGGGAAGATGAGTCGAGGTTTCGTCTCACACCTCTGGGGACGGCTGAGGTTGGCGGCCGCCTCCTGCAGGCCATAGAGCATAAACCCGCCAACACTGACGGTTCTTGTTTGACTGAATCATACCGGCGACCCTCCAATGCGGACGGTGCTTTCCTTCGCCCACCGCGTGGCGCGGCGGAAGGCCTCCGGCAGAGCGCCTAGCAGATCGGTGGCCACCAACGAGTGCTCGCCCATTTTTTCTGCCGCGATGTCGCCGGCCAGACCGTGCATATAGACCGCGGCGATGGCGGCGCGCACAACGTCTTTCTGCATCTGGCCTATTATGCCCGCGGTCATGCCGGTAAGGATATCGCCGGTTCCTCCCGTGGCCATTCCCGGATTGCCGGTAGGATTCACCCACGCCGTACCGTCCGGCAGCGCAATGATGGTGCGATTTCCCTTGAGCACCAGAATGAGCTGATGCTCACGCGCGAAGTTGCGCGCGACGTTGAGCCGATCAGCTTGCACCTCCTTGATAGAGATACCGGCCAACCGCGACATTTCGCCGGGATGCGGAGTAAGCACGAGTGGACGCTGGCGGCCGTCGAGCCCTTCCGTGTGTCCCTGAAATGCATTCAGGCCGTCGGCATCGAGAACCAGCGGGACCTTTGTCTGTTTCACTGCCTCGTGCACGAACTCCGCCGTCTCGCTGTTGCGTCCGATACCAGGGCCGATGGCCACCACGTCAAGCGGCTTCGCGAGCTGCGCAAACGTGCCGCTCTCAATCGCGCTCATTGCGATGCTGCCGATGCCGGTTTCCGGCAGGGGCTCCGTCATCAACTCGGCAGCGAACCCGGCGACGCTCGGCAGCGCGCTTCCTGGTGTGGCGACAGTGCTCAGTCCGCAACCGGCACGCAACGCCGCCATTCCTGCCATCGCTGCGGCGCCGGACTTGCCGAGCGAACCGCCCACGATCAGCACATGGCCGTACATCCCCTTGTTGCTGTCCATCGGACGCGGAGTAAACAGCGCGCCGATGTCGCCTGGCGTGGTGACCTCGAGGTTGAGCTTGGAAACGACTGCCTCAGGCGGCGAGCCGATGGGTGCGATGATGACTGGGCCGCGTGTGAGATTGCCCCAGACGTGCGCTGGCCGTGGCGCGGTGAAGGTGACGATAGCGTCGGCATGCGCGATCCCTTCGCCCGACTGCTCCGACATTGCGTCAGAGTCAGCGCCCGATGGAATGTCCACCGCTACGACCGGCTTGCCGCTGCGGTTCATGGTGGCGATGGCGTCGGCGTAGAGGCCTTTGACTGGCGGCTGAAAGCCGGTGCCGAGTATCGCGTCCACGATGAGGTCGCAGTTGGCCAGGCTGCGCGACGACTCAGCCTGAAGCTCCTGCTGATTCTGCAGGATGATGGGCCGAAGCGGCAGGCGCTCGAACATGGCCAAGGCGTCGCCGCGCAAATCGGACGCCGAGGCGAGCAGCAACACCTCGACCACGCGCCCGGCGCGATGCAGCTTGCGTGCAACCACAAAGCCGTCGCCACCGTTGTTGCCCTTGCCACAAACCACCGCGATGCGATTCGCATCGCCATACTGTTCCAGGATGAACTGCGCGAGCGCCGAGCCCGCGTTTTCCATCAGGCTGAGCGAGGGCACGCCGAAGCGTTCGGTGGTGGCGCGATCGATCTCGCGCATCTCAGCCGCGGTGGTGATCTTCATGCGCGCTCCGTCGCCGTGTCTTCCAGCCGCTGCAAGCCGTCGGGTTCGCCCATGACGATGAGGTGGTCGCCCGCGTGGATCACCTCATCGGGCGCGGGATTGAAGCGCATGTGCGAATCCTCACCTTTGATGGCGAGCACGACGACGCCCATCTCCTGGCGAATGCGCGAGCCTTCCAGCGTTCGTCCGACGACGCGGGACCCGGCGCGCACCTGTACCTCCCTGATGTCGAACGGCAGCTTCTCGTGCATGGCAGCGTCGAAGAAATGGATCACGTGGGGGCGCACGAAAGTTTGCGCGATGCGGTTTCCGGCGAATTTATAGGGCGAGACAACATGATTCGCACCGGCAGTGATCAAGTGCTGCTCGGCGCCTTCCTCGCTGGCGCGGGCGATAATGTTCAGCGTCGGGCTCAGGCTGCGCGCCGTGAGTACGATGTAAATGTTGGTGGCATCGGTGGTCGCGGAGGCGACCAGGCCGGCGGCCCGCTCGATTTGCGCCTGGCGCAGCACTGCGGGCTGTGTTGCATCGCCGATGATGGGGAACCAGCCTTCCTCGGAATAGCGCGCCAGCTTAGCGGCGTCGGTATCGACGATGACAAAGGGAAGAGGCTCGCGGGCCAGTCCGCGGGCCGCGCTGCGGCCCACGCGTCCGGCGCCGCAGATGATGAAGTGGTCCGACAATCGGCTGATCTCGCGGTCCATGCGTCTCCTGCCGAAGACCGATTGTAGCTCGAATTCCAGCAAAGCCTGCGTCGCAGCGCCGAAGAACAGCAGCACCAGTCCCACGCCGGTGATGATGATGAAGGTGTTGAAAATCCGGCCTGCGAGCGACAGCTTATAGATCTCTCCATAACCAATGGTTGTGATGGTAGTCAGCACCATGTAGAAGCCGTCGAACCACGACCAGCCTTCGAGGAGGTGAAATCCGGCCACGCCGATGAGCATCAGCGCCATTAAGGCCAGGAAGAGGATCTTCAGGTTGAACAGGGCTTTCACAGCAGCCATTCTGGCGCGTCGGGGAGGGAAGCGCAATGCCGATCATCATGGCGGCCAAAGAACGAGTCCCGCTCTGCGGGACAAAAGAGCCGGAACAGCTAAACTGGCTGTAGATGGCACGCACCACCATCCTGGAGTACCTCGACAACTTTCAGCGCCACGCGCGCGAAGTGGCCTACGTCCATCATCGCGGCTATCGGGTGCAGCGCTGGACGTATGGCGAGGTGCTGGCCAACGCGCATCGTTTTGGACGCGAACTGAATGCGCGAGAAATCGCCAAGGGTGACAAAGTTCTCATCTGGGGCGAGAACTGCGCTGAGTGGGTGGTGGCGTTCTTCGGATGCCTGCTGCGCGGCGTGATTGTTGTTCCGATTGACAAGATCGCCGCTCCGGACTTTGCCCAGCGCGTAGCCCAAGAAGTGGATGCCAAACTTTGTGTGTGTTCGTCGGAGAACCAGATGGCGGACGTTCCGTCGATCCATCTGGAGACTCTGCGCGACCGAATCGCGGTGCGCTCCGATGTTCCCGCTACTCCTCCGCCGCTCACCCGCGACGACATCGTACAGATCGTCTTCACTTCCGGCACAACCGCCGAGCCGCGCGGCGTGGTCATCTCCCACGGCAACATCCTCGCCAACCTCGAACCGCTGGAGCGCGAGATCGGGGCGTACCTGCGTTACGAACGCATCTTCCATCCTTTGCGGTTCCTGAACCTGTTGCCGCTGAGCCACGTCTTCGGGCAGTTCCTCGGGATCTTTCTGCCACAACTCCTGGCCGCGACCGTGCTCTTCCAGGACACGCTGAACCCGACCGAGGTGATGCGCGTCATCAAGAGGGAGCGCGTGTCAGTGGTGGTCGCGGTGCCGCGATTGATGGAGTCGCTCAAGGACAAGATTCTTCGCGACCTGGAATCGGCGGGCGAGCTGGCGCGGTTCCAGCGGCAATTCGAGGCGGCGAAAGACCAGCACTTCGTGACACGCTGGTGGCGCTTCCGCAAAATCCACAACAAGTTCGGATGGAAGTTCTGGGCCTTCATCTCCGGAGGGGCGGCGCTCGATGCCGAGACCGAAGAGTTCTGGCGGCGGCTGAGCTTCGTCGTTATTCAAGGCTACGGGCTGACCGAGACGACTTCAATGATCTCGTTGAACCACCCATTTCATACCGGCAAGCGCTCGATCGGCAAGGTGCTGGAAGGTCGCGAGATCAAGCTGGATGAAACCGGCGAAATCCTGGTGCGCGGGGCCAATGTCGCAGCCGGTTACTGGCAGAGCAAGGAACTGAAGCCGGTGCTGAACGACGAGGGCTGGTTTCGCACTGGCGATCTCGGCGAGCTTGACGCCGAAGGCAATCTCTATTTCAAGGGCCGCAAGAAGAACGTCATCGTCACCCGCGAAGGGATGAACGTTTATCCCGACGACCTGGAAGCCGCGCTGCGGCAGCAACAGGAGGTGCGCGACTGCGTGGTGGTGGGGCTTGAGCACAGCGGCAATGCGGAGCCTTGCGCGGTGCTCATCCTGCGCGACTCCGCAGATCCGGAAGCGGCAGTCAAGCATGCCAACCGGAACCTTGCGGAATATCAACAGATGCGCCGCTGGCTGGTGTGGCCCGAGCAGGATTTCCCCCGCACACCCACCCAGAAGCCGAAGACGGCGGTCATCCAGCAGGCCGTGCAGCAACACTTCGCGCCGGGCAATGGAGGAGGGAGCGCCGCACCAGGCGCGCTGGCGGAGATGATAGCGCGCATCACTGGGCGCGACGTCGGCGCACTGGCGCCCGACGCCAGGCTCGACGATGACCTGAACCTGAATTCGATGGACCGCGTCGAGCTGATGAGCGCGCTGGAAGACCGCTATCAGGTTGACCTGAACGACGCGAACTTCACCGAGGTCAGCACGGTCGCCGATCTGGAGCGACTGCTGCACGGGCCACCGCAATCGCTGCAAGCCGGGTATCGCTATCCGCGGTGGGCGCAACGCTGGCCGGTCCCGTGGATTCGCAGCTTTATCTATTACCTGCTCACGTGGCCCGCGACATGGATCATGGCGCACCCGAAGATCGTTGGCCGCGAGCACCTGCGGGGCGTAAAGGGGCCGGTGCTGATTACCTGCAATCACATCACCTACATTGACGTTGGCTTCGTGCTGCGAGCGCTCACTCCGCGATTGCGGCACAAGCTTGCCGTGGGCATGTGGGGAGAGCTTTTGTGGGAAATGTGGCGCCCGCCGCAAAGCTGGAACCCGTTCACGCGCTTGGCGTACCAGGCCGGCTATTGGCTGGTGGTCGCGCTGTTCAACGTCTTTCCCCTGCCGCAGCAATCGGGAGTGCGCGAGAGCTTCGCTTACGCTGGCAAATCCGTCGATCGCGGCTACAGCGTGATGGTCTTCCCCGAAGGCGTGCGCACGGAGGATGGCAAACCGTGCCCGTTCCGCTCGGGAATCGGGATGCTGGCTGCGCGCCTGGATATTCCGGTAGTGCCCATGCGGATCGACGGGCTGTACGAAATGAAGATGGCTGACCGTAAAATCGCGCGTCCGGGAGAGCTGACGGTCGTGGTCGGCAAGCCAATGCGCTTTTCGCCCGAAACTCCGGTCGAGGAAATCACCAATCACATCGAGCACGTCACCTGGTCTATGTGACAGGTAACGAGTCGGGAGCCGAGTCGCGGACTATTCGTCCGGAACCCTCCCAATGCGATGTACGCCGCCAACGAGTAGCCGTCCGGACTCAGAGGTCTACAACTACCTCCTCCCGAGGTTGGCAGCAGCAAATCAGGACATTGCCATCGGCTGGGGCCTGAAGCGGTTCGGGCCGGTAGCTTACCGTGCCGGAGATCAGTCCACTTTCGCACGTGTGGCAGACACCCGTCCGGCACGACCATCTCACGGGAGCATCGCAGGCTTCCGCCAACTCGAGCAGGCTTTGGTATTTCGGGTCCCACGCGACAGCAAGACCACTGCGCGCAAAGGAGACGCGCGGTCCCGCGCCGGCAGGTCCGGCGGGCTGATGGGGCGTTCGAGAGGCCGCAGCAGCCACCCCGGGCGTTATCGACTCGCCGGGCCCAAAGATCTCCGTATGCACTCGATTTGCACTTACGCCCCAAGCCGCAAGACCGGCGGTCAGGTCACGCAGAAACGTGGCCGGGCCGCACAGGTAGAAATCGGCGTCACGCGGCACGGCAAGCTGCTCGATCGCGGCCACCTCAAGGTGGCCGGGAGCATCGAAGTCGGAGCCAAGCCGGTCCTGTGGACCAGGCCTGCTGTACCGTACATGGCTTCGGCAGTGCTGCAGCTCTTGCAGCAAGCGCCGTGACTCCTGAAAGAACGGGTGATCATCGCGATTGCGCGCCCCATACAACCACCAGACTTCGCGCGCGGATGATTCGGCAGCCAGAGCGTGCAACATCGCTAACACGGGTGTCGCTCCGACACCCGCGCTAAGTAAAATCACAGGGCCATCGCCGGGCCGCAGGGTGAAGCTGCCTCGAGGTGCGCTAACGTCCAGTACGTCACCACGCCGGACCTGAGTGTGCAGATAGGTGCTGGCTGCTCCATTCACTTCCTGCTTCACACTCACGCGGTAGTGATCAGCGCTGGGAGCATCGGACAGGGAATAGTTGCGCAGCAGTGGAGGCGCGTCCGGCTTGGGGCGCATTCGCAAAACCACGAACTGGCCAGGCAGGGCGGGACTGAGCGGTTTCCCGTCTGCCGCCTCCAGCACTAGCGAGAGCACGCTGCTACTTTCTCGATTGATCTGCGACACCCGCAGCGGGCGGAAGCCTGGCCACGCTGGCGGTGGTTCGCTCGCAGGCCCCAGGCCCGGATTTCCCGACGTCGGTCCTCCCTGCTCTTCTTCTTGAAGAATGGCCCTAAAGGAAGCCTGCCAACCGGGGCTCAAAGCCGGGATGCTCAAGGCGCGTTGCAGTTGATCGCGGCGATGGCCAGGCAGATAGAGCAACGCATCGGCCTCGGCCACGGTCATGCGCACCGGATCCTCGGCCACCTTGACGATTTCGTCTCCGCTTCCTACTTCGCCCTCTTCCAGCACGCGGAAGTAAAAGCCAGGTCTGTGGTGGGAAACAAGCAGGGCCGCCATGCGTGGTTCGTTCATCCGAAGGCCAACCCGATAGCAGGTAACGCGCGGCTGCGTCACCTCGAACAGGGCGCTCCCGATGCGATACCGGTCGCCAATGCAAACTTCGCTATCCGCCAAGCCATCGACCGTGAAATTCTCGCCGAACTGCCCCCAGGTAAAGTCGTTTCGCCCAAGTTGCTTTTCCCAGTAACGATACGAATCAATCTGGTACACGAAGACCGCGCGGTGCTCCCCTCCGTGACCAGCCAGATCACCTTGGCCATCGCCGTCAAGGTTAAGCCGTCGTACCATTCGCCGGCCCTGGACCGCACTTTTCCACACGGCCGTGTGTACAGTCTTTCCCTCCCAAACGATGTCGCGCGGGAGACCTACGTTAACTGAAAATAGCTGGGCCATAACTTCCTCTTGCGCAATCTCGAATGTCCTTACTCTCCAGTATCCTCTTCGGGCCGTCCCATTTTGCCACGTGGATCATTGCGCGGCCGATCTCTTCCGTGGTCAAGAATGCGCTTCTCTCCTGAAACCGGCGCCGAAGAAATCACCCGCCAAAATTGAGCGCGTTACGTGGTTTATGTGACGTGTGCCGAGAAGGCTAAAAGCGCTCGTCACTCTCATCGGTGATGCAAGTTACACACTGGAACAGCCTGCTTGGGGCAAACTGTACCGTTATTAGATTCACCAGAAACCCACAGAAATTTATGACTTTTCCGAGGGCTCAAAGGAGGAGACAGCTATGATCAACCGTCGTCATTTTCTCAAGTCCACGGTCGTGGCGGGAACGGGAGCACTGGTGCTCCGTGGTCGAGCCTGGCCGTTTGCCCAGAGTCCGACCAACCTTCGCAAATTTGTCACTTCACTGCCCGGTCTGGGACCATCGGGAAAGAACGAGATCGGTCAGTACATTCCCTTGGCCACAAAGACCACCAAAACGTTTGCCGGCATACCAACCGACGTTTACAACCTCGGGGTGTCACAGTTTGGCGAGAAGATGCATCCTGACCTTCCGCGCTCTACCCATTTCTGGGGCTATTACGACCTGTCGACCGGTGACCAGAAATATCTGGCTGGAATCATCGTGGCCAACAGAGGCACACCGGTTCTGCTCAACGTAACCAACCAGCTTCCCAACAAAGCCCTCATCCCCATCGATCCCACCCTGATGGCAGGCCCTCATGGGCTAACGGTGGGGGATTTGCCTCTGAACCGCATTGTTACCCACCTCCATGGTGGCCTTACCCCTTGGTTCAGTGACGGCACCCCATTCCAGTGGTTTGACCCCTGCGGGTTGCAGGGTGCGAGTTTCATGAACGTGCCCGGCACCAAACCGCCACGGGGCTCCGCAAATTATTACTACCCCATGGAACAGAGCGCCAGGCTCGTGTGGTATCACGACCATGCAATTGGAATCACGCGGACCAATGCCTACTCGGGAATCGCCTCGGGGTTAATTATCACCGACGACTTCGAGGCCGGCTTGGTTAGCTCGGGACTGCTTCCCGATCTCGTCGGGATTCCAATCATTCTCCAGGACAAGAGCTTTGTGCCTCATGACATCGACGACCAGGATCCCACCTGGCAATGGGGCAAGCCCGGCGATCTCTGGTATCCGCACGTGTATGAGGTGAACATCTTTTCCGGTGGCAAACCGAATCCCAAGGGTCGCTGGGATTGGGGCCCGACCGACGATCCGCCTGCGCTGGGGACGAAGCCTCTTCCAAAGTCGGCCTCGGTCGTGCCCGAGGCTTTCTTCGATACCATCCTGATCAATGGTGGCGTCTACCCGAAGGTTAGCGTGCCTCCGAAGCGAGTCCGCTTCCGGTTGCTGAACGGCTCCCAGGCGCGGTTCTATCACGTGAACCTCTATCCCGAAAGTCAGTCCCATCATGGAGAAGCGAAGGTTGGCACGCCCGGGCCCACCATGTACCAGGTCGGCACCGAAGGCGGTTTCCTGCCCGCGGTGGCGATACACAACAACACGACGCCGATTCCCCTGGATCCATCGGATCCCACCGGCAATACGGCCTTGCCGGACGGACCGTTCAACCTGCTGCTGGCCCCGGCGGAGCGCGCCGACGTAATCATCGACTTCAACGGTGTGCCCGCCAACTCGACGTTCATCCTCTACAACGACGCCCCGGCTCCCTTCCCAGAGGGCGATTCTCGTAACAACTACTTCACCGGGGACGGCGATCAGACAGGAATTGGCGGAGCACCGAACACGCGCAAAGGCTATGGACCGAACACGCGGAC
>Ga0209040_10002104_pt1 | contig 15738 bp, 11 predicted proteins | sample BogFormECP12_OM3_FD_188240 | JGI IMG/M metagenome (GOLD analysis project Ga0209040, IMG submission 188240) | Bog forest soil microbial communities from Calvert Island, British Columbia, Canada - ECP12_OM3 (SPAdes) (version 2) | ecosystem: Environmental > Aquatic > Freshwater > Wetlands > Bog ...
GCGTCCATCCACTTCCACAGGTCTTCGGGGTGCCAGGAGTCCAGTGAACTGTAAGGCATCACCGGCACGTGGGCGCAGTCACGGAAAAAGATATTGCGGTGCAGGTTCCGGTTGTCAGGGGCGGAGGTGTACTCGTACGAGCAGAACGCGGTGAACTTGCCAGGATGATTGTTCTCGTCGGCGATTTTGACGTTTTCTTTCCAGATCGAGCCCGCCACCTCGGGACTCATGAGAGCTTTCACCGGAGGTCCGCTGAGCATGTTCACGAGATAGGTGAAGACCTTCTGAATGTCCGCCTGATTATTCGGGTCCTGCAGAATAAGAGGCTGTGCTTCGGGCAACTTGCTCAGCGCCGATCCCGGCGTGTTGGCTTCTTTCGTTACCCCCACGTATTCCGAGTGGTCGGTCACGCCCATGAAGTCCATGGGCGTTTCGATCTTGATGTCGTAGCCGAGCGGGTGCTTGATGGTCTGACCCTGAGCATACTTGTAGGCGTCATCCGGCCCGGTGATGCGGTTGCCGAAGAGCCAGGCGTCGACTGACCAACTGGTGTGGATGTGTTCCTCACCGAAGTAGGCGTTGCGGTCGGGATTCTTTTCGACGCGCTGCTCGGCCGGAGCAGCCTGTCCAGCTTGTTGCGCTTGTTCTGGTGTTTTGGCTTTCTCGCACGAAGTCAGGACGCCGATGCTGATGAGGACCAACGCCAAAAATGCCGTTACCGCAACTCTCGTCTTCATAAATGCCTCCGTCTTCCTGAATGGCACGACCACGATCCCGCGCGAGTGAAGCGCACGCGCGGGTTGATTTTCAGAGAAAGAAAATTCTAGTCAGGTAGAGGGGGCTGCGCAACCCGCAAAGATGCGAAGGCTGATAGGCGCATGTCATCAAGGGTCCGAACTCAAATAGGCCTTCGCCTACTTGCCCGCCTCGGGCGGGGTGTACCACACCGGCGATGTCCAAGCGCGCTGCTGCACGGTTGCCGCCACATTTGGGTTGGGCGGCAGGTTCAGCTTGGCGGCCCAATAGGTGGACCAGCGCGGCGTAGGAATCTCCAGCACACGGGCGTAGTAGGTCGCGTGCGCCTTGGGATCGAATGCAGGATCGGTCCACTCGCCAATCAGCTCGGTCGCGCCGATTGAGTTGGTGTAGGTAGCAGCCTTGATGTCAACCGTGTTGCCGACGGCTGGGACCTTGCCGGTTTTCGGATCGGCCTTGCGGTCTCCACTCCACACCACGTCGTAAATCTTCTCTTGACTCTTACCGTTCTTGGTCGAGATCTTGATGATCTGGACGCGATCAAGATTGCCGCTGTCGGGGTCTTTAATGGCGTGCACGATAAACGTCGGAGCGGCTGCGCCCGACGGTGCTGCGAGGTCGCCTCCCATGGGTACACCGCCATCGTAAGCGGCCTTCCCCCAGTCAGCGTGTTGTGTCATGTCCTTGGGATAATTCCAACCGGCAAACATGCGGACTTTGATCCGAGTGCCTGAAGTGCCGAAGGTTTCTTTGCGTTTGAACGCTGCAAAGATCGATTCGCGCGTGTTCTCCTCGGCCCAGACTCCGGTCAGTCCGCCGGAACTAAGAGCGGTCGGGGGTTCGCCACCGACGGAGCTGGTCGCCGTGATCACAGTCTTAGGATCGCTGTCCTGGTTGCCGTGCGAGCCCGGATAGTTGCTCGGTTCGGTGGATGTAATGCCAGAATGAAAGTCGGTCCCTGCCTCGATGCCGTATTTGAACGGATTGACGCCCAGCTTGGCCTGCTGCTCCTGTCCCACGCCGTAGGCCTGACGTAGATAGCTTCCGGTTGCGGAATTAGCTTTCTTGTCCGTACCGATCAGATAAACCCACATCTCGAAATTAGCGAACTCGTCCGTAGGAGAAAGCATGGGACTCGTGTCGCTCTGCCCCTTGGCCTGGATAATCTCGGCCAGAGGTTCGTTGGCCATGCGGCGCTCGGCGTAATCGCGCGTGAGCGGCTTGCCTGACATGTCGCGCGTGCTGAACATCAGGCCGTTGCTGGCGTTGCCGTTGTGGGGCACGGCTATCACGTCCAGGCCCAGCTTGCGCTGTGCTTCCAGGTAGCGCCAAAGATCTTCCGGGTCCAGCGAGTCGAATGCCGTGTAGGGCATGGCCGGCCCTTTGTCGGCGAAGATCACGCAGCGATGCAGGTTCTGGAACTGCGGCGCCGACGTCCACTCAAATCCCACGAATGTAGTGAACTTCCCGGGCTTGTAGTACTTGTCGGAGATGGCCGCGTATTTCTCCCATGCCGAGCGCAGCAGTCTTGGATCGGAGAATTCCGGCAGCGGTTTGTTGACGATCGTGGAACCGATGAGCTTCTTGAATGCCTCGCCCGAGACTTTGGGATCGGGATTGGTCATGATCGTGTACCACTCGGACTTCGCGAACGGGCCGTTTGGATCAATCGAGTCCCGCACCACACCCAGATACTCGGCGTGATCGGTGACGGCGAGAAAGTCGAGCGGCGCAATGCGCTTTTGCGGCTTCCCGAAGTATTCCACCGTCTCACCCATCGCATACTTGTAGGAATCCTCGGGAGTGGTCCTGGTTCCGAACGCAAACGCATCCATTGAATAGCCGGTGTGCAGATGCAGGTCGCCGAAGTATGCGTTCTTCAGCGGATTACGCGCTGGCCTCACCTCTGCTGGCTGCGTTGACTGCGACTGATCCTGTTGCCGTGAAGCAGATGGGGCCTCGGATTTCTTCCTTGAACAAGCCGTAAGGGAAAGAATCAAGGTTGCTGAGGCAATTAAGAACAGAAAAATCTTCGTTCGACGCATAAGGCCCTCCCGCTGACGCCAAAACGCGCGACCTTGGTCGGCCATGTATGGAATGGCCGACAAGTCAGCTCGTCGTAATGTCTTGAGGCAGCACGATTGTATACCAGCACTGCCGTAAACAAACTGGGAAAAACCCCAGCCCAGCCGGCATTAGGTGAAGGAAAAAGGTGCATCAACAACGGCCTCTGGTTCGGGCGAATATGAAGTTGGTGGTGTGGCCGTGTGGGCGGCTTCGATTGGAATTCACGCAGGGCGAGCGCCAAAGATGGCCTGAGGGAATGCCTCGAAGATGACCATCTCCGGCCCATGCGGCCTTCCCGCCAAATTTGGAACGAACGGCGTCGAGTGGTGGATTCGATACGCGGACTCCACTGACTCCCGCATGAAGCCGATTCTGGATACGTTTCGTAATCGAGCCGCCGGGACGATCACGCCACAGGAGATCGGGCGGTGGCTGGCCGATGAAGCGGATGAAAATGAGTGGTCCCCTGCGACAGTTAATCGTTACAAGCCGCTGTTCTCGTTCACGTTCCGTATCGTATTGGAGAATGGCAAAATAGAGTACAATCCGGCTCGGCTGGTGAAACGTCGTCGAGAAGATAACGCACGTATTCGCTGGCTTCTGCCTGCGGAGGAGAAGCGGCACGTGCCCGAATTGGACATTGCACTCCACACGGGTATGCGACGCAGCGAACAGTACTCTCTAAAGTGGGCTGACGTAGACTTCATGAATCGTATAATTACCATTCGACACACGAAGAATGGTGAAGTGCGATACATCAAGTTAAATCAGACGGCTCTCGCGGCATTTGAGGACTTGTTTGCTCGCCCTCATGACGACGGCTACGTATTCACAAACAGCCATTTCGAGCACTTGCTGAGTTCGCGTCATTGGTTTGAGCCAGCAGTAACTGAAGCGGAGATTGAAGGTTTCACTTGGCATTGTCTGAGACACACGTTTGCCAGTCGGTTGGTCATGGCAGGTGTCGATCTGCGGACGGTTCAGCAATTGATGGGACATAAGACGATTCAGATGACGTGTCGGTAGCCCACTTAGCTCCGGAGCACCAGTTGGCAGCGGTGGAACGGCTGTGCGAGCCTAAGAGCGCACAAGATGAAACAACTGACACCAGAACTAGCACCGAGGCTTTAGCGGAAGTTGATGAGCAAGTGGCACTAGCTCTTTAGCTTATTTAGTTGGTGCAGTTTGTCGAGAGTTTGGGCCTGTAGCTCAACGGTTAGAGCAGGGGACTCATAATCCCTTGGTTGGGGGTTCGAATCCCTCCGGGCCCACTAAGCAAAACTGTTCCTGTAACCTGAGGACGGGCTGCTTCCTCCAGCAGGGGCTTTCGTCCTGTCGGTAAGCGAGGCGCACACGCCGCGAAACTTCTGCCCGAATCGGCAAATCAGCTATAGGGATAGAACACAAAGAACAACAGCGAGAGCGCGGTCAAGATCCACAGCCCCGGTTTGAGCTGACCAGTCTTTCCTGCGACCAGCTTGCAGATCGGATAAAGCACGAAGCCGGCGGAAATCCCGATCGCGATGTTGAAGGTGAACGCCATGAGCGAGACGACTGCGAACGAGGGGATGGACTCGGAATAGTCGCTGAAGTCGATGCGGGTGATCGGTGAGAGCATGAAAAGGCCTACGATGATCAGCGCTGGTCCGTAAGCTTGCGCGGGAATCGCGGCCACAAAAGGTGCGAAGAACAGAGTCAGCAGGAAACACGTCCCGGTAATCAGGACCGTGAATCCCGTTCGCCCCCCCGCCTCGATGCCCGTTGCCGACTCGACAAACGCGCCCGCTGTGGTGGTCCCCAACGCCGGAGCAAGGCAAGTGGTGAAGGCATCCACCAGCATGGGGCGCTCGATCTGCGGCAATTGTCCGTCCTCGTCCAGGAAACCTGCACGCGCGGAGAGTCCGATCAGGGTGCCCATGGTATCCACGAAGGCCATAATGAAGATGGTCAAGACGACGGGAAATGCGCGCCAGGTAAGGGCTCCACGAAAGTCGAGTTGCCAGAAAATTGGCCTCAGACTGGGCGGAAGACTCACGAGGTGGTGTGGCGGAGTTGCCGTGCCCGCAACGAAAGCTACTATCGCAGTGATAATGATTCCTACCAGAATGGCGCCTGGAAACTTGCGAATTGTGAGTACGGCGAGCAGGATGAAGCCGAGCATTGCCACCAGTGCTGGATGCGAGGTCAGGTGTCCGGCCTGCACCGGAGCGCCAGGCACTCCGAGCGCAACCAGTCCGGTTTGATTCAGCCCGATGAAGGTGAGGAACAGCCCTATTCCCACCGCGAAGCTATAGCGCAGGCAGGTGGGCACGCCCTCTACAATCCACTGACGCAAGCGCAATACGGTCATCAGGATGAATAAAACGCCGGCAATGAAGATAGCCGCAAGGGCGGTCTGCCAGGCGAAGCCCAGCATCTTACAAACGGTAAACGCAATAAACGCGTTCTCTCCCATGTAAGGAGCGATCGCGAACGGACGATTGGCGTAGAAGGCCATGAGGTAGCATCCTGCGACCGCCACCAGCACGGTGGCAACGAAGGACGGTCCAGCGGGAATTCCAGCGGCCGACAAGATAGCAGGATTTACCACCACGATGTATGACATGGTGGTAAAGGTCGTGAGGCCGGCAACGACTTCGCGGGCGAGAGTGGTTCCGTGGCGATCGAACCCGAACAACGCATTCAACCAGTTCAAGGACTGCTCCGCATACGATGGTGGGAGAACGGTGTGACGAAGTGCGAAGGTAAATGGGTGGAAAGCGCAAGTCAAATGGACCAGGACATCTGCGCAGATCGCGCGTGCTATCTTTGCGGGTCGGAGGGCGATCGGGGCGAGACAGCCCGTCCTGTGCGCTCTGCCGCCACGCCTTGACCGAGAAAATACAATCCGAAACTGCGGGCCTTCCGCCCAACATCGAGTTCCGCGATCCCCGGGCGGCCACACAGAGTCTCGCGCGACTGCGTGCCTTTGTGTCCGAGACTGTCTTTGCAGCCTTTCTCCAGTTTCTTTCTGCATCGCCGAGCCCTGACTCCGTGGTTGTGCGGTTTGAACGTCTCATAGAACAAGCGCGGGGCGAGTTGGCGACAGCCTTCGAGAAGCAGCCAATCCTGATTCATTACGCGACCCTCGTATTTGGATACAGCGGTTGGCTGGGCGAGACGCTCATCCTGAACATCGATCTGTTCCGGAGACTCGGACGTGACAAAGACTTGGACCGCTCTTACTCACGGGAGAGGTTCCAGGAGGAGTTTGCGCGCATGCACGCGCGCTCGCCAGAAAGTGACATGGCAGTGGCGCTGGCACGCTTCCGCAAAAGGGAGTACGTGCGAATCCTGCTGCGCGACGTGCTCAGGATCGCCAAGCTGGCGGAGACGACCGAGGAAATTTCCGCACTGGCGGACGCGCTGATTGAAGAGGCGTCGCTGGCGGTGAATGCGCAACTGCAGCATCGGCATGGGACTCCGCAATGGGTTGACGCGCAAGGGCGTTTACGGGATTCGCGGTTCGCGGTTTTGTCACTGGGCAAGCTCGGTGGCAACGAGCTGAACTACAGCTCTGATATCGACCTGATGTTTCTTTACGACGGCGGGGTCGAACCTCCGACACAGCGTATCTCGAACCGCGAGTATTTCATTCTGTTGGCTCAGCAGACCACAGAATTGTTGTCCCGGCACACGCGGGAAGGGCAGGCATTCCGCATCGACCTCCGATTGCGCCCGCAGGGCCACGAGGGCGAACTGGCGGTAGCGTTGCCGCGAGCGGTCGAATACTACTCGGAGGTCGCGCAAGACTGGGAGTTGCAAGCCATGATCAAGGCGCGTCACTCTGCAGGCGACGCCGATTTGGTACGGGCGTTCATTGGCGCCGTGGAGTCCTACGTGTACCGCCCGAACGTGAATTTCGCGGCCGTGAAGACCGCGCTGCAGACCAGGGAGAGAATCGACAAACGCGGCAAAAAGCTGGTTCCGTCGCGGACTGCGCGGCACGCAATTGACGTCAAGCTCGACCGCGGAGGCATCCGCGACATCGAGTTCCTGGTGCAGTGCCTGCAGCGCGTGTACGGCGGCGAAGAAAGGTGGCTTCGCTCGCGCGGAACGCTGTTCGCTCTACAGAAGCTTCACGACAAGGAGCACATCAGCGGAAAGGACTTCCACAAGCTGACCGGTGCTTATGAATTCCTGCGCCACGTAGAGCACCATTTACAACTCCGCCAGGGTCGGCAAAGTCATCAGTTGCCATCCAGTCAATCGGAATTAAGGGTGCTGACCAAATGCCTGAACCGTCAAGGATCAACGGCGATGTCACCGGAGGAATTTGTTTCGCAGATCGAAAGCCGGATGGCGACTGTGGCGGAGATTTACCGGCGCATTGTGTACCAGGAGCAAAGCCACCATTTTATTGACGCAGAAGGCAACCTGCGGCTGCAGGTGCAAGTTCCTCCGTCGGCGGAGAACTCCTACAGCCAGATCTTGCAACGACTTGCCGTAGATGCTCCGCGGTTGTTCGAGCTGATCAGCCTCGCGGATTTGTCGCCGCATGCGCGACGAAACCTGGACCGCTTCTTGAGTTCCGCGGCGACCAAATCCGAGCGTTATGGAGCGGTCCTGCGCTCGCCTGCGGCCGTGGAGCGCGCGCTTACGATTTTTGAATTCAGCAACTACCTGACGGACATCCTGGCGCGATACCCGGCAGACGTTGCCTTGCTGGACGATATCTACGCGCAGCCGGAAACCGAGGCGACCGCACTGTTTGACGCTCCGGTGGACCAGAGCAGCGCAATCCCTGATCCGGTTTTGGCTTACCTTTCTCAGAGCAGCGTCGACCGGCAGGAGGCTTTGGTTCTGCTGCGTCAGCAATTTCGCCATGCTCTTTTCATTTCGGGTGCCCGCGACCTGTATTACAGCCGCAGCGTGTTCGAGACCTTGGAGGAAAACACGACTGCCGCGGACAGGGCACTGCAGTCTGCGCTGGCTATCGCCGATCCGCCCTCCGGGTTTGCAGTGATGGCGCTGGGCAGGCTGGGCAGCCGTGAGTTCGATTTGCTGTCGGATGCGGATGTCGTTTTCGTCGCGGACCAAGCGACCAAGCCTGAGGTTGCACGTCGGGCGGCTGAGCGGACCGTGGAATTCCTGACTGCGTATACGCGCGATGGAACCGTGTTTCCGGTGGATGCCCGCTTGCGCCCGCAGGGACGCGAAGGTGAGTTGGTGACCACCCCGGCGCAACTGGCCAAGTATTTCGCACGCGATGCCCGGGCCTGGGAGGCGATCTCCTATTTGAGGTTGCGCTTCGTCGCGGGCGACTCCGCGGTCGGCGGACTGGCGCTCGCATCCGTTCGCGAGGGCATCGTCGAGATGGCGGAGCGGCCGGAATTCGATCGCGCACTAGCGGACATGCGCTCGCGGCTGGAATTGAGCGATACGGTTCCGAACTCGAAGGCTTGGCCGGGCGGGGAGTACGACATTGACTTCCTCGCCGGGCGGTTACAGGCTAAGCACCGGATCTGGAGCCAGGGAAACCTGTCGGAACGCGTCAGGCTGCTTCGTGAGAACGGTCTGCTCGGAGAACAGGAATGTCGAGAACTCGACGCAAGCGCGGAGTTCCTGCGGACACTCGAGCACTTCGTGCGACTGGTTACCGGACATCCCGGCAAATGGCTCCCCGTGGCGGACCACGCCCAGGTGTGCGTTGCGAAGCTTATGTCGAGGGCACCGGGACACGAGGAAGGCCACACCTTGGAGGAGCATTTGGCAGCAGTCTTGCTCCGGACGCGAGAGATCTACCTGGAACACAGGTTTTGATTGAAGCCCTTCCGTGGCGAGTGATAACGTAGAAGGTTCGGGAAAGCCCGGTTGCCCTCATTAATCAAGACCAAGCTCTGCGCATCGCAAGCGCGCACTGCAGCCATGATATGCCGTTCCGGTAACCGATGATGGGTCTAATCACCGGCAAGCTGCGACGATCCCGACACAATGGATTCTTAAAACTCAGGGTCTCCGTTTCTGACCCTTGCTTCCTGAGGTGTCTAGTGGCGGCTTCGTATAATGGCATTCCTTTACCCAACAGCGGGACCAAGATCACATTTGAAAATGGCAAACTGGTTTTTCCCGACAAACCCATAATCCCTTTTATTGAAGGCGACGGTACCGGACGCGACATCTGGAAGGCCTCGGTGCGAGTGTTCGATGCGGCGGTCGAAAGGGCCTACGGCGGCAAGCGCCGAGTGGCGTGGTATGAAGTTTTTGCCGGCGAGAAAGCTATGGGCCGGTTCAAGACCTGGCTCCCTGACGAAACCGTCAACGCATTTCGCGAGTTGCGAGTGGGAATCAAAGGTCCGCTCACTACGCCCGTTGGAGGTGGTATCCGGTCGCTGAACGTCGCGCTCCGGCAGATTCTCGACCTGTATTGCTGCGTGCGTCCCGTGAAGTACTACAAGGGTATTCCTTCGCCGGTGAAAAACCCTGAACGCATGAATATCGTGATTTTCCGCGAAAACACAGAAGACGTTTACGCCGGCATTGAATGGAAGCAAGGCACACCGCAGGCCAAGAAGCTTATCGACTTCCTCAACACTGAGATGCTGGCCGGCACCAACAAGCATGTACGCGAAGATTCCGGGGTTGGCATCAAACCGATCTCGGTTTTTGGAACGAAGCGCCTGATGCGCATGGCCATCAAGTACGCGCTCGAAAATGGCCGTAAATCGGTGACCATCGTGCACAAGGGCAACATCCAGAAGTTTACCGAGGGCGCGTTCCGTGAATGGGGATACGAACTCGCGACCGAGGAATTCCGCGGCCAGGTTGTTACCGAGCGTGAGAGCTGGATCCTCGACAATGTGGACAAGCACCCCAGCCTCACCATCGAGGAGAACGCCAGGATGTTCGAGCCCGGCATCGAGTTTGCTCAGCAAGACTTCCGGGATGCGCTGTACAAAGAGGTGAAGGGCGTAATCGATAGTATCTACGCAACGCATGGACGCAGTGCCTGGAAAAAGAAGCTGATGATCAACGATCGCATTGCCGACAGCATCTTCCAGCAGATCGTCACGCGTCCGGATGAGTATGCGGTGCTGGCCACTCCGAACCTGAACGGTGATTACATTTCCGATGCAGCCGCGGCGCAGGTCGGCGGATTAGGTATCGCCCCGGGCGCGAACATCGGCGATGAGCACGCGATATTCGAAGCCACTCACGGCACCGCCCCGAAGTATGCCGACAAGGACGTCATCAACCCCGGCTCGGTTATCCTGTCGGGCGTCATGATGTTCGACTTTATGGGCTGGCACGAGGCTGCCCGCCTGATCGAAGGTTCCATGGAGCACACCATCCTGCAGAAGAAGGTCACCTACGACTTTGAACGGATGCTGGAAGGCGCGACCAAGGTCAAGACCAGCGAGTTTGCAACTCACATGATCCACAACATGGAGCCGATTGCCGAGTTGCACGCCGAGTAGTTCGGCGGAAGATGATGTAATACTTCTAGAAATTTCCGTAATAGACTGTTTGTAAATAATTTACTGGAGTGAGGAATTATGCGAAAAAAAGTTACCGTTGTAGGATCGGGAAACGTGGGCGCCACCGCGGCGCACTGGATGGCGGCCAAGGAACTCTGCGACGTCGTTCTGATCGACATCATTGAAGGCGTGCCCCAAGGCAAGGGACTCGACCTGCTGGAAGCCATGCCCATCGAAAAACGCGATTCGTATGTGATCGGTACCAATGACTACGCCGACACCGCGAACTCCGACATTGTGGTCATCACCGCTGGGATTCCGCGCAAGCCGGGGATGAGCCGCGATGATCTGCTCAACACCAACTACAAGATCATGAGCGATGTGGTGGGCAAGGCGGTGCAGTACTCGCCCAACTGCATTCTCATCATCGTGTCGAACCCGCTCGACGCCATGGCCCAGGCGGCCTACAAGCTCAGCGGCTTTTCGCGCAACCGCGTGATTGGCATGGCGGGCGTGCTTGATTCGGCGCGTTTCCGCACCTTTATTGCGCACGAGCTGAAGGTCTCGGTCGAAAACGTGACTGCCTTTGTTCTCGGCGGACACGGCGACACCATGGTTCCTCTAAGTCGCTATTCGACGGTGGCGGGCATCCCGATCACCGAGCTGATCGAACCGACGAAGCTGGAACAATTAGTGCAACGGACACGGGATGGCGGCGCCGAGATTGTGAAGTATCTTAAGACGGGCAGTGCCTATTACGCGCCTTCGGCGGCCGTGACCGAGATGGTCGAGGCCATCCTCAAGGACAAGAAGAAGATCCTACCGTGCGCCGCTTATCTCGAAGGCGAGTACGGCATCAACGGCCTGTACGTTGGCGTGCCCTGCAAACTCGGTTCGGCAGGGATCGAGGAGATCATCCAGATCAAGCTGAGCGCCGACGAGCAGGCCGCTCTGCAAAAGAGCGCCGACTCGGTGAAGGAACTGGTGGGCGTTATCGGCGTTTAAGGCGACGGCCCTACTGGCTTTCGGAGTGGGCGGCCTGATGGTGGTTACGATTGCCATCTCATTGCCGCCCGTTTTCATGAACAACGGCAAGGTCTGACGCACCAATGCACTACAGAATGGATTCCTTCTGCAATTCCTGGGCGATCAGCTTAGACACGGCGTCGATCGCCTTATCGGCAGAGCGCGGATTGAACGTGTCGCTGATGCCGGTCCAGACAATTTCTCCGTCCGGCGAGCGCGTGTCGTAAACGTTGGTCTCGATGCGCACAGTCTTGTCTTCCCGTAGATAATCCGGCGAATAGACAACCGGGTACACCGCGCCATAGTACCCGTAAAATGACCGATAGTAAGGGTAGGGCATGGTGTAAGCCTGGCCTGGAATGTACGTGACATTGGTCTCCACCTTCACCAGTCGCGAGACGATCACGCCGTCAATCTTGAAGTCCCTGATCTGCGTCTTCAGGTAGTTGAGGTCGAGCTTCGTGCCCTCTGGCCGGAGCAGGATGGTGTTGCCGGGAATCGCCTCGACGCCGTCACAGGCCACCAGTTTTGACAGGACATCTTCAAAGTCGGCGCGCACGCCTGGTTTGTCGCTCATGCCGAGCACCAGAATTTTGCGAAAACGCGCGCCGGTGTATTCAGGGTTCTTCCAACTGGTTACGAGTCTGGTTGATTTACCGCTGGCGATGGTCGCTCCGAAGAGCACGAGGGTGAACAGCCACATCCATTTTTTCAAGAAACGTCTCCCTAACGGCTTGCGCTGAAGTCACTCTATTCCCCGGTGTAGCCCAATTCCGCGGCCTTCTTGAACGCCGCTTCCGCTTCCGGCTTCATCCCCTTGGCCAGATAAGCTGAGCCCAAGCCGGCCTCGGCCTCGCCGTAGTCGGGCTTCAAGCGTAGCGCTTCCTGGAAGGCTACGATTGCCTGATCGGGCTTGCGCTGGTTGAGGTAAGCCTCTCCCAGCAAGTAACGAGGCTCGGCGTCCTTGGGTTGCTGCTCGATGATTTCCTGGAGTTGCGATATTGCCTCTTCCGTCCGGTGCTGCTGCATAGCGCGCTTGGCGCTCGCCAATTGTTGCGCCTCGATGACCTTTGGATTGGCGAGTTGGGCAATCTGGGGATACCGGCGACGGATTGCGCCATAGGACATAAACAGCACGACCGCCATAGCAATCCACGTCACGCGAGCCCATTGCCGACGCACCTCCGGAGCGACCATGATGTGCTTCGAAAGTGCTGCGCCCATGGCCAGTCCGGCTACCAGTCCTCCGATGTGTGCGGAGTTGTCTATGCCAGGCGTCAGCCCAAAAAATAGGTTATATCCAACGAAGGTCAGCAGGCTCCGCATGGTGCCGGAGATGGCTTCTTTGGCGATCGGCAAATGGCCGAGATAAAACACGGCGATGGCCGCGCCCGCCAGCCCGAAGATCGCGCCCGAGGCCCCCGCGCCCACGGTCAAAGGATGCCACCACAGGCTCGCTAGGCTTCCCGCCAGCCCGCAGAACGTGTAGAGGACAACGTAGTTCAAGCGGCCCAGGACGCCCTCGGCCAACCGTCCCAAGTTCCACAGGCACCACATGTTGAACAGGATGTGAATGATCCCAATGTGAACGTAGTTGGAAGTGAGCATTCGCCAGGGCTGCGTGCCCAGGGACAATGGCCCCCAGTTGGCGCCCCAGCGCAGAAGTTGCTCGCGCGAGGGATTGAACAGCGATGCCCCCGAGAGCGCCATTCCAATGAACACCGCGACATTGATGCCGACGATGACATGCGTGGCAGAGATTTCTGTGCGGACTGCACGACGTGAGACGACAACTCCGGGCGTCGAGATATTCGGTGCTACCGGATTGTGGGCGCCGCAAAACGGGCAAACGGTGCCGGCGGCGATCTCGCGCCCGCACGTGTTGCAATTCATCATGCAAACTCCGAGCTTCAAGGATACACGGGCACGAGCGTGGCCTCATTGAGCCGGCTTTTCCGTGTTGGCGGCAGATGGGATTGTTTCTACAACATTAACGGCTGGTTACACTTGGGCATGACATTTATCGGACTTGCGCGTCCCTTAGTTATTAGCCCTCTATAGATGGAACCTTTTGCTGGTTACATCCGTAGCAGTGGTCGTGAGAGATGGGGCGGGCGATTTTCCGCAGAAGCGGCTCGCAGTCAGCCGCGCTTCAGATTTTGCAGTCTTTTCGCCCACAGGTCACAGACTTTTTGAAAAGGCAGGAATAGCATGAATGCATCGATACAGGACATCGGAAAGGGGGCTCCCACCATGGAATTTCTATGCAGAGTATGCGGCAGACGAGAGGGCGAGCCTCAAGGTTGGCAACTCGTCATTGAATTGGCCAAGCCTGGCACCAACATCAGAAACACGATCTTCATTCTCGACCAGTGGGACGAGAAACGGGCGATTGATGCTAACGCTGCGTGTTTCTGTTCGACAGAGTGCCAGGAAAGATATCTTGCCGACCGGCATCAGCAACTTGTGGCCTAGCCGTCCTCGCGGCGTCTCGGGTCGCGAGGCGCTGTAGCATTGTCGCGCAAGTCTGCAACCGTCTCAATGAAAGAGGCCGCATGTGCGGCCTTTTCGCTTAACTGCAACCCGTCCTACACGCGCTCGATTTTCACCGACTTCAACACGACATCTTGGTTTGGCTTGTCCTGGCGGCCGCGAGGCAAGGCGGTGATCTTGTTGGCTATTTCCTGGCCTTCGATAACTTCGCCAAAAATCGTGTGCTTACCGGTCAGCCATGGTGTCGGGGTGGTAGTGATGAAGAATTGAGAGCCGTTCGTATTCGGCCCAGAGTTAGCCATCGCCAGCTTCCCAGGCTTATCGAACTTGTGAGGCGACCCTTTGGTCTCGTCCTGGAACTGGTAGCCGGGACCGCCCATGCCGGTTCCCGCAGGATCACCGCCCTGGATCATGAAGTCGGGAATCACACGGTGAAAAATGGTGCCGTCATAGAGGGGAGTTTTGCTTTTCTGACGAGTGCGAGGGTCGGTCCATTCACGCGTGCCTTCCGCAAGCTCGATGAAGTTCTTGACTGTGATGGGTGCATCCTGCTCGAACAGTCGGCAGACGATCGTACCCTCGGAGGTATCAAGGGTGGCATAAACACCGGGTTGCCGGGCCATGAGAATTCCTTTCCATGCTGATGTCTGGGTAGCTCCACTTCACTGGAGCGGGCGATGCTCAGTGAAGAATCGCCTGCTCAATTATTGTATGGCCGGTGCAGGCTTCGCGTGTAAATCCGCCAGCAAAACCGCGACGTGACCCAGCGGAATTATCTGCGCCAGTTAGAATGAGTTCACCGACATTCCAACGATGCCATCGAACTGGATCTTCTGGGTTCTCTTTAACGTCTTCGTTCTGGCGATGCTGGCGCTCGACCTGGGCGTTTTTCATCGGAAAAAGCACGTCGTGGAGTTTCGCGAGGCCATCGGCTGGACGATGCTCTGGATCGCCCTGGCAGGCGTGTTCGCGGTACTGATTTACTTTTTCGGCCACGCCATGACGGGACATCAGAATCGTCCGAACTCCGAGTTGACCCTGGAATTTGTGACTGGCTACCTGATTGAAGAGTCCCTGAGCGTCGACAATCTGTTTGTCTTCCTGGTGATCTTTCGCTACTTCGCCGTACCCCGCAGGTATCAGCACGAGGTCCTGTTCTGGGGTGTGGTGGGAGCGCTGGTAATGCGGGGCGTGTTCATCCTGGTGGGCATCAAACTGCTGAACGCCTTCTCGTGGGTCGTCTACATTTTTGGTGCGGTCCTCATTTATAGCGGTATCAGGCTTTGGCGGCAGCAGGGCGACGATATTAATCCCGAGCGCAATCTGGTTTTGCGGTGGTTCCGCAAACTGTTTCGCGTGACCGAGCACTACGAAGGCCACAAGTTTTTCGTCGTCCGCAGCGGGATTCGTTATGCAACACCGCTGATCGTCGTGTTACTGATGATCGAGACCACGGACCTGTTGTTCGCAGCGGACTCAATTCCCGCGGTACTGGCGATCACCAGGGAACCATTCATTGTTTTCACCTCGAACGTCTTTGCAATTCTCGGTTTGCGCTCGCTGTACTTTGCGCTGGCGGGAATGATGGAAGTGTTTCACCTGTTGCACTATGGCCTCTCCGTCATTCTGATTTTCATCGGGGCGAAGATGCTGTTGTCACACTACGTGCGTATTCCGATTGGCGTCGCACTTGCCGTGGTTGCGGGAGTGTTGCTCGTCTCCATTGCTCTGTCGTTGCTGCTTCCCAAGAAGGTGGAGGCAATGGGCTAGTGCAGATTCAGAGTTTCGGTGTCCGAGGTAGAGCAGGCCTTTAGGCCTGCGTTGTGCGTTAGCTATTTTGGGCAATAATATACTTGCCTAATACCGACTCGCCTGCTACTCTCCGAGGTGTGCGATGAGCACACTACGGCACATCGGGCGTGCTGTGTGGGGCGCTCGA
>Ga0209040_10002105_pt1 | contig 15734 bp, 9 predicted proteins | sample BogFormECP12_OM3_FD_188240 | JGI IMG/M metagenome (GOLD analysis project Ga0209040, IMG submission 188240) | Bog forest soil microbial communities from Calvert Island, British Columbia, Canada - ECP12_OM3 (SPAdes) (version 2) | ecosystem: Environmental > Aquatic > Freshwater > Wetlands > Bog ...
GGTTGTCCCGCGAGGTGCTGACTTCGACCGATATCGGTCTGCCGCTGGGGCCCAAGGGGGTGGCCGCGATACTGCCGGATGCCCTTGAGTCCTTCGCCGCCGGACTCGAACTGCCGCGCAGCGAGATCCTGACGTTTCTGTCCGCCCGTGAGGCCGCGCACCACCGGCTGTTCAGCCACGTGCCGTGGCTGGCCAGTCAATTGCTGGGCGCCGTAGAGGCCTACGCCAAGGGCATAAAGATCGACATGACCGGTATCGAGGAACTGGCACGCGACTTCAACCCGGCCTCGCTGTCGGATCCCGCGGCCATCGAAAACCTGCTGGGTCAGGGAGTTTTCGAGCCCAAGGCGACACCGGCGCAGACGCAGGCCCTGGAACGGCTCGAGACGTTGCTCGCGCTGATCGAGGGCTGGGTGCAGGTGGTGGTGACCGCGGCCCTGGGCGAGCGAATTCCGGGCGCGGCCGCACTCGGCGAGACACTGCGCCGACGCCGGGCCAGCGGCGGCCCGGCGGAACAGACGTTCGCCACGCTGGTCGGACTGGAGCTGCGGCCCCGCAAGATGCGGGAGGCCGCCGCGCTGTGGGAGCGCCTGACGCAGGCCGCCGGTGCCGACGCGCGCGACGCCATCTGGCAACACCCGGATCTGTTGCCCAGCGCGGACGATCTCGACGAGCCGGCCGGCTTCATCGACCGGATCATTGGTGGCGACACCAGCGGTATCGATGAGGCAATCGCCGAACTCGAGCGAGACAGCGACCGCGACGACCCCGGCTCCGGCGGTCCTGTGGATAACTGATCGGGCCGCCGGCGCCCGGCGTGGCACAGTCTCAAGGCATGCCGCGGGCCGTGCCCTCCCTCTATGCGCTGGACCCGGCGATGCCGGTGCTGCTGCGACCAGACGGTGCTGTGCAGGTGGGCTGGGATCCGCGCCGGGCCGTGCTGGTGCGTCCACCGTCCGGCCTGACCGCCGCGGAGTTGGCCGCGCTGCTGCGGTCCATGCGTTCACCGATACCGATAACCGAGTTGCAGCGGCAGGCCGCCGGCGGCGCCCCGGTGGACGATGACGACCTGGCAAACCTCGTCGCGCAGCTGGTGGGCGCAGGGGTCGCGACCCGCGGCTGCCGGCAGTCCCGCGGCCGGGCCGCGTCGATCCGGGTGCACGGCCGCGGACCGCTGTCGGACCTGCTCGTAGAGGCGCTGCGCTGCTCGGGCGCCCGGATCGCGCACACCAGCCAGTCGCATGCCGCGGTCACTTCCGCCGCCGTCGACCTTGTGGTGTTGTCGGACTCCCTCGTCGCGGACCCTCGCATGGTGCGCGACCTGCACAGCCGGGGCGTCCCGCATCTTCCCGTCCGGGTGCGTGACGGCACCGGGCTGGTCGGGCCGCTCGTCATCCCGGGGGTGACCAGCTGTCTGGGCTGCGCGGATCTGCACCGCAGCGACCGCGATGCCGCGTGGCCGGCTATCGCCGCCCAGCTGCGGGACACCGTCGGGGTGGCCGACCGGGCCACCCTGCTCGCGACGGCAGCGCTGGCGCTCAGCCAGGTGAACCGCGTGATCGCGGCGGTGCGCGGGCAGGAGGCGGTACCCGATCCCGGGCCGCCGCCCGCGCTGAACGTCACGTTGGAATTTGACCTCAACGCGGGCTGCATCGTGGCGCGTCACTGGACCAGACATCCGCTGTGCTCCTGCTGACCGCGCCGCCGCCAACCCGATCCCCCATCTACCCCAGTGGTCCCAACTCCGGGACGTTCGTCGAGATTGATGCATACGCTCTTGCCAGGGCGTCGAGAACATCCTCACCCAACGTGCGCTCATCCCTGTGCTTGCGATTGTTTTGCTGCCATGGCTTTTCGGTACCACCCTTCGGACACGCATCGGTTGTTGCCAGATCAACCCCACCACGAACTGGCCGTCATGGATGATGGGTATGTGGCAGACATCAAGCGTGGCCGCGCCGCACGTAACGCGAAGCTGGCCACCATCCCGGTCGGTTTTGCCGGCAGGGCAGCGCTCGGATTCGGCAAACGGCTGACCGGCAAGTCGAAAGACGAGGTCCAGGCCGAGCTGATGGAGAAGGCCGCCCATCAGCTGTTCACCGTCCTGGGCGAGCTCAAGGGCGGGGCGATGAAGGTCGGTCAGGCGTTGTCGGTGATGGAAGCCGCGATTCCCGAGCAGTTCGCCGAGCCGTACCGCGAAGCGTTGACGAAGCTGCAGAAGGACGCACCGCCGTTGCCCGCCAGCAAGGTGCACCGGGTGCTCGACGCACAGCTGGGCACCAAATGGCGGGACCGGTTCAGTTCGTTCGACGACACCCCGGTGGCCTCGGCCAGCATCGGCCAGGTGCACAAAGCGGTATGGTCCGATGGCCGCGACGTGGCCGTCAAGATCCAGTACCCGGGTGCCGACGAGGCCCTGCGGGCCGACCTGAAGACCATGCAGCGGATGGTCGGGTTGGTCAAACAGCTCGCGCCGGGCGCCGACGTCCAAGGCGTGGTCGACGAGCTGATCGAGCGCACCGAAATGGAACTCGACTACCGACTGGAGGCCGACAACCAGCGCGCATTCGCCAAGGCGTACCACAACCACCCGCACTTCGCGGTGCCACACGTCGTGGCCAGCGCGCCGAAAGTGGTGATTCAGGAGTGGATGCAGGGCGTGCCGATGGCCGAGATCATCCGCCACGGAACCCCCGAGCAGCGCGACCTGATCGGCACCCGCCTGCTCGAGCTTACCTTCGACGCGCCGCGCCGGCTGGAGATGCTGCACGGCGACGCCCACCCGGGGAACTTCATGCTGTTGCCCGACGGTCGGATGGGTGTCATCGACTTTGGTGCCGTCGCGCCTCTGCCCGGCGGCTTGCCGATCGAGCTCGGGATGACCATTCGGTTGGCCCGTGACAAGAACTATGACTTGCTGTTGCCGACGATGGAGAAGGCCGGCTTAATCCAGAAAGGCCAGCAGGTATCGGTGCGCGACATCGATGAGATGCTGCGCCAGTACGTCGAGCCCATTGAGGTCGAGGTGTTCCACTACACCCGTAAGTGGCTGCAAAGAATGACCGTCATCGAGATGGACAAGTCGGTGTCGCAGATCAGGACAGCCAGGCAGATGGACCTACCTCCCAAGCTCGTGATCCCAATGCGGGTGATCATGTGGGTGGCCGCGATTCTCTGCCAGCTGGATGCCCATGTGCCGATCAAGGCGCTGTCGGAGGAGCTGGTCCCCGGTTTCGCCGAGCCCGACGCCGCCGTTGTCTGATACCGCCTCTAGGCCGCGGCGGGACTCAACCCCTTGCGCGGACGTCCGCGGGGACGTTTGCGACTCACGATCGAGCCTCGGTCGAAAATCTCACCACCCCACACCCCCCACGGTTCGGCCCGCTCCAGCGCCTCCGCCAGGCACTGGCGCCGGATCGGGCAGGCCGCGCAGAGCATCTTGGCGCGCTCCAGGTCGGCTGGGGTGTCGGCGAACCACAGGTCGGGGTCATCGACATGACACGGCAACTCGGGCAGCGACTGTCTGGGGACCGTCAGTGCCGACATGTCCTGGTCACCTACTTCCTGGTCTGGTGGCTGTGCTTCTCCGGTGATCCGGACCAGGTTGAGAGGCTGCTAACCCAAAAACTGTGGCCACGGATCCTTGTGACTTCGGGTCCGTGGCCATCTGGTGAAAACCGGGCAGGTTACGTAGCGCTTACGTATAGCCCCGATCCACGGACGCGTCAGTCGCGGCGGCGACGCGGTGCTTACCCGCGGCCGCCGTCATAGCGGCGGCGGTGGCATGGGAGGTTCCCGCGGTTGGCACCGCGCCGGCCACGCCTACGCCGAAAGCATTCATAGTGATCATCGTGGCCGCCTCCTCTCGTGTTGCTCGTATTGCCTACCCGGATGCCAGCCATCATCACAGCCAGCAGGGTGCGTTTCGAGAGTAAACGGTAGCAGCCGCCGGTGACAAACGATTTTTGACCTGCGCGTTTGCTTCTCAGGCGCGGGCACGAACCAACTCCAGCACGTCGGGCCCGTATTGCTCCAGCTTGCGAGCGCCGATACCCGGAATCGAGATCAGGGCCGCGTCGTCGCCGGGCAGCATCTCGGCGATCGCGATCAGCGTGTTGTCGGAGAAGACGATGTATGGGGGGACCTTTTGTTCCCTGGCGATGTCCAGCCGCCAAGCCTTGAGCTGCAGCAACAACTCCTCGTCGACGTCGCCGGCACATGTTTCACACCGCCGCAGCATGACCGCGGCCGGCGTGCTGAGGTTGTTGTTGCAGATCCGGCAGCGGGTCGCGGCGGCGCGGCTGCGCCGGGATTTGCTCGGCGCCGGATCTTGACGCGTCTGCGGCGCAATACCGTTGAGGAACCGCGACGGCTTACGGCTCTGGCGCCCGCCGGGACTCCGTGCCAGCGCCCAACTGAGCGCCAAATGAACTCTGGCTCTGGTGATTCCAACATAGAGCAGCCGACGCTCTTCCTCGACGGGTTCGCTCTCGGGACCGTGCGCCAACGCGTGCGAGATGGGAAGCGTGGCGTCGGCCAATCCGACCAAGAACACCGCATCCCACTCGAGTCCCTTGGCGGCGTGCAGTGAGGCCAGCGTGACGCCCCGCACCACCGGCGGGTGCCGCGCGTCGGCCCGCGTCCGGAGCTCGGCCAGCAGCCCAGGAAGTTCCAGCTGTGGACGCTGCGCGACTTCGTCGTCAACCAGCTCGGCCAGCGCGTTGAGCGCCTCCCAGCGATCCCGCGCGCGTGTGCCGACCGGTTCCTCGGCCGTCAGGCCCAGCGGTTCCAGGACCCCGCGGACCACATCGGGCAATGGGCCGTCGGCGCCACGCTCGGCCGCACGTTGCAGCGCCAGCAGGGCCTGTTTGATCTCCTGACGGCTAAAGAAACCCTCCCCGCCGCGAACCTGATAGGCGATCCCCGCCTCGGTCAGCGCCTCTTCGTAGACCTCGGACTGGGCGTTGACCCGGTAGAGCACCGCGATCTCGGATGGCGGGGTGCCGGATTCGATCAGCCGGGCGATCGATGCCGCAACCGCGGCGGCCTCGGCGGTCTCGTCGGGATGCTCGTGGAACGACGGGGCCGGACCCGGTTCACGCTGGCCGGACAGCTGCAGCTTGCTGCCCGCGACCCGGCCCCGGGCCGCGGCGATGACCTGGTTGGCCAGCGATACCACCTGTGGAGTGGAGCGGTAGTCGCGCTCCAGGCGCACCACGGTGGCGTCCGGGAACCGCCGCGAGAACTCGAGCAGGAAGCGAGGTGAGGCCCCGGTGAACGAGTAGATGGTCTGGTTGGGGTCGCCGACGACGGTCAGGTCGTCTCGATCGCCCAACCAGGCCGAGAGGACCCGCTGCTGCAACGGGGTCACGTCCTGGTACTCGTCGACGACGAAGCAGCGATAGCGGTCCCGGAACTCCTCGGCCACGACGCCGTCGTTCTCGATGGCGGCCGCGGTGTGGAGCAGCAGGTCGTCGAAGTCGAGCAGTGCGACCGATTCGTCGCGGACTTTGAGGGCCTCGTACGCGGAGTAGACGCCCGCGATTTTTTCGGCGTCCATCGGGGTGTCGCGACCGGCGGCGGCCACTGCGGCCGAGTACTCCTCGGGGCCGATCAGCGATGCCTTGGCCCACTCGATCTCGCCGGCCAAGTCGCGCACATCATCGGTGCTGGTATTCAGCCTAATTCGGCTGGCCGCCCGGGCAACGATGGCGAACTTGCTGTCCAGCAGCTGCCAGCCGGTGTCACCGATCACCCGCGGCCAGAAATACCGAAGCTGACGGTGTGCGGCCGCGTGAAAGGTCAGCGCCTGCACGGCCCCGACACCGGAACCAGTCGGCGCGGCGGCACCGAGCGCCCGCAACCGCGAGCGCATCTCCCCCGCGGCACGCTGGGTGAAAGTGACCGCCAGCACCTGGCCGGCCGCGACGTGACCGCTCGCGACGAGCTGGGCGATCCGGTGAGTAATGGTGCGGGTCTTGCCCGTTCCGGCTCCCGCAAGCACACAGACAGGTCCGCGCGGAGCGAGCACGGCTTCGCGCTGCTCGTCGTCCAGTCCGGCGGTCAATGGGTCTGCGACCATCGGCATGGCGTCCATCTTGGCAGCGGTGGCCGACAAACCCGGTATGTCGCCACGCCGTTTCTTCCCGCCCGCCGCACGGAATGCATCGTCGCGGGGCTACGTTAACGGGCTATGACCAATGCTCCGCTCACCATTTACACGACGTCATGGTGCGGCTATTGCCATCGGCTCAAGACAGTGCTCAATGCTAACGGAATCTCGTACGACGAGGTTGACATCGAACACGACCGCACAGCCGCGGAATTCGTTGGCTCGGTCAACGGCGGCAACAAGACGGTTCCGACGGTGAAGTTCGCTGACGGGTCGACACTGACCAACCCCAGCGCAGGCGAGGTCAAAGCAAAGCTCGCCGACGTCGCCGGCTGATAGTGATGCTGTGCCCCACAAGAAGGTGCTCAGCGAATGGGTCGAGGCGCGATTACGATTACGACTACCCGGTTCGGCTAGCAAGAGCCTGATCCCTCGAGCGAACTGGTTTACCAAGCGACGGTCGTTGATTCACGACGCTTTTGCCTAGCACTCCCGCCAAGTCGAGCACTACGCCCGCGGCAGGTATCGACACGCTGATCGTCAGCGTCGAAGATGTGCGGCGCATCGCCAACGCCGACGATCTCGCGCCGCATGAACACGCGGATGTGCATAAGCCGCCGCCCGCGGACGCGAACGCTCCGGCGCCGTGTCGGGCGGTGGGACACAACGATCTGACGTTCGGCAGCAGCTGGTCGGAGTTTCGCAGTGCGGGCTATCACGGGGTGACCGACGACATCAACCCGGGCGGGATCTCCCAAGTAAATGGAGTCACCCAGGCAGTTGCCCGATACCCCAACGCCGGTATCACGGGCGCCGCATTCCATCAGCTGGATTTGACGCTGCAAGCGTGTGCTGACTTACACGACCCCAACTGGAACTTCACCCTGGACAAGCCGGATCCCTCAACCCTGAGGATCACTGCGGAGCAGTGGAGCCACCTGTATCGGCAAAAATCTGACGTGTTGATATCCGTCGGCGTGGTGGGTCTTGAATCAGCGGAGCAGATCGCAATCCACCGTCCTCCAGATGGTCACCGATCGCATCACGTAGCACCGGGCCATCTGGGCCGCTTCAATCGAGCGCCGCCCACGATTCGATGATCACACGGGCGATCGAGATCGACCCGGGCAGTAGCAGTTTCGAGGTCGATGCGCTGCTCCAATCGCCGGCTTCCAGCGCTGTGCGCACCTCATCGCGGGTAAACCACGCCGCCTCGGCGATCTCGCCGTCGTTGAACGAGAACTTCTGGTCTGGGTCACCGATGGCATGGAAGCCGACCATTAGCGAACGCGGGAAAGGCCAGGGCTGGCTGCCCAGGTAACGCACATCGCGGACGGTCAGGCCGATCTCCTCGCGGATCTCTCGCACGACGCAGACTTCGAACGACTCGCCGGCCTCGACGAACCCGGCCAGCAGCGAGAACATCCGCTCGGGCCACACCGCCTGGCGAGCCAGCACCGCACGATCGCCGCCGTCATGGACCAGACAGATCACCGCGGGGTCGATGCGCGGGAACTCTTCATGACCGGTGACAGGGTTTACTCGTGCCCAGCCCGCCCTGGCCAGTTTCGTCGGTGAGCCGTCCGCTGCGCTAAATCGTGCCTTGTCATGCCAATTCAATAGCGCGATGGCCGACGACACTAGTTGGCTGCTGGTGTCGTCGAGGATCGGGCCAAGGCTGCGAAGGTTCAGCACCTCGGCTTGCACGTCGAGATCCTCGGGCGCTTCCAGCGCACCTCGGATGGCCCAGACATGGCGGCCACCCTCGATGCGGGCGAGGAATACCGCGTCCGGCGGCGGTTTGTCGGCCAGCGCGGCCGCCGAGCCGAGCACCACCCTGCCGTTGGCGACTAGCACCTGGTTGCGGGAATCCACGCGCAGTAGGGCCGCATCCGCCCACCCCGCTATAGCCGCCTCGACATCGGTGCGCAGATTATCGGCCCGATCGGCGCCGACGCGCGACAGCAATGGAACACTTTGCAGCTGGAAGTCCACGCTAAGCCCCAGTGCCCTCGTCACCACCCACTAGTGGCTCACGTGCCGGATGTAGAGCAGCCGGTCGGAGGCCTCATGGCGTCCACCTCGGGTGCACCGATGCGCAGCAGGTGACCGTCGCGCACCACACCCAGCACGATGTCGCTCAGGTGCCGTGGGGATCCGCCGACCTCGGTCTGGTCCACCTCGCGTTCGGCGATAGCCAGCCCGGCGTGCGGAGTCAGCAGATCCTCGATCATCTCCACGACGCTGGGCGTGGTGGTGGCAAGTCCGAGCAGCTGGCCTGCGGTCGCCGAGGAGACCACCACCGAGTCCGCTCCCGATTGCTGCAACAGGTGCTGGTTCTCGGCCTCCCGGATCGACGCCACGATCTTGGCCTTGGGCGAAAGCTCACGGGCGGTCAAGGTGACCAGTACCGCGGTGTCGTCGCGGCCGGTGGCGACGATGATCGAGGCGGCGTGTTGGGCTCCGGCCAGCCGCAGCACGTCGGATTTGGTGGCGTCGCCGTGCACGGTGACCAGGCCGGCGGTCGCGGCGTGCTCGAGGGCGGTCCGATCGGTGTCGACGACGACGATCTCGCCCTGGGCGCCCTCATCACCCAGGATGGCGACGACCGCCGCTTTGCCCTTGGTGCCATAGCCGATCACGATGGTGTGGTTGCGCACTCTGCTCCTCCAACGCTGGATCTTCCATGCCTGCCGGGACCGCTCGGACAGCACCTCGAGCGTTGTGCCGACCAATACCGCCAGGAACGCGATCCGCAGCGGGGTAAAGACCACGGTGTTGACCAAACGCGCGGCCTCGGAGTACGGGGTGATGTCACCGTAACCGGTCGTCGATAGCGACACCGCCGCGAAGTAAAGGCAGTCCAGGAAGGTCAGCCGGTCGCCCCGCACGTCGCGGTAACCGCTTCGGTCCAGGTAGACGACGAAGGTGGCGGCGAACAACACCACCAAAGCGATCACCATTCGGCGCGTGATCACGCGCACCGGGCTGGCGTGGTCTTCGGGAATACGCAGAACACCGACCAGGAGGTGACCCGGCTGGGCGGCCAGCGTCTCGTCGAAACCGCTCAGCCGCCGCAACCTACCGCCGCGCACGGCAGTCCGTCATCGCCTTAACCCAGCGCACGACACATATGTAACCACGATCACCTGTGGCCACCGACGGAATCAGCCAGCAATCCGGTCAGCTCGGCGGGATCGGGCAGCTCGTCGGGGAAGACGGTGACTCCGGTGCGCACGTAGTAGAAGGCGGCGCGTACCGATGATTCCGGGCATCCGGACAAAGCGGCCCACGCCAGGCGGTACACGGCGAGCTGGACAGCGGCCTGCCGCATGGCTTCCGGTCCATGCGGCGGCTCACCGGTCTTCCAGTCCACTACAGTCGCGCCGCCGTCGGCGTCGGCGAACACGGCGTCGATGCGGCCGCGCACCACGGTATCGCCGATGGGCATTTCGAACGGCACCTCGACCGCGATGGGTGTGCGGGCCGCCCACCGCGATCCCCCGAAGGCCGCCTGCAACGCCGCCAACTCTTCGGTGTCGCCGACGTCGGAGTCCGCCGCACCTGGCAGGTCGCCGAGATCGAACAGCCGCTCCGCGCCGTAGAACTGCTGGACCCAGGCATGAAACGCGTTGCCCAGCAACGCATGCGGGTCCGGTCGAGTTGGCAGCCGATGCATCAGCCGCTGCGCCGCACCCGTCGGGTCGCGGGCCAGGTCCACCAGACCGCTGACCGACAACTGGCTGGGCAGCGTGCGAGCAGGCGGTTGCCCGGCGCGTGCACGCTCTGACAACAGCGCATCAACGTCGACCGCCCAGTCGTCGACGTCGGCGTCTGAGCGGGCCGGGCCGGCCGACATCGCCGCAGCCACCAGCGCCGCCCCCCGTTCGACATCGTCGCGTCGTCCTGCCAATGGATCGGCGGGCCAAATCGCCTCGACAACATTGTCGTGCAGCGGGTTTCGTTCACCGTCGGCGGGCGCAGGTGCCCACTGTTCCACCACCCCGCAGGGATCACCCGCCGCGGCCGAATGGTCGATCACGTCCTTGAGTTCGCACAGGAAATCCGACTGACCGCGCGGTTTGATTCCGGTGCAACCCCAGTGGTGGCCGGACACCAGCAGGGTGTCCTCGGCCCGCGTGATGCCCACGTACAACAGTCGGCGCTCCTCATCGACGCGCCGCTGCTCGAGCTGACGGCGATGGGCCGAGATCTTGTCCGACAGCTGCTTTCGATTGGTGACATCCGAAGTATCCAGCACCGGTATGCCCAGTGCACCCGCCGAAGCACGGTCGCCGCGCAGCAGCGGCGGCAGCTCGGCGGCGTCGGTAAGCCAAGTGCTCCGCGACGCCGTCGACGGGAATACTCCCCCTGACAAATGGGCCACCGCCACCACCTGCCACTCCAAACCTTTTGCGGCGTGCGCCGTGAGCACCTGGACCCGGTCGCGGGCGACCGTCAACTGGGCGGGGGGCAACCCGTTCTCGACCACCTCGGCCACATCCAGGTAGGACAGCAGGCCCGCGACCGACGGCGTCGTCGCCGTAGCACTCGCGCGTTCGGCGTAGCCGGCGACCACATCGGCGAACGCGTCGAGGTGCTCCGCTCCCGACCAGGGCGCAGCGCCCTGAGCCGAGGAAGCCGCGGCCCGAACTTCGCAGTCGACGCCCAGCACGCGGCGCACCTCGGCGACCAGGTCCGGCAGGGAATGACCGAGATGGCCGCGCAGCACACTCAATTCGCCGGCCAGTGTGCGGATGCGCTCATATCCCGCAACCGAGTACGAGCCGGCCGGGCCGGGATCGCCGATCGCGTCGGCCAGACAGGCGGTATCGGCGTCGGGACCCGCTGCCATCGCGATCGACTCGGGCGTCGGCGCCTCACCTGCGGGTAGTCCCCCACCGAGCGCCCGCGCACGACGCCACAGCGCGGGGATATCCCGAGCACCCAGGCGCCATCGTGGACCGGTCAACACCCGCATCGCGGCCGCACCGGCCGTGGGATCGGCGACCAGCCGCAGCATCGCGACCACGTCGGCCACCTCGGGGATGGACAGCAAGCCGGCCAGGCCGACAACCTCGACCGGAATTCCGCGGGCGCGCAAGGCATCCGCGATGGGTGCGGCGTCGGCGTTGCGGCGCACCAGCACCGCGGCGGTCGGTGGGCTGACCCCGTCCGCCTGGGCGCGCTGGTAGTGCGCGTATAGGTGGTCCGCGATCCACTCGCGTTCGGCCCGCACGTCGGGAAGCAAGGCGCAGCGGACGGTGCCGGGCGGCGCGTCCGGGCGCGAGCGCAGCGCTCGCACCGCAACCGATCGTCGTCGCGCCTCCGCCGAAATGGCGTTGGCGACCTGCAGGGCCCGGGGCGGGTTGCGCCAGCTGGTCCGCAGCTCCAGGACAGGCGCGGGAGTGCCGTCGGATCGCGGGAAGTCGGTGGTGAACCTCGGTAGGTTCGTCGCCGAGGCGCCGCGCCAGCCGTAGATCGACTGAATCGGGTCACCGACGGCCGTCAGCGCCAACCCGTCGTCTCCATCGTTGCAGCCGCCCCCGAACAGTGCCGAGAGCGCGACGCGCTGAGCGTGCCCGGTGTCTTGGTATTCGTCGAGCAGCACGACCCGATAGCGGTTTCGCAGGTCCTGACCGACCTGCGGGAAAGTCGCCGCCAGCCGTGCTGCGCAAGCCATTTGCGCACCAAAGTCCATCACTTTCGCGGCGCGCATGCGCTCCTGCAGCGCGTCAAGCAGCGGCACCAGCTCGGCGCGCTCGGTCTGGGTCGCCAGCAACCGCAGCAGCCACTGGCTGGGGCCACGGTCGCGCTGGTGGGGACCCGCCGGCAGGCCATGAATCAGCCGTTCCAGCTCTACGTGGGTATCGCGGAGCTGCTGCGTGTCCACCAAGTGATCAGCGAGCTGACCCCACAGCCTTAGCACCATCGACGTGACCGCGGACGGCGCCTTGCCGGTGCGCAGTTCGCCGCCGTATCCGTTGACGACATCGAAGGCCAGCTGCCACAGCTCGGTCTCGCTGAGCAATCGGGTGTCGGGTTCGACGGGTAACAACAGCCCGTAGTCACGCAGCAGCGAGCCGGCGAAGGCGTGGTAGGTGCTGACCACTGGGGTGCCCAACGGTTCGACGGCTTCCGGGCCACCCCCGCCCAAGCCGATGCCGGCCAACCGCGCAAGCCGGGACCGCACACGGCGCAGCAGCTGGCCCGCAGCCTTGCGGGTGAACGTCAATCCCAGCACCTGGCCGGGTTCGGCGTGGCCGTTGGCGACGAGCCACACCACCCGCGCGGCCATCGTTTCGGTTTTGCCGGCGCCTGCCCCGGCGATGACGACCAGCGGGCCCGGCGGCGCCGCGATGACGGCGGCCTGTTCGGCGGTGGGCGGGAAAAGCCCAAGCGCGCGGGCTAATTCGGTCGGGCTGTAACGCGCCGTTGCCCGTGGTGATCGCGAGCGCGGCGGAGCCGGGCGAAGCGGGTCACCACCCACAGATCCAGTCACGGCACTGCCCCGTCGGCGTGGGCCGGGCATGACGGTCGTATCGGGCAGTGCGCGCAACCGTCGTTGCGCCGGGCAATGAACTGCGGCCCGGCGGTCGCTTCGGCCGCCTGCCGGACCAGGTTGCGCCATTCGTCTCGGGTGGCCGGTGTCATCGGATCCTGCTCGCGTTCGACGGCTCCCGCGGCTCCGCTCCTGCCGACGTAGACCAGTCGCGCGCCGCCCGGCTCCTGAGACGCGGTGTCAGGCATGATGCCTTCGGCCACCGCGAGCTGATACATCGCCAGCTGGGCATGTTGTTGGGCGTCGTCCTTACTGACCGGTGTTTTGCCGGTTTTGACGTCGACGATTACCAACCGGCCGGCCCCGTCGCGTTCTAGCCGGTCGACCCGGCCGCGCAGCCGGATTTCGCCGCCGTCATCGCCGGGCGTCGGCAGGACTCCGTCAACGTCAACCTCGACGCCGACCTCGGTCAGCTCGCATCGAGTTTGCGCTCGCCACTCGACGAATGCCTGGATCATGCCCCGATGCCGGGCCAGCTCGTTGACCGCATACCACTGCGCATCGAACGGCAGATGCTCCCAAGCCCGGTCCAGCTCGGCCAGCAGTTGCGATTCGGTTTTGGCCGGTTCGGCGATCAGTGCGTGCAGCACCGAGCCGACGGTTGACCGCAGCTCGCGCGCGTTGGTCCCGCCGTGCCGTTCGGCCAGCCAGCGCAGCGGGCAGTCGTTGAGGGTCTGCAGGGTCGACGGCGTCAGCGTGATGGGATCGTTGGGGCCACGTAGCGGATCACTTGTGCTGAGCGGGATCAGGCCGTGCCATTCGGCCGGGTCGGCACCCGGCACACCGGCTTTTGCCAACCGGGCCAATTGCGTTGCCGCACAATCGCGAGCGGTGTCGTCCACGGCACCGTCGGGTGCACACACCACACCGCGCAACCGGCCGACCACCGCCGCCGCCGACAACACGCGTGGTGCTGAGACCGGCTGCGCCGCATCGGGATCCCCTCCATCAGTGGCCCACTGAGCGATCTCGAAAAAGAACGCTGACGGTAGCGCAGCCTCCTGTCCCGTCCCATCGGTGTCGCTATCCACCGCGGTCACCAGCAACCGGCGCCGGGCCCGGCCCGTCGCCGCCACCAGCAGCCGGCGCTCCTCGGCCAGCAGCGGCGCCCGCACCGAGGCATCCGCGGTGATACCGTCAATCACGTCGAGCAGCCGCTGAGTGCCCAGCACACCCCCGCGCGGAATCGTGTTGGGCCACAAGCCGTCCTGCAACCCGGCGATCACCACCAGATCCCATTCATGCCCCAGCGCGGCGTGCGCACTGAGGATCCTGACCTGCTCCGCCGCATCCACCGGCTCGTCGTTGACGCCCGGCAGCTGCAACGCCGAGACGTGCTCGACGAGTCCGCGCAACGACGCGCCGGGCGTGCGAGACACGTACTGATCGGTGACGTCAAACAGCGCGGTCACCGCATCGAGATCCCTGGTGGCCTGAGCACCTGCCGGGCCGCCCCGCTCGCTGGCCGCCAGCCAGCGACGCTGCAGACCGGACCGCTGCCACGCCGCCCACAGGGTGTAGCGCGGATCCATGCAGTCTCGATCGCTGCGGCCAGCCGCGTCCAGCACCGCGCGCACCCGCCGCAGCGCACGAGACTGCACACCGGATATCGGTAAATCCCCGGCCAGCGCCTCCACCAACAGATCACCGAAACTGCCCGGCGGACGATCGGACCTGGCGCGCTGAAGTGTTCGGCGCAGCTGGCGGAGCGAGACCGGGTCGACGCGACCGATGGGCCCGGTCAGCAATGCCTGTGCCCGTGCACCATCGAGCCCTTCAGCGGTCGCGGCCAGAACCGTAAGCAACGCGCGCGCCGCGGGCTCTTCGGACAACGGCCCGCCGAACGCGGGTAGGGCTGCCGGCACCCCGGCGGCGGCCAATGCGCGCGGCAACCGCGAGCCGGCCCGTGGCACCGAGCGGACGATCACCGCCATCTGCGACCATGGCACCCCGTCGATCAGGTGAGCACGCCGCAGCGCATCGGCGATCATTGCCGCCTCGGCGTGCGCCGAGGCCGCCAGGCGCACCGCGACCGATCCGCCTTCGGTCCCGGTGCCGTCGATCCGCCTCACGCCGCTGCCGCCCGGCAATCGGCGCGCAATGCCGCTGACCGCGCGCGCCACGGCCGGGGCACAGCGATGCGACACCGTCAAGGTCACCGAGGGGCCGTCTTCGGCCAGCAACCCGGTGGGCTCGCCACCGCGAAAGCCGAATATCGCCTGGTTGGGGTCGCCGGCAGCGAGGGCCAGCTCAGTACCCACGGCCAGCACCCGAATCAGCCTGGCTGCCTGCGGGTCGAGTTGCTGGGCGTCGTCGATCAACAACACGCGGACCCGGGCGCGTTCGGCCGCCAGCAGCTCAGGATCGACAGCGAAAGCCTCCAACGCGGCACCCATGAGTTCGGCGGCACCCAACGCCGGCGCCGTCGCCGTCCCGACCGCCGCCCGCAGCAGCAGCACTTGCTCGCACTGTCGCGCGAATTGGCCGGCGGCGGTCCACTCCGGACGCCGGCACCGGCGGCCCAGTCGCTCCAGATCCGCTGGGTCCACACCGCGTTCGGAGCAACGCCCCAAGAGGTTTCGCAGCTCGGTGGCAAATCCGGCGGTGCTCAGGGCGGGCCGCAGATGCGCCGGCCAGGTGGCAGCGGCGTCCTGTCCGTCTTCGAGGTCGCCGGCCAGCAGTTCCCGGATGATGGCGTCCTGTTCGGCGCTGGTGACCAGGCGCGGGGGAGCATCGCCGGCGCGCTCGGCGGCCCGCCGCAGGACCGCGTAGGCGTAGCTGTGCACGGTGCGCACCAATGGCTCGCGGACCGCGGCGCGGCAGGGACCAGTGGCGCGCGAACACAGCAATGCCGTCGTCAACCTGGTGCGCGCCCGCATCCCGAGCCGGCCCGAACCGGTAAGCAGCAGAACCGATTCCGGATCCACACCGGCGGCGATGCGGTTGACCGCGGCGTCGACGAGCAGGCTGCTCTTGCCGGTCCCCGGACCACCCAGGACACGCACCCGGCCGCGTGTGCCGGGCTGCAGAACGGTACCCGCCTCGGCTCCCCAGCTGAAT
>Ga0209040_10002107_pt1 | contig 15731 bp, 18 predicted proteins | sample BogFormECP12_OM3_FD_188240 | JGI IMG/M metagenome (GOLD analysis project Ga0209040, IMG submission 188240) | Bog forest soil microbial communities from Calvert Island, British Columbia, Canada - ECP12_OM3 (SPAdes) (version 2) | ecosystem: Environmental > Aquatic > Freshwater > Wetlands > Bog ...
AGCGCGAGCACGCCGTAGAGATAAAAATCGTACCACTCGATCAGCGTGCCGACCGAGGAGGCCCCAATGATCCACGGCAAGCTTAAGCCACCTGTCGTTATGCTTCGACCGGCAAAGTCAGCTCGTACCGACATGATCGCTCCCAGGCGTTTACTCCCGCTGCCTTAGTACACGCATACGGCGGTAAGTTTCAAGCTCGCCGCATCTTTTTGCGGCAATAGGGTGACGCTATCTTTAGCCGAGCGGAGGATCACCGATGGCCGCGCTACCCAAGCATGCTCTCTCGCGGATGACCGTCGAGGAGTTTCTCGATTGGCCCGGCGACGGCAGCGGACAGAAGTTCGAGCTCATCGACGGCGAACCGCGCGCCATGGCGCCGGCGAGCGTCTCGCACGGGATCATCCAAGCCAACGTTGCCAGCATCCTCCGAAGCCACCTGATAGGCAGTCGCTGTTATGTCGTGGTCGAGCCGGGAGTCATCCCGCGGGTCCGGTCGGACGCAAACATACGGGTGCCGGATCTCGCCGTAACCTGCGAGGCTCCCGATGGGGGCCAACGGGCACTGACGGAGCCGATCCTGGTCATCATAATATTGTCGCCGAGCAATGAATCCGAGATGCGCGAGAATGTGTGGGCCTATACGACGATCCCGACCGTCAGAGAGATCCTTATGCTCCGTTCGACACGAATAGCCGCTGAACTGGTTCGGCGCAGACGGTGGCTGGCCGGCGAACTCCCAGCCGTTCGATGCCGATGCGACTCTCTCTTTGGAAGGTCTTGATTTTTCCTGCCCGCTCGCTGTGTTTTACGAAAATACGCATCTTGCCCGCGTCGCCGGCGAGGGCTGATCACCGGCGCGGCAGCATTCCGCCGAGATCGCGGCCGCCGAACAGGTGCGCATGAAAGTGCGGCACCTCCTGATGGGCGGCCGGCCCGGTATTGGAGAGGATGCGGTAGCCGCTCGCCGCCACCCCTTGCTCTCTGGCGATATGGCCGAGGGCGCGGACCAGCGCGGCAATCTCCTCCGAGGAAGCTTTCTCCGAGAAATCGTCGAGCGAGACGTACTCGCCCTTGGGGATCACCAGGACGTGCGTCGGGCTCTGCGGGCTGATGTCATGAAAAGCGAGGACGTGCGCATCCTCATAGACCTTGTTGCAAGGGATCTCGCCGCGCAGGATGCGGGCGAAGACATTATTACGGTCGTAGGCCATCGGCACGCCTCGGCTGGTTAGTTCAGAGTTTGGCGCGGGCGCGTTTTTCGGTGATGCCCGGAGTGCCTTCGCGGCGGGTCAGCTCCGCCGCGACATCTTTGGGGGAGATGCCGGCAGCGGCCCACAGCACCAGCAGGTGATAGAGCAGATCGGCGCTCTCGCCAGCGAGCGCCGCCGGGTTGTCCCCGACACCCTCGATCACTGTCTCGACCGCCTCTTCGCCGAGCTTCTGGGCGATTTTCGCGCGGCCGCGCGAAAAGAGACGCGCCGTGTACGAGGTTTGCGGATCCGCGCCGCGGCGTGACAGAATGACCTGCCACAGCCGGTCGAGGGCGCGGCCCAGCTCGGCATCGGCCATCGCTTAGCGCCGCACCGGAATGCCGCATTGGGCCAGCCGAGCCTTAGCTTCGCCGATGCGGTAGGTTCCGAAGTGGAAGATCGAGGCGGCGAGGACCGCGTTGGCATGGCCGTCGCGGATGCCTTCGACCAGGTGGTCGAGCGTGCCAACGCCGCCGGAGGCGATGACCGGCACGCGAACCGCGTCCGCGACGGCGCGCGTCAGAGGGATGTCGAACCCTGACTTGGTGCCGTCCCGGTCCATCGAGGTGAGCAGGATCTCGCCAGCGCCGTAATCGGCGAGGCGGCAAGCCCACGCGATCGCGTCGATAGCGGTCGGTCGGCGGCCGCCATGGGTGAATACCTCCCACCGCCGGGTCGCGACTTCTTTGGCGTCGATCGCCGCGACAATGCATTGACTACCGAACTTCTGGGCCGCTTCGCGCACGAATTCGGGTCGGGCAACCGCCGCGGTGTTGATCGACACCTTATCGGCCCCGGCGAGCAGCAACCGGCGGATGTCCTCGACCGTCCGCACACCGCCGCCGACGGTTAGCGGCATGAAACATCCCTCGGCCGTGCGCCTAACCACGTCGTACAGCGTGTCGCGGTTTTCCGCGCTGGCGCTGATGTCGAGAAAGCACAGCTCGTCGGCGCCTTCGCGATCGTAAAACCGCGCCTGCGCCACCGGGTCGCCGGCATCGACCAGATCGACGAAATTGACGCCTTTGACGACCCGTCCGTCCTTGACGTCGAGGCAGGGGATGACCCGCATCTTCAGCACGGCGGGGTCTCCGACAACAGGCGCAATGCCGCCTGCGGATCGATCCGGCCGTCATAGAGTGCGCGCCCGCAGATGATGCCGGCGATGCCGTCCGCCTCGTGCGCCTTCAGGGCGGCGATATCGGCGAGCGCGGAGACCCCGCCCGAGGCGATGACCGGAAGCCAGATTTGTTGAGCCAGATCGGCCACGCCCGCTGCGTCGCAACCCGTGAGGGCACCGTCACGTGCAATGTCCGTGTAAATCAGGGCGGCTACGCCGCAGTCCTCGAAATGCCGGGCGAGATCGACAACGGGCACCTCCGTAGTTTCGGCCCAGCCTTCGATGGCGGCATGCCCGTTGCGCGCATCGATGCCGACTGCAATTGCCCCGGGATGGTCCGCTGCGGCGCGGCGCACCAGATCGGGATCGCGCAGCGCTGCGGTGCCGAGCACGACGCGATCGATGCCGATTTCCAGCCACTCTTCGATCGCGTCGCGGTCACGGATGCCGCCGCCGAGCTGCATTCGCAGATCGACCGCGGCACGGATCGCCCGGACCGCCTCGCCGTTGACCGAGCGGCCGGCGAAGGCGCCGTTGAGGTCGACGACGTGCAGCCAGGAGAAGCCGGCCTCAGCAAATTGCCGAGCCTGCGCGGCGGGATCCGTGCTGAACACCTTGGCGCTGGCCATATCTCCGCGGAGGAGGCGAACACAGGCGCCATCCTTGAGATCGATGGCAGGGTAAAGGATCACGACGTCGCCGGCTCGTCCGCGAGGAGCTTGTAATAGTAATGCCCACGGAGGATCCGCCCCTCGACCTGTGCGTAAACCGGGTGAGTGCCCCAGCGTCTGTAGCCCAGATTCTCGTAGAGCCCGATGGCCGCGCGCTGGGTGTCACGAAGATCGAGATTGAGGACGGCCAGGCCGAGCTCTCGGGCAAGCTGCTCGATCTCGCGCACGATACCGCGGCCAAGCCCGCGCCCGCGCGCCCACGGCGCGACAAAGGCGCTGGTCAAGGTTCCGGCGAAGGCCTGCGCCTCGTTGTTGCGCGGCGCGCGGCTCAGCTGCGCCGATCCGGCGATGATGCCGTCGAGCCGGCCGACGACGAGCCGGCGCTCGGGGACGAGCAGCACGCCTTTCCAGTAGTTCTCGAGCACCTGTCGCGGCGGCGGCTTCAGCCAACCAAACCCGCCGCCTTCGGTGATCGCGCTCTCGGTGGCTTCGCAGAGGTCGTCGAGATCGGTGCCCGAGAATTTGGTCAGCCGATCGACCGAGACGGTTCCGGCAGCTCGCATATCGCTCATGGACGCCAACGCAAGAAATTCCTGATCAGCCGCAACCCCGCCTCCTGACTCTTTTCAGGGTGGAATTGGGTACCCGCGACATTATCCCGTCCGATCACCGCCGCCAGCGGCCCGCCGTAATCGGTGGTGGCGACGAGGTCCGCAGGGTCGGCGAGGCGAAAATGATAGCTATGCACAAAATAGGCGTGCACGCCCGCGCCAAGCCCGGCGAGAAGCGGATGCGCCGCCCGCAGCTCGATTTCGTTCCACCCCATATGAGGAATCTTCAGCGCCGGGTCACCCGGCTCGATCGCCGCGACCTCGCCGCCGATCCAGCCCAGGCCTTCGACGGTCTCGAACTCGCGCCCGGCTTCCGCCATCAGCTGCATCCCAACGCAAATGCCGAGAAACGGGCGAGCGCGGAGGATAACCGCTTCGTGCAGCGCCGCTTCCAGACCGGGAACGGCCATTAGCCCGCGCCGGCAATCGGCGAACGCACCGACGCCGGGGAGGACTATGCGGTCTGCCATGGCAATGGCTTCCGGCGCGCTCGTCACCTTGACCTCGGCAGCGATTTCGTTCTCTGCCGCCGCGCGCTCGAAAGCCTTAGCCGCCGAGCGCAAATTGCCCGAGCCGTAATCCACAATAGCGAGGATCATGCCAGGCTGCCGCCGAGGATACCTTTGGTCGAAGGGACGGCGCCGGCCCGCCTCGTATCGATCTCGACCGCCTGGCGCAGTGCCCGGGCGAGGCCTTTGAAGCACGATTCGACGATGTGGTGATTGTTCTCGCCGTAAAGGTTTTCGACATGCAGGGTAACCCCGGCCGACTGAGCGAAGGCCTGAAACCATTCCTTGAAGAGCTCGGTGTCCATTTCGCCGAGCTTGGGCCGGGTGAAATTGACCTTCCAGATCAGGTAGGGGCGGTTCGAAGCATCTAGGCTGACCCGGGTCAAAGTCTCGTCCATCGGGATAACCGCGTGGCCGTAACGCGCGAGGCCCGCGCGGTCGCCGAGCGCACGCGACACTGCCTCGCCGACGACATAGCCGGTGTCTTCCGTGGTGTGGTGAAAATCGATGTGCAGATCCCCTTCCGCACGCAAGCTGATGTCGATCAGGCTATGCTTGGCAAGCTGTTCCAGCATGTGGTCGAGAAAGCCGATCCCGGTCGAGACCTCCGCGGCGCCATTGCCGTCGAGGTCGACTCGGCCGGTGATCCGGGTTTCCTTGGTGTTACGTTCGACCGTCGCCACCCGCACGATGTTCTCCTCGAGGGCCGCGCCTGCGGCGCTTTCTTGTAACAACTTTCGCGCGCGCTTTCCAGCCTGGGCGTTCCGCACCGCGGCATTCCGCGCTTGACCCGGACCTCGCTCAACTTACATCTCAGTTTCCCGGGAACGGCTTACGCCTCAATTTTCCGGGAGTTCCCGTTGCGCAGCATCGGATGCCGACAGACGCATGGATTACTCCGGCAGTACCGGGTGGCACGGCACGACGATTCTCTGCCTGCGCAAGGGCGGTCAGGTCGTGGTCGCCGGCGACGGCCAAGTCACGATGGGGCAGACGGTGGTCAAGTCGAATGCCCGCAAGCTGCGCCGTCTCGCGGGCGGGTCGGTGATCGCCGGGTTCGCCGGCGCCACCGCCGATGCGATCACCTTGTTCGAGCGGCTCGAGGGCAAACTGGAGCAATATGCCGGGCAGCTCCCTCGCGCCTGCGTCGAGCTCGCTAAGGATTGGCGCACCGACCGCTATTTGCGCCGGCTCGAAGCGATGATGGCGGTCGCCGATAAGAACGTGTCGCTCGTCTTGTCGGGGACCGGCGACGTGCTCGAACCCGAGGACGGTATCATCGGCATCGGTTCGGGCGGCGGCTATGCTGTGGCCGCGGCGCGCGCGCTGATCGGTATCGACGGCATGGACGCAGAGGAGATCGCCCGCCGCGCCATGTCGATCGCCGCCGGGATTTGCATCTACACCAACGACAAGATCACTCTCGAAAAGCTGGAGTATTGAGGCGGTGCTTCAACCTATTCTCGTCACCCCTGCGCATGCGGGGGTCCAGGGTTCCACGCTAAGCGCGGGCGGCTCTGGATTCCCGCTTTCGGCGGAATGACGGCCGGAGGGCTCTTGTGACCTCCTTCAGCCCGCGCGAGATCGTCTCCGAACTCGACCGGTTCATCGTCGGCCAGCACGACGCCAAGCGCGCCGTCGCGATCGCGCTCCGCAACCGCTGGCGGCGCCAGCAGCTCACCCCGGAATTGCGCGAAGAGGTGTTGCCGAAGAACATCCTGATGATCGGGCCGACCGGCTGCGGCAAGACCGAGATTTCGCGGCGGCTGGCGAGGCTCGCCCAGGCCCCGTTCGTCAAGGTCGAAGCCACCAAGTTCACCGAGGTCGGCTATGTCGGCCGCGACGTCGAGCAGATCGTGCGTGATCTGGTCGAAATCGCGATCGGGATGACCCGCGAGCGACTACGCAAGGAAGTCGAGCCCAAGGCCGAGATCGCCGCCGAGGAGCGGGTGCTCGATGCGCTGGTCGGCTCTGGCGCCAGCGCCGATACCCGCCAGAAGTTCCGCAAAATGCTGCGCGAAGGCGCGCTCGACGACCGCGAAATCGAAGTCGCGGTTCAGGAGAGCGCCGCGGCCAACCTGCCGACCTTCGAAATCCCCGGCCTGCCCGGTGCGCAGATGGGGATGCTCAACCTAGGCGACATTTTCGGGAAAGCCTTCGGCACGCGCACGAAGCCTAAGCGAATGACGGTCTCTGACAGCCATCGCGTGCTGGTCGCCGAGGAGAGCGACAAGCTGCTGGACCAGGAGATGGTGGTGCGCGAAGCGACGACCGCGGTCGAGCAGAACGGCATCGTCTTCATCGACGAAATCGACAAGATCTGCGGGCGCGGCGAGCGTGCTGGCGGCGGCGGGCCCGATGTCAGCCGCGAAGGGGTGCAGCGCGACCTCTTGCCATTGATCGAAGGCACGACGGTCGCGACCAAACACGGCGCGGTCAAGACCGACCACATCCTGTTCATCGCCTCGGGCGCCTTCCACCAGACCAAACCTTCCGATCTGCTGCCCGAATTGCAGGGCCGGCTGCCAATCCGGGTCGAACTGAAAGCACTGGACCGCAACGACTTCCGGCGCATCCTGGTCGAGCCGGAAGCGAGCCTGATCAAGCAGTACAAGGCATTGCTCGCGACCGAGGGGGTGACGCTCGACTTCGAAGACGCTTCGATCGACGAACTCGCGCTTTTGGCCGAGGAGATCAACGCGGCGGTCGAGAATATCGGCGCACGTCGTCTGCATACGATCCTCGAGCGCCTGCTCGAGGAGATCAGCTTCACCGCCTCCGACCGGCCGGAGGGCACCCAGGTAACCATCGACCAGGCCTATGTCCGTGAGCGGGTCGGGGCGCTCGCGCAAAACGCCGACCTGTCCCGGTTCATTTTGTAGGGGCGGCCGGTCGCCGCAGAACCCTCTCCTCACGCTCTGTTGAAGCGTAAACTTGGCAAACCGCTGTAATGTGACAGCATGACCAAGACCCCGCTGTCCGCCCTGATCTGTCTGGTGCTCGGGATCGCGCCGCTGTATGCGGGCGAACGCCCGATCGTCGTCGAGCTGTTCACCTCCGAGGGTTGCTCGTCCTGCCCGCCCGCCGACGCGTTGCTCGCCGAACTCGCCGGCCGGCCGGACGTGCTGGCATTATCTTTCCATGTGGACTACTGGGACAGGCTCGGCTGGAAGGACCCGTTCTCCAGCCCCGATGCGACTCGGCGCCAGCACGATTACGCCGACCTTCTGGGACTTGGCACGGTCTACACGCCGCAAATCGTCGTCGACGGCACATTGCAGGCGGTCGGTTCCGACCGCGCCGAGGTCGAGCGGGCGCTGGGCTCGGCTCGGCGTAACCGCAACGAAGTGCCGGTCGCCCTCGCGGTCGATCACGGCCGGGCCCAGTTGACGCTGGGGCCGGGCGGCGACGGAGTTGTGGCGAGCCTACTGCTGATCGGCTTCGATCGCCGGCACGTTACGGCGGTGGCGCGGGGCGAGAATGGCGGGCGCACCCTGTCTCATATCGACGTGGTGCGCAGCATTGAAGAAGTCGCGCAGTTCGATGGCCGGGCGAAGACGTTCGAGGTTCCGATTCGCTCTCCGTGCGACCGCGTTGCGGCAATCCTGCAGGCTCGGGACGGCCGGGTTATCGGGGTCGCGGTCCGCGACGCCGACGCGCGCTGACTCTCGCCGGCGCCGGCGCGTTCCGCCTATGCTGTTGCCGCCGAGGGTACGGTCGCCTCGTGTGCCGCCGCGAGTTCGGCGTCTTTGGCCTTGGCTCTGGAGACCGAAGGCCGCGCGCCGCACCGGCTGATGTAATCGCTAATCACCGGAAGCTCCGGCACCAGCTTGAACATCGTGGTCCAGGTCAGGGCCCCGCCCCACAGCACGTCGGCCGCGGTGAATCGCTCGCCGAGCAGGTAGGGGCCTTTGGCGAGCTGGTCGGTCAAGGTCTTCAGCATCGTATCGTAATCGCCGTAGGGCGACATCGGCAACGGCGCCGGGGCGCGCTCTGTGGCCCGATCGACGACGGCGGGTTCGAAGCAGGCAGCGTAAAATATCATCCAGCGCAGATAAGGGCCGCGCAGCGGATCGCCGACCGGCGGGGCGAGCCGGGCCTCCGGGAAGAGATCGGCTAGGTAGAGGAATATCGCGACCTGTTCGGTGACGAGAGTATCGCCGTGCCTCAGCGCCGGCACCTTTCCCATCGGGTTGATCGCGAGATATTTGAGTCGGCGCTGTTCTCCGGCCTTCATGTTGAGCACATGCAGCTCGTAGGGCACGCCGAGCTCTTCGAGTAGGATCAGGACGCCGGATGATCTCGTGTTCGGTGAGTGAAAAAGGGTGACTTTGCGATCGTCGGCCATGCCGTCCCCGTTTGCTTGTTGTCGACTCGTTGTAGAGTATCTCGCATGAGCTGGTCGAGAGACGATCAAGCGACCGGGCGACGCGGCTATCACCACGGAAATCTGCGCGAGGCATTGATCCGCGCCGCGCTAAACCTGATTGCCGAGAAGGGGCCGGCGGGGTTCACCTTCGCAGATGCGGCGCGCTCGGCCGGGGTCAGCTCGGCGGCCCCTTACAGGCATTTTCGCGACCGCCAGGCACTGCTCGCGGACGTCGCCCGCCGCGGCTTCGAACTGTTCGAGGAGCGCTTGAGCCGCGCCTGGAACGAAGGGAGACCGGACCCCTTTGTTGCCTTCGAGAATGTCGGCCGCGCGTATCTCGCCTTCGCGCGGGAAGAACCCGCTTTCTACTCGGCCATGTTCGAGACGGGCCTGCCCTTCGACGGCGACCCTGATTTGCGCGAGGCCGCCGATCGCGCTTTTGCCGTGCTGCGCCGCGCGGCCGACGCCTTCTGCGCCCGCTTGCCGAGTGACCGCCGGCCGCCGGCCTTGATGATGAGCCTGCACCTGTGGGCTCTGGCGCATGGGATCGCCTCGTTGTTTGCGCGCGCCGACGGGGGGCGGCGCAAACTGCCGATGAGCCCCGAGGAATTGCTGGAGGCGGGAGTACTGGTCTATCTCCGCGGCCTCAGCTTGATCGACGAGGGTGCGAAACCTTGACAAGGAGGGAGTGAGGACTCATGTCAATGTTAAATACATTCACATGAGGGTCCTCCCATGACGCTCGCGGCAAAGCTCGACGACCTCGGCGGTCCCGCCTGGATTGCGCTGACGGTGGTGAGCTTCCTGATTTGGTGGCCGCTCGGCCTCGTCACTGTGGGATATCTCGTCGGCAGCGGGCGAATGGCCCGTTGGACCGGCTGTGGAGCACGGCGCTGGCAACAGCAAAACCAGACTAGCCCCGGCGGATGGTGGGGGATGCGGTCATCCTCTAGCGGCAACCGCGCCTTTGACGAGTACCGCGGGGAAACTCTCCGTCGCCTCGAAGAAGAACAGCGCGAATTCAAAGAGTTTCTCGACCGCCTCCGGCACGCCAAGGACAAGGCGGAATTCGACGAGTTCATGGCCAAGCGAGGTCGCCGGCCCCAAGGCCCGGCACCGCAGCCGCAGAGCTGATTTCTTCATCCTGTCTTCCCGGCGCCGGCCGGGACCCATGGCGGAAATGGGTACCGACCTTCGCCGGTAGGTTGAAAGCGCTTGTTCGCGTGAGGTGCGGCTAATTCCCGGCGGCGCGGAGCGGTTGTCGGGCGCCGGCAATCTGGCGGTGGATCAGGTGGGCGTAGAGGCCGCCCTGGGTTAGGAGTTCGCTGTGGCTGCCGGTTTCGATCAGCCGCCCACCGTCGAGCACCGCGAGGAGGTCGGCGTTGCGCACGGTCGAGAGCCGATGCGCGATGACAAGTGTCGTGCGGTCGCGCATCAGCGTATCGAGCGCGCCGCGCACTTGCGCCTCGCTGACCGCATCCAGATGCGAGGTCGCCTCGTCGAGGATCAGGGTCGGCGCGTTCTTCAGAAAGGCGCGGGCGATCGCGACCCGCTGGCGCTGCCCACCGGACAACTGGACGCCGCGCTCGCCGACTATCGTGTCGAGCCCCTCGGGCAGGCTTTGGACAAATTCGGCGAGCGCGGCTTGCGCGAGCGCGCAATGGATTGCCGCCTCCTCGGCTTCAGGGCTGGCGAGCAAGACATTGGCCCGCAACGTGTCGTTGAACAGATAGGTGTCCTGCGAGACGAGCGAGATGCGCGCTCGTAGATGGTCGAGCTCGAACTGGCGCAGATCGACCCCGTCGAGCAGGACTCGGCCGGCACTCGGGTCCCAGAACCGCAACAATAAGTTGGCGATCGTCGTCTTGCCGGCGCCCGAGGGGCCGACCAGTGCTATCGTGCTCCCCGCCGGAACCACGAGCTCGACATCGCTCAGCGCTGGCCGGCGGGCGCCCGGATAGGTGAAGCCGACAGCCTCGAAGCGGATCGCCGAGCCGCCGACCGGCGCCGGCGGGCGCAGCGGGCCGTCGACGACCGGTGGATTTTCACGTTGCACCGCGTAATAGCGTCGGGTCGAGGCAATCGTATCGGCGAGCTGGCGGCCGACCTGGGCGATCTCCGAGATCGGCAGAAACGAGGCCAATGCCAACAGTATCAGCAACGGCAGGGTGGTGGCCATCAGCTGATGCTCGGCGGCAAGCCGGGCCCCGACCACCGCGACGGCGAGCCCGCCGAGCCCAGTCACTATTTCGAGCTGAGCCGTCTGCGAGGAGAGATCGCGCAACAGCTCGAGGCGGATCTGCTGATAGGTGCGCACCAGAGCCATAAAGCCTCGCTGCCGCCCGGCCACCGCCTGAAAGGCGACGAGGTCGGATAGGCCCTGGATCGTCTCGGTGACATAGGCGCTGAGGAGCCCGAGGGCGTCGCGCGCTTGCGCGCCGAGATGATCGATCCGCGACCGGCTCAACACCGGGGTGAGCCCGGCGTATAAGACGAACGGCAGCAGTGCCAAGGCAATCGGCCAAGCGACGAGCGCCAGCGTCAGCACCACCGCCGTCGGCACCATGACCGCCACGAGAGCCGGCGCCACCGTGTGTGCGAAGAAATATTCGATCGTCTCGATGTCCTGGTTGGCGAGCGCGATCAGGTCACCGGAGCGTCGCCGCACCAGATAAGCCGGCGCCAGGGTGTCCAGCTTGCGGAACAGGTCGATCCGCATCTCGGCCAGCAGGCGATACGCGATATCGTGAGCCAGCCAGGATTCGAGCCAGTGAAGCAGGCCGGCAAGCGGCGCCGCCAGTCCGAGCAGGATCAGCAAGTAGCCGAACGGAGCGCCCGTCTTGACCGCGGCGACTGCGAGAGCGCCGAAAATACCCACCCCGATGAACGCGGCGACCCGCGCTATCCCGGACGTCACGACGACCGCGAATCGTCGCCGCCAGGGCTGGATGATCTGCACCAAGGTGCCGACGGTAGCACCCCAGCTGACCGATCCCGCGGCCTCGGCCATTGCATCCGGCGCCGTCGTCGGCTCGACTTCGAATTTCTCGCGGTCACCTGTCACCCGCGCCGCCGGGTCGTTTTCGACGAGGTCGAAATCGTCGTCGCGCTCTTCGGCTTGCGCGCCCATCAGCCGGCGATAGGGGCCGTCGCGGCGGATCAGCTCGGCATGTCGGCCGCTTTCGACGATACGGCCCTTCTCGAGGACGAGGATGCGGTCGGCGCCGATGACGCTCGACAGGCGATGCGCGAGGACCAGGGTCGTGCGTCCCGCCGAGAGGCGATCGATCGCCTGCTGGATCACCGCCTCGTTCTCCGCGTCCACCGAGGAGAGCGCTTCGTCGAGGATCAGGATCGGCGCATCGCGCAGCAACGCCCGGGCGATCGCCAGGCGCTGGCGCTGCCCACCGGACAGCAGGACCCCGCGCTCGCCGATCATCGTGTCGTAGCCTTGCGGCAGCAGCGAGATGAACTCGTGAGCATTGGCGTCGCGCGCCGCTCCTTCGATCTCCTCGCGCGCGGCGTCGGGCTTGCCGAGCCGCAGATTCTCTTCGATGGTGCCGTGGAACAGGTAGGTGTCCTGGTGGACGACGGCGATCATCCGGCGGAGCGCCTCGGGATCGAGCGTCTTGATGTCGTGTCCGCCAATCTTGACGGTGCCGCGCTGCGGGTCGAACAGGCGCAGCAGCAGCCGTGCAACCGAAGATTTGCCGGAGCCGCTCGGCCCGACGATGCCGATCTTCTCGCCGGCGGCAACGGTGAAGGAGAGCCCAGTATGGGCGGCGCCGCGCCCGCCGGGATACGCGAAGTAGACGTCCTCGAAAGCGATGGTCGGGAGGAGCGGCCGGCTGATCGCAGGCTGGCCGGGCGGCTGCTCGGGGACCAGGGGTGCGGCGGCGAGCAGCGCATTGATGCCCGCAGCGGCGGATTGCCCGAGCATTCCCTGATGCAATACCGTCCGCAAATCGCGCAGCGGCCGGAAGACCTCGGTCCCGGCCATTAGCACGATCAGCAGCGCCTCGATGCTCATTAGGCCGTGCGAGACCCCCCAGACGGCGAGCGCCAAAGCCGACGCGGCGCCGACCGCCACGCTGCAATCGGTGATGCCGCGGGTCATCACGCCCATCGACAACACCCGCAGCGAGCTGTCGCACAATTCCCGCGCTCTCGCGGCAAGCCGTCTTCCATAGGCCGTGCTCTGCCCGAAGGCCTTTAAGGTCGGCAGGCCTTGGACGCCGTCGAGGAACTCCGAGCCGAAGGACTTCAAGGCCCCCTGACGACCGTGGCTGGAACGGCGCTCGCGCTGCGCGAATGCGCCGGGCGCGATCAGAGTTACGAGCGCGAAGACCAGCATTACCGCCGCGACCGGCACGTCCCAGAAGGCGATAAAGACGAAGATCGCAAGCGGCGTCAGCACCGCGATACAGAGCTGCGGCACATATTGGCCGAAAAAAGTCTGCAGCTGCTCGACTCCGTCGACGATCGACAGCATCACCCCGCCGGTGCGCTCGCCAGCAAACCAAGCCGGTCCAAGCGCCGCAACCTTATCGTAGAGCCGGCCGCGCAGCTCCTCCTGCACGCGGGTCGCGGTGCGGTGCGAAATCATCGCGCGGTGGTGGTCGACAACACCGCGCAGGACCACGGCGACCGCGACCCCGAGCGCCGGAACCGCCACGGCGAGAACCCCGGCGCCTTCGAACACGCGCGACAGCAGCACGCCGAGGATCGCAAATCGGGCGATCCCGACCACCGACGCGACGAGCCCCAGCAGGATCGCACCGACGATCCAGCCGCGCATCCCGCGCGTCAGTTGCCATAGGCGGCTATCAAAATACATCCGTCGCTCCGACCAAGACGCTGAGCATAATCGAGACAGCCGCAATCAAGAGCAGAAAATCTCGTAGGCGGAGCACCCGCCGCCTCAAGGTGCGGTCAATCTGGTGATACACATAAAAATCAACGATCGACAAATTCGGTAAGCCGCGATACACATTCGTGTCATGACCGGCTCAAACGCCTCCCCAACGCTGGATTGGGACGATGTCCGCGTGTTCCTCGCAGTGGCTCGACATGGGTCGCTGCGCGCCGCGGGCCGCGCCCTCGGTCTGAGCCAGCCGACGATCGGCCGCCGCCTGGCCTTGTTCGAGGCGACGTTCGGCGGGCCGACTTTGTTCGATCGTCTGCCGGAGGGGTTGCGCCTCAACACCGCTGGCGACGCATTGATCGCCGCGGCGGAAGAGCTCGAGAGCGCCGCCCTGGCGCTCGAGCGGCGCCGCGCGGCGGCTTCCCCGGCGCTCAGCGGTACGGTCCGCGTTTCGGTGGGCGAGTGGGGCGGCAGCTTTTTGGCTCGTCACATCGACCAATCGAGCGAAACCGGACTGCCCCCGACCCTAACGCTCGAACTGGTCGAATCGTGGGAAACGGCCAATCTCGCGCGGCGGGACGCCGACCTGGCGCTGCGCCATGGTGTGCCCGAAGGTGGCAACCTGTATGTATCGAAGGTTGGCGTGATCGCCTGCGGCGTCTACCGCCGGCGTGACGGCGGCGGCCGCGAGGCGCTCCGAGGCGCGGCCTGGGTGACCTATCCCGAGGAGCAGAGCCACCTCCTTAGCGCCCGATGGGTGGATCAGCAGCTTCGCGACGCGGGGGGAAGAGTGGCGCTGCGGGCTTCCACCCTGCCGCTGCGGGCCGACGCGGTGCGCGCCGGCATCGGGGTCGGGCTGCTGCCCTGTTACCTGGGCGACGCCGACGCGGTTCTCGAGCGGATCACCCCACCGGTGAGCGAGCTTGGGGCCGAGTATTGGGTGATTGTGCACCGCGACCTGCGCCGGGCGGCGTGCGTGCGTGCGGTGATCGAGTGGATACGCCGGCTGTTTGAGGAGCGTCGGGACGAACTCACCGGAACCGCGGCCAGACCCGTCAATTATCTTGCCGCGGAATAGGTGCGCAGAATCACCGGCCGATAAATTTCGGCTTCCGCTTTTCCCGGAACGCCGTGACGCCTTCGGCGTTGTCGGCGGTCATGTGCAGTTGGGGCTGCACCATGCTCTCGATCTCGAGATAGTCTTCGAGGCTGGGGCCGACGGCCGCGTGAAACAGCTTTTTCGCCAGCCCGAGGGCGAAAGTCGGCGCCTCGGCCAGCTCGGCCGCGAGCTCCTCGGTCTTGCTCATCAGCTCGTCGTCTTCGACGACATAATTGACCAGACCGAGCGCCAAGGCCTCGTCCGCCTCGACAAACCGTGCCGAGAAAACCAGCTCCTTGGCTTTCGGCATGCCGATCCGGCGGGTTAGAAACCAGATCGCGCCGCCGTCGGGCGCCAGCCCAATGCGGCGGAAAATCTGCGAGAATCGCGCCGTCCTCGACGCCACGACGAGATCGCAAGCGAGCACGATGCTCCACCCGATGCCGACGGCCGGCCCGCGCACTGCGGCGATGACAGGTTTTTCGATCGAATGGAGAGCGCGGATGAAGGTGTGACCGCCGCGCTGCAGGTGATCGCGGTCGGCGCGCAGATCGTGCGGCTGTCCGGCCATCCGGTTGACATCGGCGCCGGAGCAGAACCCTCTTCCCGCTCCGGTCACGATGATGGCGCGCACCTTGTCGTCGAACCGCAACTGCGCGACGTAATCGCACAAACTCCGACGCATATCGACCGTCAGCGCATTGAGCTTGTCCGGGCGGTTCAGCACGATTTTCGCAACCGCGCCGTCAATCGTCAGGTCAACCGACATTCGAACAGCCTTATTCGGGTCCGGGGACGGATCGGGCCTTAGGCTTTGCGGGGCGCGGTGTCCGCGGACGCTCCTTTCCCGCCACACTTCGTGTTGCCTTCACCTTCGCCAGCCGCCGGGCGCCGATCTCGGCTTCGACAGCCGGCAGCAATGCGGCAGCATCGGATCGCTGCGCAGGGGTGCCGCTGTCCTGCAGCCGCTTTGCATTGCTCCGGAGATTGGCCAGGGCATCGTCAGACATCTCCGGCAGCTTGGTAAGGAAGTCCATTCCGTTTCTCCTGGCGAGTGGTCCCCCGCCCCGGAGAACACGACGCCCGTTGATGCGCGCGAAACCCTGTTCGCACTCCCGGGGAAAACCCGAGCCCGCGTTAATATATATAGGCAGTGCGCATGGCACGAACCAGCAGGACGGACGCGGATGACCGAGATCAGCCAGACCGATGCCACAAAGCCTCGGCTTGTCGGCATC
>Ga0209040_10002108_pt1 | contig 15728 bp, 12 predicted proteins | sample BogFormECP12_OM3_FD_188240 | JGI IMG/M metagenome (GOLD analysis project Ga0209040, IMG submission 188240) | Bog forest soil microbial communities from Calvert Island, British Columbia, Canada - ECP12_OM3 (SPAdes) (version 2) | ecosystem: Environmental > Aquatic > Freshwater > Wetlands > Bog ...
AATCGTGATCCAGACAGTCCAGACCAGCCGCTTCGAGACAACCGACGCAATGCCGGAGATGACGCTCGCGAGCCCCGATCAGCCTTCCGCAATGGCCAATCTCGTGGCACTGGAGCAGGGTCTTTACGCCCTCGAAATCGGCGAGAGCGCATGCATGCGAGGACAGATGTTCAGCTTGCAGCTGCCGGTAGTGCAAGTTTCAGCGCCGAGCGATGACCGAAACCCGAATGCTGAGATCATCGGCGCCTCCGGACGCCGCGATACTTGGCTCGGCCAGGAGGGCGGTACGGTCATCATCAGATCGCCGCCTGGAGGTGGACATGTGCTGGTCACGGCCTATGGTCTTCCGGCGCAGGGCGTCTCCGTTCCGGATATCCAAGTGCGGCGCCTCGATCGGCCTCGGTCAAATGGCGCAGTACACCAATCCGTCGATCCGGCCGATGAGCCGGACGAGATCCGCAGTGAGATCGTTCTCCATATGGAGCGGCTCGGCGACCGGCGCTTCCCGGGGGAAGGCTGGGTCGGCAATCGCGGCAAGAAGCTGCGCATCGAAGCCTTCAGCATCCGCCCGGTCGACACGTTGCTGGCGCGCGACATCGAGTTCAAGGCATTGGGCCCGAAGGGGCGGCAAACGCCTTGGGTCACCGATGCCAAGCTCTGCGGCACGCGCGGGCAGGGGCTGCCCTTGACCGGGTTTGCGATACGTCTGGCGCCGGGTGTCGCCGAGCGGTTGGACGTCGTGTACCAGGGTGCCTTTTTCGAAAGCGGTGTCGTCGGCCCGAACCGCAACGGCGAACTCTGCATCCCGCCGATCGCTGACGACCCGCTGGAGGCGATCAATGTGCGCCTGATCCGGCGGTCTGATCGGTAGGGTCGGCATTCGCCTCGCTGCCGCGACAATGCCCGACCAATCCTCGCCCGGCGAGGGCGCGGCCTTGTCCAAGACCGTGTTGAACGTCGGCTGCGGTTATCCGTTGCGGCAGAAGCTGCACCGGCATTTTCACGGACCCGAATGGCGCGAGATCAGGCTCGACCTCGACCCTGCCGTGCAGCCCGACATCGTCTGCTCGATCACCGATATCAGTCCAATCGCTGCCGATTCGATCGACGCGATCTGGTCGTCGCACAATCTCGAGCACCTAAAGCGCCACGAAGTGCCGCTGGCGTTCGCCGAGTTCATCCGGGTGTTGAAGCCGCAGGGCTTGCTGTTGCTGACGCTGCCGGACCTGCAGCAGGTGGCCCGGCTCGTGGTCGAGGATCGGCTCGAGGACAGCGCATACATTTCCCAGAGCGGCCCAATCACGGCGCTCGACATGATCTTCGGGCATACCCCTTCCTTGGCGCGCGGCAACCATTTTATGGCGCACCGCACAGGATTTACCGCGCGAAGCTTGCATAAGCTGCTGATCGAGGCGGGGTTTGTCGAGATCAGTTTGCGCCAGGGCACCTCGTTCGATTTGTGGGCAACCGGTTACAAGCCGGGGCGAGGCTGAACCGATGAAGTTCTTGTTCATCCACCAGAACATGCCCGGCCAGTATGTTCACATCGCGCGCCATCTGGCGCAGTCCGGGCACGAAGTCAGCTTCATCACTCAGTCGCGCATCGCCCAGATCGCCGGCGTCCGCAAGCTCGAATACGAGCCAGCGGTGCCGGCCGGTGACGGGCATGCTTATGCGCGCGAGTTGGAAATCGGCGTAGCAAACGGACTGGCTGTGGCGCGGCTGTGCGAATGGCTCGCCCGCGACGGGTTCGTGCCCGACATCGTGATCGGCCACAACGGCTGGGGAGAAATTCTCTACGTCAAGGATTTATGGCCGCAAACCCCGTTGCTCGGCTACTTCGAATTCTTCTACCGGGCGTGCGGGTCGGACGTCGACTTCGATCGTGAATTCCCGCCGGAAGCGGACGCACCGATGCGGCTGCGGACGCGCAATGCGCTGAACCTGCTCGGCCTCGACGCCGTCGATTGGGGTCAGAGCCCGACCGAATGGCAGCGGTCACAATATCCGAAACGTTACCGGGAGCGCATCACGGTCGCGCATGAAGGGGTCGATACCAGCCTGGTGAGGCCGGACCCGACGGCGCGCCTCTGGTTGAGCAGCGGCCGCTGCCTGTCGCGGGCGGACGAGATCGTCACCTACAGCGCGCGAGACCTCGAACCCTATCGCGGCTTTCACGTGTTCATGCGGGCTCTGCCAAGGGTACTCGCAGAGCGGCCCGCGGCGCAGGTGCTGATCGTCGGCAATGACGGCGTGAGCTATGGACGCCCGCCGGAAGCTGCTGTCAGCTGGCGGGCCCAAATGCTCGATGAGCTGCACGGTAGGCTCGACCTGAGGCGTATCCACTTTCTCGGGCACCTTCCCTACCAGCAATACCTGACCGTATTGCAGATCTCGACGGTACACGTCTATCTGACCTACCCGTTCGTGCTGTCCTGGTCGCTGCTCGAAGCGATGTCGGCCGGCTGCCTCGTGGTCAGCTCTCGCACCCCGCCGGTCGAGGAGCTGATGTGCGACGGCGGGAATGGTAGATTGGTCGACTTTTTTGATGTGGAAGCGCTGGCCGATTGCATCGCAACCGCCCTCGCGACGAATAACGACAGCACCAGCAATGGGATCCGCACCGCGGCGCGGAGAACTGCAATCGAACGTTACGACGTGAATACCGTCACTCTGCCCGCCTATCTGGAGCTGCTGCGCTCATTGCAGTGAGCGGGAGAGGAGCTCCCCTACGATTACTGGCACCATCGATGGTGCGCGTTGGAGGCGCTCGGCGTAATCGAGGAGATCCTCGCGGTCGGGCTGCTGTCCGAGGACCTTGTAATAGAGAAATCCCACAGCGGCCTCAGCTCCATACGAGCCCGTCAGCAGCGCCGCGATCGCGGTCACTCGCGCGATGCCGCCTGCCTTGGCTGGCGCAGTTCCGCAATGAGATCAAACTGCGCTGTCGGCAAACCCGACCGATCGTCGCGCGATGCCTCGGCGCGCATCTCAAGAGAGCCGATAATCTCTCGGCCATTCAACACCGGGTTGTTTCGGCATTGTCGCGACGGTCTGGGCGATTGGCATATCGATCCGGCAAGCGAAATCGTGCCGGGTGAGATCTCGGGCCGGGGGACGTCGTGGAGTTCGACGTCGAGGCAGCGCAGCGCGGTCTCGAACTTACGCCGTGCGATCTCGTAAGAATAATGCGGCGGCCGGATATGAGGCCGGGCAGCCTTGGTACCGGATTCTCAAGCTGAGAAAGACTTTTATCCGCTGCGCCAAGCTTGAGGATCGGGTCCTGATGAATGCAGCCTCGCGTCGGCGCCCCGCGTTCATGATGAATGAAGGAATGGAACCCAGACTGGGCCCCGCACCGGCGCTGAGTGACCGGCGCCGGCATGATATTGACGATATCACCACCGTAACTCAGGGTGTGCCTTCTTGAAGGACGATCGATTCCCAGACGGGCGGTTCCCAGACGGGAGATTCGCCGATGGGCGCCGCGTGCATCCGGTAATGCGCCGGTACTGGAAGCGTGCGGTCCACGAACGCGAGCGGCTCGGTGTTGATTTTTTCCGGCTCGGCGCTTCCTATTTTGACGAACCCGAGCCCCGTCTCGCGACCTTTGGCCCCCCCGCCGTCACCCGTCTGATGGTCGAACTGTGGCGGACGGATCGGCGGGTGCGCTCGAGGTTCGATCTCGCAAACCCGCTGCACCGCCGCGATTTCGCCTTGTGGCTGGGCCGGGAGGGGGGCTCGCTCGGTTTCGACCAGCCCTCGATCGCGGCCGCCTTGGCCCTCCTGCGGCGGGGGATCTCGCTTCTTCGCGTTGCACCGCGATGGCCGCCGCAGGCGTCGCAGGCCATGTCGCCCGCCAAAGGGACGGTTGACGCCTGGCTGGCGGAGCCGATCGCATGGGATCTCGGAGCCGAGCCCGGGGGCATTCCGGTGCCGCGGGCGTTGGCGCTGCTCTGGGAACTGAGACAGGACGTCCGCCTGCACTTCGCCAATCGGACCCGAGCGGACATTCTCCACTATATCGGGTGGTGTCTGACGCAGGGTGTCCGAGACGGATGCGTCGCCGTGGAGCTGATCGAGCCCGCGCTGGCGCGGTTTCTCGATGCCCCCGAACCGGAACTCGATCAGGACGGCAGCACCGATCGGCTGCCGGTGACCCGGCTGCTGCTGATCATGGCGCCGCTCTATGACGGACCGTATCCCGATATCGCCCGACAATTCCCGCATAGCCGGCAAGCACGGTTTTGCGTGGCGGTATGGGCATGCGGCGCGTTGTGCCGGCGCCACGGCTGGCCCCGAAGCTTTGTCCGCCGCCCGTCGGGGTGGCTGTCGCGGATCGCACCGGAGGCGGCGGATGCCTTCCTGCCGCTCGACAATCTCGCGGTCGGGCTGTGGGAGCTGCGTCCGGAATTGCAGGCGCGCTGCGATCTGCGCATCCATGAGGGCCGAACGGCTCTGCTCGAGTGGTTGTTCGACAAGGGAATCGAGGAGTTCGAACTGGAAGATTGCGTCTCGGACCAGTTGATGGCCGCCATTCAGTCGGTTCGGCGTCGCGTCCCGGAGCGAGCGGCAAGAGGGCGCACAGAGCCGGCCATAATGCGCGACATTTGCCTCATTGGATATGCAGGCCTCATCTCTGGACGGGCCGAAGATCTGCGCATGACCGCGCTCGCGCTGCGCCGGCACGGCCGGCAATGGGCGGTGCTGGACCGCCTCTCCGGCGAGATCACTACCGAAGATACCCGGAAGGCTGCAGCGTTTGCCGAGCCGCCGCGGATCGGCCTCGTGCACCTGAATGCCGACACCACATTCTTCGATTACCTGTTTTTGCGGGAATGCGGCATCGAGCGGGGCTACATAATCGGTTATTGGGCCTGGGAGCTGGCCAAATTCCCCGAGGAGTGGCGATCCTCATTCGAGTTCGTCCAGGAGGTCTGGGTAGCGAGCCGGTTCGCGTATGAAGCGATCGTGCCGGCAACGACAAAGCCGGTTCTTCTGATGCCGCCGGCGGTAGCGATCCCGGCGCCCGAACCCGGCCTGAAGCGCGCGGATTTCGGCCTGCCCGGCGACAAATTTGTGTTCTATTTCAGCTTTGATTTCCGTTCTTACACCACGCGCAAGAACCCGCTCGGGACAATCGCCGCGCTTCGCCGCGCCTTTCCGCACAGCGATGCTTCGGTTTGCCTAGTGCTGAAGACGATCGGCTCCGGCTGGAAGCCCGACGAGCGCGATGCGCTGACCCAGACGATCCGCGGCGACCCTCGGATCCTGGTCATCGATCAAGAGCTCGCCAGACCCCGCGCAATTGCGCTGCTGGCGTTGTCGGATTGCTTCGTATCGCTACACCGCTCCGAGGGTTTCGGACGCGGCCCCGCCGAGGCGATGCTGCTCGGCAAGCCCGTGATCGCGACCGACTATTCTGGTACCCGCGACTTCGCCACGGCCGAGACGGCGCTCCTTATCGGCTGTGCGCTAGTTCCGGTGGGCAGGGATGAATATCCCGGCGCCGACGGCCAAATCTGGGCCGAAGCCGATATCGACGAGGCCGCCGCTGCGATGCGCAGAATTGCCGGCGACCGCACTCTCGCCGAACGTCTCGGCCGTGCCGGACGGGCCCGCATCCGCGAGCTCTACGACCCGGAGGTCGTCGGAGCGCGCTATCTCGACCGCTTCGCGGCGATTGCAAAGGCGGCATGAATACCGGCTGAACGCGCGGTTTCTTTACTTGTTTGGGCAGCACGCTGAGGTTCCGGCACGGCCCTTATAACAAGCGCGTCGAAGCCGCTAGCGCAAAAGGCGTTGATTGGCGATGGCGGGTATCTGCGGCAGATCCGACGACTGCAACCTCCCAATAGTTGGCAGGCTGCGTGAAGTCCTTGGGCTAGCGCGCGACCGCGCCGGCGCCAGCTCCAGCGACATGGCGGCGGCGTAGCCAATGTCCGAGGCGGTCCATGTAGATGTAGACGACGGGCGTCGTGAACAGTGTCAGCAGCTGTGAAACCAAGAGGCCGCCGACGATCGCAAAGCCGAGCGGCTGGCGGATCTCCGACCCGACACCGGTGCCGAGCATCAAGGGGACGCCGCCGAGCAGCGCGCACATCGTGGTCATCAGAATGGGGCGAAAGCGCAGCAGGCACGCCTCGTGGATCGCGTCTTCGGTGCCGAGCCCGCGCTCGCGCTGACCAACCAGCGCAAAGTCGACCAGCATGATGCCGTTCTTCTTGACGATGCCGATCAACAGGATGATGCCGATGATGCCGATCACGTCGAGCGGCTTGCCGAACAGCATCAGGGTCAGCAGGGCGCCGAGCCCCGCCGAGGGCAGGGTCGAGATGATCGTGATCGGGTGGATCGTGCTCTCGTAGAGCATGCCGAGGATGATGTAGACCGCGACGAGCGCGGCGAGGATCAGGATCGGCGTGCTGCCGAGCGAGTTCTGAAAAGCTTGCGCGCTGCCCTGGAAACTGGTGGCGATTGACGGCGGCAGGTGGAGATCGGCGGCGGTTTTTTGAATCGCTGTTACCGCGTCCCCAATCGCGGTGTTCGGAGCGAGGTTGAAGCTCAAGGTCACCGACGGGAACTGGCCCTGGTGATTTACCGCGAGCGGTCCGACCATCGACGTGACCTTGGCGAGCTGGCTCAGCGGGACTTGGGCCCCGGTGGCAGTTGTGGCATAGATCCGGCTGAGCGCGTTGCGGCCGAGCTGGAAATTGGGCTGGACCTCGAGGATCACATAGTACTCGTTCAGGGTGGTGAAGATCTTCCCCGCGGTGCGCTGTCCGAAGGCGTCGTAGAGTATCGAATCGACTACCGAGGGGTTGATGCCCAACCGGGAAGCAACATCGCGGTTGACCTCGACCTGCAGTACCCGGCCGGCGCTCTGCTGGTCGCTGGCGACGTCGGTCAACTGCGGCAGCCCTTGAAGCTTCTGCAGCAGTATGGGCGCCCAATGGTTGAGCTCCTCATTGTCGACATCGACCAGCGTGTACTGGTACTGGGTCTTGGAGAGCCGCGCCCCGATCGTGATGTCCTGCGCCGCCTGCATGTACAAGGTCACCCCCTCGACCGGCTGCAGCGCCCGATTTAACCGCGCGATCACTTGGTCGGCACTGGCGCTTCTCTGGCCGAGCGGCTTCAGGGTGATGAACATGCGCCCGTCATTCAGTGTGACGGTCGGCCCGCCGGGTCCGATATAGGCGATCGCCGAGGCGACTGCGGGGTCCTTCGTCACCACGTCCAGAACTGCCTCCACGCGTCCCTTCATGCCTTCCGGGGAGATGTCCTGAGCTCCCTCGGCAATGCCGATTATCAGGCCGGTGTCCTCCTGCGGGAAAAATCCTTTGGGGATCACAACGAACAGAATGCCCGTCACGATGATCGTCGAGATCATCACGGTCAGCGTGATCAACCGATGGCGCAGCGCCACGACCAAAGCCCGGTCGTAGACGGCAACCAGCCCTTCGAAGAAGCGCTCGACCGCGCGCGAGACGCGCCCGGCGGATGTATTGCCCTCCGATGTCAGCAGGCGAGAGCACATCATCGGCGTCAATGTCAGTGACACGACCACCGAGACGAGTATCGCCACCGCGACGGTGACGGCGAACTCGCGGAACAAGAGGCCGACGATGCCGCTCATCAGGAACAGCGGAATGAATACGGCGACCAGCGATATCGAGATCGAGACGATCGTGAAACCAATCTCGCCCGCCCCCTGCAGGGCAGCCTCCATCGGCGTCGCCCCATTCTCGATGTGCCGCACGATGTTCTCGATCATCACGATCGCATCGTCGACCACGAACCCGACGGCGATCGTCAGCGCCATCAGCGAGAGATTGTCCAGGCTGAACCCCAGCACGTACATCACCATGAATGTGCCGATCAGCGACATCGGCACCGCTACCGCCGGGATCACGGTCGCCCAGACCTTGCGCAGGAACAGGAAGATGACGCCGACGACCAGCGCGATCGTCAGCAGCAGAGTGTGCTCGACATCGGTGACGCTGGCGCGGATGGTCTGCGTGCGGTCCGACGCGATGTAGATCTTCAGCGAAGGCGGCAGCGACGCCTGGAGCTGCGGCAGCGCCTTTTTGATCCGGTCGACGGTCGCGATCACGTTCGCGCCGGGCTGGCGCTGCACCGCAAGAAGGATCGCGCGCCGCGTGTTCAGCCAACCTGCGAGCGTCTTGTCCTGCGCCGCGACAACAGCGTGGCCGACATCGCGGACGCGTATCGGCGCGCCGCCGGGATAGAGGCCCGAGCGATAGGACAGGATGTAGTCGTTGAACCCTTGCGCCGTCATCAGCTGGTCGTTGGTCTGCAAGGTGGAGGCTTGCTGGCCGCCATAAAGGGTACCCTTGGCCTGATTGACCGTGGCAGTGCTCAAAGCAGTTCGCACTGCCTCCAGGTCCAAACCCTCCGCCGCAAGTTGCGCCGGATTGACCTGGACCCGGATCGCCGGGCTCTGCTGCCCGCCCACCGTGACCAGGCCGACGCCGGGCATCTGCGCTATCTTTTGGGCGAGGATGCTGTTCGCGTAATCGCTGACCTTGGTAAGCGGCAGCGTGTCCGATGTCAGCGCCAGCAACAGCACCGGCGTGTCGGCCGGGTTGGTCTTCCGGTAGATCGGCGGATTTAGGAGGGTGGGGGGCAGGTTCGAGGCCGCCGCATTGATCGCTGCCTGCACGTCCGCCGAGGCCGAATCAACGGTGCGGCTGCGGTCGAACTGGAGCGTGATCTGGGTATATTCGGTCGCGCTGCTCGAGGTCATTTGAGAGAGGCCAGGAATCTGTCCGAACTGGCGTTCGAGCGGGGTCGTGACCGAAGAGGCGACAGCCTGCGGACCGGCGCCGGGCCACTGCGCGGTCACCTGAATCGTCGGGGAATCGATGTTCGGCAGCGCTGCCACCGGCAACAGCTCGTAGCCGATCAGTCCCAGCAGCAATATCGCCACCATCAGCAACCCGGTCGCGATCGGCTTTCGTATGAAGGTCGCCGAGATGTTCATGGCAGCATGCCCGAGCTTGCCGTCGAGGGGTTCGGCACGGCGCTCGGATTGTTCGGGTCGGCCAGCGACACCAATGTGCCTTTTGACAGGCGATACTGCCCGCGCACGACGACAATCTCGCCGGCGCTCAAGCCCTTGTCGACGAGGGCCTCGCCGGTCAGCGTCTCGCTCACCGAAACCGGTCGCATTACCACCTTGTGATCTTGGTCTACGACGAAGACGAACTGCCCTTGCGGTCCCTGTTGTATGGCGTCGAGCGGGACGGTCAGGCCATTGTGCTGCACCGAGGTCACCAGCCGCACGTTGACAAACGTGCCGGGCCACAGCCGGCGCTGCTGATTGGGAAAGATTGCCTTCAGGCGGACGGTGCCCGAGGTAGGGTCGGCCTGGTTGTCGACCATAAGAAGCTGGCCGGTATCGAGCTGCGTCTTGCCGTCCTGGCTGAAGGCGATGGTCTCCAGCGGCCCCTTCGTGAGCGCGTCCTGCACCTCCGGGATGTTAGCCATGGGCAAGGTGAAGATCACGCTGATCGGCTGCACCTGGGTGACCACGACGACGCCGGTCGCAGAAGAGACGGCCCCATTGTTTGGTTGGATGATATTCCCGACATCGAGCAGGCGGATCCCGGTGACCCCGTCGAAGGGAGCGACGAGCCTGGTGTAGCTCAACTCGGTCTTGGCATATTCGACCGCCGCCTTATCGTTCTCGATTGTCGCCTGCTGCTGGGCCACCATCGCCTGCTGCGTCGCCACCTGCTGCTCCGGCGCAAACCCCTGCTTAGCCAGCGGGACATACCGGCCGAGGTTGATTTGCGCATTCTCGAGATGGGCCTGGTCGCGGGCGAGCGCGGCCTCCGCTTCGTCGAGCTGCGCCTCGAAGGTGCGCGGATCGATCTGGGCGAGCAGATCGCCTTTTTTGACGAATTGTCCCTCCTCGAAGGGGACATCGACGAGTAGCCCTGTGACCTGACTGCGGACTGTTGCCGTGTTAAGCGCCGCCACCGTTCCGATGCCGGTCATTACAATCGGGAAATCGTGCTGCTGAACGGTCGTCGCGATGACTGGAACCGGTGGAGCCGGCTGCGGTACTGCAACGTCAGGCCTCTGTACGAAATGTTGCCAGCCGAGATAACCCCCCGACACGGCTACGAGCAGGCCAAGGCCAAGGAGCCAGTATCTATACCGGTGTCTCGCCGCGGATTTATTCGATGTGGCGAGTGAGGCAGTCATCGGCGCGCAGGCCTACCAGGTGCCTGTTCTGGCAGAGCGACAGACGCTCTCAATCAGCAGGGTCAGAGACCCGAAAAGCAGCACGGCGCCGCCGATAAGCGGACCCGCAACATCGGCCAACAATCCGGCCGCGGCGACGATCGCAAGCACCGCTATCGCCAGCCGCTTCTCGGCGATAAACATGCCGAGCAATTCGGCCGCGAGTTCTTTGAGGATCGTCATCACGCGAACTCCACGGCGAGTTTTCGGGCGAGGGTAGAGGCGACGAGGCCCGCACCCAGGAACAGGGCGGCGAACAACAGCAGCGCCAAATCCTGCCCGGGCCAGGCGATGCCGAGCCCTTCGCCGGTCCAGAACACGCCAAAGGCGGACAGCATGACGCCAACGCCGAATTTGAGAGCATTCTCCGGGACTCGTGACAGCGGCCGGTGGATGATTGCTCCGGTGAGGAGAACCACGGCACAAGCGGCGAGAGCGCCGAGGCCCGCGGGCACCATCAGCCCGCGCCCGGCCCCTACGGCGATCACGATGAAGACGACTTCGAGCCCCTCGAGCAGTACCGCCTTGAGCGCGGTGATGCCGGCCGCCCAGCCGAGGTTTCTCTGCTGCCGGCGTGCCTGTTCACTCAGCTCGACCGTTTCGGCCGCAAAGATGGCCTCTTCGTCATGCAACGGGATGACGCCGGCGCTTCGCAGCGACGCTTTCCTGAGCCAGCCCATGCCGAAGAGCAGCAGCAGAACCCCGATCGCAAGCTGCAGCGCAGCGATCGGCACATGGTCGAGCAGAGGACCCAGTATGAGGACAATGGCCGCGAGCAGGGCGAGACCGGCGGCGGCACCGAGCGTGGCGGGCCGCCAGCCGCGCAACGTCGTAACCGCGAGCACAATGGTGAAGGCCTCGACCACTTCGACCAGCGAGGCCAGGAAGGCCGCGCTTACCGCGGGTGCTGCAGTGGACCACGCCGTCATGTTCCCTTCCTCAGCGGTTCTCGTCATGCGCTTCGAAGACGCGTTGCGCATAAGCATCGAGCAGGCTTTCACACCCCTTGAGCCGCTCCGCGGCTTCGGCGGCGCGCCCGCCCCCATAAAAATCCAGCTTTTTGATCTTTTCGAGCCAACCCTGCAGCTTCTTCACCTCGACGTCGTTCTCTTCGAGTTCGTTGTAGGTAAAGTGCCGTGCGGCCGTTTCCTTGGCCATCTCGGTTTCGAAATCATCACATTTGTCGATGAACTCGCGATAGGCATCGTCCCGGTCGGCCTTGAAGCGGGCAACGACCTTTTCCTCCTGCGCTCGATCGAGGGCGACGGCCTGCAGAATGACTACATCGCCGCCCATCTCGGCGACGTCGTTCTCCAGCATCTTCACCCGCCGCACATGGTCATCCGTCTTAGGCAGGAGGCACACGCCATTTTGCAAATAAACGGCGCCCAAACCCTTTAGCCGTCGCCAAAGCGCAACGCGCTTCGCCGCCGGCTCCGCCGGGACCTTATAGGTCAACAGTAGCCACCGATACGCATCCATCGGCACTTATGATATGTTACGGCTGTAACATTTCAAGGCCGGCGAGATCGCGGATCGATCTGCACGGTGGCAGTCATCCCGGCCGCCAGGACTACACCCTCGGGCACCTGATCGATGTGGATGCGCACCGGAATGCGCTGCGCGAGGCGCACCCAGGTGAAGATCGGGTTTACGGTGGCGAGCCCTTGCCCGTTGGGTTGCGCGTTCGCGACGTTGATGCCGCGGGCGATGCTGCCGACATGGCCGCGAACGATCTGGCGGTAGCCCATCAGCTTGATGCTGGCCGGGTCGCCGACCTGGATCGGCTCGAGATTAGTCTCCTCGAAATAGCCGTCGATCCAGAATGAATCGGCATCGACGAGAGAGATTTCGTTCTGCCCGACATTGGCGTAGTCGCCGAGCTGCGCCAGCAGGTTCGTCACCCAGCCGTTGACCGGAGAGCGGATCTGGGTGCGCTCGAGGTTGACCCGCGCCTGGTTCAGATTGGCCTGGGCCTGCTGATATTGGGCTTGGGTGGCGAGCGCGGTGCTCTCAAAGGTCTGTTTTTCTTCGACCGTGACAGCCAGGGTGGTCAGCTCCTGCCGGCGCTTGGCCTCTCGCTCAGCATTCTGCGCGTTGACCTGAGCCTGCTGCACCGCCGCCTCGGCGAGGCTGACGGCGATCCTGTAGTTGGTCGGGTCGATGACCATCAGCAGGTCGCCCTTGTGCACGAATTGATTGTCGGCGACCGGCAGCTCGACGATGCGCCCGGAGACCTCCGGAGCCATCGTCACAACATAGGCGCGCACCGTGCCGTCGCGCGTCCACGGCGCGCCCATATAGGCGTCCCACATCGCCCGACCGAGCACCGCGGCGACTGCGATCGTCGCCAAGGTGATCAGCAGCGGAAGGATCCGCAGGCGCCGCCTGGGCGTTTCGCGAGGTGTCGGCTCGGGCGGCCAGACGGCTGCGGGACTGTCTGCCGCCGCTTCACGCTTCGATTTGGTTTCGACATCCGACATGGCGACTCAACGCGCCGCGGCGAGGACCATCGAGGACAGCACGATCATGTAAACAGCGAACACGAACAGCGACGGGTGCCAGACATGGCGCAACAAACCAAAGCGGGCCACGAACCGCCGCAGCCCGATCGTGACGAGCCAGGCGGCCACCATCATCACCGAGATCGGCGCGAGATAGACGCCGAATAGGTTGATTTCGGTGAACCTCACGCGGGCGCTCCTGCGTCGAAGTAAGCGGCATGTTGGGTGAGCGCCTCTGACATTGCAAGGATGCTGCCGCGCGCCCGGAGAGCGGCGGCGCCCGGACGAAAGGAGAGGGCCTCGTCGAGTCGGGCGAGGCGGGCGGTCGCGATCGCGCTGTCACCTCGCACGACGGCCTCGAGCGCGGCATCGAGTTCTAACCCCAGATCCAGCCGGCGAGCGCGGCGGCGAAGCTGGATTATCTCGCTACCCACCGAGAACGCCGCCATGAGCTGCGAGCGCTGCAACGGTTGCGCCTCATCCGGCAGCGCCGAGAACCGGCCATACATGCGACCTTCCCAGTCGTCGGGCGTATGCGGGATCGGACCAGTCGCGAGGCGGCGCAGATCGCGCAACGTCAACGCCAGCAACCGCTGCGTCCGAAATGCGGGTGACAGCGGCGGCATCAAGCGAAAGGAAATCGCCGCTGCGCCCACACCTGCGACGATCGCCAACGCGGCGTTGTAGAACTGGACGGTGTCATAGCTCATCGGGTTCGCGGGAGCGAGCAGCGGCACGAAATTTGCCGCCATGGCCGTAAACATCGCCGTCTGCCATGGCTGGGCCATCCCGGCACCGGCGGGCACCAGGACAAGGCCGATTGCGAGGCTAAAGTCGGCAAAGCTTTCCGAGTTCGGCAGCACCGCAAATGCGATGATCGCCGCGAAAGCTGCGGTGAGGCTGGTCCCTATCATAAACCCTATGGCTGTAGCGTAAGCCTGGTCGGCTCGCGGCGCGAACAGGATGACGCCAATCGCGGCAAAAGTGATCGCCCCCGCGCCGTTCGGCCATTCGGTGATGATCCAGAAGAGTTCGACGGCACCGATCGTAACGAAAGCACGCCCCGCATTGACCAGAGAAGGAAGTAAATCGGGCACGCGGAGGCGGAAGCCGCCACGACGAGGAACGGGTCGGGCGGGATCGTCGACAAGCAATGCCAGCCCGTTGAGGGCGTGCGAAATGCCGGCGAGCACCTCCGCAGTCTGATCGGAGAGTAGCCGCAGCGATGGCGTGACCGTCGGCAGGGCGATGAGCCTCCGTACCGCCGCCTCGCAAATCCGGCGCAGGCCGACGGGGTCGTCTATCCAGCGTGCCGGTTCGCCCTGCACTGGAGCTGATCGCAGCTCCTGCGGCACGGCCTGCAGAACGGCGTACGCCTCTTGCCGCGCCTGGTCATCCGACAGCCCTATGAGGTGATTCGCCAGCGTCCGCCAGCCGGCCAGAGCGGCGAGCAAGCCGTCGACCGCTGTCTGCAGCACTGGAGAATGGTAGCGGAGCTGGGAAGATTCCCCGATCGCCTCGTCGATGACCGGGTCGAGCGCGATGACCCGTCGCACGAGCTCCCGCCGAACCGGCTGAGTATCCGGGAGGTCGGGTCCGGCCAGTGCCAATGTGTTGGTAAACCGGCCCGTGATCTCGGCGGAAATGGCGCCGAACACTGTGGCTAGCCGGCGCCGGGCGCCACCCAAATCCGTGCTGGCGAGAACGACGCCGGCGCAGACGATGCCGATGCAGATCTCGCTGGCGCGATAGACGGCGAGCATGAAGGCCTGACCATTCGGGCCGCCGGTCGCGCCGAGCTGGTCGCTCGCGATGATCGCGACCGTGTAGCCGGCAAGCGCCGCCGAATAGGCAGCGAAGTTGCGCAGCAAGGTGGCGACGAGAGCGCACCCGGCGCCCCACAGCGCCAGGCTCACGAGAAATGGGCCCCGGTCTTGCGGAAAGCACGCAGTCAGCACCACAACCGCCACGGCCCCCACGAGGGTGCCGATCATCCGGAACCACCCCTTGCGCAGCGAAGCCCCGAGATGCGGTTGACAGACGATTGCCGCGGTGGTCCCGGCCCAGTACGCGTTGTCGAGCTCGAGCCAGAACGCAACGTAGAGCGCGAGACAGACCGAAGCCCAAAGCCGCAGGCCGAAGAGCAGCGGCGGCCCCGCCGCCCGCAAAGCATTGGATAGCTGCCCGGCGTCGAAGATCGTGGTCCATCGCGGCGGCCAACCGCTCGCCCGAAGTTCGGCCCTTTTCATCAGCCGAATTTATCCTACCAATTCGCGGCGCGCGACCTCGCCGGGCGGGTGCGGGCGGTCCCACTCGGCAGCGAGAACACCATCGTCGCCGCGATCGGCGGAAATCCTCAAATTCCTATTCGAGCGCTGACCGCTTTTAGCGTTCGGCGCTCCGTTGCAGTCCTTGCCGCTCGTCTTCGGACATTTCCGGTTCGAGTATCTGGAGCGCCCCGTCCGGGCGAGAATGCTCGGCAGGGAGAGCGCGTGACCTTGTGTCGGGGGTTATACGAACCGATAGGGATCACTGCCCGCTTGTCACGCAATACCATTTCAGCAATGCGCGCCGCGACCCATGCCGATCCCTTGTTGACTGGCTCCAATGCCCTTGATGATCGCTATATTTTCATATCGCACCTCCTGTTCAATCTAACGGCGGACTTTTTCTCGGTCTTGGGGCTGACTTCGCCAGCAGCTCGATTACCGGCACGCGTGCGGCCCGGGCCGATGGCCACACAAACACCTCAGATGTGCCATGCTCTTTAAGCATCTGCACATAGACTGCTGCGCGGCAATCAGGATGCGAGGCAAGCGGCGATCAGGATGAGAAAGTGTCGCCGGATGGGTGACAGAAGGAGGGCGTAGCCCGACTGAAGTTGCGAATCTGGCGAACGGCGCGGCCCCGCAAGGGGGCGCGTTGGCTGGCGGTCGCGGCCGGTCGGAT
>Ga0209040_10002109_pt1 | contig 15721 bp, 11 predicted proteins | sample BogFormECP12_OM3_FD_188240 | JGI IMG/M metagenome (GOLD analysis project Ga0209040, IMG submission 188240) | Bog forest soil microbial communities from Calvert Island, British Columbia, Canada - ECP12_OM3 (SPAdes) (version 2) | ecosystem: Environmental > Aquatic > Freshwater > Wetlands > Bog ...
ACTCCCTACACAGAACTCCTCTCCGCGCTCATGGCGCACAAACCCCAGGTCGCCAAAGCCTTGACAGAACCCCACCCGTTCAGGGATGACATGTCTACCGTCCCGGACGTGCTCGCACCGGCCAAGCTCGGTCCGGTGACGCTGCGCAACCGGATCATCAAGTCGGCGACGTTCGAAGCGTCGACTCCGAATGCGCTCGTGAGTGACCGCCTGATCAGGTTCCACCGATTGCTCGCCGCGGGCGGAGTGGGAATGACGACCGTCGCCTATTTGGCGGTTTCACCCGACGGGCGCACGGACTTCGACCAGATTTGGTGGCGCCCGGAAGCGATACCGGGCCTACGCAAACTGACCGACGCCATTCACACCGAAGGTGCGGCCATCAGCGCGCAGATCGGGCACGCCGGGCCCCTCGCGCATTTCAACACCTATCGGGGCAGGGCAATCGCGCCCATGCGGGCGTTCAACCCTTTCGGGCTCAAATTCTCCAAACAGGCCACGCGTGCGGACGTCGACAGGGTGATCGCAGACCACGCCACGGCGGCGCGGTTCGCGATCGACGCCGGGTTCGACGCGATCGAGATTCACCTGGGCCACAACTACCTCGCCAGCGCCTTCCTCAGTCCACTGATCAACAAGCGCGATGACGAGTTCGGCGGATCGCTGGCGAACCGCGCCAAGGTGGCGCGCGGCATCGTGATGGCGGTGCGCGACGCGGTGGCGAAGGAGGGCACCCCGATCGCGGTAACGGCCAAACTCAACATGACCGACGGCGCGCGCCGCGGCATCCCCGTCGAGGAATCGTTGCAGACCTCCAAGTGGCTCGAGGAGGACGGCGGCCTGGACGCCATCGAACTCACCGCGGGCAGCTCGCTGGTCAACCCGATGTACCTGTTTCGCGGCGACGCGCCGGTCAAGGAATTCGCCAAGGGATTTCACCGTCCGATGCGGTGGGGCGTGCGGACTATGGGCAAGAAGTTCATGCGCGAATACCCCTACCGGGAGGCGTATCTGCTGGACGACGCCAAGCTGTTCCGCGCCGAGCTGTCAATGCCGCTGATCCTGCTCGGCGGCATCACCAACCGGGAAACGATGGACCTGGCCATGGCCGAGGGATTTCAGTTCGTCGCGATGGCCCGGGCACTGCTGGCCGAGCCCGACCTGGTCAATCGGATCGCCCGCGACGGCGCGGGCGTGCGGTCGGCGTGCACGCATTGCAACCGGTGCATGCCGACCATCTACAGCCACACCCATTGTGTGGTGACCGGCGCGCCGGACGCGAATAGGACGACGTAGCCGGCCCATCGCGGAACCCGCCGTGTCGCAACTGTTGCAATTGGGGCATGGGGTCCTCCAGCTACAGTTGGTGCGATGACTCCGCCAGCCCCACCAGCGCTGACCGTTCGGCATGACGGGTCGGAACGGACATTCGCAGCGGGCCATGACGTGGTGGTCGGGCGCGACCTCCGTGCCGATATGCGCATCACGCACCCGCTGATTTCGCGTGCCCATCTCTTGCTGCGGTTCGATCAGGGCAGGTGGCTGGCGATCGACAACGGTTCATTGAATGGGACCTTCGTCAACGGCCGGCGGGTGCCGGTGGTCGACATCCACGACGGCCAGTGCGTCAACATCGGAAATCCCGACGGGCCATCGCTGAAATTTGAGGTTGGGAGGCACCGCGGGATGGTTGGGCGCCCACCCCAAACCGCCTCGATGCCCATCGCCGCGGCATCCGGGACAGCCTGGCCAAGCTCTCAGATGTCCGGACAACCAGGCCCTGCGATGGCCGCTCCCCCACCGCCCGCCCCGGGCCCACCCGGACGCCCAGCAAATTGGGCCTCGCCACCACCACCGCGACCGCACCCCGGCGCGCCCGGGCAGCCCGTGTATCCGACCAGCGGCGGCCCGCCGCGGCCCACTGCGTACCCGACCAGCTCGCCGCCACCGCCGACCACATTCCAGGCGCCTCATCAGAAGTCCGGCGTGGGATACGCGGGGTCGCCGAATCAGCCGGCGCAGACCCAGATGTCGCCCAGCGCGAAGCCGCAAGAGGTGTCAGTGTCGAACCTGGCGACGAAGATGATCCAGGCATTGCTGCCTTCCCGAACCGGGGCGCTGCAGCAGCCACTGGGCTCAGCCACGATCGGCCGTGCCACCGATAACGACATCGTCATCCAGGACGTCCTGGCGTCGCGCCATCACGCGTTCTTGACCCAGACGCCGCTGGGCACCGAGATCCGCGACGCACACAGCGTCAACGGAACCTTCGTCAACGGTGTCCGGGTGGGGTCCGCGGTGCTCACCGAAGGCGACGTGGTCACCATCGGCAACGTCGACCTGGTGTTCACCCGCGACACCCTGGTCCGCCGCACCGAAGCGGCCACACGCACCGGCGGCCTGGAGGTGAACGCCGTCTGCTTCACCGTCGACCGCGGCAAGCAACTGCTCGACCACATCTCGCTGACCGCCCGTCCCGGGACGCTGACCGCCATCATCGGCGGGTCCGGCGCCGGCAAGACCACGCTGTCGCGGCTGATCGCCGGATACACCAGCCCCACCTCCGGCTCGGTCACGTTCGAGGGCCACAACATCCACACCGAGTACGCGTCCATGCGCAGCAGGATCGGGATGGTTCCCCAGGACGACGTCGTCCACCGCCAGCTGACGGTCAACCAGGCCCTCGGCTACGCCGCCGAGCTCAGGCTGCCCCCCGACACCAGCAAATCCGATCGACAACAGGTCGTGGCGCAGGTCCTCGAGGAACTCGAACTGACCAAACACGCCGATACCCGGGTCGACAAGCTGTCCGGCGGCCAGCGCAAACGCGCCTCGGTGGCGCTGGAACTGCTCACCGGGCCGTCGCTGCTGATCCTCGACGAACCGACCACCGGCCTGGACCCGGCGCTGGACCGTCAGGTGATGATGATGCTGCGCCAATTGGCCGACGCCGGCCGGGTGGTGCTGATCGTCACGCACTCGGTGTCCTATCTCGACGTCTGCGATCAGCTGCTGCTGGTGGCACCCGGCGGCAAGACGGCGTTCCTGGGCCCGCCCAGCCAGATCGGTGCGGCCATGGGAACCACCAACTGGGCTGACATCTTCACGAAGGTGGGCGCCGACCCGGATGAGGCCAATCGCCGCTTCCTTGCCGAAAATCGGCCGCGGCCGGCCGCTGCGTCCGACGCCAGCCCGAAGGACTTGGGCGAACCGGTACACACCAACGTCCAGCGCCAGTTCTCCACGGTTGCGCGCCGCCAAGTGCGGCTGGTGATCTCCGACCGGGGCTACACGCTGTTCCTGGCGCTGCTGCCGTTCCTCATCGGCGTCCTCACCCTCACCGTTCGCGGCAAGACCGGATACGGCATGGGGGACCCGACGAGCAACTCACCCAACCAGCCCGACCAGATTCTGGTCATGCTCACCGTCGGCGCCGTATTCATGGGTACCGCGCTGACGATTCGCGACCTCGTCGGCGAGCGTCCCATCTTCCGGCGTGAGCAGGCCGTCGGCCTGTCGACCATGGCGTATCTGCTGGCCAAAATCGCGGTGTTCAGCTTGTTCGCGACCGTGCAGGCGGCGATCGCAACTGTGATCTCGGTAGTCGGCTGGGGCCAGCCGATCGCCAACGCCGTGGTGCTGGGCAATGTCAGCTTCGAATTGTTCGTCGACGTCGCCGCGACTTGCGTGGCCTCGGCGCTTTTGGGAATGGCCTTGTCGGCAATCGCCAGCTCCCAGGATCAGATCATGCCGCTGCTGGTGGTCGCCATCATGTCGCAGCTGGTGTTCTGCGGCGGGTTGATCTGGGTGACCAACCGGCCCGTACTCGACCAGTTGTCGTGGGGCACGCCGGCCCGGTGGGGCTACGCGGCGTCGGCGTCGACGATCGACACCCACCGCCTGGTGGTTGGCCCGACCGACCCCAAAGACCAACACTTTGCCCACACCAAGAGCGCATGGCTGTTCGACATGGGGATGCTCGGGCTGTTGTGCGTGGTCTATAGCGCCATCGTGTGGTGGAAAATCCGGCTCAAGCGGCACTGAACCGATGAATCGACCCGCGCAACCCGTGCTGACGGTTCGGGCTAACCGGTCCCAAGGCAGCTTCGCGCCGGGCCGCGATGTGGTCGTCGGGAGTGGCCTGCGCGCCGACCTGCGCGTGGCCCACCCGCTGATCGCCCGCGCGCACGTGCTGCTGCGCTTCGATCAGGGCAGGTGGACGGCGATCGACAACAACTCGCTCAACGGGATGTTTGTCGAAGGACGGCGGATTTCGATCGTCGACATCCACGACGGCCAGAGCATCAACATCGGCAAGCCCGACGGGCCGCGGGTGACCTTCGAAGTTGGACATCACCAGGGCGCGGTCGGTCAACTGCCGCCGACGGAGACGGTCCGGGTGATTGCGCCGCCCGGAGGTGCGCCCGCGACTCCGCCCAGCGGTCCGCTCGGAAGTCCGCCACAGCCGCGTCCGCAGGCCCCCTACCAGACACCCCGGCCAACTCCACCATCTGCCCAGTCCACGCCGCGCCCCGAGTCGGATCTGAATCCACCCACCCGAATGGCCGAAGGCACCACGGTGTCGCAGGTCCCGACCCAGATGCTGAAAGCGGGAGCCGGATCGGCGCGCCAGACAACCACGGGTGCCCGCATCGGTCGGGCGATCGACAACGACATCGTCATCCAAGACGTGCTGGCGTCGCGCCACCACGCGTATCTGGCCCCGACGCCGATAGGCACCGAGATCCGCGACGCGCACAGCATCAACGGCACATTCGTCAACGGGATCCGGGTCGGATCGGCCGTGCTGACCGAGGGCGACGTGGTCACGATCGGCAACGTCGACCTGGTTTTCACCGGCGGCATCCTGGTTCGCCGTACCGAGGCGACAGCGCGCACGGGCGGTCTGGAGGTGCGCGGCGTCGGGTTCAGCATCAATGCGAAGGCGCTGCTCGAGAACGTCACGTTGACCGCCAGGCCCGGCACGCTGACCGCCATCATCGGTGGGTCCGGCGCCGGCAAGACCACGCTGTCGCGGCTGATCGCCGGATACACGACCCCCAGCTGCGGCACGGTGACCTTTGAGGGCCACAACATCCACACCCAGTACGCGTCGTTGCGCAACAGGATCGGGATGGTCCCCCAGGATGACGTCGTGCACCGCCAGCTGACCGTCAACCAGGCGCTCGGCTATGCGGCCGAGCTGCGGCTGCCGCCGGACACCAGCGAACAGGACCGACAACGGGTCGTCGCCGAGGTACTCGATGAATTGGGGCTGACGAAACATGCCGACACCCGGGTCGACCAGCTCTCCGGAGGCCAGCGCAAACGTGCCTCGGTCGCACTCGAACTGCTCACCGGGCCCTCGCTGCTGATCCTCGACGAGCCGACCTCGGGTCTGGACCCGGCGCTGGATCTGCAAGTCATGACGATGCTGCGGCAACTGGCCGACGCCGGTCGCGTGGTGCTGGTGGTGACGCACTCGCTGACCTACCTCGATGTCTGCGATCAGGTGCTGCTGATGGCGCCTGGCGGCAAGACGGCGTTCCTGGGCCCACCCGACCAAATCGGTGCGGCCATGGGAACCACCAACTGGGCGCACATTTTTGCCAAGGTGGGCGCCGACCCCGACGAGGCCAATCGCCGCTTCCTGGCTCAGAACCGACCCTCGCCACCCACGCAGGCGGCCCCAGGCGATCTGGGCACCCCGGCGCACACCAGCAAAAGCCGCCAGTTCTCCACGATCGCCCGCCGTCAGGTTCGCTTGGTCGTCTCCGACCGGGCGTACTTCGTGTTCCTGGCGCTGTTGCCGTTCATCATGGGTGGGTTGTCCCTGACCGTTCCGGGCAATACCGGATTCGGCATCGCCCCGCCGACCAGTGAGACGCCCGACGAAGCCGCCCAGATCTTGACGCTGCTGTCCATCGCCGCCGTCTTCATGGGCACCGCGCTGACGATCCGCGACCTCATCGGTGAGCGTGCCATCTTCCGGCGCGAACAAGCCGTCGGCCTGTCCACCGGGGCCTACCTGAGCGCCAAGATCGCGGTGTTCTGCTGGTTCGCGATCATCCAGGCGGCGATCGCGACGGCCATCGTGATCCTTGGCAAGGGCGCACCTACCCAACAAGCGGTATTGCTCGGCAATCCGAGCGTCGAGCTGTTCGTCACCATTGCCGCGACGTGTGTGGCCTCGGCGATTCTGGGTTTGGCGCTGTCGTCGATAGCCCGCTCGAATGAGCAGATCATGCCGCTGCTGGTGGTGTCGCTGATGCTGCAGCTGGTGCTTGCCGGTGGCCTGATCCCGGTGACCGGCCGGATCTTCCTCGACCAACTGTCCTGGGTGGCGCCCTCACGGTGGGGCTACGCGGCATCGGCGTCGACGGTCGACTTGCGGGCGCTGGTGCCCGGTTCGCTCCTTCCCAAGGACAGCCACTGGCTGCACACGAAGAGTGCGTGGGTGTTCGACATGGCGATGCTGGGAGCGCTGACGGTCGCCTACTCCTGCATCGTGCGGTGGCGCATCCGGCTCAAGCGCTGACCCATCACGCGTCCAGACGCAGCCCGTGCGCCAGGGCATAGGCCAAAGCTTGCGGGACGTCGACGCGCGCGCCCGCCAGCGAGGCGGTTCGCACAACGACACGTCGATGGTCGCGCCGCGCAGCACGGCCTTGCGCAGGTCGGTCTCCACCAAGCTGGTCTCCCTTAGCCGCCCTTAGCCGGCAACCACCCATATCGACACCCCCAAGGTCGTTGCCGCCGAACACCGCCAGCGAGAAGTCCACCTCGTCGAACGTCAACGGCCGCAGCCGGCATTGCACAAAGACCGAGCCCAACATGCTGCACTGGCGAAATACGTCCCCCGCAAGCGGGCGGTGCCCCCAGTGCCACAATGATGTTCGTTGAAACGTGCAATTTCGAAAGGCTGATGCGCGGTGTTCCGACTCGGCCAGGTTGACGCCGCTGAAATCGCATTCGCTGAACACGACTCGTTCGGTGCGCAATCGAGAAAGGTCTGCGTTATTGAAGTCGCGGAAATCCCTGGCGGCAAATTTGCAATCGGTCCACTGCAACGGCGGTCAGCTACCGCTGGATGTCAGGCAGTGCATTGCGTATTCACTCACCGCGATCAATGCGTCAGTCGCTGACCTGCGATCCCTGGCATCCACGCTGATCACCGGAATATGCGGGGGCAGCGTCAACGCTTCGCGCACCTCGCCCGTCGGATACCTTGGCGCACCGTCGAATTCATTGACCGCGACCACAAACGGCAGGTTGCGGTTCTCGAAGAAGTCGACCGCCGGAAAGCTGTCCTGCAGGCGCCGGCAGTCGACCAGCACGATCGCTCCGATAGCGCCGTGCACCAGGTCGTCCCACATGAACCAGAACCGGCGCTGGCCCGGGGTACCGAACAGGTAAAGCACCAGGTCGTGGGCCAAGGTGATCCGGCCGAAGTCCATTGCCACCGTGGTGGTCTGCTTGTGCGGAGTGGCCTCAAGCATGTCGACGCCGACCGAGGCGTCGGTGACCATCGCCTCGGTGCGCAGTGGCATGATCTCCGAAACCGCCCCGACGAACGTGGTCTTGCCCGCGCCGAACCCTCCCGCGATGACGATCTTCGTCGCTGTGGTGGCTCCCCCCTCAGAGTGCGCCTCAGAGTGCTTTAAGGCCACGCAGCGTCCTTCCTATGAGTTCGCGGCGCTCATCGCGGGTCGAACGGTCGCTCAACGTTCTATGCACTCGAAGGTAACCTGACATAACCAGCTCGCCGACCAGGACGCGCGCGACGCCCAGCGGCAAATCCAGCCGGGCCGAGATTTCGGCGACCGAAGGGCTCTTGATACACAGTTGGATGATCTTGTCTGTCACGTCGTTGGGTGGCCACTTGTGAGCCAGCGCCGTCTGCAGCGTCTGAACAGGCGCTTCCAGCGGGAGGTCGACACTGGTCTCGGTCCGTCCGGCCGTCAACGTGTACGGGCGGACCAAGCTCGCCTCACGTCCGGGTAACCGGGCCTCCGGTGGCTCGCCTCTGTCCATCGCGGTTCACGAGTACGTCGCGCCGGGCGACGACGAGGCGCGGCGGGAAGACTGCACCACGCCGCCCACCTGTTCGACAAGGATGGCCATCTCGTACCCGATCTGGCCGATATCGCACGATGACACGGCGAGCGTCGCCAGATGCGAGCCGTCGCCGACGTGCATCAACAACAGATAGCCCTTCTGCATCTCGACCACCGACTGCAGCACCGGCCCACCGTCGAACAGCTGCGCGGCGCCGACGGCGAGGCTGGCCAGCCCCGAAGCCACCGCCGCCAACTGGTCGGCCCGTTCGCGCGACAGCCGCTCACTGGCGGCGATGGGCAATCCGTCGACGGACACCAGCAACGCATGCGCCACCCCGGGGACCTCGCGGGCGAACTTCGACACCAGCCAGCCCAATGAGTTGTTCGGCGCGTGGGCTCTCATTCCTGATCGCCCCGACCGGTTTCCCGGGCATGCGACCGTCCGCTGTGCACGCCGCCGAAATGGCCGCCAATGGAAGCGCGAACCGCTTCGGGGTCGCGGACAACAGCCGCGTGCTGCGGCTGCCGGTCGGGATGAAACGCGCCGTCCGATGCTGGCCCGGAATCCTGGTCCCCCTGATCAGGCCCGTCCTGCTCAGCAAATCCCCTGGCCACCCCGGCCCCTGGCACCAGCTGGGCGCCGGGTGTGCGCACCGGGAGGCCGTGGTCGGTGCGCGACTCGACCGGCTTGTCCTCGGCCTCGGCGGCCAGTGACCAGCCGCGGTCCCACACCGACTGCCAATCCAGGTCGGAGCTTTGGACCAGGTCGTGGGGATCGCTCAGCCACTCTGCAAGCATTCCTTGGTAGATCACGTCATCATCGGCCGCGCCTGCCCGAGCTGCAAAGAATGCCGAGGTGTCCGACGGCGCTTGGGCCGCGGCCGGTGCCTGCTGTGGCTCTGGCGGCCGCGGCTCTGGCGGCTGTGGCTGTGGCGGCTGTGGCTGTGGCTGGACCCCGTTCTCCCACCAGGGAGTGGCCAGCTCACGCCGCTTCCGCCCCTGCCGCTGCTCGGCGGGCTGGGCAGGAACGTCGGTGATGCCGCTGGAACCCGGAGTGCGGCGCGGCAACAACGTCACCGGCGTTCCAGCTCCCCCGTTGCGCTGTGACGTCTCGACGGAGGCAGCGGGCTGTGCGGCGGCGTGTCCGGCGGGCACACCGTCCAGCGAATCGACCGGCCGGTCGGGTACGGCGTTCGGCGGCGGGACCCGTACGCGTGCCTGCGGCCCTGCCGTCCGTGGCGCGGGTGGGCCCGCCGCAGCGCCCCGTACGAGGGCCTCGACGAGCACCGATGGCGGGAGGTAGATCTCCGCGGTCGTCCCGGTGCGCTCTTCATCCGTCGTCGGACCGCGCAGCCCGACCCGGAGGCCGTGTCGCGCCGCCAGCCGGCCGACCACGAAAAGGCCCATGTGGCGGGCATTATCGGGGGTGACCTCACCGCCTGACTGCAGGCGCATGTTGGCGATGCGCCGATCACCGTCGTTCATGCCCAGGCCGGAGTCGGACACCCACAGCAGAACGCCTCCGTCGCCGGTGCGTGCCGCGGAAACCCAAACCGAGGTTGTCGGCGACGAGTAGCGCAGCGCGTTGTCGATCAACTCGGCCAGGAGATGGATGATGCCGCCGGTCGCCGCACCGATCACCGTGCAATCGGGCACCCCCGCGGTTTCGACCCGGCGATAGTCCTCAACTTCGGAAACGGCGGCGCTGATCACCGTCGACAGCGGCACCGGCTCGCGCTGGTCGCGCGAAAGCTGTGCGCCCGCCAGCACCAGCAGGTTGGCGCTGTTGCGGCGCAGCCGGGCCGCCAAGTGATCCAGCCGGAAAAGGCTGTCGAGCCGGTCGGGGTCCTCCTCGTTGCGTTCCAACCGGTCGATGAGCGACAGCTGCTGGTCGACCAGTGAACGATTGCGCCGCGACATGGTCTCGAACATGTCGTTGACGAGCAATCGCAACCGCGCCTCGTCGCCGGCCAGCAGCAGCGCCTGGGTGTGCAATTCCTCGACGGCGTGGGCGACCTGGCCGATTTCCTCGGTGGTGTACACCGCCAGCGGCCTGGGAATCGGCTCGGCGCCGGCCCGGATTCGGGCGATCTCGTCCTCGAGGTCGGTGTGGGCGACCTTCAGCGCGCCGTCGCGCAGCACCCGCAGCGGGCCGACCAGCGCGCGCGCCACCAGCAGCACGATGCCTAGCGCGATCACCAGGGCGGCCAGCATCAGCCCGGTGTCGCGCATCGCGGCATCGCGCCGGTCGGCGGCCTGGTCCTGCACCGACTTCGTCACCGACGCAGTGGCGTCTTTGATGACCTGTTCGGCGATCCCGTCGGTGATCTGTATCGAGCGCAGCAACTCGGAGTTGTCGACGAGCGCACTGGCCGGATCGGACATGATCGCCATCCGCGTCACCATTTGCTGCTGCAGCGTTTTGGCTTCAGGCGAGCTGGCGCCGAGCACCTCGCTCATCCCGAACAGCGTCGATGGTTCGGTGCCGGCCAGGGTGATCATCGAGGTGCGCAACTCCGGTTCGGGCAGGTCTGCGCCGCGGGTCACCAGGATCTCCTGCATCGTCATCTGGCCGCGAGCCCCGACCGCTCGGCTCAAGCCCTGCGCCTGAGCCCGGATCTGCTCGCTGTCGACGCGCGCCGATTCGTTGATCACATCCTCGGCCGTCAACAGGATCGGCGCGTAGGTGGTCACCCGGTCGCGCAAACTGATGCTGTTGGCCAGGACCTTGTCCAGCAGCGCCTGACCGCCGTTCAACAGGGTGTTCACTCCCGATCGGACGTCGGGGATCACATCGGTGTCCGCCAGTCGCGTCTGCAGCTCGTACTTGCGCGCCTCGTAGTTCTTCTTGGCACCCTCGATGTCGCGTCCGGTGGAACTGGCCAGCAATGCGACGTCCAGTGACGACATGTATTTTGTGATCGCCGGGATCACGTCGGCGCGGGCAGCGGCCAGCCGTAAACCGCTGGCGCTGGCCATCGCACCCTCGACACGTAATCCGCCGAAAACCGTCGCCAGCGCCAGCGGTACCAGCACAATCGCCAAGACTTTCGATCCCACCGGCCAGTTGCTCAGCGCCCAGGCCGGCGGCCGTTTCTTCTTCTTCGGCGCCGCCGCGGCGGCCGGGGCATTCGGGCTGCCGGGTGGAACCGCCGCGACCGGAGGGGCCGGGCGGGTAAACATGGTCACTGGACCGCGGCCGCGCGACCGGCGGCAGGGCTGAGTTTTAGCGCTCGAAGAAACAAGAGGCTCATGAGACTTCCTGCTTTATTCCGCCCGCCCCAGGCCGATGGGCGCGGGCGATAAACGCCTGGCAACCCTGCGAGTATGACAGCCCGCAGTCGTAGTCACCACTGCCGTACCTGGCGAGCAGGTCTGGCAAACTCACCACGTGCAACGGCAAGGCGCCCACGGCAAACCGTTCCATTAGCCCAAGTCCAACGTTCTGGTTGCGCCAGCACGCTATAAGTAGTCGACTGCGGCAGCCCGCCCGTCTTTCAGTAGTCGACTACCGCAAGCCGCCCCATCGATTCAGGCGAGACTCGGTTACGCAATACCTGACCGCCGGCGCGACCACGCCCGGGAGGCAAGCCACGCGAGCAGGGCAGGCCCGACGAGCTAGATGGGACAGACATGTCGTACGTGATCGCTGCGCCGGAGATGATGACAGCAGGGGCAACGGATCTGGCAACCATCGGTTCAACGCTCGATGCGGCCCACACCGCGGCGGCGACCCCGACCCTCGCGCTGGCACCCGCGGCAGCCGATGAGGTGTCGGTGGGTATCGCGCACCTGTTCTCCCAGCATGCCCATGACTATCAGGCAGTGGCCATGAAGGCCGCTGCGTCTCAGGAGCAGTTCGTTCAGAACTTGAAAGTTAGCGCCGTGTCTTACACGAGCATCGAGGATGCCATTGCCTCGTTGTTGAATCGGTTCAGCACCTCGATTGCCAACGCTCTGTTCGGCTTATCCGAGATACCATATATTCTCGCTAATCTCGATGAATTTTTGCCTTACTTACTTAGCCTGGTCGTTTTTGCTCCTATTGTCTTAGGTCTTGTTGGCATTGTCTTTGCTATCGCTGCAGTCGAGGCACTAATTCAAATTATTACTTCGGTACTGGGTTCAGTTTAAACGTTTTGCGGTAGTAGGCACCTACCTGCCAGCAAAGATACGACGGGCGGGCCCGCTCGTCGGCGGCCGCGGCTGAGCCAAAAGCATTAAGCGGAAATACGCCTCAAACGGGATCATGTTCTGTGGGCTGAATTTGTTCGGTCAAACCGACGGCGCCACTCACCTTGCGCCCCGGATCGCCTCCAGCTGCCCCCTCGGCCGTCTTTTCGGGGGCGGTCTTAGCCTTCCGAGTACGCGCAACCGGGAGGATTCCGTATCGTGTTCAAGCTGCTGTTTTACTCTCCGCGCATCGCCGCCAACACGGGCAACGTCATCCGGACCGCGGCGGCCACCGGCTGCGAACTGCACCTGGTCGAGCCGCTGGGCTTCGACCTGTCCGAGCCCAAGCTACGGCGCGCTGGACTGGACTATCACGACCTGGCGTCAGTCACCGTGCATGCGTCGCTGGGGGCCGCGTGGGATGCGCTGTCGCCGGAGCGGGTGCTCGCGTTCACCGCGCACGCGACCACGTTTTTCACTGATGTCGACTACCAGGCCGGCGACGTGTTGATGTTCGGGCCGGAACCCACCGGGCTGGACGCCGCCACCCTGGACGACGCACACATCACCCAGCAGGTGCGCATCCCCATGCTGGCGGGCCGGCGCTCACTGAACCTGTCCAACGCCGCGGCGATCGCCGTCTACGAGGCCTGGCGGCAGCACGGCTACGCCGGGGCCGTCTGAGTCTGATGGTGGCGACCCGCTTCGCCCGGCTGCGCCGCCCTCGCGATCGCCACGGCTACCAGCTGTTCCAGTGCGTCAGGCTCTCGGCGGGCAGCCTTTTGGCCGGCCGGAAGTCGGTGCCTTTGGTGTAGGCGATCGGAAACAGCCCGCCCTGGCTGTACTGGTCGTAGGGAATGCCGAGCACTTCGGCCGCCTTCTTCTCGCCGTCGTCGAGCAGGTGCAGCGTGGTCCAGCAGGAACCCAGTCCACGGGAGCGCAGCGCCAGGCAGAAACTCCAGACCGCGGGAAACAGCGACGCCCAGAACGACACACCGCCCAACGGCTGCTTGGCTTCCCGACCGTAGATGCAGGGGATCATCAGGACCGGCGCCTCGTGCATGTGCTCGGCGAGGTAGGTCGCCGAATCCCGGACCAAGCCCATCCGCTCACCGCGAGTGTCGCCCTCGGCGTATTCGGCCGACGGGGCGCGCAGGTAGACCCGGGCGTTGGCCAGGTAGATGTCGCCGATCGCCTTCTTCTTTTCGGCGTCCTCGACGAACACCCATTGCCAGCCCTGCGAGTTGGAACCGGTCGGCGCCTGGAGCGCCAGTTCGAGGCATTCCGTCAGCACTTCGCGAGGTACCGGTTTGTCGAAGTCAAGGCGTTTGCGGACCGAGCGGGTCGTGGTGAGGACTTCGTCGAGGGACAGGTTGAGGGTCATGTTTGGAGGTTACATTCGGCGTTATGAGCGTCGAACTGACACAAGAAGTTTCCGACAGGCTGACATCGGATCACTATGGATGGCTGACCACCGTTGCGAAATCAGGACAGCCGGTCCCCCGGCTGATCTGGTTCTACTTCGACGGCGCGCAGCTGACGGTGTACTCCATGCCGCAGGCGGCCAAGGTCGCCCATGTCAAGGCGCACCCCAAGGTGAGTCTGGATTCCGATGGCAACGGCGGGGGCATCATCGTGGTCGGAGGTGTCGCGATGGTGGACGCCACCGACGTCGACTGCCGCAAAGACGAGCCGTACTGGGCCAAGTACAGCGACGAGGCCGCGAAATTCGGCCTGACCGAAGCGATGGCCTCTTACAGCACTCGGCTGAAGATCACCCCGACCAAGGTGTGGACCACCCCGACCGGCTAGCGAAGACTCAGCGGAAGTCGCGCGACCGGGAGCCGACCGTCAGGGTGATGCGGCCCATTCGCTCGGCCACGACGGTGACCGCGCCGCTGGCGTTTTGGACCTGACCTCGGATCAGCAGCGCCGGCGCCGTGTGCGCCAGCTTGCGATGTCGCGCCCACACCCCCGGCGTACAGAGCACGTTGACCATCCCGGTCTCGTCCTCGAGGTTGATAAACGTCACCCCTTGGGCCGTCGCGGGTCGCTGCCGGTGGGTCACCGCACCGGCGATCAGCACACGGTCGCCGTCGGGCACCGCTCCCAGCGCGTCGGCGGGCAGCACCCCCATCGCATCCAGGTCGGCCCGCAGGAACTGCGTCGGATAACTGTCCGGAGAGATGCCGGTGGCCCACACGTCGGCGGCGGCCAGCTCCAGCTCGCTCATCCCCGGCAACGTCGGGATGTGTGACGACGACCCCACGCCTGGCAGCCGATCCGGCCGCTGGGTGGCCGCGGCCCCGGCCGCCCACAGCGCCTCACGCCGGGACATCCCGAAGCAGCCCAGCGCTCCGCCCGTCGCCAGCGCCTCGGTCTGCGGCACGCTCAGCTGCAGCCGGGACGTCAGGTCCAGCAGAGAGGCGAACGGGCCGTTGGCCTTCCGCTCCTCGACCAGCTGCTCTGCGAGGTCGTCGCCGATGTGACGGACGGCGCCCAGACCGAGCCGGACCTCCGTTCCGGCGTTCTCGCACGTGGCGTGCGCCAGGCTGGCGTTGACGTCCGGGCCGTGCACCAGCACGCCGTGCCTGCGCGCGTCGGCCACCAGAGACTGCGGTGAATAGAACCCCATCGGCTGCGCGCGTAGCAGCGCCGCGCAGAACGCCGCCGGGTGGTGCAGCTTGAACCACGACGAGTAGAACACCAGCGACGCGAAGCTCAGCGCATGGCTTTCCGGGAAGCCGAAATTGGCGAATGCCTCCAGCTTTTCGTAGGTCCGGTCGATCACCTCGTCGGTGGCGCCGTGCAGTTCGCGCATGCCGTCGTAGAACCGGCCGCGCAGCCGTCGCATCCGTTCGGTCGAACGTTTGGACCCCATGGCGCGCCGAAGCTGATCGGCCTCGGCGGCGGAAAAGCCGGCACAGTCGACCGCAAGCTGCATCAGCTGTTCCTGAAAAAGTGGCACTCCCAGCGTCTTTCGCAAAGCCGACTCCATCGACGGGTGGTCGTAGACGACCGGGTCGATGCCGTTGCGCCGCCGGATGTAGGGGTGCACCGACCCGCCCTGAATGGGGCCGGGGCGGATCAGCGCAACCTCGACCACCAGGTCGTAGAACACCCGCGGCTTGAGTCTCGGCAGGGTGGCCATCTGCGCTCGCGACTCCACCTGGAACACGCCGACGGAATCGGCGCGGGCCAGCATCTCGTATACCGCCGGCTCGGAGAGGTCGAGCCTGGCCAGGTCCACCGCGATACCCTTATGCTCGGCGACCAGGTCTATCGCATAGTGCAGCGCCGAGAGCATACCCAGCCCGAGCAGGTCGAACTTCACCAAACCGATTGCCGCACAGTCGTCTTTGTCCCATTGCAAGACACTGCGATTCTCCATGCGCGCCCACTCCACCGGGCACACGTCGGCGATCGGGCGGTCGCAAATCACCATGCCCCCGGAATGGATGCCCATATGCCGCGGCAGATTTCGGATC
>Ga0209040_10002112_pt1 | contig 15719 bp, 14 predicted proteins | sample BogFormECP12_OM3_FD_188240 | JGI IMG/M metagenome (GOLD analysis project Ga0209040, IMG submission 188240) | Bog forest soil microbial communities from Calvert Island, British Columbia, Canada - ECP12_OM3 (SPAdes) (version 2) | ecosystem: Environmental > Aquatic > Freshwater > Wetlands > Bog ...
GCCGTGCAGGATGATCGCCAGATGCAGTTCCCGCCACAGCGGATGGTCCGCCATGATGCCGAGATCGCGGCAGATGTCGGCGATGACGGCGCCGACCGGTCGGTGGCGGATCTCGGCGGCGATCTGTTCCGGCGTCGGCAGGCGGGCCAGGCGGGGATCGGCCTCGGCGGGTTCCCGCGGTGCCTGTGGGGGGCGCGCTGCGCGCGGCGACGGTGTGCTCGGCGGCCGGGGTTTCGGGTCCGGTCGGGCGGCACTGCGCAGCAGCCTGGCCTCGAGCGCGGTGGCGCGCAGCAAGGCCAGGGTGATGCGCGACAGGATCAGCGCGATGTCCTTGGTGCCGACGCGGCACTTGGCGAGGGCGGGGTCTTGCGGGAGGCTGCGTTGCCCGACCACGGCGGCAAGTTGCTTGCCGTGGTCGATGAGCTTGCGGACCAAGCCGAGCAGGCGGGCGAGGCAGCCGTGCCGGTCTGTGCTCGCCGGCCAGGGGGCGGGCTGGGTGGTTGGACCGGGTGCGGTGGTCGCGGCGGACATGAACGGAACAAGAGCACGAGAGCGCGGCGGATGTCAAGGAATATTTTCAGGTGCAGATTGGCGACTATCCCGGGTTGGGACTGATATCGAGAGCAGCATTTTCCATTTTTCAACACGGAGGACGAGCGGAGGGCCACGAAGGGCCACGGAGGAAGTGATTTTGCCGCTAGCGGCTATACGACATAGCGGCGAAGCCCGTCCTTCAGGCGCGCGGCGTTGAAGTTCAGCAGCAGGCCGACCCGGATGCCACTCATCCGCAGGTAGGTGTGCAGTTGCGTTTCATGCGGTGGCAGTATTGCGGCAACAGCCTTGATTTCGAGGATGACCTGTCGCTCCACGATAATATCCGCCTTGAACCCATCACCGATCGGTGTCGACTTGTAGATGACCGGAACCGGCGCCTGGCGTTGGAATCCGATCCCGGCCTGCTGCAATTCATGACAAAGGCACTGCTCATACACTGACTCGAGAAGGCCCGGCCCGGTGTGCCGGTGCACTTCGATCGCAAGCCCAATCACCTGCTCGGTCAATTGCTCCGCCAGCAGCATCGCGAAGAACTCCGTGGCCCACCGTGGCCCTCCGTGCTTCCTCCGTGTTAAAGAAAAACAGCCGGTAAACGCACTGCCGTTGCCGGAGTGGAGCAGTCGTTTCCTCCAATTTTGGCCTGGAAGGGCTGACATCGACGCCAAATGGCACCAACATCATGACAGAGGGACGGAGCATGGTGCCCGTTCCGTACCGGGCTTTCGGCAAGTGAGGCGGTCCCTATGGCCGACTACGACACTGACATCCTGGAATGGTCCGAACGGCAAGCAGCGTTGCTCCGCCGTCGCGCCTCCGGGGAACTGGTGAATGAGGCCGAGCTGGAACGCTCGGATTCGCGTACGACACTCACAGTCAATACACGAACTACGCTCGCGTCTACGGCCAATGCGTGGAGGAAAACCAAACCGGCCTTGATATCAGCCGTTGGCTATGGCCACAGATGTCACCGGCGAGGCAATAACAATGCCTAGACTTCGCCAGTAAAGGTCCTCAAAAGTATTCGGTCCTTGCATCTTGCCTGGAGGAGTGATACCAAGTTGAGCGACCTTTGGAACTGCACTAACAGCGACTCCTCGTAGTTTTACGTCCCAGAGCGGTCAATTGGCGTTTGCGCCATAACACCGCACTGCCAGAGAAAGGGACCTCCCATGTCGCACGGCATCACGCGCGCACATTGCAACAAGTGTGGCGATACAACGCACCATGAAGTTCTTACTTCCGTGGAGCAACGAGAGGACTACGAAGATCACGCTCATTATGGCTGGTCCAATCGATTTGAAATGCTCAGGTGTCGTGGCTGTGAAACCGTCACGATGAGGAGAACGCGGCACTGCTCATCGCCACAAATTAGCTGTGAAGTCACCTATTATCCGCCTGCTGTAGCGCGGCGTACGCCGCCATGGGCCGCCGCTCCTGGCAGGTTAGTGGACCCAACCTATAATGTTCCTACCCCCATTTGCTATCTAATGTACGAGATCTACACGGCGGTTCACAATGACTCACGTAGACTCGCCGCTATGGGCATCAGGGCTGCGCTCGAACGCGTGATGATAGACAAGATCGGCTCTGATCAAGGCACGTTCAAGAATAACACGGACGCCTTTGATAAAGCGGGTTATCTCTCGGTGCGCCAGAGAGGTCACATCGACACCATCCTGGAAGCCGGGCACGCAGCGATTCATCGTGAGTGGCAGCCGTCGGACCAAGATATCATTACACTTCTTGATATCACGGAAAGCGTCATAGAGGCTGCTTATCTACATGACCAACTCTCCAACGCTCTCGATAGGAAGATCCCACCGGGGCCTCGGCCTCGGCGGCCGAAACGCGATCCAACATCGAGGTAGCGTTAGATGCTATCTCAAGAGCAGGACAGCATGGGCGCGGCACGCTTGGCGTTCAATAACAATGCATGACGAGAGTGCACGAGAGGCCGAACTTGACAGCCCAAAAGGCCACCGGCACGACATCAGCAATCAGCCGGGCCAGGTACTGTGGGCGTCCTGGTAGCGCCAGGATGCCGGAATCACGAATGTTTGCAACCGCACCCGCGCCGCCTAGGATCGCCCGGCCGTTGCCGTCGACGGTGGCCATTTCGCCGCGCCATTCGCCATTCGCCGTTGCGGCTGACGGCAACGAACGCGCGCCCTTGGTCATGTTGGCGCTGCTTCAGGATCAGCCCGAAGTCGTTCAGCAATGCCGATTCGGACGGGTCGCGGCTGCGCTGGAACCACCGGCCGAGGGCGTGATTGCCGATCAACGCCATAGGCACCGTGTCCATGGTGAACACCCGTTTGCCGACCAGCAGTTCATGCTTTTGCAGGATCAAGCCTTCCTCGGCGTTGCGACCATCCCAATCATCGCGGCGATAGCTGCCGGTGGTGATCCGCGTCTCGCGGATGTGCAGAGCGTTGCGTGCCAGTTCGGTGTCGATACTCAGCCTGCCAGAGGCAGGTACTTCGTTTAGCCAGCGACGGCGCGCATCGGCCAGCATCTCACGTCGTGGACTTGGTTGGCTTGCCATGCGCAGCCGCAGCGGCTGCACAATCTGCCTGATGGCAGCGATGACAACGACTTCAGCCGCGCGGATGCGTTCGCAAAACTCGCGAGTCTGCCGCACATGCTCATTCGGGATGCGATCCCTGGTAAATGTGACCGACATTGCAGATCACGAAGGCGACTGACCAGCGTCGGCAGGAGCGGGATCGGCGCTGTGCGGATCGGGATCGGGTGGCGCGATCATCGTGCAGTGGCTGGCTTGGTTTCGCTCTTCCTTCCGCCGCCGGCTTGCCAAATCGTTGACGCTGCCGCCCGGAAGCTCCGACAGGATGCCAAACCCCTCACTCGCGACCCTTACGGAGGGTCGACTACAGTCGTTCTGGATTCCCTGGAACACGCGGGCCCTTTACGGTCTGCCCATTTGGCAAGTGAGCTTCAAACAAATCCGGCCCTGTCTGCCAGATTGTCTGACAGGTCTCCTGTCCGCTCCGAGCCTTGTTATACTTCGAGCAGAACAGGTCGTCGTCAGTTATTCGGTAGGTGCCAAAATCCTCGAAATCGGGGGACTTTACGTGTATGTGTCCATCTGGCGAGCGATAATTTGCAGCCGTCTTGGGTCCAAAATTGCCCGGCGAGTAGCTGGTTGAGTCAGGCATAATTGCTCGTAGCTCAGCGCTGGTCAGTTGGTGCGGATACTGTTGCGCCCCAGCCGCTTGCGACGCCGTCTGTGCTGAACTCATTCTCCCGGAGCACAAAGCAACAACAGCAATCACCGGGACCGCAGCAATTATCGCTCGCATGGTAAGCCTCCCTTCCTTTGTTGCAACTTAGCACCCAGGAAGTCTGTCCGAAAATAAAATGGTATCGATCCTGGCAGCGACGGCGAATCACCCGGACGTTCCATCAGCTGTGACCTACCCTACCCCCAGCCGCGCCTCCACCACCTCCGGCTCCTCCGGCATCCGCTGCACGCGGAACCCCAGATGCCGCACGAACGCCAGCATCTGCGCATTGTCCGCCAGCACCTGGCCAACCACCTCGCGCAGCCCACGCCCGCGCGCCCAGTCGATCAGCCGTTGCATGAGATGGCGGGCAACGCCCCTTCCCTTCATGTCGGCCTGCACAATGACCGCGAACTCGCCAGACCGTTCATCCTCGCACACCAAGCGCGCGACGCCGACCGTTTCGCCGCTCGACTCGCGCACCGCAACGAAGGCCATTTCGCGGTCGTAGTCGATCTGGGTGAGCCGCGCCATCTGCTCGGGCGATAGCTCGCGCATCGCAGTGAAGAAACGATAGCGGATGTCCTGCGGCGACAGCCGCGCGAAGAAGGCGCCGTGCTGATCGGCGTCCTCGGGACGGATCGGCCGGACGATCAGCCGCTCGCCGTCCGGCGTCGCCCAGTGCTCCGACAGTTCGGCCGGATACGGCGTGATCGCCAGCCCGCCGCCGGTATCGCCTGGCTCACGCAGCCGCAGCCAAGCGTCCGCCGCCACCACGCCATCCGTATCGACGCTCAGCGGGTTCAGGTCCAGTTCGGCGATCTCCGGGAAATCGACGATAAGCTGGCTGACACGCACCAGCGCCTCCGCCACGGCAAACCCATTCACCGGTGGATTGTCGCGGAACCGCGCCAGCGTTGCCGCGGCCCGGCTGCGCCCGATCAGGCCATGCGCCAGCGCCAGATTGAGCGGCGGCAGCTCGGCGGCGACGTCGCCCACGATGTCCGCCGTCGTGCCGCCCCGGCCGAAGCTGATGATCGGCCCGAAGGTGGCATCGTCGGCTACGCGCACCCGAAGCTCGCGCCAGCGGAACGCCTGCCGCTGCACCAGCAGCGACAGTTCGCCAATCTCGGACGCCCGGCGCGCGGCGAGCAGGCGGGCAGCGGCGGTCACCTCCGCCGCGTCATGCAGATCGAGCGCCAGTCCGCCGGAGGCGCGTGCATCGGGCCGCACGCTCTGGCGCAGCTTCACCACGGCGGGGAAGCCCAGCAGCGTCGCCGCCTCGGCCGCATCGTCCGGCGAGGCGACTGCACGGTTCGGAACCACCGGAACGCCGTAGGCGGACAGCACCGCCAGCGCCTCATCCTGCATCGCGGTGAGGCGCCCGGCGCGGCGGATCGTCGCGAACACGGCGCGCACCGCGTCGCGATCCGGCGCCACGGTCAGCACCGTGCTGTGCGGTAGTTCGCGTGCGGCGGCGCGGTTGCGGCGATCCTGCACCAGATGCCGGAAGCCGCGCACGGCCTGTTCGGGGGTGGCGAACACCGCCATGCCGGCCTCGGCCAGGCTGCGCCGGCACGTGGCACCGGTAGTCTCCCCCATGGCGCAGACCAGCAGCGGCACCCTCATGGTGTCACGGCATGCCACCAGGGCCGTGGCCGCCGCCTGATCGGCTTCGCCGGTCGGCGCGTGCACCACCAAGACGCCACCCACGCCGGGCGCACCCGCCGCGGACGCGGCCAGCGTTGCCAGACGCAGCGAGTCGTCCGGCTCCACGTGGACGATGTCGGATGCCAGTTGCAGCCCATCGCGCAGTACCGCGTCCGCCGCCATCCGTCCGGTGCTGATCGAGTTGGTAACAATGCTCAGCGCCTCGCCGCGGACGGGCCGGGCGCGGGCGAGGATTTCGGCCGCCGCCAGCAGGTCGTCGAGGTTGGTGACACACAGCACGCCCGCCCGGCGCAACGCCGCCTCGAAGGCACGTTCCGCGGTGCCGCTCTGGTCCGCGACCAGACTGCCTGGGCGAATTGCCACCACTGGCCGTAGCCGCGACGCGGCGCGGGCGGCGGAGAGGAACGCCCGCCGGTCGCGCAACTGCCTGATGTCGAGCAGGATCGCGCCCGTGCCAGGATCGCGCGACAACCAGTCCAGTATCAGGCCGAAGCCGATGTCCGCCCGACCGCCGATCCCGACGATATGGCTGAAGCCGACCCCGTTTGGTTGCGCCCAGTCCAACACCGTGCGGCACAGCGAAGCCGATTGCGACACCAGCCCGAGCCGACCGGCCGGCACCGGCAGATGCGCTCGCGAGGCATTCAGCCCGATGCCAGGTACCGCGATGCCGAACGATTCCGGACCGAGCACGCGAACGCCGGCACGGCGCGCCGGGTCGGACAGGCCGTCCGCGGCGCAGAGGACAATGGCCGCGAATGTCCCTTTGGCGGCCAGCGCCTGCAGGAGATCCGGTGTCGGCGGTGTACCGAAGACTGCAAGGTCCGCGGCGGATGGCAGCGCGGCGATGCTCTCAGGCGTATCGACCGCCGCTATGCTGCCTTTGAACACTCCGGCCAGCAGGTTGGCCATCACCTGCCCGCCCAGCTTTGACTCCGCGCCGACGAGGGCGATCGAGTCCGGGCGGAACAGACAAGCGGAGCTGAAGCGCCCGGGAGGCTTGTCGCGCAACAGGTGCATGGCGGCCGATCATCCCGACGAGCCGGCCAGCCTCAGTGGAACATCCCGAGATGCGTCAGATCGTTCCAGGTGGCGAGGATGAACAGCCCGGCGATCAGGGCCAGGCCGGCACGGAAGCCGTATTCCTGAGCGCGCGGCGGGACCGGACGGCCACGGATCGCCTCGGCCAGATAGAACAGCAGATGCCCGCCATCCAGCACCGGGATCGGGAACAGATTGATCAGACCGAGGTTCACCGACAGCACGGCAATGAACGAAATCAGGCTCGCGAGCCCCAGTTGCGCCACCTGGCCGGAGAGCTGCGCAATCCGCAGCGGTCCACCAAGGTCCTCGGTGCCGCGGCGGCCGCTGATCATCTCCGCCACGCCAACGACGGTCTCCGAAGTGACCTGCCAGGTCTGGGTCACGCCGCCCACCAACGCCGCGGGCAACGATAGCCGCTGATACTCGACTTGGCCGCCCCGGATCCCCAGCATTCCCACCTTGCGCCCGCCGGAGTCCCGCGCATCGGTGAGCACCGGCAGGTCCAGCGTCGCATGGCCGCGCCTGATCGTGATCGGCAGCGTCTCGGCCGGATGCGCGGCGATGATGCGCTGGATGTCTTCGAAGCTCGCGATCGGCGCGCCCGCGATCGACACGATCCGGTCGTCCGCCCGGATGCCGGCGCGCTCGGCGGCGCTGCCGGGCAACACATCACCGGCGATCGGCAGAATGAGCGGGCGACCGGCGGTTGCGAACAGCAGGGCGAACAGCACCATTGCCAGCAGGAAATTCGCGATCGGTCCGGCGGCGACGACAAGCGCGCGGGAGGCAACGGGCTTCTCATGGAACACCCGGCCAGGGATCCAGCGGTTGGGGTTTCCGGTCGGCTCCACGCTGACCGGTCTGGGTTCGGCAGGTCGCGGGTTGCGGCCGCGCCAACGCATGATCGCCAGACTAAGACGGCTGGGCTCGCGCGGCTCGTCGGCGACCACGACTTCCGGTCGCTCGTGACCGTGCAGCTTGACGTAACCGCCAAGCGGCAGCCAACCGAGCTTCCAGACCGTACCGACACGATCGCGCCAGGTGGCGATCGCGGGGCCGAAGCCGATCGAGAACACCTCCACATGCACGCGAACCAGCCGGGCGGCGAGGTAGTGGCCAAGCTCGTGCACAAACACCAGCACACCGAGCACGACGAGGAATGCGAGGGTACTTTGCAAGACGGCGGGCATGGTCTGGTGTTCTTTCGGTTGGGTTATGGTTTCATGCCGCGCGCGCCGCGGTCAAGCGCTCTGCGGTGCGACGGGCGGCGGCATCCAGCGCCACCACTTCGTCGAGCGTATTTGCCGGATGCGCGCCCATTGTCGCCAACACATCGGCCACCGTGCCGGCGATATCGAGAAAACCGATCCGGCGTTGCATGAAGGCTTCCACAGCAATCTCGTTCGCCGCGTTCAGGATCGCTGGCGCACCACCGCCCGCACGCAACGCATCGCGCGCCAGGCGCAGCGCGGGGAAGCGCTCGGTGTCGGGCGCCATGAAATCGAGTCTCGCAAGGCTGGCAAGATCGAGGCGCGGCGATAGCGTGGTCATCCGTTCCGGCCAGGCCAGCGTGTGCGCGATCGGAATCCGCATGTCGGGCGAGCCGAGCTGCGCCAGCACGCTGCCGTCACGGTAGAACACCAGCCCGTGGATCACCGACTGCGGATGCACCAGCACGTCGATCTGCGGCTCTTGCAGCGAGAACAGCCGCGCCGCCTCGATCAGTTCGAGACCCTTGTTCATCAGCGTGGCGGAGTCGATGCTGATCTTGGCGCCCATCGACCAGACCGGATGCTTGCGCGCGGCATCGGGCGTGGCGTTGGCCATCTCGTCGCGCGTCGCGGTGCGGAATGGACCGCCCGAGGCGGTGAGCACGATCTTCTCCACCGCCGACCGGTTGCCGTCCTCCAGTGCCTGGAAGATCGCGTTGTGCTCCGAGTCCACCGGTAGCAGCGTGGCGCCGGCGTCGCGCACGGCGTGCAGCATCACCTCGCCGGCGCAGACCAGCGCCTCCTTGTTGGCCAGTGCCACGACGGCGCCACGGCTGATTGCTGCGAGTGTGGCGGCGAGGCCGGCCGCTCCGGTGATCGCCGCCATGGTCCAATCGGCAGGCAGCGCGGCGGCTTCCACCACGGCCTCCGGGCCGGCGGCGGTGTCGATGCCGGTGCCGGCCAGCGCCCGACGAAGTTCGGCATAGGCGGCCGGGTCGGCGATCACGGCGCGCCCGGCCTTGAGCATGATGGCCTGCTCGGCCAGCAGTGCGGCATTGCGGCCGGCGACCAGGGCACGGACCTGGAAGCGCTCCGGCCGGCCAGCGAGCAACTCCACCGTCTGAGTGCCGACGCTGCCGGTGCTGCCGAGGACGGTGACGCTGCGCGTTGCCGGGGTCATTGCCACAGAACTACTCCACGTCCCAGGGTGAGCGCCAGCAATGCCGCCATGGGCGCTGCAGCCAGCATGCTGTCGAGGCGATCGAACAGGCCGCCGTGGCCCGGGATGAGTTGGCCGGAATCCTTCACCTCCAGGCGCCGCTTGACGAAGCTTTCCAACAGATCGCCTGCCTGCGCAACGACACCCAGGGCGGCGGCGACCGCGACGGCACGCCACGTGGCGGCGTCCGACAGGACATGGGCAGCGAGCAGCCCGGCCGCAACCGCGGCGAGCAGGCCGCCCGCCGCCCCTGACCAGGTCTTCCCAGGGGAGATGCGCGGGGCCATGCGCGGTCCGCCGATCCAACGCCCGAACAGATAGGCCCCGATGTCGCCAGCCCAGACGACCAGCAGCAGGAACAGCACATCGGCGCGGCCCGCGTAGGGATCATGGCGCAGCCACAGCAGCGCTGCGCCCGCCAACGCAATATAGGCGAGGCCAACGGGGCAAAGCAGCGCCCAGCCGGTCCGGCGGCACAGCGCCAGCCACTCTACGGCGAGGCCGAGCATCCCAACCGCGACGATAACGGCGAATGCGAATCCCCCCAGCCAAACGCACGCAAGAGCGACAGGCGCCAGCACGAGCGCCGAAAGCACGCGCGTACTGAGGTCGGCCCAGCGTCCAGCCGGGCGCTCAGCCAGGACGAGCACCGAAGCGCCGCTCCCGTTTCGCGTACTCGGTCAACGCCGCGGCGAAGTGCTCGGCGCCAAAGTCAGGCCACAGCACATCGAGGAACACCAGTTCGGCGTAAGCGCCCTGCCAGAGCAGGAAGTTGGACAGCCGCTGCTCGCCGGAGGTGCGAATGATCAGGTCAGGATCGGGTATCCCGACGGTGGCGAGAGCCCCGGCGACACGCTCCTCGTCGATCTGCGCCACATCGAGCCGGCCGTCGCGCACCGCCTCGGCCAGTGCGCGCGCGGCGGCGGTGATTTCCGCGCGCGCGCCATAGGACAGCGCCACGGTCAGGTTGAGCCTGGTGTTGCTCGCGGTCTCCACTTCCGCGTCCGCGAGGTCCTGCTGGATATCGGAATCGAACCGGGCACGGTCGCCGATGATGCGCAGCCGGACGCCATTCTGCTTCAGTTCGGCGAGCTCGCTGCGCAGATACTGGCGCAACAGGCCGGTCAGATCGAGCACCTCGCCCACCGGCCGGCGCCAGTTCTCGCTGCTGAACGCATACAGCGTCAGCCAGGCGACACCGCTCTCGATCGCCGCCTCGATGGCGCGGCGGACCGCACGGGCGCCCTCGCGATGACCGGCGATCTTCGGCAGATGCCGCGAGGCGGCCCAGCGGCCGTTGCCGTCCATGATGATCGCGACATGCGTAGGGCGCGCGGCCTGCGCCGCCGCCGCGTCGTGTCGGAACAAGGCAGCGGACATCGGCGCGGATCAGACCTGACGGATGTCCTTTTCCTTCTCCGCCAGCACTTCATCGACCCGCTTGATATACTGGTCGGTCAGCTTCTGCACCTCGCCGCTCCAGTCCTTTGCCATGTCCTCGCCGATCTCGTGCTTCTTCTCGTGCGTCTTGATCTGCTCCATGCCGTCGCGCCGCACCGCGCGCACCGCGACCCGTGCGCCCTCGGAATATTTGTGCGCGGTCTTGACCAGTTCAGCGCGGCGTTCGGTGGTGAGCTGCGGGATCGGCACACGGACGAGCTGTCCGTCGGACGCCGGGTTCAGGCCGAGACCGGAATCGCGGATCGCCTTCTCCACCGCGCCCACCAGGCTGCGGTCCCACACCTGCACCGTCAGCATCCGCGGCTCCGGCGCGCCCACCGTGCCGACCTGGGTGAGCGGCATTTCGGAACTGTAGGCGTGCACCTTCACCGGCTCCAGCAGGCCGGGATGGGCGCGGCCGGTGCGCAGCCCGTTGAACTCGCGCCTGAGCGTTTCGAGCGCGCCGTCCATCCGGCGGGTCAGGTCCTGCTTCAGCTTGTTGAGATCGGCTTGTGCCATGGCGGCCTCCTGGACGTATCCCCGGTATTTTATTGCTGTTCGATGATCCTGGTGAAGCGGCCCTCGCCGCGGATCACGGCGGCGAAGGCGCCGGGCGCGCCGATGTTGAAGATCACGATCGGCAGGCCGTTCTCGCGCGCCAGGCTGATCGCGGCGGCGTCCATGACACCCAGGTCGTTGGCCAGCACATCGAGATAGGTGAGCTGCTCGTATCGCCTGGCATCGGCGACCTTGCGCGGATCGGCCGAGTAGACGCCATCGACCTGGGTGCCCTTGAACAGGGCGTCGCAGTGCATCTCGGCGGCGCGGAGCGCGGCGGCGGTATCGGTGGTGAAGAACGGGTTACCAGTGCCGGCGGCGAAGATGACCACCCTGCCCTTCTCCATGTGCCGTTCGGCGCGGCGGCGGATGTAGGGCTCGCAGACCGAGGACATCGGGATCGCCGATTGCACCCGGGTGGGAACGCCGCATTTCTCCAGCGCAGATTGCATGGCCAGCGCATTCATTACCGTGGCCAGCATGCCCATGTAGTCGGCCTGGGCGCGTTCCATGCCGGAGGCGGCGCCGGAGACGCCGCGAAAGATGTTGCCGCCGCCGATCACGATGCAGACCTGCACGCCCATTCCGGCCACGTCGCCGACATCGGTGGCGATGGCGCGGACGGTGTCGTTGTCGAGGCCGAACTCCCGCCGGCCCATCAGGGCCTCGCCTGACAGTTTCAGCAGGACGCGCTGGTAGACCGGGCGGTCTGGCATGCAGAGCGAGTCCCTGACGGTGGCGGGCGCACCCTAGTCGGGCGGCGAGGGGGGAACAAGTTCCTGCAACCCAATCGTCACGACAGGCGGCGGCCGCCCGATCAACCGCGCGGGCACCCAGGCGACTTGGATCATGGCCTGGAGCCGCGTCATGACCGTGCGGGTGCTGGTGGTCGATGACGAGCCGGATGTCGAAGTGCTGTTCCGGCAACAGTTCCGGCCGGAAGGTCGCCAAGGGCTGTACACGCTCGGTTTCGCTCTGTCGGCCGCCGCTGCGCTTGCGGAACTCGATGGCAGTGTCGGCGAGGACATCATCCTGCTGGTCTCCGACATCAACATGCCGGGGCTGAGCGCCCTGGACCTGCTGCCGGTGGTCAAGGAGCGACGCCCCGATCTGCTCTGTTCATGATCCCGGTCTATGGCGACGCCGACACCATCGCGGTGGCGATGGATCGATGCGTTGTCCGTGTCGAGGCCAACGGGCACCTTCTTCAGGATCGAAACGAGTAAGCCGGGGAACTCCCGTGCCCCGAGCTTTGTCATGTATTTGACGCGGCAGGGCGCGCGTCGACAGGAATTGCTGTGCCTGCCAAGGCGACTGGAAGCGCTGCATCTGTCGCTTTTGCCGTCGAGTAGGTCGATGCGAATTTTCAGCCCGGTTGTTCAGATACTTGCTCGAGCCATCAGACGAAGCAGATCCGTGACTGGTTCGCTAAACGGTCACGCTGGCACCCGCACTTCACAATCGACCTCGGCGTCATGTATCAACTAGGCCAAGCGCTTCCTAGAGCTATTGCACAACCCGGTATTTGGGTTCAGATTTCCTTTTGCCGCCCAAGTTCAGGCAATCCGTTGCGGAACCGTCCTAGGACTCTAGGGAGTAAAATCGTGATAATGCGAAATCACTGGCGTTCTACGCTAGGTGCGTTTATCGCGCTCGGATTGATCGGAGCGTCCAGCATAGCCTCGGCGCAGGTCAACCCCGCTGTCTCGCCGACAGAAATCAAGATTGGACAGACCTTCGCCTATAGCGGTCCAGCTTCGGCCGGTGGCGTGCAGGGCAAGCTGGAGCGCGCCTACTTCAACGAGATGGTTAACGAACTGGGCGGTGCCGCTGGTCGCAAGGTCAACCTCATCTCCTACGATGACGGCTACAGCCCACCGAAAACAGTCGAGCAAGTCCGTCGGTTGGTGGAAGTTGATGAGGTGCTGTTTATCTTCAACAGCCTTGGGACACCGACCAACAGTGCGGTTCAGCGCTATCTGAATCAAAAGCATGTTCCACAGCTCTTCGTCTCCAGCGGGGCCAATAAATGGGGCAACTACCAGCAGTTCCCTTGGACGATTGGCTGGCAGCCGAGCTACCGCACCGAGGCGCAGGTGTACGCGCGATTTATGCTGCATCAGAAGCCGGACGCGAAATTGGCAATCCTGTTTCAGAACGACGACTTCGGGAAGGACTATCCTGCCGGTGTGAGAGATGTGCTGGGCGAGCGCTACAGTGAGGTGGTCACCGAGGCGACGTACGAGGCTACCGACCCGGGCGTGGCCAGCCAGATCATCAGCCTCCAGGCGTCCGGTGCAAACGCGTTGCTGCTGGCCGCCGGACCAAAGTTCACTGCCCTGGCGATACGGACTGTGCACGACCATGGCTGGGCGCCGATGCTATTTCTAAGCAACGTGTCCACCTCTGTTGGCGCGGTGATCCAGCCGGCGGGACCGGAAAATGCGATCGGCGTTCTCACGGGGCAGTTCTTAAAGGACCCGACAGATCCCCGATGGAACGGCGACTCAGGCATGAGAGAGTGGCACGCCTTCATGGACAAGTACTTACCAGGCGCGGATAAGACCGACAGCTACTATGTTACGGGCTATGCAGTCAGCCACACGATGCTGCAGGTACTGCGGCAGTGCGACGGCGATTTCTCGCGCGAGAATATCATGAAGCAGGCGACCAATCTGCATGATCTTGACAATCCTCTACTGCTACCAGGCATCAGGATCAATACCAGCCCGACAAATTTCCGCCCGATTACCGCTATGCAATTGGCACGGTGGAATGGCAAGACGTGGGAGCTCTTCGGCGCCGTCATCCAGGGCACAGGCTCGTAACCGCGCTGCATGCTGAGGACATTACTGGAACGCTCGCCAGCAACCTTGAGAAAAGCAGCATGTTGGGAACATTCGCTCGGCACGCTCGATTTTGCCCCGCGGGCCGCCGTAGCGCTTGTGGAACTCGGCGGAAGCCTTGGCGTGGAGATCATCCTGCGGGGATCCGACATCAACATGCCTGCAATGAGTGAGTTCGATCTGCTCCCTGTGGTAAACGAGCGGCGAACCAATCTGCCTGTGTTCATGATCTCGGCCTATAGCGACGCAACGCCATTGCGATGGGAAGGGCACGGCTCGGATGAATTCAAACCGGTAGATTTCCGGAAACGGGAGACAGGATATCATGGCAGTGATGGCTGACCCGAGGGGGAAGGGATGAGCGCGCCAGCGGACGATGTGACGACGGATCCCCAGAGCGTCATCGCGGCGTTGCGGACCGAACGCGACGCGGCGCTGGCGCGGGAAGCCGCGTTGGCCGAGGAACTCGCCGCCCGCAAGAGTGATTTCGACGAACGGATTGAACATCAGGCCGCGACCATCGACGTGCTGAAGGCGATGTCGGCATCGCCGGGCGACCCGCAGCCGGTGTTCGATCTGATCGTGGAAAGGGTGCGCGCGATCTGTGACACGGATTTGTCAGCGGTGTTCGTGTTCGACGGTGAGTTGGTGCACCTGCGGGCCTATACGGGGATTTCCGGTGAAGCGGCGCGCGCCTATGAAGCCTATTACCCGCGGCCGCCGACCCCGGATCTCATAGTCGGTCGGGCGATCCTGTCCGGCGACGTGGTGCTGATCGAGGATCTTTGGGCCGAGCCAGGCTACGCCGTGCCGGCAGCCGCCAGGACCGTCGGATGGCGTTCCGGCATGGCGGTGCCGATCTTGCGCGCGGGCAAGCCGATCGGCACCATCAACACGGGCCGGAGCAAACCCGGGATTTTCTCCGCCGCCGAGGTTGACCTGCTTCGTACCTTCGCCGAACAGGCGGCGATCGCGATCACCAGCGCCGAGACATATCGCGCATTGCAGAGGCGCACCGGTGACCTTCAGGAATCGCTGGAATACCAGACTGCGACCAGCGAGGTGCTGAAGGTCATCAGTCGTTCGACCTACGATCTGCAGCCGGTGCTCGCCATGGTGGCCGAAACCGCGGCGCGGCTATGCCTCGCCGATCAAGCTGCGATCTTCCGCCACGACGAAGGCGATATGGGCGAACTGGCGGCGAATTTCGGATTTCCGCCCGAATACGAGACTGCTGCGGAGAATTTGGGGCGGCATCCCTTCAATCCGAACTCGCTTGGGGTCGGTCACAGAGCCTTCTTCGAACGTCGCGTTGTGCACACTCACGATTTGGCCGCAGTGCCCGGCTATTCCGGTACAGCCGTCAGGTTGGGCAAACAGCGGACATCGCTCGGCGTGCCGTTGCTGCGCGAAGGCGAACCGGTCGGTGTCATTGTCCTCGCCCGCCAGCGGGTGGAGCCGTTCACCGAACGGCAGATCGAACTGGTCAGTACCTTCGCCGATCAGGCGGTCATCGCGATCGAGAACACGCGGCTGATCACCGAGCAGCGCGAAGCCCTGGAGCAGCAGACCGCGACCGCCGAGGTGCTGGGCGTCATCAACACCTCCCCTGGGAACCTCGCTCCAGTGTACGATGCGATGCTGGAAAAGGCGATGCATCTCTGCGGCGCGGCGTTTGGTTCATTAACCGCCTGGGATGGCCAGTACGCGAATGTCTTGGCAATGCGGGGATTTCCGTCCGCTCTGGCCCAATACATGGCGGCAAGGGGGCCGAGAATGGCTGTCTCCCCGGTGATTGTACAACTCGCTGAAACGAAGCGCCCGCAACAAATCCCCGATGTGATGGCCGGCGAGAGCTACCGGAACGGCCATCCCACTTCCCGTGCGGTCGCCGACCTGGGCGGCGCGCGAACGATCCTCCATGTGCCGCTCC
>Ga0209040_10002113_pt1 | contig 15715 bp, 7 predicted proteins | sample BogFormECP12_OM3_FD_188240 | JGI IMG/M metagenome (GOLD analysis project Ga0209040, IMG submission 188240) | Bog forest soil microbial communities from Calvert Island, British Columbia, Canada - ECP12_OM3 (SPAdes) (version 2) | ecosystem: Environmental > Aquatic > Freshwater > Wetlands > Bog ...
CGAAGTTCGCGACATCCGTTTCGAGGCAATGCTGTTGCTGGACGACGAGACCCCGGTATCCGCGATCGCGTCGGCGACTTCGCCGGGCACCGTCGACTTCGTGGTGGAGACCTTTCAGGACGGCACGCGGATTCGGCGGGCGGCAGCGGTGCTTCATGCCGCAGGAGACGAGGACCAGCCACCGCCGTACGACATGCCTGCTTTAGTCACGGCCCACTCATGCCGGCTGGACGGGGCCGAGCTGCGAAAGCAATTCGACGAGCACGGTTTACAGTACGGCCCGGCTTTTGCCGGACTGGCCGCAGTGCACAGCGCGGACAAGACGGGCGGCACAGTGCTGGCCGAGTTGAGGCTGCCCGGCACTGTCCGCTCGCAACAAAGCGCCTACGGCATGCATCCCGCCTTGCTGGATGTCTGTTTCCAGTCGGTGGCGGCTCATTCCGACGCCCAGGTCGCAGGTAGCGTGGGTCTGCTGCTGCCGCTGCGCGTACACCGGATCCGGGCCTACGCTCCTGCCCGCACGGCCCGTTACTGCTATACGAGGGTGACCAGTGCCGATGGGGCCGCGTTGGAGGCCGACCTTGATGTGCTCGACGAGCACGGGACTGTCCTGCTGGCCGTGCGCGGACTGCAACTCGGTATCGGGGCCTCGGAGAGCGCAAACCGCGATCGCGTGCTGAACGAGCGGCTACTGACCGTCGAGTGGAAACAGCGAGCACTGCCCGATCTGGACCGCGTCGGCCCGGGAGCATGCTTGCTGATCAGCACTTCCGCCACTGCAGACGTCATGGCGACAAAGCTGACCGATGCGCTGAAAGCGAAGGGCGCCGGCTGTGCGACCATGACCTGGCCGCAGCATTCCGATCAGCAGGCCAATGTCGAATTGCTCGGCTCGCATCTTGCCGCCGACGAGGTCAGCGGTGTGGTCATACTCACCGGCCCCAAGAACGGCAACCCGGATGACGAATGCGCCCTGCGCGGTGGGGACTATGTGCGTCACCTGGCGCGGATCGCCAGGGCGATCACGGAATTCGACGAAGAACCACCGCGCCTCTACGTCGTGACCCGGGACGCCCAGAGCGTTTTGCCGGGAGACGTGACGAACCTGGAGCAGGCCGGGATTCGGGGCCTAGTGCGGGCGATCAGCACTGAATATCTGCATCTGCGCGCCACCCAGATCGACATGGACGAGGACACCGATGCCGAGCAGTTGGCACGGCAACTGCTCGGGGCGTCGGAGGAGGACGAGACGGCCTGGCGGAACGGTCAATGGCATACAGCGCGCCTGAGCCCGGCACCGCTACGCCCTGAGGAGCGGCGAACCGCCGTGGTGAAGCACCCCCACGGTGGTATGCGCCTGAGGATGCGCCTGCCTGGTGACCTGGAAACGATGGAACTGGCTGCGTTCGAACGCGTTTCGCCGGGGCCGGGAGAGATTGAGGTCGCGGTAACCGCGTCCAGCGTCAACTACGCCGATACCCTGTTTGCCCTCGGCCGGTATCCCGGTATCGACGGGGATCCACTACAGCTCGGAATGGATTTTGCCGGCGTTGTGATCGCGGTCGGTACCGACGTGACAACTCATCGGGTGGGCGACCACGTTGGTGGCTTCTCTCAAAGCGGTTGCTGGGCAACGTTTGTCACATGTGACGCCCGCCTAGCCGTGACGCTGCCCCCGGGCCTCACCGACCACCAAGCGGCGGCGGTGAGCACCGCGCATGCCATCGCCTGGCATGGCCTGCACGATCAGGCCAGGATCGCCAGTGGCGACCGCGTGTTGATCCACTCCGCCACCGGCGGCGTCGGGCAGGCGGCGATCGCGATCGCTCGCGCAGCGGGAGCCGAGATCTTCGCTACTGCCGGCAGCGAGCAGCGGCGAGCACTATTGCGCGACATGGGTATTGAGCACGTCTACGACTCTCGCAGCACCGAGTTCGCGGAGCAGATCCGGCGTGACACCGATGGATCCGGCGTCGACATCGTGCTCAACTCATTGACCGGCGGCGCACAGCGCGCGGGGCTGGAATTGCTCTCCGTCGGCGGACGATTCGTGGAGATCGGTAGGCACGACGTCTACGCGAACACCCGGTTGGGGCTCTTCCCATTCCATCGCAACCTCGCCTTTCACTACGCCGATCTGACGCTGATGTCAAAGAGTCACCCGAAGCGGATCGGCGACCTGCTGGGCAAGGTGTACAAGCTGGTCGCAGACGGTGAGTTGCCGTTACCGGAAACCACTCACTATCCGCTTGGCGACGCCGCCACGGCTGTCCGCGCGATGAGCGCGGCAGAGCACACGGGCAAGCTCGTGCTCGACGTGCCCCAGTCCGGGCAGACCGACGTCGTCGTACCGCCCAAACAGGCCCGGGTTTTCCGGCAAGACGGCTCCTACATCGTCACCGGCGGTTTGGGTGGCATCGGACTCTTCCTCGCCGAGAAGATGGCCGCGGCCGGTTGTGGCCGCATCGTGCTGAGCTCCCGCTCGCAACCTAATCCCAAGGCGCTGGAAACGATCGAGCTCATGCGCGCGATGGGCGCCGACATCGAGGTGGAATGCGGCGACATCACCCAAGTAGGCACGGCGGCGCGTTTGGTGGGCGTCGCGACCGCCACCGGGCTTCCGTTGCGCGGGGTGCTGCACGCCGCTGCGGTGTTCGAGAACGCGATGCTGGCCAACATGACCGACGATCTCATCGAGCGCAACTGGGCTCCAAAAGCCAACGGTGCGTGGAACTTACACCAGGTCACGGCCAGCCTGTCGCTGGATTGGTTCTGCCTGTTCTCCTCGGCGGTGGGTCTGGTTGGCTCGCCCGGGCAAGGGGCGTACGCCGCGGCCAACAGTTGGCTGGACGCATTCGCGCGATGGCGACGAGCCCAGGGCCTTACCGCCACGGGGATCGGGTGGGCATTGTGGGCCGAGGTCGGTCGCGCGGCCGAAGTGCGCGCCGAGACCGGCGAAGAGCTGGCTCCCGGGCAGGGCGGCGAAGGCACTGCCATCGCGCACTGGCGTGACACCGCTTTCACCGCCGACGAGGGTGCCGACGCGTTCCAGACACTGCTGCGCCACGACCGCGCGTACTCCGGGTACGCAAATATGACCGGAACGCCGTGGTTTGCCGCCTACGCACAACGTAGCCCGTTCGCTGAGTTATTTCGGTCCACGAGCCAAAGCTCAACGAACACAAATGATCTGCTTGACGAATTGTATGCGCTGTCGCCGGAAGAGTGGCCCGCCCGCCTCCGTCGCGTGATCTCCGACGCGGTCAGCCTGATTCTGCGTCGCACCATCGATCCGGATCGCCCCCTCTCCGAATATGGCCTTGACTCCATGGGCAACCTCGAGTTGCGCACCCGCATCGAGGCCGAAACAGGGTTACGGGTCACCACCAACGACATCACCACCATTCAGGGTTTGGCCGGCCTCCTGTGCGAAGAGCTGGCATCGGACAGGCCGGCTCGGCACCGTCGCAATAGGTCGGCACATCGACATGTTGGCTGATCCGCTGGTGCTGGACTGAAGGAGGTTCGGGTGTTTGCAGGTGCAGGGTCAGCGCCCGGGCTTTTTGTCGGAACTGTTTATGACTGGGCGCCCGAGCCGGGCAGAATCGTGTCTTGGCAACCCTCGCCGGCCTCGCTTGAGAAAGCCCGGCAGGCTCCGATAAGTGCTGTGCCACTGAGCGCTATGCAAGACGCCCATCTTCGCGGCTTTTCCCGCTACGCGGCACGGGGGCGGAATTATGCACGGCTGGTCATCGGCTCCGGAGACCAACCCGGTCGGTGCGATGTCCGTGCCATGAGTTACGTCATCAACTCACACCTACGCCGGCACAAGACGTATCACAGTTGGTTTGAGTATGAAGATGCGGAACGCATTGTCCGGCATACTATCGGCGACCCCGCCGACATCGAATTCACTCCGACCCGGCATGATGAGATGACGCCAAATGAGTGGCATAAATTTGTGCTGTCTACCCCGGATCCGGTGGAGTGGGATTGCTTCAGGTTCGGCATCATTCAGTGCGCGGACCACTTCACATTTTTCTCGATTGTCGATCACGTCCACTGTGACCCGACGATTATTTCCGGGTTATATACCGAGATCGTGATGAACTACCGTGTCCTCGTGACGGGCGCCGGGCTCGCTCAGTTGCCACCTGCGGCCAGTCACGACGATTTCTGCATCCGCGAGAAGCAGCACATGTCTGCTCTCACCTTGGATTCCCCCGAGGTGCGTAGGTGGATCGAGTTCGCCGAAAACAACGGTGGAACCCTGCCGGACTTCCCACTGCCACTGGGTGATCTGTCGGCAGCTTCTGGTGGCGACCTCGTGGTCGAACGGCTGATGGATCGGGAACAGACGGCCGAATTTGAAGCCCTCTGCATAGCGGCGGGCGCGCGCTTCAGCGGCGGCATGTTTGCCTGTGTGGCTCTCGCGCAATATGAGTTGACCGGCGCCACAACATATTATGGACTTACGCCGACAGATAAGCGCAGATCGCTGGCAGAATTTTCGACAATGGGGTGGTTCACCGGCGTGGTTCCACTGACTGTTCCGGTCAATCCGGCGTCCTTCGAAGACACTGCCCGTGCCGCGCAGGCTTCCTTCGATTCGAACCTAGACCTCGCGAACGTGCCGTTTAACTATGTACTGAAGTTGGCGCCCTGGCTCAGAGAATGGGGACCGAACTGCACCATGGTCAACTACATGGATACGGGCCTTCCCCCATTTTCAGCTACGATCGCCTCCCACATGAAGGACGCGAATATCAGAATCTACTGCGACCCAAGGGATCCGGCGCACATCTATACCTCGGTAATTCGCATCTTCGACGAGGTGTCGATTTGGGTGAACTTCCAGAACAACCCCGTCGCCAGGGACTCCGTGACCCGATATCTGAGTGCAATGAAAACTGTTTTTAAGCGAGTCACGGACGGACGCCACGCGGATGCCGCAGTCGACGTATCCGGATGAAAGTTGTCTTGGCCGTGCATGGAACTCGCGGCGATGTCGAGCCCTGCGCCACTGTCGCTCGGGAGCTGCAGCGGCGAGGACACGAAGTGCGCATGGCGGTTCCACCCAACCTGGTTGACTTCGTGGAGTCAGCCGGGCTGACCGCAGTCGGTTACGGCCCGGACTCGCAGGAGCAGGTGAACGCGGTCGCGGATTTCGTTCACCACGCTTTCAGGCCACAGAATCCGATCAACGTGGTGCGCGCAGGCAGGGAGCTTTTCGTCGAGGGCTGGGCGCAGATGAGCAGGACGCTGACTCCCCTCGCAGAAGGGGCCGACCTGCTGGTAACCGGCCAGACGTACCACGGGGTCGTCGCCAATGTTGCTGAATACCACGATATTCCGTTGGCAGCGCTCCACCACATGCCGATCTGCGTCAATGGCCAGCTGGCCCTTCCGGCGATACCGTCGCCGACGCCCCTGGTCCGCTCGACGCTGAGGGCGGCTTGGTGGCTGTATTGGCGCATAACCAAAGACGTCGACGACACACAACGCCGTGAACTGGGGCTACCGCGGGCAGCGGCACCTGCGGTGAAACGAATGGCGGAACGTGGATCGCTCGAAATCCAGGCCTACGACGAGGCGTGCTTTCCGGGCCTCGCGGAGGAATGGAACGGCCGGCGACCCTTCGTCGGCGCTCTGACGATGGAGCTGCCGACGGATGCCGACGGTGAGCTCGCGTCGTGGATCGCCGACGGAGCACCTCCCATCTACTTCGGTTTCGGCAGCACACCAGTCCAATCTCCCGCCGATACGATCGCCATGATCGCCGCTGCCTGCGCGGCGCTAGGCGAACGGGCCGTGATTTACTCCGACGCGACCGAGTCCAACCGCAGCGCACATCCTGACCACGTGAAACTTGTAGGCCTGGCTAACTACGCGGCCATCTTTCCTATCTGTCGCGCGGTCGTCCACCACGGTGGCGCAGGAACGACGGCTGCCGCCCTGCGCGCCGGAATCCCCATGTTGGTGCTCTGGGACGTGGCCGATCAACCACTTTGGGGTGCCCAGATCACGCGCATGAAAGTCGGCCGTGCCGGGCGCTTGTCGACCATCAACCGGAAATCGCTAGTCGGGCATCTCCGCCAGATCCTCACTCCGCAATACGCTAGCCGAGCCCGCGAAATCGCCACCCAAATGACCAAGCCTGCCGAAAGCGTTTCCGCGACCGCTGATCTCTTGGAAGACGCCGCTCGCGGCTGACCCTGTCCACGTTGGCCTCGATGAGCCGGAACGGATAGCGGGTGTGCCGCTCAATGACGTCGCGCAGCTGCGGCATGGAACTGCGCCAAGCCCTTTTGTGTTGCAGCAGCACCGTTTTGAGGAAAGGGAACCGGAAATCCTTGATGAGGCCGTCCCAGAAATAGAGAGTGCCGTTATTGCGCGCGGAGCGCGCACCAGCCCACCTAGGCTCCGATGAGCGTCCATAGCTTCTTTCGATGGCCGCGGCGGAGACGAACGATTTGACGCTGAGCCCCGCTTTACGCGCCCGTCGGGATAAACCGATCTCGTACCGCCAGATGACGGTGCCCTTGTGGACGACGTAGGTGAACTCACTCCAGAAATCGTTGAGGAAAGGGCGGGTGCGCGAGTTGAGATCCCAAGCCAGGAAGAAAGACTGAAGGTGCGGAACCAGCTGGGTATTTTCGATCGCGCCGTACATGTCAGCGTCGTGGAACGAGTTCCACATCTTTTCGAGAGGAAAGAGCGGACCGAACACGCTGTCGTTGGCGATGACGAAGCGGTCGAACTGATCGAGCGACCAGCCGCGCTGCCTGAGGATGCACCAAGCAAGGTGCCACGAGCCGAAGTCGTGGGAAAGCGTGCGGCGGGTGTAGACGCCTGCACACAGGGAGCGGATGGGAGCGACCGACTCCGGCGTGAGGGTGGGCGAGCCGGAGACGAAGACGATGGTCGCGCCCAGCCCGCGCAGCGCCGCCAGGTAGTAGCCGACGTAAGGATCGACGGTGCCTTGGGGATCGAAGTGAGCGAACAGGACGAGCGTGCGGCAATCGGGTGGGGGCTGCGGTGCAAGCGCCACGTGGGTTTCGCAAAGGAAGCGAAACGTGTTGCCGTCCAAGCGGTGGCGCACGGCGGCCAAGGTGCGCTCTGATTCGGTGCGCAGCATGTTCGGGAGTTTCAACACGACCCGAATTCCGTAGTACTAAACGTCCAAACGGGCGAACTGATTCCGCCGGTACCGCTCGACACAGGCCGCTCTTCTGACCTTGCCGCTGGTGGTGATGGGAATCGAACCAGGCGCTACCACAACGAGATCCGCGACGCTGAGGCCATGTACGTTGGATATCGCCGCGGTGACTTCACGTTTGACGACATCGAATCCATTCGATGCCTCGTCGGAGTCCGCGCGGTTCTTGAGTTCGATGATGGCGACGAGCTTTTCCATGCCCTTATCCGGAACCGAGATCGCCGCGCAACGTCCCGGCGCGATGCTCTGAATCGTCGCCTCGAGGTCGTCGGGTGAGTGGTTGCGCCCATACACGATCAAAAGGTCCTTGATACGGCCGATGATGAACAGCTCTCCTTCGGAGATGAAGCCCAAGTCTCCGGTTCTCAGCCACGGCCCTTCAGGGGTGCCGGGCGACGGAGTGACAAGCGTCGCCCCGAATGTCTGCTCAGACTCTTGCGGTTTCTGCCAGTAGCCGGCAGCGACGTTGCCTCCGTGCACCCAGATTTCACCGGTCGTTCCCGCCGGGCACTCAATACCCGTCGCGTGATTGACGATCCGCACCATCGGTGACTGCGGCACGCCGTAACTCACGAGCGGTGTACCGCCCCCGCCTGCCCACCGCGTCGCGATACCCTCGGTCAGCTTTTCGGATTCGAAACGAACGATTTGTGGTGGTTGACCCGCAGCACGAGTCGCGACATACAACGTTGCCTCGGCCATTCCATACGAGGGCCGTAACACCCTGTCCTGAAGGTTGCAGCGGGCGAACCGCTCCGCGAAGCGCCGGAGTGTCGCGGGCTGTACCCGCTCGGCGCCACTGAGGATGCTGAGCACATGTCCGAGATCAAGGCCGGTCATGTCGCGATCTGATGTTTTTCGTGCCGCCAAGTCGAAAGCAAAGTTAGGTCCTGCCGAAAGTGCATGGCTGTTGCTGGCCAGCAATTGCATCCACCGGGCCGGCCGCTGCAGAAACGAGACCGGACTGGTGAGCACGGTATGAAAACCCGTCAGAACCGGAAAGATGATTCCGAGATGCAATCCCATGTCGTGATAGAACGGCAACCAGGAGACCACAGTGGTGTCGGGTGGCGCAACGCCTCCGTGGTCCCCAAAGAAGCTCGCGTTGATCTGCTCGAAATTCGACATGATGTTTTGGTACGAGACCATGACCCCGACGGGGGTGCGTGTCGATCCCGACGTGTATTGCAAATATGCGGTGTCAGCCGAACCATCGACGCGCGGGGCGGCCCCAGTCTTCGAGTCGAGGTCCAGCAAATCGACCTCGATGATCGACGGAACGGATTCCCCGGACTTCGCCTCGACATACTGGGCAACATCGCCTGGAACATCGGATGTCGTGAGAACGGCAGCGGGCGACGCATCACGCAGCACCGCATCAACACGTTCATCGCTGGCGCCACCCAGCGGCACCGCGATGAGTCCGGCCTGTAACGCGCCAAGAAACGCCGTAATGTAGTCCAGTCCTGGTGGCGCCAATATCACAACCCGGCCACCAGCTGACCCGTGAAGTCGGAGCTCTTGTGCAAGGTTAATTGTTCGTCGATACAGCTGCGACCACGTCAGGCTTTCGGGAATGCCTTCCCCGTCCCGTTCGTAATCCATAAACGTGAACGCCGTCCGGTCTGGCTGCAGACTGGCCCGTTCGCGCAGCAAAGTCGGGATGGGAGACTTAAGCATGGGCGTCAGGTTACCTCCGCCATCACCACGGCGTCGGACTTGCGCCGGAGATGATGGCCGCCTCCAACGGACGCCGACCGAAAGGCTCATCGACCGGCTGAACCACAACCCAATCTTCTTGAGAATCTTGAATTCGCGCTTCAAATACGGTTACCGGTTCCTCAGCCGACTGCTCACAAGAGACGATGTGCTGTTCCTCAACTACGGATATGAGGAGGAGCCGCCGATGGCTCTGCCGCTGGCGGCGTCCGATGAGTCCGACCGGTTTCCCATCCAGCTCTACCACCGCACGGCAACCCAGGTGGATCTCACCGCTAAAAAAGTGCTGGAGGTCAGCTGCGGCCACGGCGGCGGCGCATCGTATCTGACGCGGACCCTGCACCCGGCGTCCTATACAGGGCTGGATTTGAACACCGTCGGCATAGAGTTCTGCCGAAAGAGGCACAATCTGCCTGGCCTTGACTTCGTCGAAGGCAACGCCGAGAGCCTGCCCTTCTCTGATCGGTGCTTCGACGTTGTGATCAACGTCGAAGCCGCCATCAACTACCAAAACGTCGCACGTTTCTTCGCCGAAGTAGAACGCGTGCTGCGCCCGGGTGGGCATTTCGTGTACGCCGATATCCGCTACGCCGACGAAATCGCCGCCTGGGAGGCGGAGCTTGCCAACATCCCCATGCGCCTGATATCGGAACAGGTCATCAACGCGGAAGTTATGCGCGGGCTGGAGAAAAACCGGTTTTTAGACCAGATCACTCGTCGTCTGCCGAATATCGCGGTTCTGCGCGGCATAGCCAATGACTATGCAGGTGGGCCGGGCTCGTTGATCTACCGCCGTCTGGAAATCGGTGAGGCCTCGTACCGGTTGTTCTGCTTTGCCAAGGATTGAGGCGGCGTGATGACTCCTGCGGAGTCTCCAACAGCCTATTCTTTGAGGACCCCTGCAAACGCGGGGGGCCAGGATTGGCGGAGGGTCGGATGACGGCCGTAGCGGCGTGCCGGACGTGCGGCACCGAACTCCGTGAGACTGCGCAGTTCTGTCACGCATGTGGCTCACCTGTTGCCGCGACCGACGCCCATGCTGAGTACAAGCAAGTGTCGGTGCTGTTCGCCGACGTCGTGCATTCCATGGACATCGCCATGGCCGTCGGCGCGGAGCGGTTGCGCGAAATCATGGCCGAACTGGTCGACCGCTGCACCAAGGTGGTGCGCCGCTACGGGGGCACAGTGGACAAGTTCACCGGCGACGGGATCATGGCGCTGTTCGGCGCACCGGTGGCGATCGAGGACCACGCTGTTCGCGCCTGTCTAGCGGCCTTGGGCGTTCAGGAGGAAATCAAGCGGCTTGCGATCGACGTCCGAGAGCGCGACGGTGTGGAGCTGCAGTTGCGGGTGGGACTGAACTCCGGTCAGGTGATCGCGGGTGAAATCGGTTCGGGACCGTTCGGCTACACCGCAATCGGTGAGCAAGTCGGGATGGCGCAACGGATGGAATCTGTGGCACCGCCGGGTGGGGTGATGCTCAGCGAATCCACCGCCCGACTGGTTCAGCACGCCACACTGCTGGCCGAAGCCGAGGAGGTCCATGTCAAGGGCCGCGATGTTCCGGTGCTGGCCCGTCGTCTTCTTGGCCTGGCGGACGAGCGTCAACGAAGTCGCTCCCTGCAAGGCGTGTTGGTTGGGCGTGACCTCGAAGTTGCAACGATCGCAGGCCTGCTGGATCGGTCGATGAGTGGGCGGGGATGTGTGGTTTGTGTTGCCGGACCGGCGGGCATCGGCAAGACGCGACTCGCTGATGAGGCGGTCGCGATGGCCCGTCGTCGTGGTGTTGATGTGTTTTCAGTTTTCTGCGAGTCGCACACCAGCGATGTCCCCTTTCTTGTTGCGACCGCGCTGTTGCGCGAAGCCGTCCGAATAACCGAGCTCGACGATGAGGCGGCGCGCGCACAGGTGCGCGCCAGGATCCCCGATGCCTCCGAGGAGGATGTGCTGCTGCTCTATGACCTGATGGGCATTCGAGATCCCGACACGCTGCCTCCCACGATCCATCCCGACGCGCGGCGGCGACGGTTGACCGCACTCATCAACTCCATGTCGTTGACCCGCACCCAACCGGTCCTCTTCGTCATCGAGGATGTGCATTGGATCGATGAGGTCAGCGAGTCGATGCTGGCCGAGTTCCTCACCGTCATACCCCGAACGCCGTCGATGGTGCTGATCACCTACCGCCCCGAGTACTCCGGTGCACTCGCGAACGTGCCTGGATCGCAGACGATCTCGCTGGCACCCTTGAGTGATTCGGAGATCGCGGCGCTGATCGACGAGTTGTTGGGCACCGATCCGTCGGTCGCCGGGATCAAAGCGCTCGTTGCCGAACGGGCAGGCGGGAACCCGTTTTTCGCGCAGGAGATGGTGCGCGAGCTCGCCGAGCGCGCTGTGCTCGAGGGGCACCGCGGCGGTTTCACCTGCGGCACAGATCTGGCCGAGGTCACCGTTCCGGCGACCCTGTACGCCACCATCGCCGCGCGCATCGACCGGCTGGATCCTGATGCCAAGCAGACGCTGAACGCCGCGGCAGTGATCGGCTTGCACTTCACGCCTGACTTACTCGCCGCTGTGGGCGACGCCCCTGTACTCGACGCGCTGCTGAGGGCCGTGCTGATCGATCAGGTCCGCTTTACACCCGGCGCCGAGTTCGCTTTCCACCACCCGCTGATCCGCACCGTGGCCTACGACTCACAACTGAAATCCAATCGCGCCCAGATGCACCGGCGTCTGGCCGCCGCTATCGAGGCCCGCGAGCCGGAATCGGCCGACCAGAACGCGGCGCTGATCGCCGAACATCTCGAAGCCGCGGGTGACTTGCGGGACGCCTACGGTTGGCACATGCGCGCGGCAAAGTGGGCGACCTACCGCGACATCGCTGCGGCGCGGCTGAGTTGGGAGAGTGCCACCAGGATCGCCGACGCATTGCCCGCCGATGAGCCATACCGGGCAGCTATGTGCATTGCTCCTCGCACCATGTTGTGCGGGATCGCCTGGCGGGTGCATGTGAACAACGTCGGGGACCGCTTCGATGAGATGCGGAAGTTGTGCAGCGCCGCCGGGGACAAGGCGTCACTGGCCATCGCGATGGCAGGGCTGGTGGTGGACCAGACGTTCCAGGACCGGGTGCGCGAGGCGTCGAGGTTGGCTTCCGAAGCCATCACCCTTATCGAGTCCATCGGCGATCCAACCTTGATGGTGGGGCTGTCTTTCACGCCGATCCGCGCCAAGATGGCAAGTGGCGAGTGGTCTGAGATGCTTCGCTTGTCGCAGAGGGTCATCGACCTTTCCGACGGTGATCCCGCTAAGGGCAACTTCCTTTTCGGGTCTCCCTTAGCGCTCGCCTTCGTGCAGCGGGCTATCGCCCGTTACACCCTGGGTCGTCCCGGATGGCGAGACGACCAGAGGCGCGGTCTGGCCATGGCGCACGGCGCCGACTCCCTGTCCTACGTCACGGTCGTCAGCTACGTGTACTCCGCGGGGATACCGGGTGGCGTGGTGCTGCCCGACGATTCCGCGGTGCGCGAGATCGAGGATGCGCTCGCGATTGCCGAACGATCGGGCGATAACCTCCAATTGGGTGTCGCCTGGATGACCCTGGGCCTTGCGCTGGTGCACCGCCACACGGATGCCGAGCGTGATCGCGGACAGAAGCTGCTGGCGGAGGTCCGCGAAGTGTTCCTGCGCGGGGGGCATTTCTTGTGCGATCTACCGATGCTTGACGTGTACGTGGCGCGTGAGGCGGCTCGCCGTGCAGATCGCGACCAAGCGATACCGCTGATGTGCGCCGCCGTCGACCATCTCGCTCGCGATGGACAACTGCTGTCGTGGGGCGTTCCCGCGACGGGTGTTCTGGTGGAGACACTGCTCGACCGCGGGGCCGAACGTGACGTGGCCGAAGCCGAGGCCGCAATCGAGCGGTTAGCGGCTGCGCCAGCCGATGAGGGCCTGGTGATACGTGACATCTGGCTGGAGCGGGCGCGAGCTTTACTGGCGCGGGTTCAAGGCGATGTCGGCGCTTACACGCACTTCAGGGATCGCTACCGCGACATGGCGAGAACGCTTGGCTTCGACGGACATATCGCGTGGGCCGAGGCGATGCCGTAAAGGTCGATTGGGGTAAGCCGACCCCATTACCGTTGTGTCGTCACGATGTCACTCGCCCAGGACGCACCGCTCTGTTGAACCTGGCCAGTTGGGTGCGAGGTCGTCGAGATGCACAAAGCGCAGCCGGGGTCGGGAACAACGAATTCCTCGACGCGGGTGCGTCCGCGGGCTGCCTCGTCTCGGAGGGATGTGGCGGCCGCTAGAACAGATAGACGCGCGCGTTCTTGCCCCCGGTGCAGCTGATCCAGTTGCCTGCAGGGTCTCCCGCGCATTGCATGACGAAATTCGTGCCATCGCATTGCACGCCGCCGTTAGGTTTGCAGTCGAGGGCACCCCGCGCCGATACCGTTCGCTGGTCGCGGGTCGGGCGACCGTATTGTGACCAATACGCATTGAGCACGCTCTGCGCGAAGTAGCACGACGTACTACCCGTGCCACGCCCAGAATGGCTCCCGAAGCCTGTCTCACTAGGCTGTGAATAACCGTGGTCGCAAGTCGCACGGAGGCTGCTGTTGTCGGGGCCTTGTACCAGCGGCGGCAGCGTGGGCGACGGCGGAGCCAGGATGAACTTAGCCAGCAGAACAGCGCCCGCGACTGCAAGGACGCCCGTGACCACCAGTATTGCTACGAGCAGCCCACGTTTTCCGGTTAGGCGCGGCTCGTGTCTCGGCTCTTCTCGTTGTGGGATTTGGCGCTTGTCGCGGTTCAGCGATTCGGTCTGGTCTGTATCCGTGTCCCGCTCCGCAGCCAGATGAACGATTGGCGCTGGGGAGGATCCCCCGGTATCTTCGTCGTCCGCGGGCGCAGGAGCCGTGCCGTCCAGGCTCGAGCTGTTCTTGTTGGGTCGGGGTGCCGGAGCGGTCTTCTTGCGCCGGACCGGGGGCCTCGTAGAGCGACTTGCACGCTCGTCGACCCGGAACAATTGCGTGTTCTCCCCGCGAACATACAAGACGGGTGTTACCCATTCGAGCGTTCCAGGTGCTTGGAGGATGCCGATCCGACCGCTGCGGCTGGCCTCGTCGACACTGCGCCCATGCGCGATCGCTACGTAGAAGCCTTCAGCAAAGGCGATAGCCGCGGGATCGCTTACAGTGAACTGCATCGCGGCCACCGCGCTGATCCCGCTGTGCACCAGCGCGGCGGCGGTGCCTGAGAACAGGTCCTGCGTCCCCTCCGCACCAGAGGAACAGGAGTTCAGCACCACAAGACGTGGCGTCGGTCGAGCCTGGTTCAGCAGGTCAACCAGCTGATCGGCGCCCACCAGATTCGCCTGGCCGCCCGGCCCGACCAGCGCGAGGACTCCTTGGTCGGTTGTGGGGTCGTAGTCGCCGTGGCCAACGAAGTGCAACACGTGCCAGTGGTCGGACAGAAGTTTCTCCTGCACCGCTTCCCAGGTAGCTTGCTCCAGCCACTCCAGGTGGATCAGGCCCCCGGAAATTGCGCCGGCTAGAGCCCGGGACAGGTTGTCTTGCTCAGCTGAGACGTCCAGAGCCGGCATCCCGCGAGGTGAGGCGATCAGCCCCAAGACTCGCAGCGGCGGGGTCACCTTAAGGGGTTGGTGGGTAAATGGCGCAGGGACGCGACGCACCAGCGGCTCCTTGCGGCAGATGTAGGCCTCGATCTCAGGGTCAAACAGCGCCTCCCAGGGCAGCGCGGCAAGCTTTGGTTCAGCCAGCCGCAGCACCATCCGCAAAGGTTCGTCGCGCCGCTGGGCGATTCCCACGCTGGCCCGGTAAGCCCCCAACACCGGGCCGCTGAACAGCGCATCGAAAAGTAGCAGGCCCACCCGGCGCAACTCTTTCTCGGGAGCCGAAACGATCTTGCGCCCCGCCACCGCCGAAGCCAGCACGGTCATCTCCAACGCGTACCGATCCCGCAGCAAGCCCTCCACATCGAGCTGAACAACAGCGGACGGTTCACCACCTGAAGGAGCATTCATCACGCGGGTGATGAACTGACCGGGACGCGGACCGGCGCTCATCTCCAGCTCGATACTCCAGGCCATCACTTCCCCTAGCCGGCGGTCACCCCACCTCCGTTAGAATAGATCGCTCTTTCGGCCGACCAGACAATTACGCCAAAATCTCCCGCTTAGACAGGCAGCCCCTTACTAGGGCATTCCCCTCTAGGCATCTAGAAATTACGAGAGGCGGCTTCCGCTATTTCGGGGGCCATTATGGGAGCAAAGCGGCGCGGCAAGAGGAGTAATCAATGGAGACGCTGGCATTCCCACTTGAAAGCGGTGGCCAGGCCTCGGTGCGCCGCTACCACATCTGGAGCTTGTGGTAGACCGGTGACCTCGCGGATCGTCGCACGCATCCATTTCGTGCAGCGGTTGCTCGGCCGGACTTCCCATCGCTTCGAGAGCCGCGCACACGTCGATACCGGCGCCTCGGATAGGTGCCGACTTCGGGCCAGCGAGCGGCGTGATGTAGAGGGTAGGACCAGAAATTGGAGTTTTCGACGGATATATCAGTCCGGCTCGGGGATTGTCTGAATCGGCTCCTATTGAGTATGCGTACACGAATGATTGGTAGATGTCGGCAGAGTTGATCTTCTTCGTTCAGCCCTTAGCGGCGGATGGTGATGCCGTGCTCCCGGAGGACGGTGGCGACACGTGTGTTGGACATGCCGCAACGAGTGCCGATCTGCTGAGTGGTTTCGTCG
>Ga0209040_10002114_pt1 | contig 15707 bp, 11 predicted proteins | sample BogFormECP12_OM3_FD_188240 | JGI IMG/M metagenome (GOLD analysis project Ga0209040, IMG submission 188240) | Bog forest soil microbial communities from Calvert Island, British Columbia, Canada - ECP12_OM3 (SPAdes) (version 2) | ecosystem: Environmental > Aquatic > Freshwater > Wetlands > Bog ...
CTGTTGTAGGTCTTGAGCCGCATCGGGGTATAGCCGCTCGGCACTTCACCCTTGTAGTCCGGGGGCAGAAGCAGGTACTTGCCCCCCTTTCCCCCGACTCCCACGTCGGTGAGCGGAACCTGCCATGCGTCCATGACTGTTCCATAGAAGCCAGCAGCTCCAGCTACTGCCGGCGGCAGCTCGAAAACGACCGGTCCACTCTTCTTCGTATTCGAGAAGAAGTAAATGTAGCGAACGATAGTATTGGTCGCGAGCGACTGATTCTTCCAGTCCGCACCTTTCGGCCACCAGATGATGTCGTTGTACTCAGCCTTTCCGTCTCGGAAATACGCCTGCCGCATCATATCCAGGCTCACGACTGGCACGCCCCAAATCACCGCATCGACAGCGCGCCGTTCAACGGTCCGGCGGTTCAACTCTTCGGACGTGAGTGGTGTTGTGTTTTGCGCGATGGTGGGTTGCCCTAACAGTAGCAGGCCGATAATGAACGTGGATGCAAGCTTTGCCATAAGTTTCCTCTTCTATGCGCCCTGAATGGATGAATCTGTCTGGCCAGAGCGGGGCGCAGGAGTGTTCAGAGCCATAGAAATTGTGAGGTTCAGTAGCAAGCGATGCCATTGGCAAAACTAACGGTGACTGACCCTCGGCAAGAATGGGACATGATTCAATTGCCCTTACGCGACTGAGTTACTGAAGTCCCCTAATGGAATAGCCGGTTTTAGACGCGAGATGGCCGCTCTCATTCTTGGGCGCCGTCAGCGCCACTCCATTCTCCGTATGTCGCCTCATCGCGCGATTCAAGGTGGCAATGTGTAGGAGCACGGTCTTCGTCCAATTAGCGATCTGGTGAACACCTTCGTAAAGAAGAACTAGAAGAACGACAAGAATGAGAATCGTCGTGGTCGAAACGGCAAGTAGGAGTAGCACCACGATAATCTCTTGCTTTTTGTAGGTATTTATTCGAAACCATAATGCCAGGAAGCCCAGCAATGCAAGCGTGATGCGAACTCTGCTTCGCGATATGTGCTCTCCCGCTTTCATTACGCTGACTCTCTCCATTGGCCATGCCACATCCAAGAGAAGCGACGCCACAATGATTGCTATTTAGGCTGTAAAACACCTTTGTTGACGTTTAGTCGGTGGCCCGCGATGCACCTCCCTTAGAACCGGAACTGAACTCCCGCCTGGTACCGGAAGTTGCTCTGGTTGTTATTACCCGCGGTAAAGGCATTCCCGAAACGGGTTAGCAGGTAATCGAACTCCACTGGCCGAATCGTGATTTTTGGGGTGAGAGGAATATCAAGGCCTCCACCGATGATGAAATCGAATGCATTGTTGCTCGGGCTTTTGCTGGCCGCGAGACAGTCGGAATTCGTGCAGCCGTGATAGAGATTGCCGTAAAAATTGCTGTGTGCTCCGCCGAACAATACTTCCGCAAATGGCTCGAAATGTTCAGTTCGATATTTGAAAACCGGGCCGACGTTGTAGGTAAATAAATTGCCTTGAGCTGTATATGTACAACTGGACTCACTCGGGCAATACGTACTTCCGGCTGGTAAATTAATGAACTTGGTATAACTGCCATACCCTTGCAGCTCACCTTCGATTCCGACGTATTTGCTGAAATAATATGCAATGGAACCGCCTCCACCGTTGACATTGAAGGTCCCAATGATGTTGTTGTTCTGTGGATTTACGTGAACGAAGGAGTAATCCCCCGTAATTTCAATCCTTGTGTCCTGCGCTGAAGCAATCGTCCCTACGAGTAGACCGATTCCGATAACCAACGCTGCCCTGATTTTCATTTTAAATCTCCTTGTTAATTTATAATTCTTCGTGCGCAAAATGTCGTGAAGGCCCGAAAAGGGTTCGGGGGTGTAGGGAGGATTGCTTCCCGGGCCTCACGTTCAAGTTGATTGGAAAGTACGGTTGTTTGTCGTTTTACGGAATTGTCAAAACTGACGGTATGCGAAGTGATTTTGTACATTCATAAACAAGAAACTAAAAAAAGCCCTGAACAAATAGCCAATGATCAGTTCTTGATTTCTCTGCTGACCGGTAGAGGCGACGATACTCGTTGGCAATACGTCTATTCTGACCGGTAGTTCTGCCAGTGGCGTAGGGAAGTCGTGTCGGCCATGTCGGCCACAGGAGTTCCGGCCCACACCTGTAATGCCACGTAGGGATTGAGGATCTCCGGGCCTGCGCCGTACGCAAATTCCCCCAGCCAGAGAATGACCTTGATATGTAATTGCCTTTCTGTAATAATACGGTAAGATGAATTGGTACGACGCCAAAAGCGATTCCGCTGCCCGCTTGCGTCAGCGCAAGTACGCCTTGCTCCGTAGTCTCGAAATTCCTCCCGACGCTCTGCCCGGCTCGCTCGCCCTGACTCACAAACGCTGCGGAAAACCCACCTGCTGGTGCGCCGATGGAGAGGGGCATACGGCGTGGTCGCTGACGTTCATGGTTGACGGCAAGAAGCGCGTCGAGCATATCCCCGAGGAATGGGTGGAGCAGATTCGCCCGCTGGTCGAGCAAGGACGCGAGTTCAAGGACGCCGTTGCCGAGATCTTCGCCGCCAACGCTCAACTGCTGGCGCTCTGGCGTCGACAGTCCAAGAAGAAGAAGGCCAAGAAGAAATGAGCGGCCCGCGACTCTGTTGGCGCGTGGGACTTTTTGGCTGACCATGGGTCTCACCCTGAACCAGGAAACTTCGAACAGGGTGAGTGAGGTCGTCCTTCCCCCGCTCGTAGGCCGCAACGAGGCGTGCCACTGTGGTAGCGGCGTCAAATACAAACGGTGCTGTCGGGAACGGGACGAAGCCCTTCGCCGGCAGCTGCGCCGTGCCGCGGTGCCCGCCTGGATCGATGATTCTCGCGGCAAACTCCAGCAATTTGAAAAATACGTATGTAATGTCTTTGGGCTACCAGATTTATTAGCCAGCTTCGTCGATACCCGGCGAGCACCGAAAATTCCCACCTTCGACGTCGCCAACAGCTTGTTTCACACAGCGGTGCTCCGCATCCCGAGCATCAATGCATTGGAAGGGGACCTGCGCGAAAGCGATTTTCAGAAGCTCATTGGCCGTCAGCCCACTCCGGATGTGAAGGCCTTCAGCGCCGACGTGGTGGCCAACGTTCTCGACAAACTCCAACTGCAGGGCATCCGCAAAGCGATCCATGAAGTCATCAACAAAGCCGAGCGAAACAAGGCCTTTCGCGACGGCTGTTACAGCGCGTTGCGCTGTGTGGCCATCGATGGCTGGGAACCGTTTTCCTCCTACGATCGGCATTGCCCGAACTGTTTAGTTCGCCGGGTCAAAGTGAAGCGACGCACGGGAGAGCTCGAAGAAGTGGAACAGTATTACCACCACTATGTGGTGGCCCTGTTGCTCGGGCCGGTCCTCGATGTGGTGCCGGGGATCGAACTGGTGCTGAACGAGGAAGCTCTCCGCGATATCGACCCCGAGCATGAAGGCCATGAAGGCGAGTTGACTGCCGCGCGGCGTCTGATCGATTCCCTGCACGATACCTATGGAGGGTTCATCGACGCCTTCGTGCTCGACGCTCTCTACGCGAATGGGCCAGTGATGACCCAGCTCACAAATTACGGCTACAGCGGCTTCCTCGTGCTCAAGAAGCAAAAGGACGAGCCTTTCAAGGAAGCACTGACCCTCTGGCAGATGCACGGACCGTGCGAGAAGTACGAGGATCCGGATCGCAAAGAACAGGTGGAGTTCTGGGATGTGGATGAGATCGAAACACTGAATAGCTACAAAGGAAAAGTCCGCGCGGTGCGCGCCTTGGTCAGCAAGCCGGACCAAGATCCCACGACCTGGTGCTTCGCCATCATCGGCCAGCGCGCCCGCCAGCTCGGTCGCCGAACGGCGCAACAGATCATGCGTTCGCGTTGGCATATCGAAAACACCGCGTTTAATCAGTGGATCCGCTACTGGAATCTCGGGCACGTTTTTCGACACACGCAGAATGCTCTGAGTGCCGTCCTGCTTCTTTGGACGCTCGCCTTCAATCTGCTTCAGATGTTCGTGTACCGGCGGCTGGGTCGTCGCCGCAGGCCCAAGGATCCTACCGACACGATCCAGCACCTCGTTGAGGTCATGCTTCGCGACATGGCCACCCTCCCCAAGCCCATTCCTTGGACAGCTTTCCTGCTCGATACCAGCTGAGGCCGCGCCGGACCCGCGCTAACTGGGCGGCGCGGACGCACCGGCCCCTAACCAGCCCGCCTCTCGGCGTGGTAAAGGAGGCTCACTCACAAAACGGAACCAGCTGTTTGCGCTGGCGGCCCCCGTGCGCTCCATGCACCTTCGCCTGAGCTGGCCAGCCCGCCCGGCTAGCACCGCTGCGGCTCGAAGCGGAACTCCTGTGTCGGCCATGTCGGCCAGCCACCAGTTGCCATGTGAGGTATTTTCAAATAAAATAACGTCTCTGGAAAGTGCCATAGGTTCCAGGCAGAGCCGCCCTGAATACTCAATTTCTAACAAACCGGTATTCCGGTCGGGTGCCATGTCCTCTACGAGCTTTCGCCGGCCTCCAACTTTCGCCGAACTTAACGAGCTGAGCGATAACGAGTTAATGGCATACTTACGGGCTGGAGCGAACGATGCTCTTGCGATTCTATTTGACCGCTACCACCGCCTGGTACTGAGCATTGCCCTAAAAATCGTTCGTGATCCTGGCGAAGCGGAAGACACTATGCAGAGCGTGTTCCTAGAGATTTTCCGTTCAGCGGCACAATTCGACCCTGCCAAAGGCACTACTAAAGTATGGATACTTCAGTATGCCTATCATCGAGCGATCAATCGCAAGAAACATCTGAACGCGAGAAATTTTTACAATCAGACGGATCTCGAGACTGTAGAGAATTACTTGCCTGAAACGGCCTCTACGCTCGGCAGTCTTACGCACAGTGAGTTGGAGCGTCTGCTGCGGCAGGGGCTTGCCACACTCAGCGGAGGGCAAAAACGGGTGATCGAATTGGCCAGTTATAATGGGTTATCAATGAAGGAAATCGCCGCGAAAACGGGGGAGTCGGTTTTGAATGTGCGGCACCACTACTACCGGGGACTGCAAAAACTACGTGCATTTGTCGGGCGAAAGCCGGAGATGAGGAGAGCAGCAGGCAAGGATGAGTGATCATTCCCGTTACGAAGAATTGGCCCCCCTGGATGCTGGCGGATTCCTCTCCGACGCAGAACAGATTGAGCTTCGCGAACACACCGAGACGTGCCTTGATTGTCGGAAAGCCCAAACGGAGTTCAGCGAACTCGTTCATTCCGGGCTGCAGCTAATGGCTATTGATGAAGCCGCAGATAATATGAAGACTCGGCCCGATGACGGTATGCGCATGCGGTTTCTGCAACGTGCCAGGCGCGAAGGGATTGGGTTCTCTCCAGATGTCGAAAGGTCAACTCGGCGTGCTGGCAGGCGAATTCCTTTCTTCGTTGCGGCCGGGGCAGCGTTGGCCGCTGCGGCGGTCGCGGTGGCTTTCTACGGAACTTACCGGCAGAGCTCTTCGTGGAAACTGGCGCAGGCACAGCAACAAGTCGATCACCTTAGGCAGGAAAACTCCGCCCTCATTGCGAGTCAGTCTCGGTTGAACGAGTCAATTATGGCGGGCCAGCGCGAGATGGAAGATCTCCGCGCACAAATGAATAACCTGCGTCGCAATAATGAACAGGCGCGTGGAGTGGCGAAACAGTCGTCTGAGCGGGCCGGGCAATTGTTGGAAGAATCTCGCGATCAGGAGAAACTGCTGGCACAAGCGAGAGACGAGGCGACTCGCATTAATCAACTGCGCGTCGACGACGAAGCCTCTTTGGCAGAGCAGCAGGCTCGCCTTACGGAGCTCTCCTATAAGCTGCGAGTCGCGAGCGCCACGCTCGATGTGGAACGACAACTCGCGGCGGCGGGTAAGGATGTTCGGGAACTGATGCTGGCTCGACAGTTGCATGTGTTCGATGTCCGCGACGCTGACCAGAATGGCGGCGCGAGCAAGGCTTTCGGGCGTGTTTTCGTGACTGAAGGTAAATCGCTTACTTTTTATGCTTTCGATTTAGACGAAGATCGGGCGGTTAACGCCAAGAGCAGTTTCCAAGTCTGGGGAGTGCCAGAAACCGGAAAGACCACGGCTGTCAACTTGGGTAACCTGCAAATAGATGGAAGAGCGCGAGGGCGTTGGGTGTTGAAGGTGGATAATCCGCAACTCGTGAAGGAGCTCAATTCAGTATTTGTGACTGCCGAACCGACGGCGGCAGGCAAGCAACCCAGTGGGCAAAAGCTACTTTACGCCTACCTTGGCGAGGCCAATCACCCCTAGCGGCGAATACAAACCCGGTGTACCATGCGAGTGCAAGAACAATCTGTTACACCTGTTCTTCCGCCCACAACAGCGCTTTCACCTTGTCTTCTTGCATCGCGAATCCTGAACAATTTTCTGCTTAGCACTTTAGGCATTCAGCGAAACTTGCTGTGGTGCAAGCACCTCAGGGGGAAAGTCGATGAAGTGCCAGGTGCTCGCCCTGATGCTTCTTCTGACAGTTGCGCCGGCCTTCGCCCAATCGGATGGCGCCACAATTTCTGGCAGGGTAACGGACCCTGCCGACGCGGTGATCGTCGACGCCCGATGCACGATCACCAACATCGAGACTGAGATCTCCATCACCACGACCACCAATGAGGATGGTATTTACGTCATACCCGACCTCCGTCCCGCTCTCTACCGTCTAACAATTCAGAAAGACGGCTTTCGCACCGTCGTCTTGCCCAGCCTTCAACTTTATGTCCAGGATGCCCTCAACCAAAATTTCAAGCTGGCGATCGGCTCGGTGTCCGATACCTCGATCGTTGTGAACGAAGCACCCGCCCTACAAACAGACTCGGCGACGGTAAGTACGCTCGTGGACCAGCAGTTCGTGCACAACATGCCGTTGAACGGCCGTAGCTTCCAGCCCTTGATCGCATTGACGCCGGGCGTCGTGTTCACCTCGCAAAACCTCGGGCAAAGCCAATTCGGCGTGAACGGACAGCGCCCCGACGCGAACTACTTCATGGTCGACGGAGTGAGCGCAAATTTTGGGGTGGTCATAGGTGGGCTCGGTCAGACCCTGGGGGGAGCGATACCCGGATATACCGCCCAAGGGGGCACCAACGGACTGGTTTCCGTAGATGCCATGCAGGAGTTCCGTATTCAGACCTCCTCCTATGAGGCCGAATTCGGACGCACTCCGGGGGCCCAGATTTCTATCGTCACCAAATCCGGTGGCAACCAGTTCCATGGTACGGCATTCGACTACTTGCGGAACGACATCTTCGACGCCCGAAACTATTTTGACGCGCCCCCACTTCCCAAGCCGCCGCTGCGCCAAAATGACTTTGGCGGAACTCTTGGCGGCCCAATCCTCAAAGACAAGACTTTCTTCTTCTTTTCCTACGAAGGCCTGCGGTTGCGTTTGCCGAACACGGACACGGGCCAATTCTTTACGGCTTCGGCCCGGGCGGCGGTTGCACCGGCCTATCGACCGATCGTCAATGCCCTGCCGCTTCCGGCGCCGAACGCTCCCCTCGTCGACCCCACCTGCGATAACATCACAAATCCATGCCTTGCAAACCTCACCGTGGCTTACTCCGATCCTTCTTCGCTCGACGCTACCAGCATCCGTATTGACCACAACTTCAGCGAGAAAATCACCCTGTTCGCACGTTATGTCCAGGCGCCATCTTATAGCGCGGTCCGGAACTGGGAGGAACTGGGATATAACCACGCGAATACGAACACATTTACCGCTGGGGCGACGATCTTGCTCGCTCCCACGAAGGTGAACGATTTCCGCGCGAACTGGAGCCGGAACACGGCCACGTTCAACGTCGCGCTTACAAACTTTCATGGGGCCGTTGTTCCGCCCGATTCCGTGCTGTTCCCGTCCTCGTCCGCTTATGGGCCGAATAAGGGTCAGGCTCTCGTCGTTCTTGGTTATGGGTTCCAAGAGGTCAGGGAGGGTACTAACTATTCCAATGTTCAGCGGCAACTCAATTTTGTGGACACCTTCTCCTGGGCCGTAGGGGTGCACCAACTAAAGTTCGGCGTCGATTATCGCCGTCTAAACCCTACGTCCTTGGAAGGTACCGGGTATGCTTTTTTCCCGTCGGGGTTCTCGGAGCTGGTAGCAGGCACGTCGGACTTGGTCCTTCTGAAGTCTTACCGACCTTTTTCGGTGATCGTAAATAACTACTCGCTCTTTGCTCAGGACACCTGGAAGGTCACGAATCGCCTGACGCTGGCCTACGGGTTGCGTTGGGAGATCAACACACCACCGGTTTCGGCAACGGCAGGCCAACCCCTATACGTTCTGCAGGGAATCCTTGACACGAAGTCGCTCGTGGAGGTGCCAGGACCTCTCTGGCACACTCGGTTTAACAATTTCGCTCCGCGGATTGCAGCTGCCTACCAGATCACGCCCAAAACAGTAGTGCGTGGAGGGTTCGGCGTCTTCTATGATTTAGGGTACGGGAACGTCGGTTTGGATGCTTTTGGGTTCCCCTACCTACGCATCAAGGACATTTCTGAAACACCGCCAGTGGCTTTCGATCCGAGCAACCCAGCTTTGCAGCCGCCGCCGTTCACAACGACCATCGATTCGAGCATATTTAGCGCAGGCACTGTTGATCCGAACCTGCGGCTCCCGTACACCTTGCAGTGGAATGTGGCCATTGAGCGGCAGTTGGGAACGAGGCAGACGGTGACGGCGAGCTATGTTGGGTCAGACGGTAGACAACTTTTGCGGCAGGACTTTATTTCTCCCCCGCTGTTTACAAGCTTGACAAATGGCGTGACGGAAGGTGTGGCCGTAACAAGGAACGCTGGATACTCTCACTACGATGCTTTGCAGGTGCAGTTCCAGCGACGCATGTCGCATGGACTGCAGGCACTGGTGTCTTACACGCTCGCAAAATCCAGCGACGTCGGTTCCAGCGATGCAAGTGGTCTATCCGCAGCAAGCGTAAGCGGAATAGTGCTCCCGCCGCCGTCGACGTCGGACTTCGACATTCGCAACGCCTTTGCGGCTGCCGTCTCGTACGAAGTGCCAACGCCTGCGTGGGGTCGCATAGCCAAAGCCATCCTGGGGGGCTGGGCGGTGGACGGAATCGTGCGTGCGAGTTCCCCGCCGCCGATTAACATAACCGTCGGTGAGGTCTCACCCGTATTTGGTTACTACACGACTCAGGCGGAAATCGTACCCGGTCAACCCTACTGGATCTCTGATCCAACACAACCGAATGGCAAAGCGTTGAATCCGGCGGCCTTTACGCCACCACCCGCTGGGCAGACCGGGAATTTCCCCAGGAACGGGCTGCGGAGTCCATATTCAATCGACCAGACAGATCTCGCGCTGCGCCGTCAGTTTAGCCTTGGCGGACGCGTAAATCTCGACGTGCGTGCGGAGTACTTCAACCTGTTCAACCATCCGATGTTCGGAATCGCCGGATCGCAGTGCAATCCACAAACCTTCTGGGGAGTCCAGGGTGGCCCCGTATATGGCAGTTTCGGAAAGGTATGTCCTGGCATGTCGACAACGAACATCGATGGAGGAGGCTTCCCGAACGGGCAGAACGCACTGTACGCCGTTGGCGGCCCACGGTCGGCACAGTTCACGCTCAAATTGCTTTTCTGAGCAGGACGAGAGTAAACCGAGTGTTCCCCGATACGTTCGCGAAGCATTCCTGAGTTACCCAGAGTCTGAAAAGTGATGTGTTTCGGAAAAATCCCGCCCCCATCAGTCGCACTCTTGAAAGTACTTAGAGTTTGGCATCTATTTAAGGCCTCTTAAGGCTCCGGCTCTGCTTGTTTGGTAATTCGAAAAGTCAACGCACCGCCGAATAGACGAAAGACAAACTCTTCATAAGATGCGGGTTGAGTTGGATACCTAAGGCATCGACCGATTGTGGAAGCTGTCGGGAGTGGACCCCTGAATATCGACAACCACCAAGGCGGTCGCACATTCCTCGCCTTCATTCTCCTTCCCATCGGTAAATATGACCTGCCATCCGAATAAGGTCCTATATCGGACTTTTTCGCTGAGGATGGCACAAATCATGAGGCGGGAAGGCAGACTGAAATATGGTGGGTCCGAGGGAGGTCCAATTCCCAAAGTTTCTTGCTTGCATAGATTGCGGCTTTAGAGAATTTGCCATTCAGCGAACTCAGTTACGTCGACTTGGAAGAGATAAGGCGGTGTCGAAATTCAGCGTAACGCTTCACGCAACCGGGATCGACCAAATACCAGAAAGATGAGGAACTTTAGATGAGAAGACCATTCCAAATGGATGGCGCATCCTTCCGCTATATCAGCTCTTCCGTTGACGTCACTGAACGGAAGTTGTCCGAGGAATCTCTTCAGGCGTTGACTGGTCAACTCATTCGTGCCCAAGAGGAAGAACGCTCCCGCATCGCCCTCGAGCTCCACGATGACTTCAGTCAGCGTCTCGCGCTTCTGTGTATTAGCCTCGAACAGTTATGGAAGAACATACCTTCTTCGGGGGCAGATCAACGAACGAAGGTTCTGGAAATTTTGAGCGCGACCAAAGAGATATCGGCGGATCTCCATCTACTGTCTCATCAATTGCACAGCAATAAATTAGAGTATGTGGGTTTGGTTGCAGCGCTAAGAGGTCTTTGCAAGGAAGTCAGTGAGAAGTATCAGGTCAAAATTCGATTTAGCGAGAGCGGGTTTCCTATAACGATCCCGAAGGATGTGGAATTGTCTCTATTTCGAGTGACCCAAGAATCGCTGCGTAATGTCGCGAAACATAGCCAGGCAAACTGGGCGGACGTTGAACTGCGTGCGAGCGCAAATGCCATTAGTCTTCGCGTCTCGGATCAAGGCAGGGGTTTTGACATCGATTCCAGAGAACGGGTTGGGATCGGCTTGATGGGGATGACGGAGAGGCTACGGCTCGTCGGAGGAAAGTTGTTAATAAAATCGGAACGGATGCAAGGGACAGAAATTCTCGCCGAAGTCCCGCTGAGTGGACCCGCAAAAAACCCGGGAACAGGAGTAACCGATCATGATACGCGCGCGTGTGCTGCTTGCGGATGACCACAAAATGCTTGTCGATGCGCTTAAGCGTCTGCTAGAGACCCGCTATGAGGTTGTGGGTACTGTGAACGATGGACGTGCCCTACTTCAGTCGGCTGCGTTACTGCATCCTGACGTTGTCGTTGTGGACATTGCGATGTCAAAGTTGAATGGCCTTGATGCTGTCCGACGTCTCAAAACGACTATGCCGGGTGTGAAGGCAGTTTTCATGACGATGAATCAAGACCCTTACCTGGTAGGCGAAGCTTTTCGTGCGGGCGCTTCGGCATTTCTACTTAAACAGGGAGCGGCCCTGGAATTGACGGAAGCGATTGATCAAGTCCTCAAGGGCGGGTCTTATGTGACGCCTAAAGCCAACGCAGGAATGATTCCGATTTCATTGAGTGGGCCCAATGGTCGCAACATTTCAAGTGAGTCGACTTTGCGGCAACGAGAAGTCATTCAACTCTTGGCGGAAGGGCTTTCGATGAAAGAGGTTGCCAATGAGCTGAACATCACCATGCGCACCGTGACTGGGCACAAATATTCCGTAATGAAACACCTACAACTAAAAACCAACGCCGCTCTGGTGCAATACGCTATCAAGCGAGGGATCATCTCGATAAACCAAACTGCCTTGCCATAGCGTTAGTTCTACCAATAGACCGCTTCCACATTTGAAGGCATGCTGAGAGACAAGGTGCCAGAGGCGAATGGAGTGAGTTCCAAGCCAACGACTTTTGTGAGCAGGACAGAATTGGCTTATAACTCAATTTCAATCTCGCGGATGCATGAACACCTTAAGGGTGGGTTCTCAGTGGTCTATAAGCGAGTTCTAGTAGCGGACGATCTAGCGCCCGTGCTAAGCGCGGTCGTTGCCTTACTGCAAGATTCCTTTGATGTCGTGGGCATGGTCTCTGACGGGCAAGCCGCTCTGGAAGCAATACTGAGGCTTAAACCTGATCTTGTGGTTATGGATATCGCGATGCCGATCATGAACGGCATTGAAGTAGCCAGGGAGCTCAAGGTTCGCGTCCCTAAAACTAAGATCGTGTTCTTCACTGTCCATAAGGACTCGGACATTGTTGCAACGTGTCTTTCCGCCGGAGCCTTTGGCTACGTGGTAAAAGAACGCATGGATAGTGATTTGATTCCGGCAATGAACGAGGCGCTTGCTGGCCGGGTGTTCGTCTCGCGGATATCTTCTTAGAAGCAAAAACTGCGCAAAATTCAAACTTCTCGAAGCGCTCGCAAACGGCATCGTTGATAATCGAGAGCGGCTCGGACACAGGCTTGGCTCTCGAAATCACCGCCACAGGCACAAAGTACTACAAGGATGATGACCTGAATTAGAGTGCGAATGCATGGCCCGCGAGGCGTACATCCCCAGATCATTTATGCTGAGGCCGCCGTTCTATTCAGTAGTGTGGTCGCTATAGTGGGAAACAATAGAACAGACAACAATCCGGCTCCTACCAGCGCAGCCGCGATGTCGGTAGGCATACGTCCTGTGCGAACTCCAATCGAGGAAATCGCGACCACCATGGGCAGAGCTGTCGCCGAATATAACGCCAAAGGCCATCGTTCTTCTTTCGGAAGCTCATTCCGATAAAGAAACACAGGTGCGCCACGAACGACCAAAAACAAAACCAGGAAAATCGGTACAAGGAGCAAAGTTCGCGGGCTATGCAGGAAGGCGCCCAGATCAAATCTAATCCCGCTCACCACAAAAAAGAAGGGTACGAAAAAACCAAAACAGATCGCTTCCATTTTTTCTCGAAATAACGTGCCAGCCTCTCCGCGCGATGCCAGTCCCACAACCATACCGGCCGAGAAAGCGCCGAGTACGGCCTCCAACCCGATTGTCGTCGAAAGGACATCAAAAGTGGCGAGGAGGAGCAAGGCGATACACACAGGGAGTTGAGTGCTTGAATGTATGCCGCGTTCAAACAATTCCAAGATCTTAGGTGGTCGCGATCTCAACGCTACCAGCGCCGATAGAAAAGCGACGACCACAAACCCAAATATCAGTGCCAGCTCCTGCCAGGCTCCGAACATGCGTGTCAAAACTAGGGAGACAACGACCACAGGTCCGAATTCACCGACGGCTCCGGTAGCGACTACAACAATTCCAAACTTGGAATCGAGCCTACCTCCATCCCGTAAGATCGGCATAAATGTTCCCATCGCGGTGGTGGTCAGAGCGAGCGCGATCATGATCGGGGCGTCCACGAACGGAAACACATGAAGAAATACCGCGACGGCAAGGCCCAGCGCCAACGATAAGATCCAGCCTTGAAGCGCAAGAGAAAGAGGCCGGCCTTTCACTTTTTGCAAGTCCAGATCCATGCCTGCCATGAAAAAGAGAGCGCCCAGGCCTATCCGTCCCAGCCAATCGATCAATACGTCGGGACGTACTAGCGCCAGTACAAAGGGCCCAACAAGAATTCCCAGCACCATCTCCCAGACAACTACGGGTACCCGAACTCTCAAGCGAATTTCTGCAAGCAAAGATGCTGCAACCGCGATCGCCATCACGATGAGTACCGGATGACTACTTAGATCCATTGTCGGTCCTTAATAAGAGCGTAATTATCCGTAGGCATCTACGTGAATCCCGAATAATCAACGCTCATGGTTTTCATCGAACGCCCCGCTGATTTCACGTGACAGCAGGTTTTCATTTCCGAAAAAGTGTGAACGCCCTGAAACTTTGGGTAAGAAGGGAACACTTCCCAAGCTCTCTCATTCGAGATTGCGCCCAGGATACGTCTTAGTCAGATCAGTTGGGAATTGTCAAAACTCACGGTCCCACTAGATGTTGGCCCAGTTGGCACAGTTGACATCCTTCCCGTGAATAAATTCCGCACTTGCGAATTGTTTAAACTTGTCTCATCTGTTTCCATAGAAAAACCATTTGAGCAGAAATGGTGAATCCCGGGTACTTGGTCAATTCTGCTCAACGCACAGCCTCACCCACCGTCAGTTTTGACAATTACATCTCGGAAATCCCAGGCGCACAATGGCCAAACCTTGGAACTCACGTCGTATCTTTTCAGTGGAGGAATTGGCCGCATGGCTCTCTTTGCCAAGGAAGAATTAGGAAGAGGAGGACGTTTATGAATTGGACGCAAAAAGCGATTCTTGTTGTCGTATCGTTTGTCACTGTAGTGAAACTGGCGTCGCCGTCGCCCACCTCCGCGCAGTCAGAGAAACCCAACATTGTCATGCTCATGACCGACGACACCGGATGGGGTGACTTCGGGGCCTATGGTGGGGGCACGAGCCTCGGCCACCCGACCCCGAACGTGGATCGCATCGCCAGGGAGGGCGCGGTCTTCACCAGCTGGTACGGCCAGGCGAGTTGCACCGCGGGCCGCGCCTCGTTCATGACCGGACGCATCCCGATCCGCTCGGCGCTATCGGTCGTGGTGGTTCCGGCTGACGAGAACGGCCTGACAAAAGATACGCCGACGATCGCCGAATTCTTCAAGCAGAACGGCTACACGACCTACTACTCCGGCAAATGGCATTTGGGGGATCAGCCCAAATTCTATCCCATCGAACACGGCTTCGACGAGATGAAGGAATTCGCCGCCTACTATCCGGGCGTGTATACCTACGACGACACGAGTTGGTTCGCCCATCCCTGGTTCCCGAAATTTAACAAGGCCTATTGGGATGAATACCAAAAGATCTGCAACCTGTACGAGTGGGAAGGCGTTGCTGGCAAACCGGCGACGAAGGTGGCGCGTATTGACTACGACTATCTTCATGAATTCGACGTTCGGCAGGCCGATTCCGCCGTCGAATACATCAAGGCGCATGCCCATTCCGGCAAGCCGTTCTTCATGGATGTCAATTTCATGAAGATGCACAACCCGAACATCCCGGCCAAGGCGTTCATCGGTAAATCCCACCTCGGCAACTATTCCGATGCGATGTTCGAACTGGATTACAACATCGGCAAGATCATGGATGCCATCCGCGCCGAGGCTCCCAACACCATCGTCGTCACTGCCGACAATGGCGCGTGGCAGGATGCATGGCCGGACGCCGGCACGGTGCCATTCCGCGGTGAAAAAGGCTCGCCGTTCGAGGGCGGTTTCCGAGTGCCCGGCATCATGTGGAGCCCCGGTAAGATTCCGGCCGGCGTGCGTTACGATGAAATGATGTCGCACATGGACGTGTGGCCGACGACCGCCGCGATGGCTGGCATTACCCCGCCCCCTCATGGCGGTTGGAAAGACAACTTTGGCAAGCCGATCTACTTCGACGGCATTGATAACAGCGCCTATGTCACGGGCAAGGCGAAACATTCGGCGCGCAGGTCGTGGGTCTATATTGACGGTGAAACCTTCCAGGGCGTTCGCGCCGACATCGGCGACGGTCCCGATGGCGATATCCACATGGCCTGGAAAATGCTTTTTACCGCCAAGGACACGTGGCTCGGCCCTTCGATGGATCTCGGTGCCATCGGCTCGTATTACAACCTCACCATGGACCCGTTCGAGAAATACGACATGACGTTTAACGGGGCGGTGGCAACGCGCGGCACAACCACCTCACCGGGCCGTTACGCCGGCTATGACAATGGTTGGGTTATTTC
>Ga0209040_10002115_pt1 | contig 15704 bp, 15 predicted proteins | sample BogFormECP12_OM3_FD_188240 | JGI IMG/M metagenome (GOLD analysis project Ga0209040, IMG submission 188240) | Bog forest soil microbial communities from Calvert Island, British Columbia, Canada - ECP12_OM3 (SPAdes) (version 2) | ecosystem: Environmental > Aquatic > Freshwater > Wetlands > Bog ...
GCTCGCATGGGGCTGGCAGGAAATCAACGAAGCGATCCCGCCAATGGGGCCCGGCGATCAGAACGTCTCGCCGACCCCGATCCCGCCGCAGTCGAGCGTGACCCGTCGCGGCGTCGTGGCCCCCGGAGCCCCCGCCGAAAGGCTCCCCGGGTGTGGCGATCCGCTCAGCTCGCCCGCCGTGTCGCTCGGGGGCGCTCGTCTCGCTTACCTCTGCGCCGACGCGGCCGCGGGCGCCGCACCGCTGTCGGAGGCGCTGACGGTGTCGCCGCCAGGCGGGGGCGCCCAGCCGTTGGCAATCGCTGATGCGTCGGCTCCGTTTCAGCTCTCCGGCGGCTACGTCGCCTACGCGGCCGGGCCGCCGTTGACGGGCACGCCGAGGATCGTGGTCAGGGACCTCGCCACCGAAACGGTCGCATATGAAACGCCGCCGCTGCCCGAGTGGCCCGCCTCGATCGCGCTGCAGCCGGACGGCACGCTCGTCGTCGTAGGGCAGCCCTCGGAGACCTGCGCCGGCACCGCCGGGTCGGCCGAGTGGTTCTCGCCAGCGAGTCCGGCCGCGCACGCGCTCGGGTGCCTCTACGGCCAGGCTCTGCGGCCCGCCGGCGGGCGGATCGTCGCGCTCGCACCCGCGCCCGGATGGAGAAGGGGTGGCCCGGGACGCGCTACTCGTCGCGACCGCCGCCGAAGCAGGCTGCAATATCGTTCTCACCGAAGACATGTCCGACGGCAGAATCCTGCGCGGCGTCAGGATTCACAACCCGTTCGCGGCGTCAGGATTCACAACCCGTTCGCGGCATCGGGCGATCTGACGCGCGCGGCCCGCCGCTTGCTTGGGCTAGCGGAACACCGCCCTTGACCGGCGCGAACGGCAAAGTTCAAGCGATTTGAACGACAGTAGGGGTCCTTGACGGTTTCCCCGATGGGTTATCGCACGCTATAGTCCGGCACAGTCGAAAACCGTATTTGTCGGGAGGAGTGACGAGCGATGGATGGAATTGGCGTAGAGCTGGATTGTCTCGAAGGCGTTCGGGTGGTCGATTTTACGCAATTCGAGGCCGGCCCCTCCTGCACCGAGGCGCTCGCCTGGCTCGGCGCCGAGGTGGTCAAGATCGAGAACCCGAAGACCGGGGATCCCGGCCGCAGATTGCGGCCCGGGCAACCCGATGATGACCCTTGGTATTTCCACCAGTTCAACGCCAACAAGAAGTCGGTCACCCTCAACCTCAAATCGCCGCGCGGTCTCGAGATCGTCAAGGACCTGCTGAAGAAGGCGGATGTGACGGTCGAGAACATGGCGCCCGGCACGATCGAGCGGTTGGGCCTCGGCTATGATGTCGTCCGGGAGCTCAACCCCCGTATCATCTATTGCCAGGTCAAGGGCTTCGGCGAAGGCAGCCCCTACGAGAAGAACCTCGCCTTCGACATGATCGCCCAAGCCGCCGGCGGCCCGATGAGCGTCACCGGCGAGCCTGGCCGGCCGCCGGTCAAGCCGGGCCCCTCCTTTGGCGACACGGGCACCGGCATGCTGATGGCGATCAGCATTCTGGGTGCGCTCTACCGGCGCGACCGGACCGGCAAGGGCAGACGCCTGCAGGTCGCGATGCAGGACGCGATGATCCACTACATGCGGGTGCCCTTCTCGCGCCAGGCCAAATCGGGCAAGGCAGTCGAGCGCGGCGGCGCCAAGATCGCGGGCGCGCCCCCGCCCTGCAACGTCTATCCCTGCAAGCCCGGCGGTTCCAACGACTACGTCTATGTCTTCACCAGCCGCGCCAACCCGGAACACTGGACGCGGCTCTTGAAGGTCGTCGGGCGCGAAGATCTGATCGGCGACCCGCGCTATGAAACCATGGCCGCTCGGGCGGAACGGGAGGACGAGGTCGACGAGATCATTGCTTCGTGGACCCGCCAGCGCACCAAAGTGGAGGCGATGCAGCTGATCGGCGGCGCCGGGGTGCCGGCCGGTGCGGTGCATGATACGATGGAATTGCAGAACGATCCGAGCCTCGAGCGCCGCGGCATCATGCAGGTGATCCAGCATCCGACGAGCGGGCCGGTGAAGATGCCGGCATGGCCGGTGCGCTTCGACGGGGCACCCCCGAGGGTCAAGCCGTCACCGCTGCTGGGGCAGCACAGTGCCGAGATTCTGGGCGGCTGGCTCGGCATCGGCGCTGCCGAACTCGAGGCGCTGCGCACCGAAGGGATCGTCTGACGGACCCCGCTCAGCGCCCCGTGCTCGCCCGATAGCACGGGGCGACGTTGATATTGTCCATATGATGCCGATCGCCGTCGGCATCGCTGAAGATCGCGCAATGGCGGCCTTTGTGGGCGATCCGAGCAACCGGGAACGCGTACTCCTTGGGGCTGCTGCCGAATGTGAGAGCGATGGTGTCGCCGACCGCGATCCGCGGCGGCAGGCTGATGTGGTGATACGTGTTGCAGGAGCTGGCAACGAGCCAGTCGCGGCATTTGGTCAGAACGCCCGGCCCGCCCGGCTCGACAGCCTTGACGCTGTCGGGCTCCCGAGCGTTGGCCGGGCCGACCGCAGCCGCGGTGAGCAACAGGCCCGCAATCCAGGTTCGCAATGGCAGCAGCCTTCGCCGATCGCATCCCATGTGCTAAATCTGCCCTTGCCATCACGGCGATTCAACCAACCGAGGAGACCGCGATGAAGCTTTACTATGCTCCGGGCGCCTGCTCGATCGGCATCCATGTGCTGCTCGAGGAAATCGGCAAGCCCTACCAGGCCGAGGCTGTAAACCTCCGCGACGGCGCGCAATTCAAGCCGCCCTTCACGGGGGTCAATTCAAAGTCGAAGGTTCCTACTCTAGAGCGTGACGATGGCTCGATCCTTACCGAGTTCCCGGTCATCGCCCGCTGGCTCGCTCGCCAGAATCCGCAGGCGAATTTGATACCGAAGGACGAGGAAGCCGACACGCGGGCGATGGAGGCGATGGAATACATCGTCGGCACCATTCATGCCCAGGGGTTTACGCGGCTTTTCCGCTCGGACCGGTTCGCTCCAACCCAGTCGGATCACGAGGCGGTGAAGGCGACCGGCCGCGAGAACGCAGAGAAGGGGTTCGCCTTGATCGACAAGCGACTCGAAGGGAAGCAATATCTCGCGGGCGAGTTTTCGATCGCCGACGCCGCGCTGTTCTATGTGGAGTTCTGGAGCAAGCGGGCAGGCATTCAACTACCGAAAAATTGCGCCTCGCATTTCGACCGCATGATGTCGCGCCCCGCCGTGCAGCGCGCCCTGCAGCAGGAAGGTCTGAACTAAAATCCAGTGCGGGAACACCCTCACCCACCAAGCCCGGCGGGCTGGTGCCCCCCTCCCGCACCGCGGGAGAGGGTGCCGAGCGCAGCGAGGCGGGTGAGGGTTTTGCCACCTTTTAGGAGCAAGGAAAGATGGACGGAACCGCCGTATCGCCGAACTGTCTCGCCGGCATCAAGGTCCTCGATCTGACCCAGTTCGAGGCCGGGACGAGCTGCACCGAGGCGCTCGCCTGGATGGGGGCTGAAGTTGTCAAGGTCGAGAACCCGAAAGGCGGCGAAGCCGGCCGCCTCGGCGTCCCGGACCCCTATTATTTCATGGCGTACAACGCCAATAAGAAGTCCATCACCGTCAACCTCAAATCCGAACGCGGATTGGCGCTGGTCAAGGACATGGCCAAGCAGGCCGATGTCTTCACCGAGAATTTCGCGCCCGGCGCCGTCGAACGGCTGGGCCTCGGCTACGACGTCGTCAACGCCCTCAATCCCCACATTATTTATGCGCAAGTCAAAGGCTTCGGTGCCGGCAGCCCGTATGAAAACGGTCTTTGCTTTGATCCGATCGCCCAGGCTTGCGGCGGCGCAATGAGCATCACCGGCGAACGCGGCGGCAAGCCGATCAAGCCCGGACCCACCATTGGCGACACCGGCACCGGCATGCTGCTCGCGTTCAGCATCGTCAGCGCGCTCTATCAGCGCGTCCAGACCGGCAAGGGACGGCGGCTGCAGGCGGCGATGCAGGATTCGGTCATGCATTACAGCCGCGGCATGTTCATCAGCCAGGCGCGGCTCGGCACGGCAGCGCCCCGGCGCCCGGCCGGCGGCAATGCGCCCTCCGGCATTTATCCCTGCAAGCCCGGCGGACCAAACGACTATGTCTATCTTCTGACCAGCCGCGCCAATCCCGAGCATTGGCCGCGCCTGCTAAAGCTGATCGGACGCGAAGAGCTGATCGGCGATCCGCGCTATGACACCACCGCCGCCCGGGTCGAGCACGAAGCCGAGGTCGACGAGATCGTTGCCGGTTGGACGCGCCAGCGCACTAAAGAGGAGGCGATGGCGCTGATCAGCGGCGCCGGCGTGCCGGCGGGCGCGGTCTTCGATTCGATGGAGTTGACGAACGAGCCTAGCTTCGCAAAGCGCGGCATCCTGCAGACCATGGAGCATGGCGACTGGAGGATGACGATGCCGACCTGGCCGGTGCGCTTCGACGGCGCCCCGCCGCCGGTCAAACCGGCGCCGTTGCTGGGCGAGCACACTGCCGAAGTGTTCGGCGAGTGGCTCGGATTGGACGCCGCGGAGGTCGAGGCGCTACGCAAGCAGGGGGCCGTCTAAACGCGGCCTCTCGGTTCTCTCCCTCGCAAGCCGGATGCGGGAGGGAGTTCAGCCGATGATGCCGGACGCCGACACCCCAGCGTAGAGGGTCGCCGGCGTCAGCTCCGGGGCGACACCAGTCATCGACGGACCGTCGGCTCGACCGCCGAAGTGTTCGGCGAAAGCGTGGGCCTGATGAGCGATCTTGAACTCGAGAGAAACGAGCACCCCGTTGTCAACGCCGCGGCACGAAAAGCTCGAAGGCTCATAACGGTGCAGATCCAGCCAGACCCGCATCGCGCCCATCTCCCGTGACAGGTCATTCTGGCTGAGGCGGAGTTCTACGGCGCTCATATCCGATAGCTCGGTTGTTGATCCGAGCCGTAAGAATACCATTACGCGCAGGCTCGGACAGACCGCCAGCCTTGATCTCACAGTTTTGTCACAACCGGGCTGAATCCGGTTCGCGGCGATAGTGGTAGCGATAGAGTTCCGTCTTCAACCCCAAGGCATCGTAAAGGGCCCGCGCAGGAGCGTTGATGGCCTCGACTTCGAGGCAGGCACCGCAGGCGCCCTGCTCTTTGGCCCAGGCCGCCAGTGTGGTGATGACCCGACGGCCATGACCCTGCCGGCGGCGGCGGCTGTCCGTGATTACCGATTCATAGCAGAGCAAGCCGTTGTGCACCGCGCCGTAGGCAAGGGCAATGGTGTCTCCTTCAACGGACAGCGCGGCGAAGGCAGCCGGAATGGCGAGCTGACCGACAATCCGCCGATAGGTCGCGGCCTGCTGGCTCGAATGGTTCTGCAGCGCAGCCATTGCCCCGAACCACTCCGGGGCCGGCTGGTATCGGAGCCGCACATCAGCGTCCGAGGCCGCCTCGATGTCTTCGATAGCACCATAGAGCACGCAACTTTCGCCCTCGGCCGTGTAGCCGGCTTTCGCGAGGCGCTCGTCGACCGAAGGATCGTTCAGCGACAACACACGAAAGATCGTTGGCAGACCCAATCTCCGATAGAGCGCTTCGCAAGCCCGCAAATCCATGCGTCGAACCGGCCGTAGCGGATTTGCCGAGTTGGCGCGACGGGTCAGGCCGTCGCTGAAACGCAGCAGCCAGCCCTCGAGCAGCACTTCCCGCAAGGCCGGCCATGCATTGAGGCAGGCTTCCTCGACACGCCATTCCAGTGTGGGGTCCGCCATCTAACCGTAATGCTCCTCTGCCGCGATGTCGTAGCCGTAAAGCCAGGCGATGCGCCGTGCCGTCGGGGTACAATACCCGTCGCGCCAGGTATTCGACGTCGCGCTTCAAACGGGCCCAGCGCGACGGCAGGTGGTTCAGTTTGGCGCGCTCGCGCGACCCGATGACGGCGCGCCGGGTGCGCGGCACTCGCAACCCCTCATAGCGCCGCAATTCCTCGTCGAGCTCGTCCGGCAGGCGCGCGATCAGTTCCGCAAAAACGCAGCCGTCCTCGATCCCCATCGCCGCGCCCTGCGCCAGAAAGGGCAGCCTTGCGTGCGCCGAGTCGCCGAGCAAGGTCACCCGGCCTTTCGTCCAAGTCAGCAATGGCTCGCGGTCGAACAGTCCCCATTTGAAATAGCGGTCGCTGCATTCAAAGAGCCGCAGCAGCTTTTCATTCGAGCGGGCATACGTCGCCAGCAATTCGTCGCGGTCGGCTTAGCGGATCCAGGATTCCTCGGTCCACTCTTCGGTGTCGTGGATCGCGACGAAGTTCACCATTTCGCCGCGCCGCACATAATAATGAACGACGTGCCCGTGCGGCCCCATCCAATTCAATGAACTCGGCTCGATCAGCCCCGGCGGGATCCGCTCGACCGGCACCAGCCCGCGCCAGCACATGCAGCCCGTGAACCGCGGCCTATCGGCGCCGCACAGGCTGGTGCGGATCAGAGAGTGAATGCCGTCGGCGCCCACCACGATGTCGGCCTCGATCGTGCTGCCGTCGGCGAAATGTACCGCCGCGGAGGTCTGGCCTGGGTCGACCGCGACGCACCGGGCATCGAGCCGGACGACGCGGTCGGGCAACGGTCCCGCGAGAACCGACAGCAGATCGGCGCGATGGAACGAGCACAGCGGGCGCCGGCAAGACGACGCTGGCACGCAGCATTGCGGCACTGTCGGAGCCGCCGCATATCGAACTCGATGCAATCAACTGGCAATCGGGATGGCGCGATCTGACGCGGCATGATCCAGAGGAATTCGTCCGTCGCGTCGCCGAAGCGATCAAGGCGGAGGCCTGGGTGGTGGACGGCAATACGGCCCGGTGCGTGATATAGTCTGGCGGCGAGCGACCCATCTCGTCTGGCTCGATTATGAACGCCCGGTGATCATGGCTCGGGTGATCTCCCGGACGCTGGCCCGCGCCGTTCTGCGGACCGAGCTGTGGGCCGGCAACCGCGAGCAATGGCGGCATCTGCTGCGGCCCAGCCACCCGATCCGTTGGGCCTGGAGCACCTGGAACCGCCGCCGCCGCGAAACCGCGCAGCGGTTGGTACAGACGGAATACGCACATCTCGTGGTGCTGCGGCTGCGCCGCCCAAGAGAAGTACAGCGGGCAGTCGAGTTCCTGGCGGGGGCGGCTGGTGTGCAAACGAGACATGGCGGCGCGGCTCGGCGACGTTAAGGTTCAGCGGCTCGTCGCCGTGCGGCTTGGGGTAGCCCCGATGCAGGTCTCAAGATTTTCGAGACAGACTAAGCGGAGCTTACTTCTTCGTGGACTCACAAGTCATTGAATTAACGTGTTAATTCTGCGAAGGATAGAGTTGGTACTGAGTACCGGGAGGCCGAGGAGGTCGTAGGCCTACTGCTGGCTGAGTCGGCCGTGCCGCGAAGTAAAGGTCGCTCACGGCGTTGGCAAGAGATAGCGATGATTCCCTACCCATACAAGCAGAAAACAGCAGTCTACATGGGTACACTCAGCAGGAAACAAAAGCCGAATCTGCGTTTAATATCAATCGCTTGACAAATATAAAGAAGGAAGTTCCGACTAAGTTTGTGATATTTCTATTTCCTTGTTTGCGATCACTTCAGATTATAAGTCACGGAGATGACATACCAACCCAAAAGGGCAATTCCGTGATCATTATCGCCGTATGTCGGCTTAAATCCGAGACGATATCAAGTGCGCCGTTGACTTGTGTACACATAACGCCAACATAGTGTTGTGCTTGAATGGGATGAGGCAAAACGGCTCGAGAACATAAGACGACGCGGCCTCGATTTCGAAGATGCCGACCTCATGTTCGACGGGCGCCCGGTCACAACGGCCGCGTCGCGGCGCAATAACGAAGACCGTTTTGTTTCAACCGCCGAGATCGACCGTAAACTTTATACCGTAGTGTGGACGTGGCGGGCCGAAAATCAACGGATTATTTCATTCGGGAGAACGAGCCGTGGCGAAGAAAGGGCGTATCGTCAGATATTCGGCTAAGGAACTAGCCGCCAAGCGCGAGCGCGGGGAGACCCGTTCCGATTGGGCGCGCGCAGCCGCCATGACTGACGCGGCGATCGAGGCGGATATCGCCTCTGACCCCGACGAGGCGGGCATGGTGGCGGACTGGGACAGCGTGTCAGTCGATTTGCCCAAGCCGAAGGCAGACCTGCACATGCGCATCGACCGCGACGTGCTGGAGTTTTTCCGCAAGACTGGACGCGGCTACCAGACCCGCATCAATGCGGTATTGCGCTCCTATGTCGAACAGGCAAGGCACAAATAACGAACCCAGCGCCGGAGATGCGCAGCTGATTGCGATGTTAGATCACAGTGGTCTGCAGGAGCATTTGGGCCTCGACACTTGCGCCGACCTCTTTCTCCCTCGCGGAGAACTCGCCCATTTCACGTCGGCTTTTTATTACCCCGTCTTTGTCAATGGAACCAACTACTCGGGAACGTCTGACATCTTGCGCACCCGGCTGCTGCGGTATTGTGTCGACACGATGCCGGCTGAGGAGGCGCGACAACTTCCGGGCGCCGTATGGATTCCGATGGAGCCGCAGCCTGCAAAAGCCTCGCGGCACCTCGTGGTTCAAGGCTTGATTGATCCAATGAAAATTCTCGACGGGCGGCCTCACCTCAGCGGCGCCAACGCGGAGCGCGTCGCCTTCTTTCTCGGTCGGAAAGCGCGAGCAGCGCTGTCCTCCAGACTTCGCCTGGGCCGATAGAGATTGCGCGCGAGAGGCTTTGCGATCAGATGCCGGCGCTGACCGGCAGCGGCTCGTTATCCGATTAGGTGGGTCTGCTGCATAATTCCGGGAGGATGGCAAGTTCCCTGTCAATGGGACCGTTCGATCAGGCAGGCGTCGCCGTAGGAAAAGAAGCGGTAGCCAGAGGCGATCGCGTGCGCGTAGGCGGATTTGATCCGTTCGAGCCCGGCGAGAGCCGCGACAAGCATCAACGGGGTCGAGCGCGGCAGGTGAAAATTGGTCAGCAGCATGTCGATTGCGCGGAAATGGTAGCCCGGGGTGATGAATAAGCGGGTCTCGCCGGCAAAGGGATGCACCACGCCATTCGCCGTTGCGGCGGTTTCGAGGAGGCGCAGGCTTGTCGTGCCGACCGCGACGATGCGCCCGCCCGCGCGGCGCGCTGCCGCAATATTCTCGGCCGCCTCGGCCGGCAGGACGCCCCATTCGGCATGCATTCGATGATCGCGCGGGTCGGCGGCCTTGACCGGCAGAAAGGTGCCGGGGCCGACATGCAGGGTCAGGGTCGTCCAGCGCACACCGCGGGCGGCGAGCGCATCGAGCAGGCGGGAAGTGAAGTGAAGTCCAGCGGTCGGCGCCGCCACGGCGCCCTCGGCGCGGGCGAAGATCGTCTGATAATCGTGGCGGTCGCGTGCAGCGCCGCCGCGCGGCCGCTTGATGTAGGGCGGCAGCGGCATGCTGCCGTGACGGCCGAGCGCCTCGCGGAACGCTTCCGTCGGAATATCGAAGCGCAAGCTCAGGTCACCCTCCGGGTGCTTCGCAGCGACCACTGCGGTAAAGCCGTCGCCAAACACGATGTTGTCGCCCGCCCGGAAACGGCGGGCGCCCCTGGCAAAGACGCGCCAGACGCCGCCGCCGAGATCGCGGCAGAGGGTGACCTCTACCACCGCCTCGCCGCGCCGCCCGATGAGCCGCGCCGGGATCACCTTCGTATCGTTGAAGACGAGAAGATCGCCCGGCTGCAGCAACGCCGGCAGATCCGCTATACGCCTGTCCTGGAAGCTTCCTGCCGCCGGAATGAACAACAGGCGGGCGGCGTCGCGCGGCTCGCAAGGGTGTGAGGCGATCCGCTCGCGCGGCAACTCGAAGTCGAAATCCTCGACACGCATCAGCGAACACTAGCCGCGGCGGGCTAGCGCGAACTCTGACAGCAACCGATTGAATTCCTGCGGCTTTTCCAGATAGAGCGCGTGGCCGGAGCCGGGGATGACGTACGCCGGCGCGGCGAATGCGGCGGCGATCTCCAGGCAGGCGGCGGGAGGCGTGATCGCGTCCGCCTCGCCAACGATGATCTGCAGTGGCAAGCCGGCCGGCAGACGGGTGAGATCGGCCACGATATCACCGGCCGACAGCATCCGGGCGGCCTGCGCATAGCCTTCGGGTCGGATGCGCGCCATCGTTTCCACGACCATGTGCCGCATCTCCTCCGCCGCCTCGTAGCCGAGCAGGCGCGGGCCCCGCTTCTTTGCCATTCCGCGCGCTCCGAGACTGGCGAGGTCATCGAGCCGCTGCGCCAGAAGCCGCTGCCGCTCGGACGGCGGAAGCCGCCCGTGTCCCTTGGCGATCCCGGCCAGCGTCAAGCCGATGACCGCCTCCGGATGCTCCGCCGCGAACCGGGCCGCTATCAAAGTCCCCAGAGAATGCCCGACGAGATGGCAGCGCCCGATCCCGAGCGCGCCGAGCCACGCGTGCAGCGCCGCCGCGTAGTCGCCCGCCTCCGGATCAGCCATCGGCAGCGGCGTCGAAGCGCCGTAACCGGGTGCGTCCCACGCGACCACCCGAAACCGCGGCGACAACCCGTCGAGTTGATAGCGGAACGAAGCAGCGGCCGAGCCGATGCCGTGCAGCAGCACCATAGGGTCGCCGCTGCCGGCCTCCAGATAGGAGAATGCGGCATCGCCAGCCCTCACAGTCCGCACAGCTGCAGCGGCGGCGGTCATGCTTCCCGAAACCGGACCTCCTCCGGCTGCGGAGTGCCGACGAGCAGCATGAACTCGGCGTCCGCGACGCCGTCATTGCGGAAATAGTGGACCCGGCCGGCTGGGTTGAAGATCAGATCCTTCGGCCCGAGCCGCTCTTCGACGCTGCGCCCGGCCTCCTCCCAGCCGACGGTGACGCATCCTTCCAGCACGAAATAGGCGTCCTCGACCGAGCGCGCATAGCTACGCACCGCGACCCCCTTTGGCAGATGGATCATGTCCATGCGGTACTGGCCCGGCGGCGCGCCGCCGTCGCCGATGTAAGTGAGGCGGGCGAAGCCGGCATCCCAGACCGGCCGCCGCTCGCAATAGCGCACGATGTGTCGGGCGAACTCCTGCTGGCGCGGATCCTCGCTGTCGGGATCGAAGGCACGGGTCTTCCCTGGACGCGCCCCGAAATGACGGGCGACCGACGGGTCGTTGTCGCGCGGATGGCAGACATAGACCGGGGGTTTCGGCATGCCGCTGCCGACGCTGATCGACATCAGCACCGGCTCGACCCCATCGGTGCGAAAGCCGTGCGGCCGGCCGACCTGGTTCAGCACCATGTCCTTGGGCCCCAACCGCGCCTCGATCACCTCGTCGCCCCAAGCCCAGCCCACGGTCAGCACGCCTTGGAGCACGAGGAAGTGTTCAACGACCTCATGGAAATGGCAGGGCGCGTATTTGCCGACCGGCTGGTGCACCAAACTCAATGTGAACTGCCCCGGTTTGAGCGTGCTCGGATCGTCGGCCTTGGGCGAGCCGCCGGCGCCGATATAGCGCATCTGCGCACGCTCCAATTCGGGGAAGCCGCGGCTCCCCGGGAAGGCGTCCCAGTCGAAGCTCTTGTCGGTGTGGCGGCCGATAAAGGCACGCATCTGACGGGTCAAGTCGAGCAGCTGGGTTTGCGCAGAAATAGCCATGGGAGGCTCCGGATACAAACATTTCGCCCATCTGAGCCCGTGGCCTTTGCCGGCTCAAGGAAAATCGGCGGTCCGCCAGACCTCGCTCGGTCTCTCTGGGGTGGCGGCGTGTTTCTTGCTAATCTGCCCCGAGGGACTGGAGCAGCGGAGAGCAGGAATGGGCCACGGAATAACGCGTCGTGAATTCGGGATCGCTGCCGGGGCAGCGGCACTGGCCGGCTCCGGCCGTTACCGGAATGCCCGTGCGGCCGACACGAAGACTCTGCGCTTCATCGCCCAGTCGGATCTGCGGGTGCTCGATCCGATCTGGACGACTGCCTACATCACGCGCAATCACGGCTATATGGTGTTCGATAACCTGTTCGCGATCGACGCCGAATTCGCGCCGCATCCGCAGATGGTCGGCGACTACAGCGTTTCACCCGATAAGTTCACCTATCAATTCAAGCTGCGAGACGGGCTCGGCTTCCATGACGGGTCCCCGGTGCGCGGCGTCGATTGCGTCGCCTCGGTCAAGCGCTGGATGGCACGGGACGGTCACGGCCAGTCGATTGCGGCGGTGCTCGATGAGATCAAGCCGGACGGTGACAAGGGGTTCTCGATCAAGCTCAAGGAGCCGTTTTCACTGCTGCTGGACGGTCTCGGCAAAGTGTCGAGCCTGGCGCTCTTCGTGATGCCGGAGCGGCTCGCCAACATCGACCCGTTCCAGCAGGTCACCGAGATGGTGGGCTCGGGACCGTTCAAATTCGTCAAGGACGAGTTCGAACCCGGCCACCGGGTCGTGTACGTCAAGAACACCGACTATGTGCCGCGCCAAGAGCCGCCGAGCTGGGCCTCGGGCGGCAAGGTGGTCAAGGTCGACCGGGTCGAATGGCTCTACATCCCCGATGCGATGACCAAGGTTGCGGCGCTCAATGCCGGGGAGGCTGACTGGTGGGAGAATCCGCCGCTCGATGTCGTCCCCATCCTCGCCGCAAACCCCGACATCACCATTGCGCCCGCCGATCCGCTACCCAGCCCGATCATGGTCAAGTTCAACCACCTGCTGCCACCCTTCGACAATGTCAAAATGCGCCAAGCGATCCTGGCGGTCGCCGATCAGGCTGACTTCCTAAGCGCGCTCGCCGGCGACCCAAAGAACTGGGAGCTGTGCCCATCCTTTTTCACCTGCGGTGCGCCGATGGCGAATGATGCGGGATCGGCAGCGCTGACCGGCAAGCGCGATTTCGACAAGGCGAAGAAGCTGATCGCCGAGGCGGGTTATAAGGGCGAAAGGATCGTGGTACTCGACGCCGTCGATCAGCCGGTGGCGCATACCCAAGCGCTGGTCGTCACCGATCTGATGAAAAAGCTCGGCCTGACCGTTGAGTTGCAGGCGATGGATTGGGGCACGCTCGTTACCCGTCGTGCCTCTATGGAACCAATTGACAAGGGCGGTTGGAACATCTTCGCAACCGGCTGGGTCGGCGCCGACCTTCTCGACCCGGCCATTAACCCGACGCTGCGCACCAACGGCAAGAAGGGGCATTTCGGCTGGCCGAGCGACGACAAGATCGAGGCGTTGCGGAATGAATGGCTCAAGGCGGCGACGCTCGATGAACGCAAGCAGTTCGCGGCCGCGATCCAGGAGCGCGCCTTTGAGGTCGTACCCTATATACCGACCGGACAATGGAAGCCGGTGACCGCCTATCACAAGAACTTGAAGGGGGTCATCCAGGCGCCGGCGTATCTGATGTGGAACGTCGAGAAGACCTGAGCGCAATCACTCTGCTTCTTGTGATCGCCGCCACGCCGCCTCCTTCAAATGGTGAGTCTCGTTCATCGATTGGACGACAAACCCGTCGCCTGAGAAGTCGATCTCGTTGACCGCGCAAGGATCTTGGCCGAGCTGCCGATAACGCGACAGCGGAAGATCGAGCGCGTGCAATAGGATGACACGGTTAACGCTGTCGTGCCCGACAAGCACGACCGTATCCTTCGGATGCCGCCCGATCATGTCGCGAAGTGCCGCGACCGCGCGAGCAAGCACGTCCTGCAGGCTCTCGCCGCCCGGGATTGCCGCCCAATGCGGTGCTCGGTACCAGGTGTCGAGCGCCTCGGGCCATTTCCGTCCGACTTCGTCGGGGGTCAGCCCTTGCCATTCGCCGTAGTCGATGTCGAGCAGACCCGGGACCACGGCCGGTGTCAGGCCAACCGGCCTGCCGATCGCCTCCGCCGTCGCCCGGCACCGGCTCAGCGGGCTGGCATAGAGGGCGGCAGGGATCCAGCTTGCCTGGACGCGGCGCGCGGTCGCCTCCGCCTGCCGGCGGCCCTCCGGGGTCAATTCCAGATCGGCGCGGCCGCGGAACCGTTCGGGCGAAATGCCTTGGACGTGGCCATGGCGAACAAGGATGATCTTGGTCATGCCTTCGTCCTTTCGAGCCCAACAAGGTTCGGGTTACCCTGGCACGGTCCTTTCCAGGGAGTTACCGCAATGCCCGCCGATCCGAACCGCGTCATCTTGACCGGCGAAAACCCGTTCATCCGCCTCAGTGTCAACGACGGCGATCCCCTTACCACCAATGCGAGCTTCTGGCGCATCATTACCTGCCCGGCCGGACCGGGCCATGTCCTCTATCTCTACAGCGAGCTGACCGGGAACCGCTGGCGTATCTATGCCGACAACATTGCGATGGCGCGCTGGCTGCAGTCGACGGTGCAGGGAATGCTCAACCCCGAAACGGCAGATTTGTCGCTCCCGGTGACCGAAGCGCAATTCACCAAATCGGGCGATCCGCGGTATTTCTGGACCGAGATGGTGAAATCGCGGGACGAGGAGATCGGCCTAACCTGGTATCAGATCGGCGAGCCGCTGCTGATCCACACCCAGCCCAACGCCGAACCGGGCCGCCCCTATGGGGTGTGCACATTGCTGATCCCGGCGCTCGGCGCCCGCCTCACGCGAAACGGCGTCGAGGCGGCGGGCCGTCCGTGGCCCAGGGAGCGAGAGGGGCGCCCCTTCAGCACCTGCGCGCTGGCATTCTCCGAGAGCTGGACAGAACTGCGCTAGATTTCGCTGCAGTGCGGGAAGAGCTGTCGCTAGATATCGGCGTAAGCGCGGATTTCGGCGCGGGCGCCGGGGTGGGTGACGGCGCCGTGCTCGGCGTCGCCGACGGTCTGTGAATAGCGCCACAGGCAGCCCGATTGGTGATCGTTGCGGCGCGGGGTCCAGGCGCGGCGCCGCTCGGCGAGTTCGGTTTCGCTCAATGCCGCGTCGAGAGTGCCGGCCGCGGCGTCGATCGTGATCATGTCGCCGTCACGCAGGAGACCGATCGGCCCGCCGGACGCCGCCTCCGGCCCGACATGGCCGACGCAGAAGCCGTGCGTTGCTCCCGAGAAGCGGCCGTCGGTCAACAGCGCGACCTTCTCGCCGACGCCTTGGCCGTAGAGCGCCGCCGTCGTCGACAGCATCTCGCGCATGCCGGGCCCGCCGCGCGGGCCCTCATAACGGATGACGATGACGTCGCCCTCCTTGTAGCGGCGCTTCTCGACCGCCTCGAACGCATCCTCTTCGCGGTCGAAGCACAATGCCGGGCCGGTGAACCGCAGCGTATTCATGCCGGCGACTTTGACGATGGCGCCTTGCGGGGCGAGGTTGCCCTTGAGCACTATGAGCCCGCCGGTCGGCGACAAAGGCGCCGAGGTCGGCCGGATCACGTCTTGCCGGGTCGGGAAGACCACGCCGCGCAGATTCTCGACCACGGTCTTGCCGGTGACGGTCACGCAGTCGCCGTGCAGATAGCCGCCGTCGAGCAATGCCTTCATCAGCACCGGGACGCCGCCGACATCGTAAAGGTCCTTCATGACGTACCGCCCGCCGGGCTTCAGATCGGCGATGTACGGAGTGCGCTTGCAGATTTCGCCAAAGGCGTGCAGGTCGAAATCGATGCCAGCCTCGTTGGCGATTGCCGGCAAATGCAGTCCCCCATTCGTCGAGCCCCCGGAGGCCGCGACGATCGTCGCGGCATTCTCGA
>Ga0209040_10002116_pt1 | contig 15703 bp, 14 predicted proteins | sample BogFormECP12_OM3_FD_188240 | JGI IMG/M metagenome (GOLD analysis project Ga0209040, IMG submission 188240) | Bog forest soil microbial communities from Calvert Island, British Columbia, Canada - ECP12_OM3 (SPAdes) (version 2) | ecosystem: Environmental > Aquatic > Freshwater > Wetlands > Bog ...
GATTCGTGGAAAGTGGACACCCCCAGCATCCGCCGGGAACGTCACGAGGAGCGGAGGCCCCGCCCCTTCATCACATCAGGAGCGTAATGGCGATCGCAAGCGCGGCGAAGCCGGGCGCAGCGGGTCGCCATCATTGGCTACGCGGGCGGGCATGCCAGACTGTCAGGCGTGGGCGCAATCACGCTGGACGGCAAGGCCACCCGTGACGAGATCTTCGTCGACCTCAAGCAGCGCGTGGCCGCCTTGACCGCCTCGGGCCGCACGCCCGGACTGGGCACCATCCTGGTCGGTGACGACCCAGGCTCTCAGGCCTACGTGCGTGGCAAGCACGCCGACTGCGCGAAGGTGGGCATCACCTCGATTCGTCGCGACCTGCCCGCCGACATCACCGCGGCCAAGCTCAACGAGACCATCGACGAACTCAACGCCAACCCCGAATGCACCGGCTACATCGTGCAGCTGCCGCTGCCGAAGCATCTCGACGAGAACGCGGCACTGGAGCGGGTCGACCCGGACAAGGACGCCGACGGGCTGCACCCGACCAACCTGGGCCGGCTGGTGCTGTCCATGCCGGCGCCGCTGCCGTGCACGGCGCGCGGCATCGTGCACCTGCTGCGGCGCTACGACGTCCAGATCGCCGGGGCGCATGTGGTCGTCATCGGCCGAGGCGTGACGGTGGGTCGCCCCTTGGGGTTGCTGCTGACTCGGCGCTCCGAAAACGCGACGGTGACGTTGTGCCACACCGGAACTCGCGACCTGGCCGCGCTGACCAGGCAGGCGGACGTCATCGTGGCCGCGGTCGGTGTGCCGCACCTGCTGACCGCCGAAATGGTGCGTCCAGGCGCTGCGGTCGTCGACGTCGGCGTGAGCCGCACCGAGAACGGGCTCGTCGGCGATGTACATCCGGATGTGTGGGAGGTCGCCGGGCATGTGTCACCGAATCCCGGTGGCGTCGGCCCGCTGACCCGAGCGTTCCTACTGACCAACGTCGTCGAGCTGGCCGAACAGCAGTGAGCCTGGCGAAGACCGCAGCGAAAGCCCAATGGCCGATCCTGCTGGTTGGGCTGATCTTCGCCACCGCATTCGTGCTGGTGGGGGCGAACTTCTGGCGTCGCGGTTCGCTGCTGATCGGTATCGGTGTCGGGGTGGCGGCGGTGCTGCGGTTGGTATTGCCCGACGAGCGCGCCGGCCTTTTGCTGGTACGCAGCAAGGGCGTCGACTTCGTGACAACCGCGACGGTGGCGACGGCGATGGTCTACATAGCCTCCACCATCGACCCGCTGGGCACGGGCTAGATCCCCGGCAGTCCCGGGATTTTCGGCAGACCCGGAAAGTTGCCGCTGGCCACGTCGGCCATTGCCGCCGGGCAGTACATCTCGATCGCGATTTGGGTGAACATGTCGGCCATTGCTGGGGAAATGCCACCGCCCTTGACCTGCGCGACGGCCGCGCCGAAGGTCCCGCCCGGCTTGGCGAGCATTGGGCAGACGGACTGGCCCAATGCAAGGGCGTTGGCCGGTTCGCCGTAGTGGACGCCGGATTTGTTCAGTGCGGCGATGAAGTCGTCGTCGACCTGGTTCGCCTCGGCTGGTGCCGCGAACCCCGCAGCCGCGGTGACGAGCCCGGCCGCTGCGGCCAGCAGGCGAACGCTCAGTGGTTGATGACGGAACAGCTGGGTCCACCGCTGAGTTCTTGCGAGTGCTTTCACGACAGGCTCCCCATCTGTCTCGGAGTGCACTCATGGCACTCAAATCACTTTAGGAACTCTGATTGATAACAGTCACGTTTACAACACGGTGAGATAAAGGTTTGCGCACTATGCGTTTCGTGACCGCCATGCTGCAGGGACGTCGGTTAATGGGCGAGAACGGGCGTGGGTCAGGGCCCGCCGATCTTGAAAGATCGACGCCACACTGTGACGTGACACGGTCGGCGACACCTGATTTTCGGATGCGCGATGGTTAAGAATCCGGCTCATGACGACCTACCGAGGCCGGGCGGTGGACCGTGAGTTCTCGCGCCAGACGTTTCTTCGCGGCGCCGTCGGAGCATTGGCGACTTCGGCCGTGTTCGGCACCGTGCGGGCAGGGGCGGACCCGAGCGTTGGCTTTGCCACCGGCTGGGACGGTCTGGCGTCCTCCATTGGCGGCCGCGTCCTGGTACCGGCCAGCGGCTCCTCGTTCACCACCGGCAAGCAAGTCTTCAACGCGCTTTACAACGGCTCGACGCCGGCGGCGGTTGTCACGGTCACCTCCCAGCAGGATGTCCAGAAGGCGGTCTCGTTCGCGGTGGCCAACAAGCTCAAGATCGCCCCACGCGGTGGCGGGCATTCGTACATCGGCGCCTCGACCGCGGGCGGCACCATGGTGCTCGATCTGCGCGGGTTGCCGGGCGGAGTGAGTTTTGACCAAGCCAGCGGGAACGTCACGGTGCCGGCGGCGACCGAACTCTATGCGATCCAACAAGCGTTGGCCGGCGCCGGCCGGGCGATCCCGGCTGGCACCTGCCCGACCGTGGGCGTCGGCGGTTTGACGTTTGGCGGCGGGATGGGAGCCGATTCCCGGCACGCGGGCCTGACGTGCGACGCGCTGCAATCGGCCACGGTGGTGTTGCCCAGCGGCGATGTGGTCACCGCGTCGGCCAACGACAACCCGGATCTGTTCTGGGCGCTGCGCGGCGGTGGGGGCGGCAACCTCGGGGTGACGACGTCGATCACGTTGGCCACCTTCCCGACCGGTGACAGCGACGTCGTCCGCGTCAACTTCCCCCCGTCGGCGGCGGCCCACGTGCTTGCCGGCTGGCAGTCCTGGCTGAGCGCGGCCGACCGGAACACATGGGGGTTGGTCGATCTCTCGGTCAGCCCGGGCCAGGGCGATTGCCACATACTGGCGACATGCCCTGGGGGCTCCGGCCCGGGTGTGGCCGACGCGATCAAATCCGCAGTTGGACTGCAGCCCAGTGGAATTGAGAATAAAACGCTGAGCCATATGGACCTGGTGATGTACTTGGCCGGTGGCAGCTCGACGAGTCCGCCCCGCGGCTTCGTGGCCGGTTCGGATGTCATCGGGGCCGTGGATTCCGCCGCGGCGCAAGCTATTGTCGCCGCGATCGGAAAGTGGCCCCCCGCGGCGGGACGCGCGTCGGCTATCGTCGATACGCTCGGCGGCGCGGTCGGCGATGTGGATCCCGCGGCCTCGGCCTTTCCGTGGCGTAAGCAATCCGCCGTTGTGCAGTGGTACGTCGAGACATCCGGGCAGACCTCGACCGCCGCTCAGTGGGTGAGCGCCGCACACCAAGCGGTGCAACCGTATTCGGTCGGTGGCTACGTCAACTACCTGGAGGCCAACACCTCGGCGTCGCGGTACTTCGGCTCGAACCTGTCACGGCTGACGAGTGTCCGGGAGAAATACGACCCCAACCGGATCATGTTCTCCGGGCTGGATTTCTGATTGCTCATCGCCCGGTCTGACGGCGAAATAACTTGTGTCACTTTTGTTTCAGTGGTTTCAGCTTGGCGGTTTTTGTCGGTGGCCTCGGATAGTTTCGTGGTATGGGCTCGAGCGGTATCGTCGATCGCGAAGCGATCACAGCGGCGTTTGATGCGCTCGACGACGCCATCGACGGTGTGGCCGGACTGGAGTTCGACGCATTGACCACCCGAGAATGGTTGGCGCTGTTGGAGCGCTGCGAACGGGTGCGGCGGCGACTACCCGTCCCCGAACATCAACTGATCAATCGCCTGGCCCGCCAAGCCACCCCAGAAGAACTCGGGGGCAAACTGTCCCATGCGATTGCCGAATGGACCTTGATCACCCGCGCCGAGGCTGCCCGGCGCATCCGAGAAGCCGCCGACTTGGGGCCACGGCGCGGACTCACCGGCGAACCCTTAGCGGCGACCTTGGCCGGCACCGCCGCGGCGCAGCGAGCCGGAGACCTCGGCGCCGGTCAAGTCTCAGTCATCCGCCGCTTCTACCACCAACTGCCTGGCTGGATCGACCAGCCCACTCGCGACCAGGCAGAGGCACAGTTGGCCAGGCAGGGCACCCAATTTCGCCCCGAGCAACTCGCCGGGCTGGCCGACACGCTCGCCGATTGCCTCAACCCCGACGGCACCTTCAGTGACGAGGACCGCGCCCGCCGGCGCGGCATCACCCTGGGCAAGCAAGAGGCCGACGGCATGTCGCAATTGCGCGGCTGGCTGACCCCCGAAGCGCGCGCCAGTTTCGAGGCCGCGCTGGCCAAGCTGGCCGCCCCCGGCATGTGCAACCCCGACGATGACACCCCTTGTGTGGACGGCACACCCACCCAAGAAACCGTCGAGCGTGACACCCGCTCTGCCTCCCAGCGCAATCATGACGCGCTCAACGCCGCGTTTCGCGCGCTGTTGGCGTCGGGAAAACTGGGACTGCACAACGGGCTACCGGCGTCCATCATCCTCACCACCACCCTGACCGAGCTGGAAGCCGCCGCCGGTAAGGGACTCACCGGCGGCGGCACCATACTGCCCATGAGCGATGTGATCCGCTTGGCCCGCCACGCGCGCCATTACCTGGCCATTTTCGACAAGGGCAAGGCCATCGCGCTGTATCACACAAAGCGCCTGGCCTCGCCCGGGCAGCGAATCGTCTTATACGCCAAGGACCGTGGCTGTTCAGCACCCGGCTGCGATGTATCCGGCTATTACAGCGAGGTCCATCACGTCACCGACTACGCCAAGTGCCACACCACCGACGTCAACGACCTGACCTTCGCCTGCGGCCCACACCACCGATTGCTAAAACCCGGCGGCTGGACCACCCGCAAAAACGCCAACGGCGACACGCAGTGGATTCCGCCCCCGCACTTGGACCGAGGCCAAGCGAGAACCAACATCTTCCACCATCCCGAGAAGCTCCTGCGCGCCGAGGACGATGACGACGAGTGGTAACCGCCTGCTCTCAGCTATCGTCGCCGAGATGCCCTAGTAACCGAGAGATTTCATGCCTGGCTTGGGCTGCGGCCCACACACCGCCTGGTTAAGCCGCCGATTCGGTAACCCGAAAACTTCACAGCGGCGGGCTGCTGCGCGGCGTTCGCGCAGGTCAGCGGCGGTGAACGCGGCGCTAGGCCCAGCTCACTCCGGCGCTACCCCGGCGTGTGGACGGCCTATCCCGAAGTGGACGTGCTCTGACCTTCGTGAGATCGCCGCTGCGGCGATTTCTATGACGTTGGTATGCGTGGGGCAACGCGGCGGGTAGTTCGACCCTACGATGCGGAGATGGGTGTGGACACATCAGTCGACCTGACCGGGAACTTTGCGGGCGACCTGCACGGCGTGCTCAGGGAGGCGGCACTGCGCGGACCATTGGCCGTGGACACAGCAACCGGCGCCACCGTCGTGCTGCGCCAACACGACCTCGAAGCGCTTTCCCACGATCAGCGACTGGAGGGAATCGGGCTGGCGTTGTTCGACATGATGGGCATCACAGACGGACCGTTGCGCGACTGGTACGGCCAGTTGATGTTCACCACCGAAGGGGACTATCACCGCCGCATACGATCGCTCGTGTCGCGTGCGTTCACGCCTCGATCCGTCGAGGTGCTACGCGCGACGGCCGCCGACATGGCCGCCGAGGCGGTCGCTTTCGCCCGCCAGGGTGGTGACCTTGTCGTGGCATGCGCGACTCTGGCCACAAGGCTGATGTGCCGCCTGCTCGGTGTACCGGACACCGACGTTCCGGTGTTCGCGGCCTGGCTCGACGCGTTGAGCCCAGTGTTTCTTCCCATGACGCCCGAACAAATCGCGGCCGCGACGACCGCGATCACAGAACTGCAAAGCTATGTCGATGAGTTGACGTCACGTCGCAGCAAGGACCCGGGACGCGATCTCATTACTGCACTACTGGCATCCGAGGCCGACGGCGAGCGCCTCACCCACGGCGAAACCGTCGCGATGATCGCCAATCTGCTTGTGGCCGGACATGATACGGCCGGCAGCCAGATACCGTGCAGTATTCTGGTCGCCCTGCAGCACCGCAACGAACTCGCTGGCGTACACGCCGACGACGCCCGGCTGGAAAGCGCCGTCGCAGAAACCATGCGCCTGGAGCCCAGCATCCCGTATATCCCCCGCACGGCTGTAGCGCCGATTGAGTTATACGACAACACGATTCCGGCTGGCTCGATGGTCTTTCTCTGCATTGCCGCCGCGTGCCGCGATGCGTCGGCGTGGCGCGAACCCGATCGTTTCGATCCCGATCGTTTCTCGCGGACCGATACACCCAGACTGCTCAACTTCGGCGCGGGCACGCATTACTGCGTGGGTCACGCCCTGGCGAAGATCGAGGTGGAAGAATGCGTGCGCGCTGCACTCGCAGCGGATCCCCCACTGCGCCTGACCGACGATCCGGCGGACATCCCTTGGCGCCAGGTGCTGGGCCGCAGCCCGGCCCGGTTGGTCGTGAGTTCCGAGCGGGCGGCTTAGCGGCTCACGCCCCGCTGGACAGCGCCGACGAGACTCGGCCGCGCCGAACCGCCCTACACCGCTGAGCCAACTGGCTCTTAGCCTCCGGCTAGTCCGCCAAGGTCGCCGCGCGCCTTAATTCCGCCGTCTCGGTAACCCGAAAACGCGAAGATGGCATCGTCCCAAAAACTGATGCGCGGTGTAGACGATGACGATTACGAGCCCGTCCGACCCCGTCAGCCGGCCAGTGTCGCCCGGATGCACACGGTGACGTACGGCAGCGCCAAGCCGGCCGAATTCGCCAGCGCCGGATGGGTGGCCAGCAACTCGCGCACCTGGTCGAGCGTTCTGGTGCGGACCTCGGTCGGTGAGGTGATGCAGTAGCTGCGGGAGGCCACCAGGTCGATCAATGCTTGCGGCGTAAGGTAATTCGTCCATTCGACCTGCTGGCGCTGCGGCGCGTTGAACGGTGCCGGCAGCGTCACGTCGAAACGGCCCCTATCGCCATCGCTACCGATGATCTCGCCCAGCTCACGTACCCAGCCGAGCCGTTCGTCGCGGGTGTTCCATACCAGACCCAGTCGCCCGCCGGGCCGCAGCACTCGCGCCACCTCGGGAATGGCGCGTTCGGGATCGACCCAGTGCCAGGCCTGGGCGACCAGCACAGCGTCAACGCTGTTGTCTTCCAACGGAATCTCTTCCGCGGTGCCCTCCAGCGCAAGCGTGTTCGGCAGCGAGGCGGACAGCACCTCCAGCATGTCCGGAATCGGGTCGACGGCCACCACGTCCAGGCCGCGTTCGACCAGTCGGGTGGTCAGCTTGCCGGTGCCCGCACCCAGGTCGAGCACCTTGCTCGCACCGGCCGGCAGCAGCCAGTCGATCGCCTCCGGTGGATACGACGGGCGCCCACGTTCGTAGGCAGCCGCCGCTGAGCCAAAGGACAGGGAGCGGTCATGCCTCGAGCGGGTCACCTTGGACACCTAAGGCACGCGCCTTCCTCATCTGCCAATTCGAGTGTCTTGCGGATCAATTCGCCGACCGCTTCGGATTCCACCAGGAAGCCGTCGTGCCCGCAGATGGAGTCGACAACCTGTAGCCCGCTGCAGCCCGGCAGCAGCTCGGCCAGCTCCTCCTGCAAGCGCAGCGGGTAGAGCCGATCGGAGGTAATCCCGCCCACCACGACCGGTACCCGGCAACCGCGCAGCGCCTCGGACACCCCGCCGCGGCCACGTCCGACGTCGTGGCTGTTGAGCGCCTCGGTCAAGACCACATAGGTGCCGGCGTCAAAGCGCGCCAACAGCTTGTCGCCTTGGTGCTCCAGGTAGCTCTGCACCGCGTAGCGGCCGCCGGTCGCCGGGTCTTCGTCGCCCTGGCTGTCGTTGGCAAAGCGGGTGTCGAGCTCCACCTCGCCGCGGTAGGTCAGGTGGGCGAAGCGGCGGGCGAGCTTCAGTCCGGCATCCGGTGTGCGCCGGGTGTCGTGGTAATCGCCGCCCTGCCAGTTCGGATCGGCCTTGATGGCCGCGATTTGGGTGGTCTGGGTGCCGATCTGGTCGGCGGTGGCGCGCGCACCAACCGCCAGCAACAGCCCGGACCGGACCCGGTCCGGGTAGCCGACGATCCATTCCAAAGCCCGGGCGCCGCCCATGGATCCGCCGACTACGGCGGCGACCTCGGTGATGCCCAGTGCGGCCAGCGCGGCGACATCCGCCTCCACCTGGTCGCGCACCGATATCAGCGGAAACATTGAGCCCCAGGGCTTTCCGTCACGGGCAAGCGAGCTGGGGCCGGTGGAGCCACGGCAACCGCCCAGCACATTGGTGGCCACCGCGCACCAGCGGTCGGTGTCGATCGGTGCACCCGGTCCCGCCACCCCATCCCACCAGCCAGGTGTGGGATGCCCGGGCCCGGCGGGCCCGGTGATGTGCGAATCACCGGTGAGCGCGTGCAGTACCACCACCACGTTGTCCCGCGCGGGCGACAGCTTGCCCCAGCGCTGGACGGCGATGCAGACGTCGTCGATCACCGCACCGCTTTCGGTGGTCAGCGAGCCGATGTCGACCAAGCCGATCTCGCCTTCGGCGGGCAACGTCTGGGTAGGTACGTCGGAGATCGTCATGTCAGAACTCCTCAGAAAGCCGCCACGGCCTGCGGGTCGCCGCTGGTCGCCGAGGCGCTATGTTTGCGCGCCGCGGCGAAGCCGAGCTCCAGGTCGGCCAGGATGTCGTCGATGCCCTCGAGGCCGACGGCCAGGCGCACCAATCCGGGGCTGACGCCGGTGGCCAGTTGCTCCTCGGGGTTCAGCTGGGCATGGGTGGTCGATGCCGGGTGGATCACCAGCGAGCGCACGTCGCCGATGTTGGCGACGTGGCTGTGCAGCTGCAGCGCGTTCACGAACGCCTTGCCCGCCTCAACGCCACCGACCAGTTCGAACGCCAGAACGGCTCCGGCTCCCTTGGGCGCCAGCTCCTTTGCCCGCTCATACCATGGCGAACTGGGCAGCCCCGCATAGTTGACCGACAGCACGTCGTCGCGGGCGTCCAGGAACTCGGCAACCCGCTGGGCGTTGGCGACGTGGCGCTCCACTCGCAAACTCAGCGTTTCCAGACCTTGGGCCACCAGGAACGCGTTGAACGGCGAAGCCGCCGACCCGAGGTCGCGCAACAGTTGCACCCTGGCCTTGAGCGCGAACGCCGGCGGTCCCAGCTCGGCATACACCACGCCGTGGTAACTGGGGTCGGGCGTGGTGAATCCGGGGAAGCGGCCCCGCGTCCAGTCGAAGGTGCCGCCGTCGACGATCACCCCGGCGATCGCGGCGCCGTGCCCGCCCAGGTATTTGGTGGCCGAATGCACCACGATGTCGGCGCCCTGTGCGAAGGGCTGAATCAAGTATGGCGTGGCGACCGTGTTGTCGACGATCAGCGGTACACCGTTGGCGTGGGCAACCCCGGAAACCCCAGGCGTGTCGAGGATGTCGATCTGCGGGTTGGAGATCGTCTCGCCGAAGAACGCTTTGGTGTTGGGTCGGACCGCCGCCTGCCACGAATCCAGATCGTCGGGATCCTCGACGAAGCTCACCTCGATGCCGAGCTTCGGCAGCGAATAGTGGAACAGGTTATAGGTGCCGCCGTAGAGCCGCGGGCTGGACACGATGTGATCCCCGGCACACGCGAGGTTCAAAATGGCGCATGTCTCCGCGGCCTGCCCGGAGGAAAGGAATAGTGCCGCCACGCCGCCCTCGAGCGCGGCGATGCGTTGCTCGACGACATCGGTGGTCGGGTTGCCGATCCGGGTGTAGATGTTGCCCGGAACCTCGAGGCCGAACAGCGCGGCGGCGTGTGCGGTGTCATCGAAGGTGTAGGAAGTGGTCTGGTAGATCGGCAGGGCACGCGCGTTAGTGGCCGAGTCGGGGCTCTGGCCGGCGTGGATTTGTTTCGTTTCAAACGACCAATGCGCTGTCGGATCTTCGGTGGTCTCGGAGCTCACGTGGGTTTGCTTTCTGCTGGAAGTGGGCGAATCGGGTGTCGGGTGCTCGTGGCCGTGACGCCACCGCGCGGTGACGTCAACCAGCGCTGCCGATTAGCAGCGAGTCACGACGAGACACACGATTAGCCGCCCCGATTGGGTCGGATGAATGCGCATCACGTTTCCCTGTCTACTCAGGGGCCCATCACGGAGGACCCGCGCTTGCCGCGTAGCCAGGTGTGGCTACTCAACCGGGTCATCACCCGGGGCACCCCACCGCGGTTGGAGGGTTGCCGGCCAGCAAGCCGGGGCTTGACGCTGGCGCTCATGACCGACAGAAAGCCTATCTCATCACCCCGACTCGGTGCCAACGGGACCGGTATGGCGTGGTGAAGGCGCCTTGTAGGCTGGCTGGACGGGCAACCGCTCGCCAAGCTCGCACGGCTGGAGGATTCGGACTCCGATGTCCAATGAACCCAAGATCAAAGTCAAAGGCCCGGTAGTGGAGCTCGACGGTGACGAGATGACCCGTGTCATCTGGAAGCTCATCAAGGACATGCTGATCCTTCCGCATCTCGACATCAATCTGGACTATTACGACCTCGGCATCGAGCATCGCGACCGCACTGACGACCAGGTGACGATCGATGCGGCCTATGCCATCAAGAAGCACGGCGTGGGCGTGAAGTGCGCCACGATCACGCCCGACGAGGCCCGTGTCCAGGAATTCAACCTGAAGAGGATGTGGCTGTCGCCCAACGGGACGATCCGAAACATCTTGGGCGGCACAATCTTCCGTGAGCCGATCGTCATTTCGAATGTTCCGCGGCTGGTTCCGGGCTGGACAAAACCAATTGTCATCGGCCGTCACGCTTTTGGTGACCAATACCGAGCGACCAACTTCAAGGTCGATCGGGCGGGCACCGTTTCGATATCTTTCACTCCCTCCGACGGCAGCAAGCCGATCGTGCACGAGATGGTGTCCATCCCCGAGGACGGCGGCGTCGTGATGGGGATGTACAACTTCAAGGACTCCATCCGGGATTTCGCGCGCGCGTCGTTCTCTTATGCCCTGAACGCCAAATGGCCGCTGTATCTGTCGACCAAGAACACCATCCTCAAGGCCTACGACGGCATGTTCAAAGACGAGTTCCAGCGCATCTACGAAGAGGAATTCAAGGACAAGTTCGAAGCCGAGGGGCTGACCTACGAGCATCGACTGATCGACGACATGGTCGCCGCTTGCCTCAAGTGGGAGGGCGGCTACGTGTGGGCCTGCAAGAACTACGACGGCGACGTCCAGTCCGACACCGTCGCGCAGGGCTACGGCTCGCTGGGACTGATGACGTCGGTGCTGATGACGGCCGACGGCAAGACGGTCGAGGCCGAAGCCGCGCACGGCACCGTCACCCGGCACTACCGGCAGTACCAGGCCGGCAAACCGACCTCGACGAACCCGATCGCCTCGATCTTCGCCTGGACGCGCGGACTGCAGCACCGCGGCAAGCTGGACAAGACCCCGGAGGTGATCGACTTCGCCCAGCAGCTGGAAGAGGTCGTCGTCGGCACGGTCGAGGGCGGGAAGATGACGAAAGACCTCGCGCTGCTGATCGGTCCCGAGCAGGAGTGGCAGAACAGCGAGGAATTCCTCAACTCGATCGCCGAAAACCTGGAGAAGGCGCTCGCTAACTAGCCGGTGGGCTGACGGCGCGCCGGCGAGCTGCTGCACCGGTCCAGGAACCCGACGATGGCCTCGGTGACCCGGCCGGGCGCCTCGAACATCGGAACATGGCCGACGCCGTCGAGGATCGTGACCTGGGTGTCGGATGGCAGGTAGTCGGTGAAATGCCGACTGAACCGCCGCGGGGGGACCACCCGGTCCTTCCCGCAAAACACCAGATGGGCGGGTACGGCGGTGTGCGCCAACTGCTGCAGCCCGGGCAGCAGCATTGCCTTGAGCAGCAGCTGGAAGTAGGCCGGGCAGTGGGCGGCGTCGTCGATGATGCCGCTGAGTTGGCGCTCGCTGACCCCCTCGGGCGATCCGCTCAGCGGCAAGGTGGCCAATCGGCGGCTAAACGGCAGGTGTAACACCCGAATGCCGAGCCAGCGAGCCAACAGCAACCCCGGCATGCCCGAGACGAACTTGCCGATCACCTCGAATTTGATGGGGCTCCATCGCGTCCACCCGCCCGCGGGGGCGACGCCGGTGACGCTGCGGGCCCGCCCGCGGCGCTCGAGTTCGAACGCGACCCAGCCGCCGAGCGAGTTGCCGACGATGTGAGCGGTATCCCAGCCCAGTTCGTCGAGTTGGCGCTCGACGTGGTCGGCCAGCTGCGAGGAGCTCAGGAACCACGTGCCCGAGGCCGGTCCACCATTGTGCGCAACCATCGTCGGGGCGAATACCTCGTAGCGGCCGGTGTCGGCCAACTGCTCGGCCACGACCTCCCATACCGTCTGGGACATCAGGAAAGGGTGCAGCAATAGGACCGGCTCTCCAGAACCAACGTGGATCGGCGGGCGTCTCGTCATGGCATCGACACTACAAGGTGATACCGCCGGTACCGCAACAAACGCGCGGCCGGCGCCGGCCGGTGTTTGAAGGGCGGCTGGCGTCGCGTGAAAAGATCGGGGCATCATGAGCACCGCTACCGGATCCGGCCGGATTTTCTCCGGCGTGCAGCCCACTTCCGATTCGCTTCACCTCGGTAACGCTCTGGGCGCCGTCACCCAGTGGGTCGCGCTGCAGCACGACTACGACGCGTTCTTCTGCGTGGTCGACCTGCACGCCATCACCATCGCGCAGGACCCCGAGGCGCTGCGACGCCGCACCCTGGTCACCGCCGCGCAATACTTGGCGCTGGGTATCGATCCGGCTCGCAGCACGGTTTTCGTGCAAAGCCACGTGCCTGCCCACACTCAGTTGGCGTGGGTGCTGGGTTGTTTCACCGGCTTCGGGCAGGCATCGCGGATGACCCAGTTCAAAGACAAGTCGACGCGCCAGGGCAGCGACTCCACCACCGTCGGCTTGTTCACCTACCCGGTATTGCAGGCCGCCGACGTGCTGGCTTACGACACTGATCTGGTGCCCGTGGGTGAGGACCAGCGACAGCACCTCGAGCTGGCGCGAGACGTCGCGCAACGGTTCAACGGCCGCTTTCCGGATACGTTCGTGGTTCCCGACGTGCTCATTCCCAAGGTCACCGCCAAGATCTACGACTTGGCGGACCCGACGTCGAAGATGAGCAAATCGGCGGCCTCCGAGGCCGGGTTGATCAACCTGCTTGAAGATCCGGCGTTGTCCGCCAAGAAGATTCGCTCGGCGGTGACCGACAGCGAACGGGAGATCCGCTACGACCCCGACGCCAAGCCGGGAGTGTCGAACCTGCTGAGCATCCAGTCGGCGGTCACCGGGGTCGACGTCGACGCCCTCGTCGAGGGCTACGCCGGCCGCGGCTATGGCGACCTGAAGAAGGACACCGCCGACGCCGTCGTCGAGTTCGTCAGCCCGATCAAGGCCCGGGTCGACGAATTGATGTCTGATCTAGCTGAATTGGAGGCAGTGCTCGCGGCCGGAGCGGAGCGAGCCCACGATGTGGCCAGCAAAACCGTTCAGCGGGTTTACGATCGGTTAGGGTTCCTTCCGCAACAGGAATAGGTTTGACCATGAGCGAGCCGGCCAAAGCAGGGATTCTTGATCGGCTGCGGGCCCGGTTCGGGTGGTTCGACCACATCATCCGCGCCTACCAGCGCTTCGACGACCAAAACGGCGGCTTCTTCGCGGCCGGCCTCACCTACTACACGATCTTCGCGCTATTTCCTTTGCTGATGGTCGGTTTCGCGGTGGTCGGATTCGCGTTGTCGCGCCGGCCGGAGCTGCTGAACCAGATCGACAACCACATCCGGGACGCGGTGCCCAGCGCCCTGGGGCAACAGCTGATCGATTTGATGATGTCGGCGATCCGGGCGCGCTCATCCGTCGGTATCATCGGCCTGGCGACCGCGGCCTGGGCGGGTCTGAGTTGGATGTCGCACTTACGGCAAGCGTTGACCGAGATGTGGTGGGAGCACCAGCCCGACTCGCGGGGCTACGTGCGCACCAAGCTATCCGATCTCCTGGCGATTGTGTTGACGTTCCTGGTGATCCTGGCGACCTTCGGTCTGAGCGCGCTGAGTCACCCCGCGCCGATGGAGGAGGCGCTGAGATGGCTTGGGATACCTGAGTATTCGGTGTTCGCCGTGATCTTTCAGGTTGTATCGGTATTGGTGTCGTTGCTGGTGTCGTGGTTGCTGTTCACCTGGATGATCGCCCGCCTCCCGCGGGGGTCGGTCAGCCTGGTCGAATCGATGCGCGCCGGGTTGATCGCGGCGATCGGCTTCGAACTGTTCAAGCAGGTCGGAGGGATCTATCTGCAGAAAGTCCTGGGCAGCCCCGCGGGCGCCGCGTTCGGGCCGGTATTGGGCTTGATGGTGTTCGCCTACGTCACCGCGTACCTTGTCCTGTTCTCCGCAGCGTGGGCGGCGACAGCGTCAGAGGATCCGCGCGCCAAGCCCGTCGAGCCTCCCGCGCCCGCGATCATCTCGCCTCGGGTGCACGCCGACGAAGGCTTGAGCACGCGCCAGACGCTGACCGCAATGGTCGTGGGAGCTGTTGGTGCGCTGGCCTTTTCCCGGCTGACCCACTGGCGCCGTTAGCCGGCTCACCGGACCAGCACTCGGCCGGCCGCTACCGTCACGGCGGCGATGAAGATGGCCACGGTCAGCGCGACGTTGCGGGGTTCGCGAAGATGCGCGTGTGAGGCGATGGCACCTACCATGACGATCGCGAATCCGCCCGCGGCGGCCGGGGTGAGAAACTCCGCGACGCCGACCAGCAGGGGCAGCAGAATGCCGATAGCGCCCAGTAGTTCACAGAACGCCGTGACGCGGATCACTGGCAGTGGAAATGGCGCGACACCGGTTTGCCCGCTCGCGATGAGACGGTCCTTGGGCTGGCTGATTTTCGCCAGCCCCGACGCAGTGAAGATCGCGGCAAGCACAGCCTGCAACGTCCACAGCAGCGCATTCATGATGACCTCCTACCTTGATGCCGATTCACATGTATGACGTGATGGCCGCACGCGATGTGACACGGCGTATATAGCGCTGCGCCGACTAGAAGCCCACTCGCCAACCGCCGCGGACCATGACGGCCGTCACCTGCAAATCACGGTCCAGCACAACGAGGTTGGCGTCATGGCCAGGTCGCAGATTGCCCACGCCGACGAGCCCGAGAGCCCGGGCGGGTGTGGTCGAGGTCATCTGGACCGCCGCGGTCAGCGCCGTATCGGAGTCCGAGCCGAGCCCGGCCACGGTGCGAAAGAGCCGATCCATGGTGGCGGTGCTGCCGGCGATCGTCGGCGTTCCGCGCACCCGCGCCACGCCGGACACGACGTCGATCGGCACCGTGCCAAGCCGAAACGCTCCATCGTCACAGCCGGCCGCGGCGATTGCGTCGGTCACCACGGCGACGCGGTTGGGGCCCGCAGCCTCGATCACCGCGTGCACCACCGCGGGGTGCACATGCACGCCGTCGGCGATCAACTCGACGGTCACTCGTGGGTCTTGCAGCAGCGCCAGCACGGGTCCGGGTTCGCGATGGTTCAACGGCGGCATCGCATTGAACAGATGGGTGCCGACGGTCGCGCCCAGATCGACGGCCTGACGGCTGCTTATGCCCACGCCTTGCGGCACGCCTGAGCGGGTTCCTGGATTCCGGAGGCGGCTGGCAGGGTCCTGCGAAGGGGAACGGATCATGTCTAC
>Ga0209040_10002117_pt1 | contig 15702 bp, 15 predicted proteins | sample BogFormECP12_OM3_FD_188240 | JGI IMG/M metagenome (GOLD analysis project Ga0209040, IMG submission 188240) | Bog forest soil microbial communities from Calvert Island, British Columbia, Canada - ECP12_OM3 (SPAdes) (version 2) | ecosystem: Environmental > Aquatic > Freshwater > Wetlands > Bog ...
CGCCGGCCGAACTCGGCATGGGGGACGCGCCGCTGCCGCGGATCAGCATCTTCCTGTCGCTCCTGGACGCCCACGTGCAGCGGGCCCCGGTGAGCGGCGAGGTGATCGCCGTGCAACACCGGCCGGGCCGGTTCGGGTCGGCCGACCTTGCCGCGGCGAGCACCGACAACGAGCGAACCAGCCTGCGGATCCGGACCGACACCGGCGCCGAGGTGGTGGCCGTGCAGATCGCGGGGCTGCTGGCGCGCCGCATCGTCTGCGACGCACGCGTCGGGGACAAGCTGTCGATCGGCGACACCTACGGCCTGATCCGGTTCGGCTCCCGGCTAGACACCTACCTCCCGCCCGGGACGGAACCGCTGGTGAGGGTGGGCCAGCGCGCGGTCGCCGGCGAAACCGTGCTGGCCGAACTGCCATGATCAGCAAGCCCCGCGGCAGGCGGGCGATGAACCTGCAGATCCTGCCCAGCGCGATGACCGTGCTGTCCATCTGCGCGGGGTTGACCGCGATCAGGTTCGCCCTGCAACACCAGCCGGTGCCGGCGATGGTGCTGATCGTCGCGGCCGCCATCCTCGACGGGCTCGACGGCCGGGTGGCCCGCATGCTGGACGCCCAGACGCGGCTCGGCGCCGAAATCGACTCGCTGGCCGACGCGGTGAACTTCGGGGTGACGCCGGCGCTGGTCCTCTACGTGTCGATGCTGTCGAAGTGGCCGGTCGGCTGGGTGGTGGTGCTGCTGTACGCGGTGTGCGTCGTGTTGCGGCTGGCGCGGTACAACGCGCTGCAGGACGACGGGACCCAGCCCCCCTACGCGCACGAATTCTTCGTCGGGATGCCCGCGCCCGCGGGCGCCGTCTCGATGATCGGTTTGATGGGGCTCAAACTGCAGTTCGGTGAGGGCTGGTGGACCTCGGTGTGGTTCCTGTGCATCTGGGTGACCGGAACGTCGATACTCATGGTCAGCGGGATCCCGATGAGAAAGATGCACACCGTGCGGGTGCCGCAGAACTACGCCACCGCGGTGCTACTGGTGCTGGTGCTGTTCGCCGCCGCCGCCGTGTTGGAGCCCTTCATCACGATCTGGGTGATCATCATCGCCTACCTGTGCCACGTCCCGTTCGCGGTCCGCACCAAGCGCTGGCTCGACAAGCACCCCGAGGTGTGGGACGACAAACCCAAGCAACGGCGCGCCGTGCGGCGCGCGAACCGCCGGGCGCAGCCGAGCCGCCGTTCGATGACGCGGCTGGGGCTGCGCAAGCCGAGCGGGCGCCTGCGATGATCCCCGGCGGCGGGGCCCAGCAGCTCACCCTCACCGCCAGGCTGAACACCTCCGCCGTCGACTCACGGCGCGGCGTCGTCCGCATACATCCGAATGCCGTTGCGGCGCTGGGTATCCGGGAGTGGGACGCGGTGTCGCTGACCGGGTCGCGGACCACGGCCGCGGTCGCGGGCCTGGCCGACCCGGAGACGCCGGTCGGCATTGTGCTGCTCGACGACGTGACGCTGTCCAACGCCGGGCTCCGGGAGGGCACCGCGGTGATCGTCAGCGCGGTCACCGTCTACGGCGCGCGGTCGGTGACGCTGTCCGGCTCATCGATGGCCGCCAACTCGATCACGCCGATGACCCTGCGGCAGGCCTTGCTGGGCAAGGTGATGACCATCGGCGACGCCGTGTCGTTGCTGCCGCGCGACCTGGGCCCGGGTACCTCGACGTCGGCGGCCACCCGCGCGCTGGCGGCCGCGGTCGGGATCAGCTGGACCTCGGAGCTGTTGACCGTCACGGCCGTCGACCCCGACGGGCCGGTCAGCGTTCAGCCGAACTCGTTGGTCACCTGGGGATCCGGAGTCCCGGCCGGCTTGGGGACCGTGGGGCTGTTCTCGCACGAGCAACTGAGCACCGGCACCCCGGAGATCCTCGTCGAGGAGCTCAAGGGCTCGCAGCCACAGGCCGCCAAGCTCGCCGAATGGCTCAAGCTCTCGCTCGACGAACCGCACCTGCTGAAGACCCTGGGCGCCGCGGCCAATCTCGGTGTGCTGGTGTCGGGTCCGGCCGGGGTGGGCAAGGTGACGCTAGTACGCGCGGTGTGCGACGGCCGCAGGCTGATCGAACTCGACGGCCCGGAGGTCGGCGCGCTGGCCGCCGACGACCGGCTGAAAACGGTGGCCTCGGCGGTGAAAAAGGTTCGCGACGGCGGCGGCGTCCTGCTGATCGCCGATGCCGACGCCCTGCTGCCGGCCACCGCCGAGCCGGTGGCCGCCCTGATCCTCGGCGAGCTACGCACCGCCGTCGCCACCGAGGGCGTCGCATTGATCGCCACCTCCGCGCGACCCGACCAACTCGACGCGCGGCTGCGCGCCCCCGACCTTTGCGACCGTGAGCTGGGCCTGCCGCTGCCCGACGCCGGCACCCGTAAGGCGCTGCTGGAGGCGCTGCTCAAACCGGCGCCCACCGCCGATCTCAGTCTTGACGAGATCGTTGCCCGCACACCGGGTTTCGTCGTTGCCGACCTCGCCGCGCTGGTGCGCGAGGCCGCGCTGCGGGCGGCGTCTCGGGCCAGCGCCGACGGCCAACCACCGAAGCTGAACCAGGACGATCTCGTCGGCGCGCTGACCGTCATCCGGCCGCTGTCCCGCTCGGCCAGCGAGGAGCTGACCGTGGGCAGCGTGACGCTCGATGACGTCGGCGACATGGCCGAGGCCAGGCAGGCGCTGACCGAAGCGGTGTTGTGGCCGTTGCAGCATCCCGACACCTTCGCCCGGCTGGGTGTCGATCCCCCGCGCGGGGTGTTGCTGTACGGCCCGCCCGGGTGCGGCAAGACGTTCGTGGTCCGCGCGCTGGCCAGCACCGGGCAGCTGAGCGTGCACGCCGTCAAAGGCTCCGAGCTGATGGACAAGTGGGTGGGCAGCTCGGAAAAGGCGGTGCGCGAGCTCTTTCGGCGGGCGCGGGACTCGGCCCCGTCGCTGGTGTTCCTCGACGAGGTCGACGCGCTGGCACCCCGGCGCGGGCAGAGCTTCGACTCCGGCGTGACCGACCGGGTGGTGGCCGCGCTGCTGACCGAGCTCGACGGGATCGACCCGCTGCGCGACGTCGTGGTGCTGGGCGCCACCAACCGGCCCGACCTGATCGACTCCGCGCTGCTGCGCCCGGGCCGGCTGGAGCGACTGGTGTTCATCGAACCGCCCGACACCGCGGCCCGCGGCGAAATCCTGCGCACCGCAGGGAAATCCATCCCCCTGAGCGCCGATGTCGACCTCGACGAGGTGGCCGCCGGACTCGACGGCTACAGCGCCGCCGACTGCGTGGCGCTGCTGCGAGAGGCCGCGCTCACCGCCATGCGGCGATCCATCGATGCCACCGACGTGACGGCCGCCGACCTCGAGGCGGCCCGCAAGACCGTGCGCCCCTCGCTGGATCCCGTGCAGGTCGAGTCGCTACGGGCGTTCGCCAAGTTTGTTTAGGGGGCTGTCTAGCACCGCCCGCGCCGAAGCCGCGACATCGGCCTCGAGCCAGGGGGGCATCGGCTCGTCATGCGCATGGCGCCGGACGACGGCATACGGGAGGTCGGCGACCGCTCGCGCGACCGCATCCACGGATCGTGCGTCGCCGCGCCCATACAGTTTTCGGGCCAAGGCGCCGATCCGCTCGGTCAGCGGCGCGTTCATCGCGGCAAGCGTCTCCCGGAACGCCACGTCGGGCTCGCCGTCTAACAAATCCCCGGGCCGGATCGTCAACAACAGCCTGGCGTCCTCGGGGAGTTCGCGCGCGAAGCTGACGGCGGCGACGGCGATGGCGACCGCGGTCTGCGCCGGCGTGTCCGCGTCGGCGGCCATCGCGCGCGCCTGGAAGCGCCCGAGCGCGCGCAGCCACGCCGCGGTCAGGATGCCGTCGCGGTTGCCGAACCGGTGATACAGCGTGCCCGCGGGCGCGCCACTCGCCTTCGAAATCGCCGCGACGCTCGCCGCGCGCGGTCCCCCGTCGAGCACGAGCGCCCGGGCTGCGTCGAGGATCACATCGGTTTCATGCTTCCGCGGTGGTGCCATGATCTAGTACATTCCTTCTATATGGAACGATTACCCTATATCGATGAGCATGCCATAACCGTGAGTGCGAATCGTGACGAAACGTGGTCGGCGCTGCTGCGCGTGATGTCCCGCGACCCGCACGACCCGTCGACCGTGCCGACCGGTTTCGTCCTGGACGAGGCGCGCGCACCCGAGCGGTTCGCGCTGAAAGGCCGCCACCCCTTCGCGGTCTACCGACTGGTGTTCGAACTGGATGCCGAAGCAGGTCATCCGCAGCGCACCCGGGTGCGCGCGCTCACGTGGGCGGACTTCCCGGGCATCCACGGCAAGGTCTATCGAGCACTGGTCATCGGAACCGGCGCACACCGAATCGTGGTGCGCAGGATGCTGAAACGTATTGCGACACGGGCACGCCCGAGCGGGGCGACCGTCAGTTGATTCCCGGTCCGGGCACGCCCGGCCTTCGAGCCCACGTGCCCGCGTTAGTCGTTAATACGAAATCGGCTGCTTGAACCCGTCGACTCGTCGGTTCGTGACAGTCTCGTCGGCATCATCACGCGTTCGCAATCGCTGGAGAATTGCCACTGGCTGTAACCAGGTTGGCTACTAGAGATCACCTGGCCCGAATAGACCCGACGGAGAAGAGCCCATGAACAACGAGCGGCCCGTCCCGACAACGTCGCTTCTGTGCGGAAGGCCGGATCACTCGTGAAATTCCGCGATGTCGCGCCGACGACGCGGGTCATGACGGTCGCGATCATGGTGTCGATGGTCGTCTTCCTCGATGGCACCGTCGTGAATCTGGCCCTGCCGGCCACAGAACGTGACATTGGCGGGGGCATGTGCTCACAGCAATGGGTCGTTGACGGCTACCTGCTGGCCGTGGCCGCCACGGTTCTGCCGGGCGGTGCCATCTCCGATCTGTTCGGGCGCATACCGGTGATGCGCTTCGGGCTGGTGGCCTTTGCGGCGGGCTCGGTGCTGGCGGCCACCGCTGGCAACCCGGCGATGCTGATCGCCGGGCGCCTCGTCCAGGGGTTTGGCGGCGCGTTTCTGGTCCCCGGCTCGCTGGCCCTGATCAACTCGGCGTTCGATCGCGCAAGCCGACCCGCGGCGATCGGGTCCTGGACGGCCTGGACCGGCACCGCCTTCGCGCTGGGGCCGCTGCTGGGGGGACTGACCGTGGACTTCCTGAGCTGGCGCTGGATCTATGTTTTGTCGGCGATCCCGATGGCCATCGGTTTTGCCTTGACGTTTTGGCTGCGCCCGATGCCGGGACCCTCCGAACGCGCCCGCGTGGACGTCGCGGGCGCCGCACTGTCGGCGGTGGGACTGACCGCCACGGTGTATGCACTGATCGAATCGGGTCGGCATGGATGGGATGACTTTCTCAGGGGGGCTTTGGTGGTAGGGGTCGTGGGATTGCTGGCATTCGTGGTATGGCAGCGCCGCGTCCCCCACCCGATGGTGCCGCTGCGCTTGTTCACCAGCCGCAACTTCGCTGGAGCCAACCTGGTCACCGCGTTCGTCTACGGCGGAATCACGATGGGCTCGCTGGCCATCGCTCTGTACCTCCAAGAGGTGGCCGGATACTCGGCCACCGCCGCTGGTCTGGTGACCTTGCCCAGCCCCATCATGTCGTTACTGTTCGCTCGCGGCGTCGGCGGCATGGCCGCACGGGTGGGACCTCGGATTTTCCTGACGACGGGTCCGGCCCTGGCCGGGTTGGGGCTGCTGCTCATCGGCCCCACCACGCACGGATTCCACGTCGCCACAGACATACTGCCAGGACGGATCATGCTCGCCATCGGCATGGTCCTTGCCATCACACCCCTGACCGCGGTCAATTTGTCCTCCGTCGAATCCGTGCACAGCGGAATCGCCGCCGCGATCCAAAACGCAACGGGCCGGACTTCCGCGCTGATCGCTGTGGCCTGCGTGGGACTAATTACTGCCAACAGGCTGACCGATGCCAGCTTCACCCGGCTGATGCAGGTCAGCGCCGTGTTGTTCTTCATTGGCACCGTCATCAGCGGCTTCGCCATCAAAAACGTGGCTGCCAAGCCCGTTCCCGATGAAGTCGCCGCCCCCGTGCCGCAACCGGCGCTCAGCATGCCGTCTCCGAATACGGTTTGAGCGCAACCCTTTTCGCTCTGCGGCGGCGCAGGCGCCGAGCCGGCATCGATTTTACAGTTGACTGTAATATTGCGTATTACTGCACGAATGCGCTAGCGTGATCAAGCGCGAGCGAATCGAGGACGCCAGATGACAGTCACCCGAACCACGGCCCGGTCCGTTGCCCACTTCATGGACGACCCGATCAACTTCTTCGGCCAGTCCTACACCCGGATGCACAACGTTCCCCGGCCCGAGCTCGAAGAACTGCAACGCCAGGCCATGGGCATCCGCTTTCGGGAGCACTACGAACGCATCGAGATGCTGCGCAAGCTGGCCGATCGGCTCGGCATCACAGCTCTCGACGAATTCAACGACGTTGTGCCACTGCTCTTTTCTCACACCGCGTTCAAGTCGTACCCGGCCGCGCTCGTCGACAAGAAGCGCTTCGACCTGATGACCAAGTGGCTCGACAAGCTCACCAGTTACGACCTATCCAAGGTGGATGTCGCCGGGTGCACCGGGATCGACGACTGGATCGACCGACTCGATGAACAGACTCCCCTGGAGGTCATCACCTCCAGCGGCACCACCGGCACCATCTCGATACTCCCCAAAGACAAGCGGGGCGCCAAAGAGGGCATGGTGCTGTGGAAGATCTGCCTTTTCCAAACCTTCGGGCAAGAACCCACCGAGGCACAACTCAATCCTTCGGTGGACGTCGTCTGGCCCAACTTCGCCAACGGCAAGCTCGGTCACCTGCGCATCGCCAACATGATCAAGCGCGGCTTCACCGGCGGTGACGAAACGAAATTTCACGCGCTCTACCCCGGCGCGATCGACACCGACCTGATGTTCCTGGCCTCCAAGATGCGCGCGGCGGCGTCCCGCGGCGAACTGGATCGACTCGAGATCGACCCGGCGCTGGCTGCCCGCAAGGACGAGTTCATCGCCATGCAGGCGCGCCAAGCCCAAGACCTGGAGGCGTTCTTCACCCGGCTCAGCGACCAGCTGCGGGGCAAGCGGGTGTTCATGCTGGGCACCTACCACCTGATGTACGACATCGCCAAGGCCGGTCTCGAGCGCGGGGTGCGCAACGTCTTCGCCCCCGACTCGGCGATCCTCACCGGGGGCGGCATGAAAGGCGTTGCGCTGCCAGCCGATTTCATGGACGTCATCAAGGACTTTCTCGGCGTCGACCGAATCCAGATCGGTTACGGCTTCTCCGAGTCGAGCACCTTTCACTGGGGTTGCAGCCAGGGCCGCTACCACGTCGCGCCGTGGGTGATCCCGTTCGTGCTCGACCCCGACACCAGCGAGCCACTTCCCCGCACCGGCGTGCAGACCGGCCGCGCGGCCGTCTACGACATCCTGCTGCGCGCGCACTGGGGCGGCGTCATCTCCGGTGACGAAGTCACCATCGACTGGGACCTGCGGTGCCCGTGCGGGCAGGCCAGTGTCGCCTTCGAGAAGGACATCGTGCGCTACAGCGAGAAGAAAGGTGTCGAAGACGACCGGATCACCTGCGCCGCAACACAAGAGGTGCACAACGAGGCGGTGAACTTCATGAAGGGCGTGGACCTGTGATCGCCTACACCGTCCCGCTGTTCCTGCGGGGCCGGGTGATCACCGACGACCTCCTTCCGTTCGATACCCGCATGGGCGCCGCGCAGTTCCAGGCACCGGACATGCGCAAGTACGTCGAGCGGCTACCGCTCAACAGCCCCGCGGAGATGAGCGACCTCTACCAGGTGGGCTTCGACGAGATCCTCGACGTGCTCGAGGCGCTCGGCAACGCGCTGGACTTCGAGTCGAACGCCCACCTGCAGGAGGCGTACGAAGCCTCGCTGGTGGCCAACGTGTTGCCGGCGGAGATGCTGCAGAACAGCTATCGCGTTCTACAGCCGCTGTTTTCCCGCGACAATGTCACCGAGATCGCCGACAGCCAGGTCGGCCTGGACTACCTCAATGGATGGGTCCCGCACAGGCTGCGCGACGGCCGCGAACTGCGCGTGCGCGCCTTCGGTTCCCGCGTGTTGCACATTCCGGCGGGTAACGGCGGACTGGTCTCGGCGGTGACCATCCTGCGTTCGGTGATCACCCGATCGGACGTCATCATCAAGGCGCCGTCCAACGATCCGCTGACCGCGATCGCCATCGCGCGCACCCTGGCGGACGTCGCACCGGATCACCCGATCACCAGGCATCTGGCGGTGGGGTATTGGAAGGGTGGCGACGTGACCGTCGAAGAGACCCTGTACCAACCCCACCACATCGAGAAGATCGTGGCCTGGGGCGGCCTGGCGTCGGTCAAGCACGTAACCCGATACATTCAGCCGGGTTTGGAGCTCATCGCGCTGGACCCGAAGCGCAGCGCCACCATCATCGGCCGCGAGGCGTTCGACGACGAACACACGATGCGCGAGGTGGCCCGGCGCGCCGCGACCGACATCGGTGTGGCCAACCAGGAAGGCTGCGCCAACGCTCGGGTCATCTACGTACTCAGCGGGACGGACGCCGAGGGTCTGGCCACCACCAATCGGTTCGGCGAAATGGTCTACCGGGAGCTGGTGTCGTTGCCCGCGTTTGTCAGCACCCCGCCGCGGTATCCGAACCGCGAGCTGCTCGACCATCTGGAGGCCTCCCGGATGGCCGACGACTTCTACCGGGTCATCGGCGGCGAGCGCCGCGAGGGCGCCATCGTGGTCTCGCAAATCGATGAGGCCGTGGATTATTCGCCGATGCTGTCCGGGCGGGTGGCCAACGTCGTCCCGGTGGACAGCGTCGACCAGGTCACGGCGGCGGTGAACTCCTACACCCAGACGATCGGCATCTACCCCGAGTCCCTCAAGCGTGAGCTGCGAAACACGTTGCCGCTGTTCGGCGCCCAGCGGCTGACCAGCCTGGGCTACGCGTGCAGCGTCGCGGTCGCCATGCCCCAGGACGCCATCGAGCCGATCCGGCGGATGTGCAAATGGATCGTCGACGAGGAATGCGACCCCGACGTGGTCGTCCCGCTGTGGCGGCTGGCCCGGGCATGACCGAACGCCGCAGCGCCCTGCAGGTCGTCGACGGAATCGACCTGTCCGGCAAAGCATGTGTGATCACGGGCGCGTCGTCCGGGCTGGGCCGGGAGTCCGCACGCGCGCTGGCCGCCGCGGGCGCCCATGTCGTCCTTGCCGCACGCGACCAGGACGCCCTGGCGCAGACAGCCCAATGGATAGGGGCCGAGGTTCCCCTCGCCCGGATCTCGGCGGTACAGCTCGACCTCACGGCGCTCGCCAGCGTTCGCGCCGCGGCGAACGCGATCCGCGACGTCGCACCGGCGATCCACGTCCTGATGAACAACGCCGGCGTCATGTTCACTCCGTTCGGCCGGACCAGCGACGGCTTCGAATTGCAGGTCGGCACCAACCATTTCGGGCACTTCGAACTCACCCGGCTCCTCGTCCCGCAACTGGCCGCCGCCGGGAAGGCCCGCATCGTCACCCTGTCGTCCGGGGGCCACGTCATGGGCGACGTCGACTTCGACGACCCCAACTGGGAGAGCAGGGATTACGACAAGTTCGTCGCATACGGCGCGTCCAAGACGGCGAACATCCTGCACGCGATAGAAGCCGACCGACGGCTGCGGGGCTTGGGAATTCGCGCCTACGCCGTTCATCCCGGCACGGTGGCCACCGCCCTGGCGCGGTACACGTCCCGGTCGGATTTCTCGCGGCTACGTAAACTCGCCGCCGCCACCAGCGCGGCGCGCGGCGAACCGACCGACGGGTTCCTCGACTTCTCCACTCCCGAGCAGGGTGCGGCCACCCAGGTGTGGGCCGCGGTCAGCTCTGAGCTGGCGGACAGGGGAGCGTTGTATCTGGAAGACTGCCGGGTCAGCGAAGCGGACGCGCCCTATGCTCGCGACGAACAGCGCGCGGCCGACTGGTGGATCCTCTCCGAGAAGTTGTGTGACAGATCGTGAACAGACATCAACGGCGAAAACTCGAGGTGCGGGAGAAGATCCTCACGGCCGCCTTCGACCTGTTTCTCCGCAAAGGCGTTGCGGCGACAACGATCGAGGAGATCTGCGAGCGCGCCGACGTCGCCAATCGGACGTTCTTCAACCACTTCGCCACCCGTCAGGACATGATCCGGGCGTTGGCGGAGCGACGACTGGTCAACCTGCACGACGTCGTGTTCGACCGCGGCGATCAACCGATCCCGGCGCGCCTGGCCGGCGTGTTCGACGACATCGCCACCGCGCTGGTCGGATCGGGTGACACCTACCGCGAGCTGATCGGGGAGATGCTGGCCACCAGCGGCTACGGCATCCAGCGCGGATTCAACCTGCACGACACCTTCGTCGAGCTGGTCAAGGAGGGGGTGTCGCGCGGTGAGGTCAGCGCGCGACACGACCCAGAAACCTTGGCCGACATCCTCGTCGGCGCGCTGTCCGGGGGCATCCTCAACTGGACGGTCGACCGGACGTATTCGTTGGAAACCAACCTGCACAACCTCGGCGTCGCGCTGGCCGAGTTGTTGAGCGCCTAGGGCTCTGGCAGGGCCGCCCAGTCGGCCGAAAGCCGCGAGCTGAAGCGCGGTGGCCGGCGATCCAGGAAGGCGCTGACTCCCTCACGGGCGTCGGCGGTGCCCATCACGCGTTGGTGCAGCTGGGTTTCCAGCGCCGCGACCTGTCGCGGCGTGTAGTTGTGGATCGCGCTGTCCCACAGCAGTCGCTTGCACAAAGCCGCCGACATCGGAGCGACATGGGCCGCGATGTCGCGGGCCATCTCCAAGGCATGGTCGAGCACCCGGTCGGCGGGCAGCGCCCGATTCGCGATACCGAGCGCCACCGCCTCGGCGCCGGTGAAGGTGCGCCCGGTGAGCAGCACCTCGGCGGCCACCCCCAGGGTGGCCAAGTGCGCCAACGTCCAGTGCGACATGCAGTCGGGTATCACTCCCCGGCGTACTTGCACCACACCGTATTTGGCGTCCTCGGCGACGATGCGGATGTCGGCCTGCAGGGCGATCGTCAGGCCGATTCCGATGGCGTGGCCGTTGAGCGCGGCGATCACCGGCTTACGCAACTCGAAGGCGGCCGGGTCGATCGGCGACGCCGAGAACGTGCTGTCGTCAGCCGGGGCGTCGAACGGCGATATGTTGCCCGAGAAATCCGCGCCGACGCAGAAGGCGCGGCCCGCCCCGGTCAGCACGAGGGCGCGGACGTCGTCGTCGCCGTCGCAGTCCCGGTACGCCTGGCTCAGCAGGCTACCCATGTCGGCGGTATAGGCGTTGAGATGCTCGGGGCGATTCAGCGTCAGCACCGCCACACCCTCGTTGATGTCGACCGTCACATCGGCGCTCATCACGTTGCCCCCTACTCGGACAGCTGGAACTCCACCATGTCGGCAAGCGCGTCCACGGCCTCGCTGAGCGCGGCGAAGCGATCGGCGGCCGACGGCGCCGACAGCACGGTGTAGCGGTCGGCCGTGCCGATCGGGATGCGGGACGCCAACGCCCATATGCGTTGCCCGGCAGAGCTTGTCTGGGTCGCATCGTCCTTCTGGTAGCCCAGTAGCAGTTCGCGCTCCGGCAGCTGAGCATCGCGAGCTTCCGCGATCCGCTCGAACAGGGCGATCACCCGCTCTTCGAGATCGAGCAGCTGCGCGTCGGTCACCGGCTCCCCCGGCTCGTCCGGCCAGAGCGTCACCGTCGCACGCGGGTACGGATCGTCGGGCAGCCACTCGGACACCCGGATCCGCTCGCCGGTCCGGCAGCGCAGCGCGTATCGGCCCGCACCCAGGTCGGCGTGTTCGGCGATCCTGGACAGGACGCCGACGTCGCAACGCGAATCACCGCCGCCGACCTCGCGACCCTGCGCGATCAGCACGACGCCGAACGGTTCGTCGCTGTCGATGCAGCGCCGCACCAGCGTAGCGTAGCGGGGCTCGAAGATGCGCAACGGGAGGTCTTGGTCGGGCAGCAGCGCCGACTCGAGCGGGAACATCGCCAGCTCGATCGGTTCGGTATCCGCCATGACCTAAACCTCGATGTCCAGCTCGGCCACGAGCGCGTCGACGACGGCGCGCAGGTCGCCGTCGTGCTCCTCGGCCACCCGCCGCTGGCGCTGGTATGAGGCGCCCGCCCGCCCGATGTCGTCCACCGCGCGCAGCTCGTCGGCGCAGTGCAGCGACTTGGCGACCGGCTCCAGTCGGGTCAGCACATCGGCGAGATCGTCGGTCACCAGCCGCTCGTTACTCTCGGCGTCCAGGATGATCACCGCGTCCAGGCCGTACCGGGCCGCGCGCCACTTGTTTTCCTGGACATGCCAGGGCGGCATGGTGGGTAGCGTCTCACCGGCGTCGAGCCTGCGGTCCAGGTCGACCACCAGGCAGTGCGTCAGCGCGACCAGCGCTCCGAGCTCACGCAGGTTGGACACGCCGTCGCAGACCCGCACCTCGAGGGTGCCCAGGTGTGGCGACGGCCTTATGTCCCAACGGATTTCGTCCATATGGTCGATGATTCCGGTCTTCTTCTGGTCGTGGACGAAGCCTTCGAACTCCGACCATCTCTGGAAGTGAAACGGCAACCCGGCGGTGGGCAGCTGCTGAAACATCATCGCGCGGTTGCTGGCGTATCCGGTGTCTTCACCGCCCCACCACGGCGACGACGCCGACAGCGCCAGCAGGTGCGGGTAGTACTTCAGCAGTGACGTCATGATCGGCATCACCTTGTTCGCCGAAGAGATCCCGACGTGAACGTGCACCCCCCAGATCAGCATCTGCCGCCCCCACCACTGGGTGCGTTTGATCAGCTCGGCGTAGCGCGGGGCGTCGGTCAGTTTCTGGGCCGACCACCGGGCGAACGGATGGGTGCCGGCGCAGAACAGCTCCATGCCGCGGTCCCGGACGATTCGACGGGCCGGACGCAGGGTGTCGCGGAGGTCTTCCATCGCCTGCGCGGTGCAGTCACAGATGCCGCTGACCACCTCGACGGTGTTGCGCAGCAATTCCTTGTGCACGCGCGGGTTTTCGCCGATCTCGGCGATGACCGCGGTGGCTTCGTTGCTCAGGTCGCGGGTCTGGGCGTCGACGAGCGCGAACTCCCACTCCACACCGATGGTCGGCCGTGGCGAGGGGGCGAAATCGATACGGGCCCCAGCTCGTTCCGAGCCTCTGTTTAAGGCCCTGCTAGCCGGCACCGATGACACCGCACGCCACCCGCTTGCCGGCGTCACCGGTCGTCATCGTGATCTGGTCGGGACCCGGTGTTCCGTTGGTCTGGTTGTAGCGATCCGGTGGGATGTTGGCGAAGTTGTCGGCACCGGCGTGGATGATGATCGCGGTCTTCTCGCCGGTCAGCAGGTCCTCCATCGCGAAGGCGTCCGTGGTGGTCACCAGCATCCCGACCCCGTCTTTGCGGACCTCCAGCGAGGTCAGGTCGCCGCTGGCGGGCTCGGCCGAATGCCCGGGCGCCTGGAAGTGCCCGCCGGCGGACAGGAAGTCGCCGGGCGCGCCACCGGTCGGGGCGGTCGAATTGGCCTCGCACCTGCCCACCTTGTGGATGTGCACCCCGTGGAAGCCGGGCGTGATGTGACCGGCGCCGCTCGTCGCGATCGTGATCGTGGCGTAGCCGTTGCTGAAATCGAACTTCGCGGTCGCGACCTCAACGCCGTCGGGCCCCTTCAGTTGGGTGGTTATGCTCCGCCCCGCCGGCTGCTGCTGCTCCGCGCCGTCGGTGCCCGAGGTTGGCGACGGGGCGGCTGATCCGGTCCACACCGCCGGGGTGGTGCCGGGGACCGTCGACGCGTGTTGGGGCGACGAGCACGCACCTACCACCGCGACGCAAGCGGCTGCAGACAGGGCGGACAGGGCGGCGGCAGCGACGTTGCGGTGCTTAGGCATAGCGGAAGCCTAGCCCGACGATCCCCGATTTTCCGAGCAGCGGAGGTCAGCCCGTCACCAGGACGATGACGCCGGGCGGCTGGCCGTTGAGTGCGGGAATCCGCGGCTGGACGGGCGCTCCCAGCTTCTGGCCGACGGCGTCCGCGGTGGCGTGCTCTCCGTCGGCATCGGTGTAGTACACCGTCGTGGCCGAGACATCGGACATCGACAGGTTGCCGACGTCGGTCACCTTGAAACCGGCGGCCGTGAGCTGATCCTTGGCGCGCGCGGCGACGCCCTCTTTGGAAGAGATGTTGTAGACGCGCACCTCGGCCTGGTTCGCCGGGGTGTTACTGGTGGTGGTCGCCGAGCTGGTGGTGCTGGTCACGCTGGAGGCCGACGACGCCGAGTCGTCCTCGGAGTTCCCGGAAGAACCAAGCGCCTGCCATCCGAGCAGCAGGAAGATGACGCCCAGGAACAACAGCACCATCACCATGGCCCGGAGGGGAAGCCCGGTGGAGTCGGGAACGCGCTCTTTCATCGAGCCCACTGTAGCCAGGAAAGCGCCAGAGCCTGCAAAGGCACGGCCTCGTCAGGTCACCTCGAAGCCGAGGCGACGCGCCGCCCGCGCCTTCTGGCGGCTGGCGCGCAGCCGTCGCAGCCGCTTCACCAGCATCGGGTCGGTGGCCAGCGCCTCGGGTCGATCGACTAGCGCGTTGAGCACCTGGTAGTAGCGCGTCGCCGACATCGAGAACAGCTCCTTGATGGCGTCTTCCTTGACCCCGGCGTACTTCCACCACTGGCGTTCGAATGCCAGGATGTCGTGTTCACGGCGGGTGAGCCCATCGGCGATTTCAGAGTCGTCCCCCGATCGATTTGCCCGCGCCATGGCGCTGTCCATATCGCTTCCCCTGGACCCTTCCGGCGATTCTCAACGTGCTCGAATGACTTGACTTACATAGGGGCATGTTTCGGCGAATATTGAACCACGCCGCGAACCCTCAATCCGTAATCCAGACCCGCGAGTCGGCCGATTCGCTGCGATTGCCCGGCTCAGGCCCACGTGGTCGCCGGGCTGGGGGCACCGCCCGCTTGCGGGGGAAACGCCACGGCGAAAAATCAACCGTAAAATCGCCGTGGCGTTACATTCGCGGGCACCCAGCCATCGGGCATCGTCGCCCCGCCTAAGCTACCCGACCATGGCAGTCGTACCCATACGCATCGTCGGAGATCCGATCCTGCACACCCCGACGACGCCGGTGCCCGTCGCCGCCGACGGTTCGCTGCCGGCCGACCTGCCCGAGTTGATCGCCACCATGTACGACACCATGGACGCCGCGCACGGCGTCGGCCTGGCCGCCAATCAGATCGGATACGGTCTGCGGCTCTTCGTCTACGACTGCGCCGAAGACCGCGGCATGACCGACCGCCGCCGCGGCGTCGTGATCAATCCGGTCCTGGAGACCTCCGAAATTCCCGAGACCATGCCCGACCCGGGCGACGACGACGAAGGGTGCCTGTCGGTTCCCGGCGAGTCGTTCCCCACCGGCCGGGCGAAGTGGGCGCGGGTCACCGGACTCGACGCCGACGGCGGCCCGGTCACCATCGAGGGCACCGGCCTGTTCGCGCGGATGCTGCAACACGAGACCGGGCACCTGGACGGATTCCTGTACCTGGATCGCCTGATCGGTCG
>Ga0209040_10002119_pt1 | contig 15688 bp, 14 predicted proteins | sample BogFormECP12_OM3_FD_188240 | JGI IMG/M metagenome (GOLD analysis project Ga0209040, IMG submission 188240) | Bog forest soil microbial communities from Calvert Island, British Columbia, Canada - ECP12_OM3 (SPAdes) (version 2) | ecosystem: Environmental > Aquatic > Freshwater > Wetlands > Bog ...
GGCAAATTTGCCATCGGGGGTAAGGCCAGGTGACGCTTATGCGCCGCAAATGACACGGAACAGACCGGAATCGATCGGCTGCACCAAGAAGTGATGAACTAGGCGAAGCCTTGCCGCGCAACGGGATAGGGCGCACAACCGGACACAGCGGGAAGTGACCAGAACCGCCCGCCGTTAATCAGCGGTTATGAAGTCAGAGGTCCCGTCCCGCCCGCAGACCGCCCGCAGGAACATCGAACCATGCACACACCCGCCAACGCGTCCAAACTATAACTTCGCAGGTCAGAGGCGCTTTACCAACAAGGTCAAATCCAGCAAACGCCAGCAAACGCCCAGGTAACAGTTCGCGCTCTACTACGACGTGTAAACCAGTTCGTCAAACCTCAGCGTCTTCTGGCGCCCATAGTGGGCGACGCGTCGGCGGCCTGTGCAGCGCACGCGCCGCTGCCAGTGTCGCCGCGCCACTGTTGATCGCGGTCAGCGGCGGAGGCTGGCCCTTGCGCAGCGTCGCGATCAGCTCGCGGTAAGGGCCGATGAGGTAGACGGTGTCGCCGGCTTTCAGTCGCGCGTCGCGGCGGGGGCGCAAGCTGACCGGCCCTTCCGGTCGAGTGATCGCGATGACGCGCGTTTGGGTCGACATATCGACCAATCGCAGTCCATCTAGCTCGCTGCCTGCCGTCACGAGCATTCCGCCGACCATGAAGGAGCGCTGCCCGACCCAAAACGTCCCCAGCACCTGCAAGCCCATCGCGGCACCGATGAACCAGGGGGCTGCCAGATCGACGATCGACCGCACATTTTCAAAACCGAATTGCCGGTTCACCGCGGCGGCCAGGGCGCGGCCTTGAACGCGCATCACAATCGGCACCTGAGTATCGGATCCCAAGATTTCCAGCAGGACGATCCCGGTCCCGATGTTCTGCATGTCGTGCTGGGTCAGCACCGCCACTCCGCGGGCGCGATCGACACGCGCTGATTCCAGCGTCTGGCGCATCGTCGAGTCACCGAAAATCACCGGCACGTCGAGTTCTGCCGCGATCGACAGGAAGCGGTTGTTCTCGTCCCGCTCGATGACTACGACGTCGTATCCGGCAGCGGCCAGGTCACTCACGACGCGGATGCCGGTTGACCCCAGTCCGACAACGACGACGTGGTCGCGCATATGCCGTGCCCGTCGGACTCCCGCGGTATGGACGAAGCGGCGCGACAACAGCATGTCCGCAATGAACGCGACAAGGATGGCGGTAACGATCGCGCCGCCGAACATCAACCCGACAGCGAACAGTCGCAGGAAAGGGGATTGTTGGCCGAAGCTGAAATCGCCATAGCCCACGGTCGAAATTGTCTCGGAGGCGAAGTACAGGGCGTCGAGCCACGACATCCGCGGTCTCTCGTAGGTGAAGCGCAGCACAGCTGTCGAGCCGAGCGTGACGAACAGCGCGAATGCCAACGAGGGAACAAGCAACGGGTTGACGTCATTGCGCAGGGCCCGCACGGCATCGATTGCGCGTCGCACCCGGGATTGGTGAGAGCGCGTCGCGGTCGGCGGAGGCACGGTGATTCCGCGGGCTTCCAATTCGTCTTCCACCCCGATCATCGAGGTCCAGTCGCCGGCGTAGACCTGAAGATCCCGTCCCGGACATGGCACCACCTCGCCGGGGGTAGGTGAGTTCTTGCCGTGGACCACCGCCACGGGTGCCAGGTCGTTATAAATCTGGCGCAGAGTCCCGTCGCGCGGCGCCTCGGCTCCCCAGACAACGAAGCCGATACCGGCTGTCTCGAACTGGTGCGCGTTACGCGACAGAACTGCCTCGACGATGGATGGTGCCGCGAGGTCGGCGACGTCCAAGATCGCGCCGGGCCCGCTAACGGCGGATACCGCTCCACGCAGCACGTCGTTGGACAGACGTGCCACCACGCGGACATTTTGGCTGTATTCCCTTGCCAGTAAAGCGATTTCAAGATTTACTGCGTCATCGGGCCCAGCGCAGACGACGGCGCGCGCGCGATGTACCCCGGCGCCCAGGAGATCGGCGGCAGTGGTGATCTGGATTATCCGCGCGCCGGCGCCCCTGAGTTCCTCGGCGATCGTCTTCGCCAGCGGGTCGTCACCGCAGACGATGATTTCGCGATGCATGAGCTCGCGCTGTTGGCGAGAACGGGGTTGTGGTTTCGTAAGCTTGCTGACAAGGTCAGTCGCGACATTCGGCCGTTGCTTTGTGTCTTGCGGCATAGTGTTTACTACGCCTGAACTATTGCGTCTGCATGACCTGCTTGAGTCGTACGTGTTGCACCCCAAGAGAACGCGACTTCGATCAGCCCGGGGGCCGGTCCCGTTGCCGGTCGTAGCGGGCGACTCCGCTTGCAGGACAACGATGTTCCCCGCACCAGCCACCCGTGCAAGTCGAGCAGGCCACGTTTATCCGGCAGCGGTACGCGCCACCGGCGCGCAGGTCAGAACAAGCTGGGCAAAATATCGACCAGGTATGGACGCCGTGATTTGGTGTCAGGCGTCTTCCAACAGATCCGGGGTCACCGCCGATTCGGTGTCCGGGATGCCTTCGACCTTCGCCTTGCGGTCGGCCATCGAAAGCAATCGCCGAATACGCCCGGCCACAGCGTCTTTCGTCATCGGTGGATCGGCAAGCCGGCCCAGCTCCTCCAGGGAGGCCTGCCGGTGCTCGATGCGCAACTTGCCGGCCGCGGCAAGATGATCGGGCACACCCTCACCAAGGATCTCCAGCGCACGCTCGACGCGGGCGGCCGCTGCCACCGCGGCCCGAGCCGAGCGCCGCAGATTGGCATCGTCGAAATTCGCCAGCCGGTTAGCCGTTGCCCGGACTTCGCGGCGCATCCGCCGCTCCTCCCAGACCAACCGGGTGTCCTGGGCGCCCATCCGGGTCAGCAACGCCCCGATCGCCTCACCGTCACGGACCACCACCCGGTCGGCGCCGCGGACCTCCCGCGCTTTGGCGCTGATCCCGAGCCGGCGCGCCGCCCCTACCAGGGCCAGTGCCGCCTCCGGACCGGGACAGCTGACCTCCAGCGCCGACGAGCGACCCGGCTCGGTCAACGATCCGTGCGCTAAGAAGGCTCCGCGCCAAGCCGCTTCGGCGTCGGCGATGCTGCCGCCGACCACCTGAGCGGGCAACCCCCGCACCGGGCGCCCGCGCAAGTCGAGCAGGCCGGTCTGGCGCGCCAGCGCCTCACCGTCGTTGGCGACCCGCAACACGTAGCGCGTCGTCTTGCGGATTCCGCTGGCCGACAACACATGCACGATGGAGTTGTAGCCGTACAGATCGAAGATGTCCTTGCGCAGCCGTCGCGCGATGCTGCCCAAATCCACCTCGGCTTCGACGACCACGCGGCCACCCACGATGTGCAGCCCGCCGGCGAATCGCAGCAGGGAGGTCACTTCGGCGCGCCTCGCGCTCACCGCACTCACCACCAGGCGGCTCAACTCGTCTTTGACTTCGGCCGTCATCGCCACGCGTCGTCACCCCTCGGTCCGTTACGACCCGGTCCATCTGCGCCGGTCTGTTGACGTTCCTTTTCCACCGGCATCGCATCTGTCGCCTTCGCCGAAGGTGGCAACGGACCTATGTCGCGCACGCCCACCCCATCCAGCGCCGCGGCCAACTTGCCCGGGTCATGTAAAGGTGTACCAGACCTAGCCACATCTGCGAATTGAACCTGCGCATGAAGCTGAGTTGCGGTACGTCGAAGCTGCTCGCGCTCCCGCTCACTCGGTACCCGCTCGGCGTCGATGATCACGTCGTGGACGGTGAAGTCCGGCGCATGCTGGGCAAGTACGTGCAGGTGACGCTCTGCCGAGAAGCCGGCCGTCTCCCCCGGCTCGGCCACCAGGTTGAGCACCAGCGCCCGGCGGGCCGTGGTCACCTGCAGCGCCGCAGCAAGCCCCGGCACCAGAACGTGCGGGATCACGCTGGTGAACCACGATCCGGGCCCCAGTACCACCAAATCGGCGGACATGATCGCGTCGACGGCCTGCCGGGTGGCCGGCGGGTTGCCAGGCAGCAGCCGGACGCGGCGAACCTTTCCCGGCGTGGTGGCGATGGCCACCTGCCCGCGGATCAAGCGGAACATCCGCGGGTCGGCTTCCAAGCCGGAGACGTCGGCCTCGATTTGCAGCGCGATCGGGCACATCGGTAGCACCCGGCCCCGCAGACCGAGCATGCGGCCGAGTTCGTCGAGCGCCGCGACCGGGTCGGCTAACACTTCGTTGAGGCCGGCGAGCAACAAGTTGCCGATAGGGTGTCCCGCCAGCGCGCCGCTACCGCCGAACCTGTGCTGCAGAATAGTCGCCCACAGTCGGCCATGCGGACTGTCGGATGCCAACGCCGCCAACGCCATTCGCAGATCGCCCGGAGGCACCACGTCGAGTTCGCTGCGCAGCCGGCCAGACGAGCCACCGTCGTCTGCGACCGTGACGACGGCGGTGACGTGAGGGGTCAGTCGCCGGGCTGCCGACAGCGTCGCATACAAACCGTGTCCGCCGCCCAAGGCGACGATGCGTGGACTCATTCGCGACCCAGATCCCGGTGCAGTACCCGCACCGACAACTGCTCGTCCGGCTCCAGCAGTGTCGCCAACGCCTCGGCGATGGCGACACTGCGGTGCTTGCCGCCGGTACAGCCGATCGCGACGGTCATGTAGCGCTTCCCCTCCCTGCGATAGCCGTCGACAATCAGCGTCAGCAATCGATGGTAAGTCTCCAGGAACTCCGCCGCGCCGGTCTGGCTCAGCACGTAGTCACGGACCGCCGGATGTTGGCCGGTGTGCGGACGCAGCTCGTCGACCCAGTGCGGATTGGGCAGAAATCGCACGTCCATCACCATGTCGGCGTCCATCGGCAGACCGTACTTGAAGCCGAAGGACTCCACGGTGACGCTGGTGTTCGCGACGGTGTCGCCGCCGAAGGCCCGTTCGATGCTTTCCCGCAGTTCGCGCACCGACAGTGTCGAGGTGTCGATGATCAGGTCGGCCGTGGCGCGAACCGGAGCCAGCATGTCGCGCTCAGCGGCGATGCCTTCGGCCAATGTCTGCTCTCCCTGTAGCGGGTGGCTGCGGCGATTCTGCTCGTAGCGGCGCACCAGCATGTCATCGGAGGCCTCCATGAATAACACACGCGGGGTGATGTCGCGGGTGGCCAGGTCGTTGCGCACCCAGTCCAGGTCACCGGTGAACCCGCGGGAGCGTACGTCCATCACCACGGCCAGCTGCGTGATCCGGGATCCCGCGGCCAGCCCGAAGTCGACCATCCGGGTGATCAGCTGAGGGGGCAGATTGTCGGCCACGTACCAGCCGAGGTCCTCGAGCACCTTGGCCGCGGTGCCGCGTCCGGCGCCGGACAAACCGGTGACCAACACCACGTCGATGCCGGATTCCGTTGCGCCACCGTGGTTATCGGCCTGATTCGCCGCCCCCTCCGCGGGCGCGGTGTTGTCCACCGGCCCGGCCTGATTCGCCCCGTCCATCCCCTACCCCGTCATCCCGATGCCCGTTCGGCGACCCTGTCCGCGGCCGCCGCATTCGATCCGGCGCCGCCTCGCAGCGCGTCGAGCACCGCGGTCGCCGTCGCCACCCCGATGCCCGGGACAGATGTGATCTCGTCGACCGTGGCCTCCCTGAGGCGGGCCAGCGACCCGAAATGGGTCACCAGCGCCTTGCGGCGATGCTCGCCTAAGCCGGGCACCGCATCCAGCGCTGACGCGGTCATCCGCTTGGACCGCTTGCTGCGGTGGTAGTTAATGGCAAAGCGGTGCGCCTCGTCGCGCACTCGCTGCAGCAGATACAGGCCCTCGCTGTTGCGCGGCAAGATGATCGGGTCGGGCTCCGACGGCACCCAGACCTCCTCCAACCGCTTGGCTAGGCCGATCACCGCGACGTCGGTGATTCCCAATTCGTCGAGGACGGCGCTGGCGGCGTTGACCTGCGGAGCCCCGCCGTCGACGACGTACAGGTTGGGTGGGTAGGCGAACTTACGCGACTTTCCTTCCGGTGATAAGACTTTGGGATCCTGCTGGTCTTGCAAGTGGCGCGTGAACCGGCGCCGCGTCACCTCGGCGATCGACGCGACGTCGTCGGAACGACCGTGGCCCGCGGCTTCCCGGATGGCGAAATGGCGGTAATCGGACTTGCGAGGCAGCCCGTCCTCGAACACCACCAGCGAGCCCACCACGTCGGTGCCCTGGACGTGGCTGATGTCCACACATTCGATCCGAAGTGGCGCGTCGGCCAGACCCAGCGCCTCCTGAATATTCTGCAGCGCAGCCGATCTGGCGGTGAAATCCCCGGCCCGCTTGAGTTTGTGCTGCTGCAGCGCCTCTTTGGCGTTTCGGTGCACGGTCTCGGCCAGTGCCCGCTTGTCGCCGCGGCGAGGTACCCGCAATGTCACCCGCGAACCGCGCAGCTCCGACAGCCAGGTCGTCAACTCGTCGGCGTTGGGCGGCAGGCAGGGCACCAGGACTTCCCGCGGCACCGGGTTAGCGGATTCGTCTGCGGCGCCGTCGAGTTCGGCCTGATCGGCGTAAAACTGAGTCAAGAACTGCTCGACCAGCTGCGCTTCACCGGAATCACCAGGGTCACCGGGCTTTTCGACGATCCAGCCACGCTGGCCGCGAACCCGGCCGCCCCGAACATGGAACACCTGGACGGCCGCTTCCAGCTCGTCGTCGGCGAACGCCACCACATCGGCATCGGTGCCGTCGCCGAGCACCACGGCCTGCTTCTCCAGGGCCCGCTTCAAAGCCGAGAGGTCGTCACGCAGCCGCGCCGCACGTTCGAAATCGAGTTGGTCGGCCGCGGCATTCATCTGCTGTTCCAGGTTGCGGGCGTAGCGGTCGGTTTTTCCGGACAGGAAGTCACAGAAGTCCAGCACGATCTGGCGATGCTGCTCTGCGCTGACTCTCCCGATGCACGGCGCCGAGCACTTATCGATATAGCCAAGCAGGCACGGTCGGTTAATTTGATTGTGCCGCTTGAATACTCCGGCTGAGCATGTGCGCGCGGGGAAGACGCGGGTGAGCAGGTCCAGGGTCTCCCGGATAGCCCAGGCATGGGAGTAGGGCCCGAAATAGCGCACGCCTTTGCGGCGCGGGCCGCGATAGACCATCAACCGCGGGAATTCCTCGTTGAGGGTGACCGCCAACACTGGGTAGGACTTGTCATCGCGGTAGCGGACGTTGAACCGCGGGTCGAACTCCTTGATCCAGTTGTATTCCAGCTGCAGCGCCTCGACCTCGGTGTTGACCACCGTCCACTCGACCTTGGCGGCGGTGGTCACCATCTGACGGGTGCGCGGGTGCAGACTCGCAACGTCGGCGAAGTAGGACGTCAGCCGGCTGCGCAGGCTCTTGGCCTTGCCGACATAGATCACCCGTCCGTGCTGGTCCCGGAATCGGTATACGCCGGGCTCGACCGGGATGGACCCGGGCGCGGGGCGGTACGTCGCGGGATCAGGCACGTGTTTAAGGCTAGTCCGGCGGGCCGACGTTGCCGACGCATACTCGATGCGCCGAGCGTCACGCTGGAGTGGCGCTGAGCGCTTGGCGTCACTCTGGCGTGACGCTCGGCGGCAGGTCGGGTCGGTATCGCGCCAGCAGCGTCCGCACGGTGTCCATGGCGTCCACCGCGCGGTCCTTGTCGACGGCCTGGATCGCCATCAAAGGGATGTACTCGTCGTCGGGTAGGTCGATCCGCGCCCAGCGTGCCCCGGCGGGAAACGACACACCGACCACGTCCGACCATGGCACCAATCGGTCGCCGAGCAGGTTGCGCACCGACAATCCGGCAGCCCCAACGCGCAGCCGTGGCCGGGCGAACAGCAGTACGAGCCCGGCAATCACGAGGCCCAGCCCCGCCATCGCCACTTGATCGGCAGTTTGGAAGATCACGCCGCTGGACTTGATCTTGAGCAGCAGGCCCACCACGACGTGGGCCGCAGCGATCACGAACGCGGCCGCATAGGCGAAATACGGCGTGAGATAGGGACGAACTTGCACATCCCAGCTGTCCCGCTCCGGTTTGACGATCACGGCTTTCCGCGCAGATCGCGCAGGGTCAGTGCGGTGGTCAGCGCCGCAGCCGTCGCTTGGGCGCCATTGTCTTCAGCGGACTCCGGCAGCCCCGCGCGGTCGAGGGCCTGCTGTTCGTCGTTGGTGGTCAGCACGCCGTTCGCGACCGGCGTGGATTCGTCCAGCGAGACCCGCGTGAGTCCCTGGGTCACCGCGTCGCATACATAGTCGAAATGCGGTGTCTGCCCGCGGATCACCACTCCCAACGCGACGACGGCGTCGTGATCACGGGCCACGGCCTGCGCAACGACCGGAATCTCGATTGCGCCGCGAACCCGCAGCACCGTCGGATTTTCGACGCCCCATTCGTCGGCGATTCTGCAGGCGCCGGCCAGCAACGCGTCGCATATCTGCTTGTGCCAAGTGCTGGCCACGATCGCGAGGCTGATAGCAGAGGCGTCCAGTGGGGCGATGTCGGGTACGCCGGCACCGCTCATATGCGCCGCTCCTCAGCGTCGCTCATAGAGCTCCCCCGAATTCGCCATGTAGATGGATGGATTCGTCGTAGTCGTCGAGCCCGACCAGGTCGTGGCCCATCCGGTCGCGTTTGGTCATCAGGTATCGAATGTTCTCCGCGTTGACCCGAACCGGCAGCGGCACCCGCTCGATGATGTGCAGTCCGTAGCCGTCCAATCCGACTCGTTTGGCGGGATTGTTGGTCAGCAGCCGCATCGAACGAACGCCGAGATCGACCAGGATTTGGGCGCCAATGCCGTAATCCCGCGCGTCGGCTGGCAATCCGAGCTTCAGGTTGGCGTCGACGGTGTCGTCGCCGGCGTCCTGCAGCTGATAGGCCTGCAGCTTGTGCATCAGACCGATGCCGCGGCCCTCGTGGCCGCGCATGTAGAGCACAATGCCGCGGCCTTCCCGCGCGACCATGGCCATCGCGGCGTCCAGCTGCGGACCGCAGTCGCAGCGGCGTGATCCGAACACGTCCCCGGTCAGGCACTCCGAGTGCACCCGCACCAGCACGTCGTCGCCGTCGTAGTTAGGCCCGGCGATCTCACCACGTACCAGGGCCACGTGCTCGACGTCCTCGTAAATGCTGGTGTAGCCGACCGCGCGGAATTCGCCGTGGCGGGTCGGGATCCTGGCCTCGGCGATCCGCTCGATGTGCTTCTCGTGCTTGCGGCGATACTCGATCAAGTCCGCGATAGCGATCAGCGCCAGACCGTGTTCGTCGGCGAAGACCCGTAATTCGTCGGTCTGCGCCATCGCGCCCTCGTCCTTCTGGCTGACGATTTCGCAGATCGCTCCCGCGGGCGATAGTCCCGCCATCCGGGCCAGGTCGACGGCGGCTTCGGTGTGGCCGGGGCGCCGCAACACGCCACCTTCCTTGGCGCGCAACGGAACCACGTGCCCGGGTCGGGTGAAATCATCGGCAACACTGCCCGGATCGGCCAGCAGCCGCATGGTGGTAGCCCGGTCGGACGCCGAAATCCCAGTTCCTACACCATTTTTCGCGTCGACGGTGACGGTGTAAGCGGTGCCATGCTTGTCCTGGTTGACCGCGTACATCGGCAGCAGGCCCAGCCGGTCGCAGACCGCGCCGTCCAACGGCACGCAGAGGTATCCCGAGGTGTAGCGCACCATGAACGCCACCAGTTCGGGAGTGGCCTTCTCGGCGGCGAAGATGAGGTCTCCCTCGTTTTCCCGGTCCTCGTCGTCGATGACGACGACAGCCTTGCCGGCCGCGATGTCGGCGATCGCCCGCTCGACGGAGTCCAACCTCGTCATCGCTGCCACCTCGTCGGGAGAATCCACCTGAAGCGCTCAGGTGTTGCATCCAGTATGAACCACCACGTCGCCGCCGTTATTGCCACGGCTCACTGACCGGGAACGTTCAGCAGTCGCTCGCGTATGTTGCGACGACGGGCATATCCGCAAAAGATCTCCAGAGGCTTCTCGTAGCTGACTCATAGGAACGCTCTCTAGCGTTCGTTGTGTCGGGGGGCGATTGTCCACTGAATACGCAGGTAGACAGGTGAAGGACCATGAAACTGAAGCAATTGATGGCAGGAGTCACCATCGCCGGCGCTCTTGGAGCGGCGGCGATGGGTATGGGTGCCGGCCCGGCCAGCGCCGCTCCTGGAGCGCCGCCAGCCAACCACGGCGGGCAGCCAGCAGGGAATTTCCATGCCCAGGGCGGCCCCGCACCCCGTGGACCGAGCGGCCCAGGTGACCCCGGTGGACCTGGACCCGGACCGGGTGGTCACGGTCCCAGCGGGCCCGGTCCCGGCGGACCTGGCGGGCCTGGTGGCCCCGGCCCCGGGATGCACGGGCCCGGCGGACCTGGCGGGCCTGGTGGCCCCGGCCCCGGGATGCACGGGCCCGGCGGACCTGGCGGGCCCGGCGGCCCGTGGCATGGCGACGACCAGCGCGGCTACTTCCACGGCGCCCCGTGGGGTGATGGACCCGCACCCTGGGGACCGGGCGCACCACCGCGGCCGGACTGGAACCGACCGCTCCCACCGCCCGGGGGGCAGTGGGGGTATGGCCCCATCAACTACTGGGGCTACCAGGAAAACCCGATGTGGAATCCCGGGTTCAACCAGTGGGGCTTCAACTTCTTCGGAGTCTGGATCCCGCTGTAACGAGTCACCTCACACGACGCCCGCTTCGCCAATCGGCGAGGCGGGCGTTGTGCTTATCCGCCTGACGACGCACCCAGCAGCCGCTCAACATACTTGGCGATGACGTCGACTTCGAGGTTCACCGGCGTCCCGGGCGCGGCCTGACCCAGTGTGGTCAGCTCGCGGGTGGTTGGGATCAGCGATACCTCAAACCAGTCGTCGCCTAGTCCGGAGACGGTCAGCGAAATACCGTCGACGGTGATAGAGCCCTTTTCGACCACGTAGCGGGCCAGCCCGGCGGGTAGCCCGATCCGGACCACCTCCCAGTGCTCGGCGGGCGTGCGGGCCTGGACCTGCCCGGTACCGTCCACGTGTCCTTGCACAATGTGCCCGCCAAGCCGACTGTTCAAGGCCGCGGCGCGCTCGAGGTTGACCGGGCTGCCGGCCGCCAGCCGGCCCAAACTGGATCGGCTGAGCGTCTCGCCCATCACATCGGCGGTGAACTGACCCTCAGGCAGCACCTCAACCACCGTCAGGCACACGCCGTTGACGGCGATCGAATCGCCGTGACCGGCATCGGCGGTAACGACAGGACCACGGATGGTAAAGCGCGCGGAATCGCCCAGGTCGTCCTTGCCGACGACCTCACCCAATTCCTCGACGATTCCGGTGAACACCGCCTCAGGCTAGTGAGTCGGGCGGTCCGGGCGCTACGTGGCCGTCACTGCCGTCACCTCGGGCTTCGGCGTCGGGTGAATGGCACCCTCTACGATGCACCTATGCCGACGCGTCGCCCAATCCTCGCCGTCCTCGCCGCCCTCAGTATCGCCGCCGCTCTGGTCGGCGGCTGCTCGTCATCCAAGCAGTCCGCCGCGCCCCTTCCGGATGCGGCCACGCTGCTCAGCACGTCCAACCTCACCACCAGAAACGTCAAGAGCGTGCACTTGGTGTTGTCGGTAACCGGCAAGATCAAGGGACTACCGGTCACGACGCTGACCGGCGACCTGACCACGTCACCTGACACCGCGGCCAAGGGCGAGGCCAACCTCACGGTGTTGGGCTCGAGCGTCGATGCTCAGTTCGTGGTCGACGATGGAACCCTGTACGCGGCGCTGACTCCGGGCCATTGGGAGAGCTTTGGCCCTGCGGCCGCTATCTATGACCCGTCCGAGATCCTCAACCCGAACACCGGTCTGGCCAACGTGTTGACCAACATCAGCAATCCCAAGTCGGAATCGCGCGAGACCATCAACGGGCAAAGCACGGTAAAGATCACCGGAACGGCCTCGGCCGACGCCGTGAATGGGCTTGCGCCGCAACTGAAAGCGACCCAGCCGCTGCCGGCGACGGTCTGGATCCAGGAAACCGGTGACCACCAACTGGTGCAGGCCAAGCTGGACCAAAGCCCGGGCAACTCCGTCCAGATGACGCTGTCGAACTGGAACGCGCCGGTGCAGGTCACCAAGCCGCCGGTAGCCGGATGACGGCGCCGCACGCCGGCCGCGGCGTCGCAATTGGCGCGGGCAGCCTCGCCGTACTGCTCGGTGCCCTCGACACCTATGTCGTGGTCACCATCATGCGCGACATCATCAACACCATCGGCATCCCGATCAACCAGCTGCAACGCATCACGCCGATCGTCACCTGGTACTTGCTGGGCTACATCGCCGCGATGCCGCTGCTGGGCCGCGCCTCGGACCGATTCGGCCGCAAACGGCTGCTTCAGGCCAGCCTGGCCGCGTTCATCGTCGGCTCGGTGGTGACCGCGCTTTCCACCGACCTGCATGTGCTGGTGGTCGGCCGCACCATTCAAGGCGTGGCCAGCGGTGCACTGCTGCCGGTGACGCTGGCCCTCGGTGCCGATCTGTGGTCTCAACGCAACCGCGCCGGGATACTCGGCGGCATCGGTGCCGCGCAGGAGCTGGGCAGCGTGCTCGGCCCGCTCTACGGAATCTTCATCGTCTGGCTGACGAGTCGCTGGCAGGACGTGTTCTGGATCAACGTGCCGCTGGCGCTGGCCGCAATGGTGATGATCCAGTTCAGCCTGCCGTCGCGGGATCGCAGCGCCGACCCGGAAAAGATCGACGTGGTCGGTGGACTGCTGCTGGCAATCACGTTGGGGCTGGCGGTGATCGGGCTGTATAACCCGTCCCCTAACGGTCAGGAGGTGCTGCCCAGCTACGGAAAGCCGCTGCTGATCGCGGCGGTGGTCGTCGCGGTGATCTTCGCGGTGTGGGAGCGGTTTGCGCGTACCAAGCTGATCGAGCCCACCGGCGTGCACTTCGGGCCGTTCCTGTCCGCGCTCGGCGCGTCGCTGTGCGCCGGTGCTGCGCTGATGGTGACGCTGGTCGACGTCGAGCTGTTCGCGCAGGGCGTGCTCGGCAAGGAGCAAGACCAGGCCGCCATCCTGCTGCTGCGTTTCCTGATCGCGCTGCCGATCGGCGCGCTGCTGGGCGGCTGGATCGCGACCAAGGTCGGCGACCGGGCCATGGCCTTCGTCGGGCTGATGATCGCGGCCGGCGGCTATTGGCTGATCTCGAAGTGGTCGATCGACCTATTGGACCAGCGCCACAACATCTTTGGGCTGTTGTCATTGCCCGCGTTGGACACCGACCTGGTGGTCGCCGGCCTGGGCCTGGGTCTGGTGATCGGGCCGCTGACGTCCGCCAGCTTGCGGGTGGTGCCGTCGGCGCAGCACGGTATCGCGTCGGCGGCGGTCGTGGTAGCCCGGATGACAGGCATGCTGATCGGGGTGGCCGCGCTGAGTGCGTGGGGCTTTTATCAGCTGCCCCACATCGTTTCGAAGCTGTCGGCGCAGGTCCCGGAGAACGCCAGCCTGGCGATCCGGATTGCCGCGCAGGCCACCCTCTACCGGCAGGCGTTCGCCCAAATGTATGGAGGCATCTTCACCGTCACGGCGGTCGTCTGCGTGGTTGGTGCGGTGTTGGGCCTGCTGATCAGCAGCCGTCGCACTCATGCCGAAGAGCCCGAACTGCGCGAGGAGCAGTCCGTCGGGCCTCGGGTCTAGGTATTCGGCCCAAAGTAGGAGCACAATCTTGCTATGGCACCGGGCGATGGGCCCTCCTCGCGGCCGGCCGGCAGGTCTGCCGGTGGTGTCCTGATCGCGGCCTACGGCGTGGCTGTGTATGTGTTTTTCCTGGCCGTCTTCCTCTACCTGATCGGATTCGTCGCCGACGCTGATTTCTGGGTCGGCGGTGTGCATGTGGTCGGCAAGAGCGTCGATCGCGGCGGCATCGGCGACGGCAGCCTTACCGTCGCTGCGGTGGTCATCGACGTGGCGTTGCTCGCGCTGTTCGCGGTCCAGCACAGCGTCATGGCCAGGGGCGCCTTCAAACGTCGGTGGACCCGCATCGTGCCGCCCAGCGCCGAGCGGTCGACGTACGTCCTTGCTTCCAGTGTCTGCTTAGTCGTTCTCGTCGCCGCGTGGCACCCGATCACCGACGACGTGTGGCGGGTCAGCGCCCAGCCTTGGCGGACGCTGCTGACCGTCGTCGCTCTCGCGGGCTGGGCGATCGTCCTGCTGAGCACCTTTCTCATCGATCATTTCGACCTGTTCGGGCTGCGTCAGGTGTTGGCCCGGCTGCGGGGGCGACAACCCGCCGAGCACGAGTTCGCGACGCCGCTTCTCTACCGGGTGGTCCGGCACCCGATCTACCTGGGTTTCCTGATCGCGTTCTGGGTCACACCCAGAATGACGTTGGGGCACTTGCTTTTTGCGGTCGCGACGACCGGATACATCCTGCTCGCGGTCCGCTTGGAGGAGCGCGACCTCATCCGCGCGTTTGGTCAGCAGTACCAGGACTATCGTCGCCAGGTGCCGTTGCTGATTCCCGGCTTGGGCGGTCGCCCCTGACGGATCCGGTCGCAGGCTCGCGGGGCACCAGGCTCAGCAGCAGATCCGGGCCGACCCGTTCGACGCCGTCGTAGCGCCAGCGCAGCGCCCGGGCGATGCTCGGCACCCCGACGTCGTCGACTGCGGTGATCGGTCCGCCCAACAGGATCGGCGCGACGTAGGCCAGGATGCGGTCGATCACGCCCGCCCGCAGAAACGCTCCGGCAAGTGTGGGTCCGCCCTCGAGTAGGACGTCGGTGCGATCGGACAGCGCCTTGAGCACCTCGGCCGGATCGCGGGTGCGGATCACCATCGTGCGCGAGTCATCGTTGAGAACGTTTGCTTCCGAAGGGATTTCACGCTTGCCCACAACCACACGCAGCGGCTGGCGGTCCGCTAGGCCGCCGTCGGCCAACCGGGCGGTCAATGTCGGATCGTCGGCGAGCACCGTGCCAGTCCCAACCACGATGGCGTCGGCGGCCGCCCGGCGGCGGTGCAGGTCAGCCCGCGCGGCCTCGCTGGTGATCCATTGGCTCGAGCCATCGGCGGCCGCGCTGCGCCCGTCGATGCTGGTGGCGTACTTCCACGTCACGTGCGGCAAGCCGGTGCGTTGCTTGTGCAGCCATTCGCGCAGCGGTCCGGCCGTGACCAGATCCGCTTCCACGTCGCTGACGACGTGCACGCCTGCGGCTGCCAGCCGTGCAGCACCACCGGCCGCCTTTGGGTTCGGGTCGGTGACCGCGTACACCACCGATGCGACGCCCGCCTCGAGCAGCGCATCCACGCACGGCGGCGTCTTGCCGTGGTGGTTGCAGGGCTCCAGGGTGACCACCGCGGTGCCGCCCTGGGCCAGGCGTCCCGCCCGGCGCAGCGCCACCACCTCGGCATGTGCGCTGCCCGCCGGTTCGGTACCGCCGGCGCCGGCAACCCGGCCCTCGCGGTCCAAGATGACCGCACCGACCGGCGGGTTGGGGTAGGTGCTGCCCTTGACCAGGTCGGCATGCTCGATCGCGAGTCGCATGGCGGCGTCGTAGCCGATGGCCGCCGCCGCAGTGCTCATCAGCGCTACTCCTCAATCCCGGCTACGCCGGCATCATCGTCGTCGGCGCGGCTCATCAGCGCCACTCCTCAATCCCGGCTACGCCGGCATCATCGTCGTCGGCGCG
>Ga0209040_10002120_pt1 | contig 15680 bp, 13 predicted proteins | sample BogFormECP12_OM3_FD_188240 | JGI IMG/M metagenome (GOLD analysis project Ga0209040, IMG submission 188240) | Bog forest soil microbial communities from Calvert Island, British Columbia, Canada - ECP12_OM3 (SPAdes) (version 2) | ecosystem: Environmental > Aquatic > Freshwater > Wetlands > Bog ...
GTCGCGCGGCTCGCTGCGCCGAAAGCGCCTGAGAGCCTGCATCGACCCGGCGTTCCGAACAAAGTTGTTCGCCGCTTAACGATTTAGGATTTCGCCCTGCGCCAGTTGCCGTGGCCTATTGACAGTCATAGCCAACACGTGGCCTCTCGGGACGTAAACGCAATCACATTTCTGGCGCGGCATGGGACTCGCGAGGGGGGAATAAGGTGCTAAAGGCCGTGCTCGTAGGTTGCGGCGCGATGAGCAAGGCATGGCTCGACGCGGCACGCCAGATCGACGGGCTCGCGATCGTTGGTTTGGTCGATGTTGACCTTGAGCGCGCGCGCTCGGGGGCGGCCGAGTTCGGGCTCGACAAGGCCGACGCCGCCGCCTCTCTCGAGGTGATGCTCGACCGCAAAACGCCCGACGTCGTGTTTGACGTGGTCGTGCCGGCGGCCCGCTCAAGCGTCGCGAAAGCGGCGCTCGCCCGCGGCTGCCACCTTTTGACCGAGAAGCCGCTCGCCGCCAGTCTCGATGAGGCCCGCGCCGTCGTCGCGGCGGCGCAAAAAGCCGATCGGATCCACGCCGTGGTCCAGAACCGGCGCTACCATCCGGCCGTGCGCCGCATCCAACGCTTTCTCAAAGGCGGCGCCATCGGACGGCCGACGAGCATCCACTGCGACTTCTTTCTCGGCCCCCATTTCGGCGGCTTCCGTGAGGAGATGGAGCACGTTCTTCTCCTTGACATGGCCATTCACACTTTCGACGCCGCCCGGGCCATGACTGGCCTCGAAGCGAGCCGCATCTACTGCCGCGAGTGGAGCCCGACGAACTCGTGGTACCGGCAGGGCGCGTCAGCCGCCGCCATCTTGGACATGAGCGACGGCGCGGTGTTCACCTATCGCGGCAGCTGGTGCGCCGACGGCGAGCGGACGAGCTGGGAGTCCTCCTGGCGCATCGTCGGAGAGCGCGGCTCGCTCGTCTGGGACGGATTCGACTCGATCCGCGCCGAGGCGACGACCGGCGCGCGCGACGGGCTCTTCGACGCAGTAACGGCGCTCGACGTCCCTCCCCTCGATCCCGCCGACCGCGTCGGCGGGCATCTTGGCGTCATGCAGGATTTCATCGCAGCGGTCCGGGGCGGGCCGCCTCCCGAGACCGCCGGCGAGGACAATCTGAAGAGCCTCGCCATGGTCTTTGCGGCCATCAAGAGCGCCGAGACGGGCCGCGCCGTCGATGTCGAAGCTTGAAAGGACGCCGGGCTTGGCCGATCCGCTGCTCCAAATCCGCATCGGCACGATGGTGAAGGCGTTGCAACCCGACCCCGCGGCCTATGTTCGCGCCCTCATTCCCCTCGGCTTCGAGAGTATCCAGCCTTTCTTCTGGCAAACCTTCGGCGGCAGGGACCTCGCCCGGCTCGCAGCCGAGCTTAAGGACGCGATCGGCGACGCGGACGTCAAAATCAATGCGCTCGGCATGTTCGGCAACCCGCTGGAGAAGCAGGATCTCGACCGGCAGACGCTGCAGGGTTGGGAGACGCTGATCGACAACGCGCATCTTTTCGGCGCCGACATGATCGCCGGCTTCACCGGCCGCATCCGCGGCGCCAAGCTCACCGAGAGCCTCCCGGCCTTCAAAAAGGTGTGGGGCGAGCTGGCGCGTCGTGCGGCCGACAAGGGCGTGCGGATCGCCTTCGAGAATTGCGCGATGGACGGCAACTGGGCGACCGGCGATTGGAACATCGCGCACAATCCCGACGCCTGGGAGATGATGTTCAACGAGCTGCCGAACGAGAATCTGGGCCTCGAATGGGAACCCTGCCACCAGCTCGTCTACCTCATCGACCCAATCCCGCAGATTCGCAAATGGGCGTCCAGGATCTTCCACGTTCACGGGAAGGATGCGACGGTGCGCTGGGACGTGATCCGCGAACACGGAATTTTCGGCAAGCTTCCCTTCGTGCAGATGCGCACGCCCGGCTTCGGTGACAGCGACTGGACGCGGGTCGTGAGCGAGTTGCGCCTCGCGGGATTCAAGGGATCGATCGACATCGAAGGCTGGCACGACCCGGTCTATCGCGACGCGCTCGAGATGACGGGGCAGGTTCGTGCGCTCGCTTACTTAAAGGAATGTCGCGGCGGCGCGCGTTACACGCGCGACCTCGTCTAGTCTTTTCCGGCGGCGGCCGGAAGAAGAAGAACGCCGGCGATCAAGCAGGGAACGACGTCTCAGTTGGCCCCTGAAAGGGTGTGAACGGGAGGACAAATGCTATGTCTGACGCAACGACAATCGGACGGAAGCACCCGGCTTCCTTGAGGCTCGCGGCCGTCTTGCTGGCCGCGGCGAGCGCCGCGACGCTCGCCGCTTCGGCGTCGCCGGCGAACGCCGATGCGCGCGACAAATGGTGCAAGGGCGTCCACCTCCGTTTCTTCGTCGGCGGCGCGGAGGGCGACGCGTTCGGCACGATCGTCTACAACGGCGCCAAACAGGCCGAACACGATCTTGGCCCGACGGTCGACTACATCTTCTCCGGCTGGGACCCGGAGAAGATGGTTCAGCAGCTGCGCGAAGCGGTGGCCGTCAGGCCTGATGGCATCGCGATGATGGGCCATCCGGGCGACGCCGCGATCATGCCGCTCGCCGAAGAGGCCTCGAAGGCCGGGATCAAGATGATGTACCAGAACGTGCCCGTGCCGAAGGTCGTCGCGAAGTTCGGCGGCGGCTATATCGGCGCGCAGCAGGCCGAGCAGGGCCATGCGCTCGGCGTCGAGGCGGTCAAGCGAGCGGGGCTCAAGCCCGGAGATGTCGCGCTCGTTATCGGGCCGTTCGACGAAGAGAACCGGGGTGCCCGCGAACTCGGCACGGCAACGGCGATGGAGGAGGCGGGCGTCAAGGTCATCAAGATCAACTCGCAGACCGAATGGGCCGCCGACCCTAATCTGGCGATCCCGGTCGTCACCGCCGCTCTCGCCCAGAGCCCAGCCATCAAAGCGGTCGCCTATCCTGGCGGGCAGCAGCTCGGCAACGTGCCAGTCTTCATGCAGGCCGCCGGCAAGAAGCCGGGCGAGATCTTCAACTTCGGCTTCGATACGAGCCCGCAGATCGTCGAGGGCTTCAAGGGCGGTTGGGTGCAACTCACCGCCGACCAGCAGCCCTTCATGCAGGGCTACCTCCCGATCCTGAGCCTTTGCCAGGGGGTCGTGCTGGGGCTTGCGCCCATCGACGTGGAGACCGGCGCCGGGTTCGTGACCGCCGATAATTACAAGACGGTCGCGAAGTTGGCGACCGAAGGTCTGCGGTAGGAGTCGAAGAAAGCCCCGACTCTCGCCGGCCGGCGGCTTTTCATGCGAGGCGAAGCCATGGCGGAACGGCTCATCGAACTTCGCAACATCAAGAAGTCGTTCGGGCGCGTCTATGCGCTCGGCGGCGTCAGTCTCAGCATCGACAAGGGCGAGGTCGTCGGACTCGTCGGCGACAATGGCGCGGGAAAGTCGACGCTCATCAAGATCCTCGCCGGCGTCGTGAAGCCGACCTCGGGCGAAATCCTGGTCCGAGGAACGCCGGTCAGCGGTTGGAATGCCGCGCGCTCGCGCGAGGCGGGGATCGAGACGGTTTTCCAGGACCGCGCGCTCGCCGTGCAGCAATCGATCGTTCGGAACATCTTCATGGGCCGCGAGCTTGCCGGCCGCTTCGGCTGGCTGAAGCTCGGAAGGGAGGTGCGCGAAGCCCAGCGCCTCATGCGGGAGATCGGCTTCACGTCCAGGGTCTTCACGCCTCGCTCGATTGTGGGACAACTATCCGGCGGCGAGCGGCAGGGAGTCGCCATTGCCCGCGCGATCTACAACGAGGCCGATCTCATCATCCTCGACGAGCCGACGACGGCCCTTTCGCTCACCGAGACGGCGAAGGTGTTCCATTTTGTGCGGCAAGTGAAAGCGAGCGGGCGTTCGATTCTGTTCATCGGCCACAACATTCATCACGTCTACGACATCGCCGACCGTTTCGTCGTCCTCGACCGCGGCGCCGTCGCGCTCGAGGCGGACCGCGCCGAGGTGCGCTCGGCCGAGGCGCTGATCGCCTTCATGGAGGACGTCGCGCATCCGCAACGAACGCCTGCTTCATCGGCCGCCTCCCTGCGGGCCTCCTGATGACCCACTCCGTAGGGGCGAAAACGGGCGAGACGAGCGCGACTGGCGCGCAGGCGTTCAGCGGCGCAGAACACCCCTTTACGCGATTCATTGACGCCAACCGGGCGCCGCTCGGCACGCTCGCGGTGTTTCTCGTCATGATGGGGGTCTTCCTGACGGCCAATCCGCGCGTCTTCTCGGAATGGAACATCTACCGCTCGGTGCTGACGACGCTCCCGGTCGCGCTTTTTCTGGTCGTGCCGCTGGTCTTTGTCGTCACCAGCGGGGAGATCGACCTTTCCTTCCCTGCGACGATGGGGTTTTCCGCCTGGATGTTCGCTCTCGTCGTGCAGGCAGGCTTCAGCCCGTATCTCGGCATCGTCGCAGCGCTGGCGACCGGCATGATCCTCGGCCTCATCGTCGGGTCGATCGTCGTCTACTTCAACCTGTCTTCGCTGGTCGCGACGCTCGGCATGAACTTCATGCTGCGCGGCGTGATCCAAATCGTCACGGAGGGCAAGTCGATCGCGCTGACCTCGCTCAGCCAAAGCCCGGCGCGGACGATCTTCTCCAGCGATGTTTTCGGCGTCCCGACACAAATCCTCTGGGGCGTCGCATTCGTTGTCTTTTCGGCCTTTCTCTACAATCGCCATCGTTTCGGCGCGCAAGTGAAGATCGTCGGAGACAACCCGGACAGCGCCCGCCAGATGGGGATCGACGTCGATCTCGTGCGGGTGAAAACCTTCGTCTTCGTCGGCTTCGGCGCGGCGCTCGCCGGCATCTTCTCGACCCTGATCAACTTCACATGGTGGCCGACCGCCGGCGACGGCTACCTCTTGCCGGCGCTCGCCTCCGTGTTCGTCGGCGGCACGCCGACCTGGGGCGGGGTCGGCACGGTCGTCGGCGGCGCGATCGGCGCCCTCATCGTCTCCTTCATCCAAACCGGCGTGGTCGGCGCTGGTCTCTCCGGATTCTACGTCCAGTTCTTCAACGGCCTCATCATCATCCTCTCGCTCATCGGCCATCGCTGGAACCAGGCGCGCTACCGCTAGGTTTAGAGTGCGGGAACAGGTTCAGATCAGCGGTTCCTCTTGTCGGTTGGCTACGTCTCAGCCGAACTATCCCCGCGTATGAGTCTTGCTATTCCCATGGGCGTTAAATCCTGCCCTGAGCGCAATGGTTTTGCGCGTTCAAACCGCTACTCTTCACTGCGTTAGGAGAGGAGGCGTTCATGTTGCATCGCTTCGCGCTTGTCGCGCTTGCCGCGGTCCTGGTTCACGCGCCGGCCGCCGCCGAGGGGTCGTCCCAATCGCTCGAGGAGGTGTTCGCGCCGCTATCGCACGGCGCGTGCGTCAAGATGAACGACGTCCGCAAGGTCGGCGCAACCATTGAACTCACGCCCGACCAATTCCAGTTCGTGCGCGCCTTCTGGATGGCGATTCCCCCGGCGAGCCGCCAACTGCCGCCAGGCGACAAGGCGTTCCTGGCGAAGGACGCCGAGGGCGTGGCCGTGCTGGGGCTCTATGACGACGGCGGTCAGGTTTGCGCGGTGTTCAAAGCGACCGATTGGCTTGAACGCTTGGTCGACGAGGTTGGCCGTGGCGAAAGCGGAAAACGCGGTCAGCCGATTTAATAACCGCTTGCGGGAGCGCGAAAAAAATGGCCAACGCTTTGCTCATATTCGTGGTTTACGGACCGATCATCGTCTCCCTCGTGTGTTGGTTTGTCCTCGCCATGGAGGACAGCCGCAGCAGAAAAAGCGAAGTCGTCCGCGTGCTCAGCCCTGAGCGGCAGGGTCGCGAAGAGAGATCATGGCGACCTTAAGCTCGCGGGGACGGCGCGCCTCCCGCCGCTTCTCCTCATCCGACGTTAGACGGGCGCGCGACCTGCTTGTCGGCCCAGGCGCCCGGCCATAGTATCCGCGACGGGAATCGCGGAAGGTTTGAAGGATGCCGACGGCGCAGGCGGACCAGCCGACAGTGATCATCATCGACGACGATCCCGGAATGCGTGAGGCGGTCAGCAGTCTTGTGCGTTCAATCGGATTCCAGGCTCGGTTGATGGCGTCCGTCGATGAATTTCGCCGCTCAGGTCGGCCGAACGGTCCTTCCTGTCTGGTCCTTGATGTTCGCTTGCCCGGGCAAAGCGGGCTCGACCTTCAGAAGGAGCTGGCCGCCACTCATATCGACATTCCCATCGTGTTCATCACTGGTCACGGCGACATTCCGATGTCGGTGCAAGCGATGAAGCAGGGCGCGATCGAGTTCCTCCCCAAACCCTTCCGCGACCAGGACCTCCTGGATGCGATCCAGCTCGGAATCGTCCGCGACCGCGCGCGCCTGGAAGACGAGAAGTCGATGGCGAGTTTGCGCTCCCGTTTTGAGTGTCTGACGGCCAGGGAGCGTGAGGTGATGACGGGTGTCGTCGAGGGCCGACTTAACAAGCAAATTGCGGGCGACCTTGGCATCAGCGAGATTACGGTAAAGGTGCACCGTGGTCAGGTCATGCGAAAGATGAAGGCGAAATCGCTGCCCGACCTGGCCCGCATGGCCGACAAGCTCAAATTGCGCCAGGGCGCCTAGACGCGGCTGCTCACGCTTTGGCCGCCTATCTTTCTTTCGCTCAATGCGCTTATACTAACGTATAGGCTCGATATATAAGTTCCGATTCGATTAGTTTCGCCCCCCAGCTATATAATGAAATGATGATGGACACTCGTTTCATCCAAAATGGGTTTGGACGAAATTGTCGAAAACAACGGTCATCGCAGTCGTCGACGACGACCAGTCGGTGCGCGAGGCGCTCGCGAATTTTTTGAAATCGCTCGGCTACGGCGCCGTCGCTTTCGCCCGCGCCGAGGACTTCCTGAACTCCGAACGGCGCAACGTCGCTTGTTTGATCGCAGATGTGCAGATGCCGGGGATGACCGGCCCTGACCTCTTTGATCGGTTGGTCGCGACCGGAGAGCCCATTCCGACCATTCTGATCACCGCGTATCCGGACCATAAGGACCGCTTCCGCGCGCTCAAGAACGGCGTGAAGTGTTACCTCTCCAAACCGTTTCAAGAGGAAGACCTGATCGCTTGCATTGCGTCGGCGACCGGCTCGCCAACCGATGCTTAAGCCCGGGTCGTCACGGGCCATTGGCGAGCGCGACGCCGGCCTTAATTGATGCGTGCGCCGATCGTTAGACTCTCGGCGCGTCGCTCGCGAATCATGAAATTATCGAAGGGATATTCGGCGACTTGCCACCACAAATATTGGTCCGAGCGGAACGCCATGTAGCAATCGGCGACAGTTTTGAACTTCGCGTTTTGCGCGCTGAGCTCGGCGTAAAGATTGTTCGTCGCCCGGTAACATGATTCGAGGACCTCCTGGGGGAAGAGCCGCAACTGCGCCCCGCCCATCACAAGACGCTTCAGCGCGGCGGGATTGGCCGCGTCGTATTGGGCGCGGACGCGGCCGTCCGCGAGCGCGGCCGCCGATTTCACCGCCGCCTGGTAGGCCTTCGGCAGCCCGGCAAACCTCTCCCTTGACACGATGAGATGCAGCTGGGTTTCGCCTTTCCACCATCCGGGACAATAGTAGTACGGCGCCACAGTCGAAATCGCTCCGGCCCGCTCTCTCCCTCCGGCGAACCTCTCATCATCATAAGGGGCGATCGATTCGAAGGCGTCCAGGGATCCGCTCGCGAGAGCCTCGAGGATCTGGTCCTTGGGCAGGGCGACGACGGTCGCGCCGCACGCTTTTAACACCTTGCCAGCGAATCCGCCGATGCGAAGCTTCATGCCCGCCAGGTCGCCCGCCTTGCGCACCTCCTTGCGGAACCAGCCCGCCATCTGGCCGCCGGCGCTGCCCATCGGCAGGGCCATGAGACCGCGTTCGGCGAGCAGATCGTCGATGCGTTCGTTTCCGCCTCCGATTCTTAGCCACGCCGCGTGCTGCCTTGCGTTCATGCCGAAGGGAACGCCGGACCCGAAGGCGTACGCCGGATGTTGGGTCCACGAATAGGAGAGCGAGGTGTGCGCGCAGTCCGCCTTCCCGTCGGCGACAGCGTTCAGGGCGTCGTACGCCGAGGCGGTTGAGCCTGCGGGCTGCACCGAGATTGTGAAACGCCCGTCGGTAGCCTCTGACGTTGCCGCCGCGCACGTCCGGGCGCCGTCAAATACAATCTCTAGAGACGGCGGGAACGCCGACGCCATCGTCCAGCGGACCTCGGGCGAAGAATTGGCGAGCGCGGGCGCGGCAAGCGTCGCACCGGCGGTCACTATCGCGGCCTGGGATAAAAAAGCGCGTCTTGAGGTCAGCATGGTATTTCTACTTAGTCAATCGAAAGTCCAGACGGACTATTTTCAGGTATGTCAACATGTTGCTTGGATCATGAACTCGACATCTCGCCTCGTCAGCCTGATAAACCTGTCACATATGGCAGTGTTACTGACAACTCTCGCAGGCTGACTTTTCCTTTACTGCGTGCGAACCTGCTCACCGACGCCGATCCGAAAGGAGAGAGGCAATGCGGAAGCTGCTGTTTGTGTTGATCGCCCTTACCCTCGCTTTCGGGGCCGCCGCCAGCGTGACGATTGCGCTTCCGCTCGCCTATGCGGACGACTTGGAACAGGGCTACTAACGGTCGCAGAAAGACAGCGACCGCCGTGTTCGCCAAGGCCGGCGCTTGACGGCGCCCGCGACCTGCCCCGCGCGCCGTCACGGCGCAATGATTCCCGCGGCGACCGCTGTTGCGACCGCCTGCGTGCGGTTGATCACGTCGAGACACCGCATGGCGTTGTCGCAGTGAAAGTTGATCGTCCGTTCGCTCAGATTAAGGATCATGCCGATCTCGGCTGACGTCTTTCCGCGCGCCGCCCAGGTGAGGACGTCTTTCTCGCGGGCGGTGAGACCCTTGCCGAATTCGGCGCGGCCAGATCCGCCCTTTTGGGCGGCGTCCACACATTCTCGCGCGCTATGGCGAGGGCTCCTCTCCTTGTCTTGCGCGCCCGTCAGCAGAACGAGCGGCAGCGCGTCGCGTCGGGGAAAGTGCTGCACGATCTGTTCAAGCAACTCGAGGCAGCGCTGAATTCCCGAGCGGAGCGTCGAGGCGTCGTAGAAGATGAGGTCTGGTCGGTCCGCGCCGATCTTCTTTGCGCCCTCTTCTCCGTCTGAAGCCAGTTCGACGTCATAGCCGAGCTTCGCTAGAGCCGTAGCAAGCGCACCGCCTCGATCGCCATCGCTATCTATGCAAAGCGCTGTCGAGCGAGGCTGTGCACGCTCTTGACCCGCTGCGCCGCCAGCGGACGCGCTGCGCCTTTGCTGTCGAAACCCCTCCCGATTTTGAGAGCGGTAGTTCCCTTCCGGACTTTTGCCGCGGTTGTAGCTGGGCAAGCCAGCGACGGTCGCCGCCTCGGATGCGTGAATCAACATGGCCCTTTGTCTCGCTCAAACGGTTGAAACAGATGCGATCGTCGATACCCTTCGATCCGCCTCAAACCTGCGGTCTTTGGAGTGGGAATCTGAGCTTTTCAGCGCGCACCAGGATATTGGAGCGGGACGGCGAGCCAAGTCCGCTGTCGTATATGCCCGCCTGCCTTTTCGCTAGCGGAGCTAAACCTAGGTATCCCGGAGACTGGTTGGCACCGAAGATCACGAGCGGGTCTCGAACAGCCGCCAGAGAAGGACGTCCGAACGCTGGCGCGTCATGACCGCACCCTTTGGTATAGGCGATCCCCTCCTGGTCGGCGCCGCCGGCTTCCATTCCGCCGATAGTTCCACGGGAGCGAGAATGCTAAGCGTTGCGGGTTCCTCCCCGAAGGCCGAATTTTTCCGCTCGGCCTCACTTGGGCCCCTTCGAATTTGGAGGGGCCTATTTTTCGCCAGCGCCCTTTGGATCGAAAGACATCGTCTCCATGTTTGGAGAGGGCGCTGATCCCAACCGCGAACGTCCCAGAGCCGACATCAACCGCGCGCTAAATCGTCCGCCAGACCGGTAGGCAGAGCGAATTGGAAGATCGAGCCGCGGGGCTCATTGGCGCCCGCCCAGAGGCGTCCGCCATGCGCCTCGACGATCGACTTGCAGATCGACAGCCCCAAGCCCAAGCCCTTCGGCTTCGTCGAGTAGAACGCCCGGAAAAGGTTGTCCTTCGCCGCCGTCGGCAGTCCCGGTCCAGAATCCTCCACCGAGACGAGAACTTCTTCCGGTTCGCTCTTGCCGGTTGAGATCAGCAGGTCCCGCGGGGCCTCGCTCGTCCCGCTCATCGCCTCAATCGCGTTGAGGATCAAGTTGAGGATGACCTGCTGCAGCTCGACCCGGTCCCCGCGGACGAGCGGCAAGCCTTCGCTGAGGTTCGTCCGAACCACGACCTGGTGCTTAGCCGCTTCACCGCCAGCAAGCTCAATCACCTCTCGAACCGCGGAACTGATGTTGACGAGATCATCGCGCGGCGTTGTCTTCTTGCTAAGGCCACGAATACGCTGGACCACTTCGCCCGCCCGGACGCCGTCCCTGACGATCCGCTCCAACGACCGGCGAACCTCCTCAAGATCCGGTTCCGGACGGTTGAGCCACCGAAGCGCCGCCTGAGCGTTGACCACGACGGCGCCGATCGGCTGGTTCACCTCGTGCGCGATCGAGGCCGTAAGTTGACCCATGGTCGTCACCCGGTTCGCATGCTCGAGCTGCATCTGCGATTCCTGATAGCGCCGCTCGTTCTCGCGCGCCTCGGCCTGCGCTTTCTTGCGCTTGGTCAGATCAAGCACGAATGCGACGCCCTGCTCCGAACGATCGTCAAAGCCCGCCAATCCGATGAGCACCGGAGCCCGGGTTCCGTCCTTTCGAAAAAACTCCTTTTCGAAAGGTTGCAACGCGCTCGTCCCCTTGTACGGCGGAATGCGGTCGAGCCACTCCGAGGGCGTAAGATCGGTCCATTTCAACCGGCCCGCGACGAGATCCTCCCGATCGAATCCCAATGCGCTGAGGAACGCGTCATTCGCCTCGACAATTCTCCCCTCATAGTCCCAGATGAAAATTCCGATAATGTTGGCGTCGAACAGCCGGCGTATGCGCGCCTCTCGATCCGCAAGGTCGCGGTAAAGGGATGTGTTTTCGAGCGAGATCGCGGCCTGCGAGGCCAGCAGTTTCAGGACCGAGACCCGACTGGGTGCGAAAACGTGCGGGGCGAGGTTGTTCTCGAGGTAAAGCGCGCCGACCAATCTCGACTGGTTCAGCAGCGGCAGGCAAAGGACCGATCGAGCTTGGACCAGGCGAGTATACGGATCCGCCGCGAACGGAGACTGGACGGCGGCGTTCTCGAGAATGACGATCTCCCGGGTGCGCAGGACGTATTGGAGCACGGAGATCGGCAGAGCCGTTTCGGACACTTCCTCTTCGAGGAGATTCACAAGCGCCGTATTTCCTCTTGTCGTAGCTTCCGCGACGATCCGCTGGGCGGCGCCGCGCGGGAGAACCAACAGCCCTCGCTCCGCCCCCGCTTGCGCGATGGCGAGACGCATCAGCGCATCAATCAAATTCTCAAGCACGATCTCGCCCGAGACGGCTTGCGACAACCGAATCACCGTTGCGAGGTCGAGGTGTTCTACCGACGCTGCGATCGTGCTGGTGGGCCCTGGACTCTTCTCATCCGCGCCGAGATGCGGATTGATCTCTTCGAGCTGTCGCGCCTTCCCGTGCGCGCCCCAACGCAGATAGCAGTGACGCGCGTTCCGGAGACAGAGTTCGGCAATTTCATCGAACCCGCGCGCCCGATGGAACGCTGCGGCGCGCTCATAAGCAATAGCTTCCAGGTGGGGGAGCGCGTTCTTGCGAGCGGACCGGATTGCCTGTTCGTAAAGACGCTCGGCGTCGAGTTCGCGACCCGCCAGGCGGGCGGTCTCCGCGCCGATCAGCGCCGCGCGACTGGCAAAGTTCTCAGGGCAGTGTTCCGCCCACGCCTGAAGCTGGCGGTTGTGGGCCGCCAAGACCTCCTGATTTTGGGCGCTCGCCTCGGCCGGCGCCGTCGCGCAAAGCTCAGCCAGCGCCAGCGCAGCGAAAAAGTGATAATCGGCCCGCTCGAAGATGGCCGGCGACATCCAGAGCAGGCGTTCCGCTTTCGCGGCCGCGACCAAAGCGCCCACATGGTCGTGGGCGAGGACGAGCGCCTGCAGCTTGCGAATCCAGTACATCCAGGCAGCGATTCCGACATTCGGCTCGGTCTCGAGCTGCTTTTCGAACAGCGGCTCGTCAAAGTCGTCGCCATCGAAGCAGCCGAAATTCGGGGTCAAACCGCTAAGCGTCTTGATCAGCCGAAGTTGCGCTGTAATGAGAGCGCTAACGACGCTGAAACGCGCGCGGCGCGAGAAATCCAAGCCGGTCTCGGCCTCGCGCATCGCCTCCGCGAGCGAGGCCCCGCAGGCCAGGAGCTGGGTGAGGAGATTGTTGCAGCTGATGGCCGCGTAGGTGAGGTCGCCAGCCTGCTGCGCCGTCTCGAAGGCGTGCCGGGCGAGCGTGCGTCCCGTCCGAGAGTGTCGGGGGGAGGGCTTCGCGAGATTCCCGAAGGCCAGGTAGACGCGAGCCCTTAAGCGCTCCATTCCCGGCTGCTCCGCGAGATCGAGCCCGAGCTGACAGAAACGGAAGCCGGATTCGTAGTCGCCGAAGGAGAGGCCCAACACGTTGCCCGCCGCGGTATATGCGTAGCACGCGGCGTCGCTGTTGCCGTGCTCCAGGTTGAGGTTCGCCATCCGGCCGATAATGACGCAGCGCAGGTTTTCGTCGCTATACAAGGCGGGCGTCACGAGGGAGGTGAGCACGTCCGTTGCCGCGCAGGCGACCGAGTCCTTCATCGGGGGGAGGTCGACGAGATTTGCGATCGGGCGATCGCCAAGCCGCCGCCAAAGCCACGCATATTCCTCCTTCACCTCGCCATCGCTCGGACGCGCTGACAAGTCCACGCCCAGGCGGCGCAGGCAGTCGACGCCAACCTCGACGGCGCGGTCGCTTCGGCCCAGGGTCATGAAGAGGTCCACGCGCAGGCGGGTCAGCGTCGCCAGCTCAGGTGGGCTCGCGGCCCGATCCGCAAGCTCCACAAGGCGCGCCTCCGCTTCCCTGAGCGCGCCGGTGAGGAACTCGCATTCGGCCCGATTGAGCTCGAGAGCGAAAGCGAGATCATGACGCCGTCGCCACGCGTCCCCCGGCAGCATGGAAGCGCCGGCGGCAAGGTAGGTGAGCGCCGAGGCGTAGGCGGTGGCAGACTTGGCGCGCCGGGCCGCAATCAGGTTGAGCTCCGCAAGCCGATCCCGCTCTTCTCCGGAGCTGATCAGCGCAGCCCCGCGGTTGAGTTGGCCCGCGATTTCGAAGACGTTCGCTTCGATAGCTCCACGCCGGGCGCCTGCAGCGAGTCGACGACCGATGACGAGGTGCGCCGCCGCCCGCCTGCCGCGCGGGATCAAGGCGTAGGCCGCCTCCCGAACGCGGTCGTGCAAGAACTTGTACGCCCCCTCCTGCCGCCACAGAAGCCCGGCCTGCACCGCCGCCTTGAGGGTCGCATGCAACGTCTCCTCGCTCTTGCCTTCAACGATGGCGAGGGTGGCGATCGGCGAGCTGTAGCCGAGGCATGCGAGCCGCTTCAGGAGCGCCCGCGTCGCGGCGGGCAGACTGCGCAGCTTGCTCAGCATGAGATCAACGACGTTGTCCGTGTAGCCCTTCGCGCGTATGCCCCTGAGGTCCCAGGTCCAGTGCGCGGCGTCCCGATCGAAGGCGAGCAGACCTTCCTCGGCCAGCGCCCGGAGAAACTGGTTGACGAAAAAGGGATTGCCGGCGGTCTTCTGATGCACAAGCGCAGCCAACGGTCGGATGCGGTCGGAGCGCAGGGCGTCGGCAACGATCTGGCGCACATTCGCGAGGGCAAGCGGCTTCAAGACGATCTCATCCACCCGCGCTCCGGCCTCACGGATCGCTGCGAGCCGTCCCCTTAGGGGGTGTGAGGACGCAACCTCGTCGTCCCGATAGGCGCCGATGAGAAGCAAGTGATGCAGGTCCGGTTCCGTCAGCAGGTCCTCGATGAGATCGATCGTGGCGGCATCCAGCCACTGCAGGTCATCGAGGAACAGCGCCAGTGGGCGCTCTGGCCGAGCGAAGACGCTGAGCAGACGCCCACACACGAGGTGGAACCGGCGCTGCGCATCGCGAGGCGGCAACTCCCGTGGCGCGGGCTGCGGGCCAATAAGCAGTTCGAGTTCGGTGAGCAACGTCGCCATGAGCGCGCCGTTGACGCCAAGCGTGCGGCGGAGCGCTTCCCGCCAGGGCGCGAGTTCGGCGTCGCCCATCGCCAGGAGAGGCCGTAGCAGGTCCATGAGCGCATGCGCCAAGCTGGCGTACGGGATGTCGCGCTTCAACGGGTCGAACTTGCCGGAGGCGAACTGGCCGAGCTCCGGCGCAACGGCGCGACGCAGCTCGTTCGCAACCGAGGACTTTCCCGCCCCAGCCGGCCCGACGATCAGAACCAACTCCGGTCCACGGCCAGCCGCAACGCGCTCGAAGGCGGAGCGCAAACCGTCGACCTCGCGCTCCCGTCCGTACAGCTTGGCGGGAATGACGAGTCGGTCGGGCGTGTCGCGCTCGCCTAACGAGACCGGCTCGATAAAGCCTTGCGCTCTCCATTGGCTGAGGCAGCGCGTGAGATCATGCTCGAGGCCCGCTGCGCCCTGGTATCGCTCATCCGCCGTCTTGGCGAGCAGCTTCATGACAATGTCGGAGAGAACGGCTGGAACCGTCATGAGCCGCTCCGCCGGCGGGGTCGGCTTCCTAGCGATGTGGCAATGGATCCACTCCAGGGGATCGGCGCAATTGAAGGGCAGCGCCCCGGTCAGCATCTGATAGAAAGTGACGCCGAGGCCGTAGAGGTCGCTGCGAAAATCGATGGGGCGGCTGACGCGTCCGGTTTGTTCTGGCGCCATATAAGCGAGGGCGCCAGAAATGGTCTCCGCAGCATTGGGCGCTTGCCCTTCCTCGGACAGATGCGACGCGATGCCGAACCCGGTGAGGCGCGCACCCCCGTCGGCGCAGTTGACCAGAATATTGGCCGGCTTGACGTCCTTGTGAACGAGGCCGCGCGCGTGCGCCTTGGCGAGAGCTCGCGTGATGCCGATGGCGATGCGCAGGAAAGTCTCAGTTTCCATCGGCGGGCCGATGAGCCGTTCGAGCGGCTCAGCGCCGGGGTCGTTGAGCAGCAGTAGCGTTCGGCTTCCGTCCCGCAAAAGCTCGAGTGGACATGCTGCGAACGCGGGCTCGAGCTCATCCTTCAGCGCGTATTCGCGGGCCAAGCGATCGATGAACGCCAAGGGGGGATGCTCTGCAACGGAAATGACAGCCAGAACCGGTGTTGAGCCCCCACGCGGATCGAGACGTCGCCCGCGGCAGAGCGCGCGCTCAGAGTCCGTCCACAGGACTTGAAGATCTTTGAGTTCGCCAGCGCTGGACTTAGGAATTGCGTTCAACCGCGGACTCCGGCCGTCACCTTGTCGGATTTTGCCGTTTGTCGAAGTGAGCCGCAACCTGGTCCATCCGTTTGAAACGACGAGGCTGGC
>Ga0209040_10002121_pt1 | contig 15669 bp, 11 predicted proteins | sample BogFormECP12_OM3_FD_188240 | JGI IMG/M metagenome (GOLD analysis project Ga0209040, IMG submission 188240) | Bog forest soil microbial communities from Calvert Island, British Columbia, Canada - ECP12_OM3 (SPAdes) (version 2) | ecosystem: Environmental > Aquatic > Freshwater > Wetlands > Bog ...
CTGCGGTTTTTCTGTGAAAAGTTCTCTGCCCACCCACTTTAGATCGGCCCAGGTCGGCTCCAAGTAGGCAACCCGTCCAGCCAAGTTCTCAGCGCGGCAACGCATTCTGCGTTCGCCTGGCGTGGGGCCGCCCATCGTCCCTTACCGCAAAGTGCTCCACGATTTTTCCTTGCCGTAGTCGAAGGCGGTGAATGTGCTTCACTTTGAAGGCCCTGCTGTTCGGTGGCAAATTAGGTCCTTCTAGTGGTGGGATTAGTGGAAATTCTCTCCAATATGTGCCATTTGGGTTGGATGTGCCCTCGGAGTTGTTTAGCCGCTACGCGGAGTCCTCATGTTTCACCAACTGGGTCATCTCGGTGCCCCTATCAGTTAAAGGCAAGTACTGAGAGCCAAGTTACCCCGACTATCAAGCATGTGGAATTGAATTAGCCCCGAATCACGCGGCTCCCCGAGAGTAAATGAGAAGGGCGGCTCTCGGGCGTGCAATCAACATTAATTAGGCAGCAGTGGTCTTGCTCTCTTGGGGCTGGAATGGCTCATCGTAGCTGCCTCCGTAAATGGAAGGCACTTTCGATCCCATGGGGCGCAGGTACGTGGCCAGCTCTCCTCGATGATGGATGCTGTGGTTGTTGAGAAATCCGAGATAGGCGACCGCCGGAAGATTAAAGACACCGAAAAACTCGATTGGCGTGCCCAGCTGATCTGGCGTCATGGCACGCACTCGGTCGGCCGCTTGTTTGAAACTTTTGTCGTACCAGTCAACGAGTTCGGCGATGCTCTTCGGTTTGCTCTCAGGCGTCTCCATTTTGAAGTTCAGGTCGGCGATACCGTCGAGGAATTGCACGTCGGTATTGGCAATGTGCCATGCAAGTTCCCACGCTGTGCGCGCGTGTGGATCAGGTCGGTAGTCGGATTTTGCGTCGGGAACCGCTTTGAGAACTTTCTTAGTCGTTTCGAGTTCACGCATTAGGCCGTCGAGCATTAGCTGCCGAAAGCCAGCGGCAAACTCGGGGGTTAGACCTTGTGGGGCTGCCATAGATTCCTCCTTACCCTGTATTGAATCGAGATCTGAAACTAATCTGCTCGACTTCAACAACGGGAGACATTATATGCCAGCTCTTACCTCTTACAAGAGCACATGTCCGGTTTGGCGGGTGGTCTCAATGGGTCGATGCAACACCATCTGATATAAGTCTGCTCTCTAAAGGTGGTGTTGTATTGAGGTGACCGGAGTTTTTTGTACTAGCGGGAGTGAGAGAGAATTCACTCTGGAAGGAAGCTGGTATGCCGATGAAAAAATACAAACCGGAGCAGATCGTAACCCTGCTGCGGCAGATTGAACTGGAAATTGCGAACGGAAAAACCGCCCCACAAGCCTGCCGGGATGCAGCGATCACCGCGCAGACCTACTACCCCTGGAGGAAAGAGTTCGGCGGGCTGAAACTGGACCAGGCTAAGCGCCTCAAAGAGTTGGAGCGGGAGAACGCCAAAGCTGTCTTTGGAGAAACAGATCCTGAAGGGACGTTGCAGAGGGAAACTTCTAAGCCCCGACACTCCAGTGGCGACGGCCGTAGTGGTCAGTGTCGAGCGGAACTTTTGATGCACAAGAATCAGGCGCTCTGCGCGTTTACCCAACGTGCTGCCTAGGGAAAGAAGTGGGGCAGCCATGGCAAGCCGGACGGTTTTCCCTGCCTTACACTCAATCAGCCAAAGTCCAGAATTCGGTCGCGGCAAAAGAAAATCGACCTCCAGGCCCTGCTGGTCACGAAAGTAGTAGAGTTTCTTCCTCCTTGGTTCACTTGGCTCTTTGAGATTCGCGCAGGCAAGGGCTAATTCGACGCGAATCGAACCGAAAAGCCTGCGCATGGGCAAACTGCTCTTGACCTAGGCTTGAGTGTCTCGGATCAACTCCGTTCCATCCTTGGAATTATCTCCGGCGATGGAGATGACGGACATACGCCTTGACCCCGTCCTTGCTTTAATTGTACAATTCATTCATCGAATTGTACATTGGTATGTCCAGACGTAAAGTGGGAGAGCACAATGTCGACGGCACATGCGATAAGGGTTAGGAAGGTGTCTGCGACCGACTTTCGGGATGATCTGAAAGAACATCTCAAAACGGTCAAGGACAACACGGTTTTGCTGATTGAAAACCGTCGCCAGGTCGCAAAGTATGTGGTCGATCGGAAATATTTGGATCGGCTTGTTGAAGAACGGGAGTCTATTCTCGCGACCCTTGAGATCCTTGCTGACCGCGAACTTACCAACCGCCTGGTAGAACTGAAGAAGAGGGGACTTTCAAAGGCCAAACTCTACACCATGGATGAAGTCCTCGGATGACAGATTCAGGCAAGGCAAGCGAAGAAACACCGGCGCCAAAATATGAAGTCGTTTTCACGGAGGACGCCAGAAGTGATGTTGGCGCTCTTGATGGTAGCGTCAAGAAGCAACTCGCAAAAGTCATTCGGAAGAAAATTGCAGTCAACCCAGAAGGATATGGAACACCTCTTCGTGCGCCCTTATCCGGCTATTGGAAGCACGAGTTCGCAAACCATCGGTTGATCTATCAGATTTTCCCCGAAGACAAAAAGATTGTCGTAGTTTGTGCTGTTGGACCACGGAAAGCCGGGGATGTCGCCGACATCTATTTTCAACTAAACAAAATAGCTGACTCCGGACGACTGGCCGAACAGGTTACTTCGATACTTGAAACCATTCTGCCGGGCCTAAGAAGGAAAAAGAAGAAGTAATCGAGTTTGCGAAAGTCGATGCGCCGGTGGCTAGGACGCAACGAAGTTGGGGCGGAAGTCCTGCTCGCGATCCGTCGAGAATTTGATAGGTCTCTGGAATGGTTACTCACGGACGAGGAGTAGCTCCACTTGGTGTACTGTCTATCTAAATACAGATTCCCTAACTTCTTGCTTCGATCATAATATTCATTGATGTATGGATATCCCGCTCTAACCAGTCATAATTTGCATGGCGCTTGCTATGGCACTCTGGAGGTGCAGCCATGTCGTTGGAATTGAAGAGTCCCGATTTTACCCCTGGTGGAAATATTCCGAAGCAATTCACCTGCGAAGGTGCGGATATTTCGCCCGCGCTCAAATGGAACGCCCCGCCTGCTGCCACTCAAAGTTTCGTTTTGATCACCGACGATCCCGACGCTCCGGTGGGAACCTGGGTGCATTGGGTGATCTTTGACCTGCCCGCGAGTCTCCGCGCCCTCCCGCAAAATTTTCCCAAGAACAAGCAATCGGCTGACGGTTCGCGCCAGGGCCACAATGACTTTGGGAAAATCGGTTATGGCGGGCCCTGTCCGCCGCCAGGCAAACCCCATCGCTACTTCTTCAAGCTCTACGCCCTTGATGCCAAGCTGAATCTTATGCCCGGCGCTACAAAAAAAGACGTGGAACACGCCATGCAAGGCCATATCCTGGCCCAGGGCGAATACATCGGCCGCTTCTCTCGTTGACAATCTTTCCCGGAGGACACCAATCCTGGGACAAGTGCGCCTGGCACGAACATGGCCGTGTTGTACCTCGATGATAATGTCCCCTTTTGTCCTCGATAGAAATGTCCCCCTAATAGGGCCTCCAGAAGGAGGTCAAATTGGGACGGACAGAGATGAGCAAGCGGGAGTTGGGAAGGATCTAGAAATAAAGCTTGTTGACAAGCGGAAGAGAAAGAAAGTAGAAGAAAGGAAGTATAACAAAACGAAAGCGCTGTTTATGCGGTGTCTTTCGCGACCGATACGTGGAAAGAACGTAAAGGAGTTGTCTTATGCAGCGTCCTAGCTTCTTCACCCGTCATTCTCTTGAGACGACAAAAGATCACCCATGGGGTTTGCGCACTTTTTATTCACTTCTTCCCGGAATCCACCGATTGATTGTCGCCCATCTCCACTTTTGGGCTGCTACCGTATTTTGTCTTCTGTTGGCGGCGACCGCGGCGGCACAGAAGGATGCTGGCACGATCGTCGGCATGGTAAAGGACTCCACCGGCGCTGCTGTTGAGAACGCCAATGTTTTTGTTGTCGATGTGGACCGTGGAGGAACATTCGAAACGACCACAAACGCAAGCGGCGAATACGTGGCAGGCCCACTGAAAGTAGGCCACTACTCGATCACGGTACAGAAGGAGGGCTTTAAGAAGCTCGTCGCCGGACCCGTGGCACTAAACGTTCAAGAAAGACTGGCGGTCGACGTTACCCTGCAACTTGGCGCGCGTTCCGAGACCATCACGGTCAATGCCAATGAACTTCAACTGGAGACCCAGACTTCTGACCTCGGGCAAGTTGTCGATAGTCGGCGAGCCACGTCGCTTCCACTGAATGGCCGCAATTATGCGCAACTCGCCTTGCTTGGAGCCGGTGTGGCCCCAAGCGAACCTGGGTCGCGCACGGAGACCACTTTTGGATTCAGCTCGAACGGAGCTCGGGCATTACAGAACAATTTTCTGCTTGATGGTGTTGACAACAATGCGAATCTGGGTGACGTACTCAACGGAAGTTCCTATGTCATTCAACCTTCCGTCGACGCAATTGCTGAATTCAAGGTACAGACCAATTCGTATAGCGCTGAGTTCGGCCGCGGCAATGGCGCAATCATGAACGCCGTTATCAAGTCAGGAACAAACGACTTTCACGGCAATGTCTATGAGTTTCTTCGCAATGACGTTTTTGACGCCAACAATTTCTTCAACACGTTTGGGCGTCAACAATACCAGCAAAACCAGTTTGGCGGCACGATTGGCGGTCCGATCGTAAAATCGCGACTCTTTTTCTTCACTGATTACGAAGGATTGCGCATCCGTCAGGCAGAACCGCAAGCCCTGTTTATCCCTACTTCGGATATGATCGCGGGTAACTTCTCTAGTTTTCTCGGGCCGGCGATTCCTGGCGTAGTTGACTGTTCTGGAAATCCGACATACCAAGGCGAGATTTTCAATTCACGACTCACGCAGGTCTCCTCGAACAATGCTACGGGCTACTGTGGTGTTCCCATCGCGACAGACAGTTCTGGCTCTCCTACGAACATATTTCCGAGCAGTGGTCCGAGCGCAATCAATCCAGTGGCAAAGTCTCTCGCTGCTCTCTATCCGGCTCCCAATTACAATAACGGCGGGAACAACTATTTCACTGATCCCAAGAAAAGCGCAGATCAGAACAACTTTGATGTTCGCATCGACTACAACCTCTCCCCCAAGGACAGTCTGTTCGGACGCCTCAGCTATGAAAATCAGCCGACCCTGACGCCTGGTCCTTTCAATAGCTATCTCGATGGTGGCGGGTTTGCTTCCGGCAATCAGGACAATACCTACTGGAGTGTGGCAATCAGCGAGACGCATCTCTTTAAGCCAACCCTTATCAATGAATTCCGCTTTGGATACAACCACATCAATTCGCATCGCCTGCCGCCGTATGCATACACGAACGTTTCGGGGCAACTCGGCTTAATCGGCGTTCCTTACCAACCGGGAATTGGAGGTCTTCCCTCGATAAGCTTTACGACCGACGGACTTTCCAGCATTGGGAGTTCAGACTTCTTGCCCTCAATCGAAAAACAAAACAGTTACGTCTTCACGGACAACGTGACCTGGGTGCGCGGCAAGAATTCTCTGAAATTCGGTACGGAGATTCGAAGTGAAGAATTCACGATTTTCCAGCCTTCCTCGCCAAGAGGTGACCTAACATTCGGCCCAGACCTGACGGACAATCCTGGTGCACCAGGCACCGGTGGCGAAGACTTCGCCTCGTTTCTGCTGGGGCTTCCGGATGGAGGTCAGATTGTTAACCTCCACAATGTCGACTACCACCGCAATATCTTTGCCTTCTTCGCGCAGGACGACATTCAGATCAACTCTCATCTCACAGTGAATGTTGGCTTGCGTTATGAAATGTTTCGACCCATCACCGAGGCAAACAACCAGCAAGGAACATTCGATTTTGCAACGGATTCATTGATCGTCCCCAAAGGACAGACCGCCCAACTCACTCCATTCCTCTCCACCATCATCCCCGTGAACGCGACTGCGAGCCGCGGCCTGATTTCACCCGATGACACCGACTTCGCTCCTCGGGTAGGACTTGCTTATACGATCACCGACAAACTCGTTTTGCGTGCCGGCTACGGTATTTTTTATGGTGGCCAGGAAAGTGGCCCCTTTTCAAATCCAAGCCCTGGTTTTAACCCTCCCTTTTTTGTGACACAGACCTTCAATTCGCCTTGTGGCCCGACACCACTATTCCCGAATGCCAATCTCTCTGACCCTTTGAATTGCACAGTTGGATACAATCCGAGCGCTCCGGTTCCGACAAGTTCTGCAATCAACAATTTTTGGACCGGCGGCTATCCGGCAAATTCCTTAACTGATCCGAACAGCCCTCTTCTTTACTCCCTTGATCCGAATCTGCGTACGCCGCTAGTGCAACAGTGGCACGCGGGTCTGCAATATCAGATCACCAGCAATACCATGCTGGATGTCTCCTACGCTGGATCTCATGGGCAGCGACTCTATGCTTTCTATAATGGCAATCAAATCCCCGGCGGTGTAGGGGCCGACCGGCCGTTTCCCGCTCTGAACAACCAAATCACGCCGATTTCTACTTTCCGTTCGAATGGTTTTTCCAACTACAATTCGCTTCAGGCCAGTTTAGAACGCCACTTTTCGAAGGGATTGCAATTCGAGATTTCCTACACTTACGCCCATGCGCTCGATGATGCATCAAGCGCCAATCTTGGTTCTCTCAACAACGGCGACTTCCGCGATCAGACCAGACCCCAATGGGAATATGGCAACTCCGATTTCGATGTGCGTCACCGCTTTGTCGCAAGCTACATCTACGAATTGCCATTCGGAACGGGCAAGCAATTCGGGAAGAACGCATCACCCTTCTGGAATCAGGTGATCGGCAACTGGCAATTTTCTGGGATCACTTCGTTCTCCACTGGCAATTATGCGACCGTGACCGATCCAGCCAATCCAATGGGGGTCGATTGCGGGGGAACTGTGTCTTACAACTGTGCGCGCGCCAACGTCATCGGAAATCCGAATGGGAAGCATTGCCTCCCCGGCACATTCTTTAATACCTGTGCATTTGCAAGCAATACCGGTCCGGCGGTATTCGGAGATGCCGGGCGGAACATTGTTCGCGGACCCGGCCTCCAGGAATGGGATTTTTCACTTTTTAAGATATTTCCCATCCGTGAGCAGATGCGCTTGGAATTTCGCGCAGAATTTTTTAACGCGTTTAATCATCCGAATCTTCTCTGGGGACCGATCGGCGCTCTGGGACAAGTGGAACCTGTTGCCATCGAGATCGGCACGCCGCAGTTCGGACTTCCGCAAGCCGCGCGGGAACCTCGGCAGATTCAGTTTGCGTTGAAGTTTTGGTTCTAAAGAAACGTACATCGACCCCCAGGAAGTACCTGCAGTCCAGGGGCTAAGTACAGCGTGGGAACCTCGCTCATCCCAAACTGCAGGTGAGCTATCGCCAGGTGAAAGATTCGAAGATGATGGGTGACTTGGTTGCTCGGGAGTCCGCTATGGATGTGAATACAACAAGCAGATTTGTGGCGCGCGGCGCCCTTTGTGCCTGTACTGCGGCTCTGTTTCTTCTGAGTGGTTGTCAGAAAACGTCGCGAGATCCCGTTAGGGGGAGCTCTTCGATTGAGGTGAGGTCTGGGATGGCAGGCACTATCATCGTGAAAACCAAGTACGCGAGTTTCAAGATTGCTCCCTCTGGCTATATCCAAGGTGAATTTCCTGGTCAGACCAAGCCTCTCCTTCTAGACGATGCGGACGGCGCACCAGCTGAAACTATTGTGGTCTACGGCCGGGAAATCACCGAGTGGGTTCTCGATCCGGCAAGCATTAAGGTTTCAGACGCGAGAGGTCCCCTCGGTACACTGGGTAAGCGAGTTGAAGAAACAAGCACCAGTTCGACGAGTGGACTCGAAAGACATCAAATTATCGAGTTCTATGATGATTTCCCCACGATGGCATTCAGCACCGTCTCCTACAGAAACGTTGGAACCCGCCCAATCCAGATGGACAAGGTGGTCTCCCAGCGTCACCGCCTCAACGCCGCCCTGAATGACCCGATTGCGCCGACTTTCAAGATGTGGTCCTTCCATGGATCGAGTGAGGCTTGGGGCAAAGATGACGTGGTTCAGATTTCTGCCACATTCACTAGATCGAACATCCTGAGCACGATGATGCGAAACGATGAAAATCAAACGGGCGGCGGTGTTCCCGTAATTGCGTTTTGGACGCCTTCCATGGGTGAGGCGGTCGGACACGTCGAATTGCTGCCTATCCCGTTGTCCATGCCGGTACAAGTTACCGCGGACGGCCGCGTTGCCGCTTCGATCGTCCTGAATGATCAGGGAAGCTTGCGGCCCGGCGACATCTATTCCACGCCACTTAGTTTCGTTGCCGTCTACCACGGCGACTTTTATCAGCCATTGAGGCTCTATTCTTCCGCCATGCAGCGGCGAGGTTGGGAGCCAGCGAAACCGAACGGCGCAGATTATCAGGCGAACTGGTGTGGTTGGGGTTACGAGATGAACTTCACGCCAAAGCAGATGTTGGGAACCATCCCGAAGCTCAAAGAACTGGGCTTGAAGTGGGCGACACTCGACGCGGGTTGGTTTACGAATCGAGGGGACTGGGAGCCACGGCCCGACACATTCCCTGGCGATTCCCTAAAGAAAGTCGTTGAGGCGTATCACACGGCAGGTCTTCACCTCACCTTGTGGTGGATTCCCATCGTGGCGGAAGATGGGAGGGGCAAGGACATTCTCAACCGTCGGCCTTATGCAATGTCCAAAGTCGTCAAAGATCATCCCGACTGGCTGATTCTAGATAAGGACGGAAAACCTGCACGGTTGACGGCGAATCTCGGGGGACTCTGCCCGGCACTTCCCGAGGTCCAGGCTTACTACAGAAAGCTAACTGAGAGATTTATCCGCGATTGGGATTTCGACGGTCACAAACTCGATTTTTCCTATACTGTTCCTCCCTGTTTCAACCCTTCCCATCATCACAAGTCTCCGAATGATTCGATTTATGCAATGAGTGAGATCTACAAGATCATCTTTCAGACTACCCGAGCACTGAAACCAGAGAGCGTCACGCAAAGTTGTCCCTGCGGCACGCCACCCAATGTCGCCTGGCTTGCCTACATCGACCAAGCCGTTACAGCTGACCCGGTTGGTTCCGCTCAGGTGCGGCTGCGGACGAAGATGTACAAAGCGCTGCTTGGGCCCGAGTCAGCGGTTTACGGCGACCACGTTGAGCTAACCAAAGTTCTCGGTGCGAACACGGACCATGAGATTGATGTTGGCAAAGATTTCGCCTCCGCCGTCGGCACTGGTGCGGTATTGGGAACGAAGTTTACCTGGCCTGATTACGGACCTAAGTTCAAAACCGTGATGCTCACCCCGGAGAAAGAAGTACTCTGGAAGAAATGGATTGATATCTACGACTCCAAGATGCTTTCTCGCGGATCCTTCAAAGACCTCTACATTTACGGTGTCGACTTCCCGGAAGCCTACGCGATCGAGAAGGATGGAACAATGTATTACTCCTTCTTCGCGGCGAATGAGAAAGACACCTGGAACGGCACTCTTGAGTTGCGGGGTTTAAATCCCGGCCAGTACAAAGTTGTGGACTACGTAAACGGAAAGTCTCTCGGGACTGTTGACGCGAGCAATCCGAAACTGCCTGGAATTCAATTCACGGACAACCTGTTGTTGGAAGTGAGTAAACAATAGCGCTACTGCAAAGGGAAAGAGACTTTTCATTCAAATAGCTAAGGAGAGCCAAAGCAAATGTTTCAACGTCCACGCCGCTGAACCACAGCGTTTCGGCGGTTTTAGGCAAGTCGTGCATGATGCGAATCGAGGGAAGGTGGTGGAGAGGGGGGGCAGGAAGGACTGTTGACCCATACAATCCTGCAACCGGTGAAGTGACCGGCATTTGAAAACGGCGCTACCGTGACGCGCCGCCCAGGAGCAGAAGGCTTCCAGAAAGTCTGGGATCTGAGGAAATCAGGATGCACAGCAACGCGCAAACGCGCAGAGCAACATCTACCAAGAGATTGGCTTCCCTTCTTCGAGGCAATCGCGAAGGACGAGCCGTGGGTATTTATGCGCTCTGCTCTGCCAATCGTTACGTGCTGGAGGCGGGAATGCAGCAAGCGAAACGAGATGACAGCTTGCTGCTGATTGAATCCACACCGAATCAGGTAAACCAGTTTGGCGGATATACGGGTCAAAAACCTGCCGATTTCGCGAACTTCGTCCGCGAAGTAGCGGCAGCGATAGACTTTCCCTTCAAACGGATTGTCCTTGGCGGAGATCATCTGGGACCGCATGTGTGGCGCAAGGAATCTTCGAAAGATGCGATGGAGAAGGCGCTCGTCCTGGTGCGTGACTACGTGCTCGCGGGGTATACAAAAATCCATCTGGATACGAGCATGCACTGTGCCGATGATGCCGGAAACAGGCACCGGCCCCTGTCGGATGAAATTGTTAGCGTACGCGCGGCAGAGTTGTGCGTGGCAGCCGAGAGTGCGCACCGCGAGTTCGGCGGAGTAGCTCCTGCGCCCCTTTACGTGATTGGGACGGAAGTGCCCATCCCCGGCGGTGAAGTCAGTGAAGCGCGAGCGCCGGAGGTCACGCGCACGCAAGACTTGCAAAATACCCTCCGGATCTCGAAGCGAGCCTTTGTATTGCAGGGACTGGAATCAGCGTGGGAACGCGTAATTGCCGTGGTGGTGCAACCAGGCGTCGAATTCGGGGATGCTTCTCTTTTCCCTTACGACCGGCAGAAAGCGAGGGCATTGTCGAAGTTTGTGGGCAAACACTGGCACGGCGTCTACGAGGCGCATTCCACCGACTATCAGCCGGCCGGGGCACTGCGAGAAATGGTGAAAGACCATTTTGCGATTCTGAAGGTCGGACCATGGCTGACGTTCGCCTTTCGTGAAGCGCTGTTCGCCTTAGCTGCGGTCGAAGAGGAATGGTTGGCGAGGCGGAGCGGGGTGACTCTCTCGCACGTCCGCAAGACGCTCGATCACGCGATGGTCGAGAATCCGAGTTTTTGGAAAGACTACTATCATGGAGAAGAATCGGCGCTGCAGGTAGAGCGAAAATATAGCTACAGCGACCGATCACGCTATTACTGGCCCCAGCCAAAGGTTGCGGCGGCGCTGGACCGGTTGATTGCGAACTTGACAGCATATCCTCCACCAGATGCGCTGCTCAGCCAATACTTGCCAAGACAAAGTGAACTGATACGGGAGCGCAGGCTGGAGCGAGTCCCAGGGGAAATGATCCGGAACAAGATACGCGAAGTGCTAAGGGTGTACGCGGCCGCGTGCGGAAGCAATGCCGGGGAGAAAACCTCATGCTGAGCGAAGAACGTCGACGCGAAATTCTGGAGCTTCTGCAGACCGAAGGTCGCGTGCTGGTAGGGGACTTGGCGAGACGCTTCGAGACTTCTCTAATTACGATCCGAAAAGACCTGGAGTATCTACATAACCAGGGCCATTTGGAGCGCACACACGGCGGGGCGCTGCCTGTAAAAAGTGGTGCGCTCAAGGATAGTTCGCTCCAGGAAAAGGCACGGCTACACCGAGCCGAGAAATTGCGAATTGCCTTGGCGGCTGCGCATATGATCCAGGAAGGCCAAGTGGTTATTCTGGACTCCGGGACAACGACGACGGCCATTGCACGAGCCTGCCGGCACTTCAAAGAGCTGACTATTATCACGAACGCGACGAACATTGCCGCAGATCTGGCGGACACTTCCGTCGAGGTCATCTTAACGGGAGGAGTGTTGCGCCAGAGCTCGTATTCGTTGGTTGGGCCGCTGGCAGAAGAGTCGCTGCGGAAACTGAGCGCAGACTTGCTTTTCCTCGGCGTGGATGGATTTGATGTTCGTTACGGATTGACCACGCCAAACCTGCTCGAAGCACGGGTAAACCGGGCAATGGCGGAATCAGCGAGAAGAACAGTAGTGGTTTGCGATTCGAGCAAGTTCGGGAGGCGCAGCTTGGCGCTGATTCTGCCGACGAGCGCGGTGCACGAGACCATTACCGACAAGAACCTGTCCAAACACGACCGGAAATCGTTACGTGAAGCGGACATAGAAATAACACTGGTCTAGCGAAGAATGTACATCACCGCCAAGAAAGAATGAACATGCCCATCTCAAACACAAAATATGAACATTCAAACACCTGGAACGAAATACTGTCACAGGGCAAGGTCTGGCAAGAGGTGCTGCACACGCTCGGCCAGAACGGGCAGGTGACGAGCATTTTGGAAGAGACCAGTGAACGAGAGAAGTGGATTTTCGTGGGATGTGGCACGAGTTTTTATCTGGCTGAAGCGGCGGCGTTGACCTGGATGGGACTTACGGGGCAAGCGGCGCGAGCAGTGCCCGGCTCGGACGTGTTGCTCTACCCGGAGTTGGTGCGTGCGGAGGGCGCCAAGGTTCAGGCAGTGGTGATTTCTCGGTCGGGTAAGACGTCGGAGGCCGTTCGGGCGGCGGAGGTTCTGAAGCGAGACCTGGAAATTCCAACAGTAGGGATTACTTGCGCGGAAAATTCCGAGCTGGAGCAGACTTGCAGGACTTCTGTCGTTTTGCGGGCGGCGGATGAACAGAGCACGGTGATGACGCGGTCGTTCACGAGCATGCTGGTTGCGCTCCAGTATCTGGCGGCCCGACGTGCAGGAAACCACGCGTTTGTGGAACAACTGGGTCGTGTCGCGGAACAATTTGCGCCAAGGATACTTTCCGTCGCGGCACAGGTCGAAGCGTTCGTCGGCGCACATTCCTTTGCAGACTATGTCTTTCTGGGGCAGGGCGCGTTCCACGGAATCGCGCGGGAGGCAGCGCTGAAGGTGATGGAGATGTCCTGTTCCTACAGCCAGTTCTTCCATGCTCTGGAATTCCGCCACGGCCCGAAAGCGATCGTAAGCCCGGAAACCTGCCTGACCTTTTATCTGGGAGAAACGGGCTACAAAGAGGAAGCCGAAGTTCTGGGGGAGATGAAAGAACTCGGGGGAGTGATCGTGGCCATCTGCAACCGAGCCAGCGAGGGCGTAAGGGCTGCGAGCGATCTGGTGGTGGAGTTGAATTTTGCGGACCACGAACTGGCGCTTCTGGCCCCCTACGTCGTGCCGAGCCAGATGATGGGATTTTTTACGGGTATGCGTAAGGGATTGAATCCCGATGCGCCGAAGAATTTGACGCGCGTGGTGATGCTGGAGTAACTGGGAATAGGAGAACCGTTCGTGGCGACCTTTGACGTGAGTGTAATTGGCGAGCTGAATCTGGATCTGATCTTTTATGGGCTCCCGACGGAACTGATCCTAGAACATGAGCACCTGGCCAAGGACCTGAGCATAACGCTGGGAAGCTCGTCGGCGATTTTTGCACACAATTTCGCACTGCTTGGGAACAAGGTTGGTTTCAGCTCCTGCGTCGGCAGTGATCCCTTTGGGGAGATTTGCCTTAAACGGCTTGGGGAGAGCGGCGTGGATCTTACCCGGGTCAGGCATCTGCCCGGAAAAACCACAGGGTTAACGGTGATCCTGCCGCAGCGAAAGCAACGGTACATCCTGACGTATCCAGGAACGATGTATGAAATGAGTAATCGCGAACTGGATTTGAGTTATGTGTTCAATGCCAAGCACCTACACGTTTCGTCTTATTTTTTGCAGAAGGCCCTGCGTCCCCACCTGATCGAAATTTACCGCAAGGCGAAAGATGCCGGGTTGACCACGTCCCTCGATACGAATGACGATCCGGAAAACCGGTGGTCGGGAGAGATCGTGCTGTTACTGAAGTATGTAGACATATTGCTGCCAAACGAAAGAGAGGCATGCAAACTCGCGGGAACAGAAGATGTGGGCAAAGCGATCGATATCCTTTCGCAGAGGGTGCCCATACTGGTGATGAAACGAGGATCACAAGGAGCAGTGGCGCGGGTGGGGAAAGAAAATTTTACGGCGTTTCCACCGGTTGTTGACTCGGTGGATCCTGTAGGTGCCGGAGACAGCTTCGACGCAGGATTTATTCACCAATTCATTCGTGGAGCGAAGGTCGAGGACTGCCTAAAGTTTGCAAATCTGATCGGGGCGCTTTCGGTTACCAAGGCCGGCGGCACGGAAGCATTTCGGGATACGGCACACCGCGAGGCGTTTTTGCGGAAGCACGCCCAGCGAACGACGGGGCGACCGACGGTTGGCGGAAGCAGGTAGGTCGGGGTGCTCAGCCCGGCGCAGGCGGACGGTCCGCGATTGAAACTTGCAAATTGTTCGCGGATTAAGGGTTAGGAGCGGCCTCGAGAAGAAGGTTGTCCGTGAGTTCCACCGCAAGCTTCGCTGTGGGTCCTGTTACGTTGCCATAGTCAGTGTGATGGACGTAGTCAGTCACATGGAAAGATTTTCGAGGTAAGCCACGTAGCTCGACCTCCCCGCTCCAGTTTTTCTGTGCTGGCGGTGCGTTCCTGCCAGATGTGGTCTGGTTGCCTTTCGAGGAATTTTCGGAAGCGTAGAAAGCGTAGTAATAGTGGGCGTCCTTCTCAATCGCGTACGCTTCTGGAACATCAAAACCATAGGTGTAGAGATCGAGGAAGTTACCCTTGGAAAGAAGCTTTTGGTTGTACAGGGCAATCCACTCTTTCCAGTGAGCCTCTTTTTCGGGTGTCAGGTAGACGTTTTTGAATTTCGATCCATAATCGGGCCAAGTGAATTTCGTGCCTAGCACACCACCTGTGCCGAGTGTGGAGGCAAAATCGTCGCCCATATCCTGTTCTCTGTTGGTAAAGGCGTTTGAAATGCGCGTGAGTTCCACGTGGTCGCCGTACACAGCAGCCCGAGGACCCAGAAGCGCCTTGTACATTTTGATCCTACGGCGAACTTGGATAGATCCGACAGGATCAGCGGTCACGGCCTGATCCATGTAGCGAAGCCATGCGAGGCTCGGAGGCGTACCACACGGACAGCTCTGCGTGACGCTGTCCGGCTTTAAGGCACGGGTGGTCTCGAAAATAGTCTTGTAGACCTCCCCCATTGCATTTACCGAGTCATAGGGCGATTTGTGGTGATGCTTGGGGTTGTAGCAGCGCGGCGTCGTATATATGTTGTCCAGTTTGTGGCCATCGAAACCCCAATCGCGAATAAAACGCGTGGTAAGCTGCTTATAGTACTCGCGGACTTCAGGAAGAGCGGGACATAGAGTGGCGATGTTGCGCGCCATGCGGGCAGGTTTTCCGTCCTTATCTAGAATCAGCCAGTCGGGGTGCTCTTTCACAACATCCGATAAGACGAATTTGCGGCCGCCGTACCCGAATCGTCCATCCTCAGCAGCAAGGGGCAGCCACCAGAGCTGCACTTTGATTCCCTGTTCGTGAAATTTACGCACCATCTCCTGAACCGAACCATTGGGAAAATTCGCAGGATTCGGTTGCCAATCCCCATAGTTGTTAAACCAACCGTCATCGAGGGTAGCCCAGTGAATGCCGAGTTCCTTGAGTTTAGGAATGGTATCAAGCATCTGCTTTGGAGTGACGCCGAATTCGTATCCCCAGCCACACCAACTGACAGCGTAATTCTCATCGTTGTTGACAGGTTTTGAGAGGCCCTC